>JAEIGA010000347.1_pt1 | contig 67018 bp, 88 predicted proteins | sample 9270691 | NCBI WGS metagenome assembly JAEIGA01 (sample SAMN17057246, study PRJNA624740) | gut metagenome | biome: biome; isolation source: fecal sample | host: Bos grunniens | place: China: Xizang | collected 2019 | reverse complement strand
TATCTACACTTCAAGTGATGGTAGTACATTCACACAGAATCAATCATTCCCAAATAATTATGTTATAGGGGCTTTCACAGTATTTAATAATACTCTTTATGTTGGTTCATCTAGTCACGGTATCTACACTTCAAGTGATGGTAGTACATTCACACAGAATCAATCATTCCCAAATAATTATGTTATAGGGGCTTTCACAGTATTTAATAATACTCTTTATGTTGGTTCATCTAGTCACGGTATCTACACCCAATCCTTCACCAACTCACTATTCGTCGACCAGCTGTTAGCACTTGTTGACGACAGATTCATCAATACAGCATACTAATACAGGAGGAAGAAAATGAGTCAATTATCACAGATTTTTACAAACATAGCAAACGCAATTAGAGGTAAGACAGGTAGCAACGAATTAATCACACCACCTGAAATGGCTACAGCAATTGATAATATTCCTAGTGGCACACTTAATGCTTTTAATCAATCTGTTCCTGCAGTTTATATTACATATGAAAATGAAATAAATGACCCACCGTATAGAGATATGATATATGTAGCAATAAAAGAGGATGGATTTTTTGTTGATTTAGACCATCTCAATGAAGCTAAATTTATTGTACCAATTGATAATAGAGGGAGCTCTTCAACAATTTATACAACAGGTGAAGAAGGTACAACATTTAGTGGATATCCTTGTACTACAGGACAAGATTTCACAGTAACAAATGGCAAAATAACACTTAACGGTCAAGAGTATTACATTTTTGGTGGTCTTACTGTAAATCTTGCAGATATGCTCTATGATGAGGGTTCGTGATGTTTTGCCAAACATTAATCGTTATAAGACATTTTGTTATAGATTAATTACCTGTTCTTGGTCGAAAAGAAAACAGAAACGTCTATAAATAATTTACTATAATAATTTTATATAAAGACAGGACTAACAATCCTGTCTTTTTTAAATATTAAATATCAATAGGAGTAGACTATGATACATGAATTAAATATCAACAATGTTCCAAAGCATATTGGTGCTTTCAAAATCTGAGTAATCTTTAGGTGGATTTTCTAATATTAATATTATGAGAATTTTATTCATTACTCTATTCCTTATTGCCTCCCTTTGTTTCTTTCTTAATTTAATTCTTCCAGACTTTACTCGTGACAAACATAATGACCTTCATGAAGTCAACGTCAAACTAAAGAAAATCTTAATGGTAATCTTTACTGTCTCTGTTTACGGACTAGTATTTATTTTAATAATATCTTTAGTACTTTAAATTTAGTATTGGTTATATATTAATTTATAAGGAGAATCTTTCATGATATTACCAAATCTTGACAGATTGAATATTAATAATACTAATTGCAAATCCTTCTTGCAAAAAGGAGACAACTTAATATGAGTATTCCTAAAAATAAAACCTTACTTGATAAATTAGACATCAATAATTTATCGTGCCTTTATAATGGTCCAATTGGTGTCTTTAATCTTTCTAACGTTTCAGCTGGGGGTTTTACATTTACTGATATCTCAGGAGCATTTGACGTTTATAAGGATAATGATACTGTAAAAATCAGAAATATTTCAGCTTGGGTTAATGCTCCTACTGGTATTGAAATTGATAAATGGTTTCGCCTTCAACTCGATTCTAGTGGTGATAATTATACAGTAACTTTAGACACTACAGCATATAATAGTGTAGATTCTACTAAACCTGGTTTATGGGTATGCTTGTATTATCACAAAGAGACTTACTATGGTGGTTACTCTGTCAGTAAATATAGTTTTGCTTTTGCTTGTGTTGATTGTATTGGAACTGCTTGTAGTAACTTCCAGCAAATGCCTAATGAGGAACGTAATTAATCATGACTTTAACTGCAATTATCGTACTTTGGAATCGTGATAATATTTCTAACGTAAAAAATATGATAAACTCTCTTTGTACTCACAATCTTATTTATCCTATTCTTGAAAAAATTATTATTGTGAATAATTGGGAGTCTGAACTTAATTGTGATTTTAATAACACTCTTGTAGAAATTCTTGAGATGGGTAAAAATTATGGACCCATGACAGGACGTCTACTTGCTCTACAAAAATGTACTACCACTCATGTATGGTTCTTAGATGATGATGACAAAGTTTTACAAGTTTCTCCTCTCATTAAGGTAAATTGGGAAGATGATATAGATATTTATCGTTTCTCACGAATAGGACAATTAAGACATCAAGTTGATTATGGATGTGATGAGTTTATTCAAAGTTCTTCTTCTTCTATTGTTAATACACCTCTTTGGAATAAGTTTTTTAGAACGAAGGCTGTATTAGAAGCTATGAGTGAATACATTAAAAATGATTTGTATAATTTTTTCTATTATGCAGAAGATATATTCCTTACTCGTATGGTTTTCAGATATCTCGGTAAAAATATTAAAGTTGAGGATTTAGCTGGTTTAATTTTATATTCGTCTAATGCAAGTACATTTAAATGTAATACACTAGAAGAATGTAAAGAAAGAATAGATAAGTTATTCACTGTAAATCAAAAAGCAAAAGAACTTTACGTTAAATATGATTTAGATACAGACGCCGTTAAAGGAGGATTGCTTTATTTTATTCAAAAAGTGTATCTCCCTAACGATTGTAATTTTATGAACGAATTAAAAGACTATCTTAGACCTCTTTTACGAGAATCAAGTGATTTATATGAAAATGCCTCTGACTCACAATTAAATTATCTTATTGACAGTACATTTAGACGTGATACAGTTTATACAATACCTTTGTTTAAATATAGTTCTGTATCATCACACAATATTGTACCTTGCCAATTTATATCTACACACGATTAAAATCCAAGTTCATCTTTAATAACCTTAACTTCTTCGTAAGTAAGTTCTCCAGGGTCATTTTTAGGTACTATAACATTGTTTTCAATTTTTGTAAACGGTTCGCAAATATTTACAACCTCAACATCCATTCCAAGACTAGCAAGATTCCTTCCAAGGTGTCTTGCTTTTTCCTGAGCTTCGTATTCATTATCAAAACTGATAAAGACTTTCTTGTAACGCTCTTTTAAAAATAATTCCTGTTCGTGTGTTACACTTGTACCTAAGCTGCACACGCAGTCCGCTCCCATTTTTAAGACATCAAAAGGACCTTCAACAATAATCACTGAATCCTTTGTACTATTATCGAGATTGAAGAAAACATCTTTAGCTGCAATAACACTATTCTCGATACTAAGATTCTTATAACGAGGAATCTTTACACCACGACTTTCATACCGTTTAAGCGTTTCTTTATCAAGAATGGTTCTACCGGTCCAACTGATAAGAACTCGTTTATAAAAAATTGGAATGATAATTCTGTAAGCCCAATCGCCTGTAATTCCACCGCCCCGCAAATGAAACTTGTTCACAGTGTAATTAAGATTATATCCACGATTAATGAGATACTGTTTCTCATTATCATTAAGAGGAAACCCTGGTAAGTCGAGATGTTCAGCCCTTGCCACACGTTTCACTTCTTTCTCAGGTGCGATATAGCTGTAGTCTTTTACATATTGCTGAACTTGATAAAAAGGTATGTTGAGTAATTTTCCTAGAGTATCCTGCCAATTGTGACTACCGCATCTCCAACAGTTATATCTTGGTGAAAGATAATTAAATCCACCGTTGAAATGTGTATCAGGAGGATTTATACAATGAGGGCAATTTACATTTACACCCACCCCCTATTGATAGTTGTGTCAGCTGGTATATGAACACTATCAAATATTCTCTTAAAATCTATTGCCATATTCTTACCTCATAATTGTATAATATACAATATCATTATATTCTTCTTTTGTTCCGTGATACTTTTCAATAGCACGTTCGTATATCTTATTAGCAGGATTCTTTTTTACGGCACCCCAAAATATAATCCCATATTTATTAAGTAGCATATTAATCAATGTTTCTAAATCACGAAGTAACACAGGATTAGGTCTGTTAACATCAAATGAAAACATCTTAATTTCATTAACAACTTCTTGTTTGAATTGTCTATTATATTCAGTAGTATAAGCACACCAACCAACAATTTTATCACCAGCTACTGAAAAATACGCTTGGTCTTTTGGAACTTTGTTACTTGTTTCTGAAATAAGATGATAAAGATTTGTTGTTTCCCATTCATCAAAAACTTCAGAAATTAAATAAAGATATTTCTCAGGAAGTTCATTAGCTGGTTTTAACAGTAAATTCATTAAAGATTCATCATCTTGCATTTGACTTTCAAGTTTATTCAAATCAACTCGAATGAGATTTGATTTAATAAGTTCTTTCATATTCTATTTCTCCTCTTTTGGCATCTCGTAAATAATAATTGGAGAGTTCTCTTCATTAAGGTAAGGAATTGTTCCTATAGTATTTTTATCAATCCACTCGAAAGCATCAAACATAAAATCAGGAACTTCTTCATCTTCCTTACGTTCTTTCTTATTCCATTCTTTTTCATAATCTTCAGCTAACGCAGAAGCTAAAGTGTAATACCCGTAGATAATGTGTTTCTTATCTTCAGTTACACCAAGTATTCCTTTATTGAAAACCTCTTCAGGTTCAAAGAAAAGTATAGGTTCTTCAATTTCATAATAGTCACAGATTTCTTGTTTTGTCATAATTTATCTCCTAAAATAATGGTGTCATTTTTACACTTTCATACATCTCGTCAGTTTCTACTTTAAGACCTTCTTCAATATATTTAATCTTTGGTGCGTTTTCATTTACCGATAATAGAATCTTTTTAATTTCTGAATCTGTTTCATTTAAGATGTTCATATTGAATTTATTATGAAGATAACCCCAGCATACATTCCATAATGACTGAGTTTCATTCTTTTCATATTTCTGATTTATTTTGTTAAGTTTATCTAACATATCACGTTCCGATAAGGACAGTTCATTCATTCTCATTTTATTTTGCTCCTAATAAAAGATTTCGCCAGCAAGGAATGAAATCTCAGGAACCTTACCGACTCGCTTTCGCTAACTATACTCCGGTGGTACAGCTCACCAATCGTCCCGCCACAGGACACCTTCCCAATAATAAAGTAAGAGTTTTTATCTGACCGCCAAATCCTAAAAGACGGTTCTTGATACAGACAGGACTTGAACCTGTGACATTATATTGCTCTAGCCTTCTGAGCTACTGTATCACTCTGCTTGTTGTCAGGCTACAGAAAACCTGCGTTGCAACATCTTTCATTTTGACTAACGTCAAGGACACTTGCGAAAGAATTAAGACCTCGCTCACCATCAGCAACGGCAAGAGTTGACTAGGCTATCTGGGTAGACAGGATTCGAACCTGTGGAATGACGGCACCAAAAACCGTTGGCTTACCGCTTGCCGACTACCCAATTTGTATAAATATAATAATAGAATTTTATTTTGAACAAATCTTAAATATTAATAAATAGGAGACTATTATGTACGGTTCATCAAATAATTCTGGTAATCAACAAATCACTTGGAAATATTATACACCACTTCAAGGAGATTATCTTAACAACATTCTCGGTGGTATAGCAACTCCAGGTCTTTTATCCCGTCCTAATTTCATGCTTGATACAGGAAATCAAAGTATCTCAGTAGGACCATTTACTTGTCTTCTTATTCCTAACGATGATAACAATAAAGTATTTGGTGCCCCTGATAATACAGGAGATACTTATGTGAGTGGTAATCGAAATTATCCTGTAAAACTAATTAAAGTCACACTAACATCAAGTTCAGGAACTGACCCACAACCTATTGCAAATAATACTATTGCTATCGGTATCAGTTTTTCATTTAATGCTGGTGCTAGTTCACCTAGAAATTGGTACGCTTCAATTGATTGTCTTACCACTAGTGATATAGCTGACTATAAAGGAATTATAATTGGAACAGTACAACGAATCAGTAGAAATGGTGATACCGACATTGGTTGGAGTATTACTACATCAGGAGCTGATATTAGTAACATTCTTTTACAAGAAGAAGGATGGAATCCTAGATGTTGGTTAAGTTTAATTTCGCCAAGACGTGCTGAAACAGACACTGACGGTAAAATCATTTATAACCAATTTGAAGTTAGAGGAACAAATGACGACAGTTTAACAGACTCACTTAGATACGGATGTAATAACAGCTATGGTGGATATCTTGCCGGTTCTAATGGAATCATTAAAGGTTCTGCTGAAAATACAAGATACAAACTTCCTCTTACTATCCCTACAGAAGAACGAAACTTAAATGGCGTTCGTGGATTTATGGATAATGATTTTACACTATTTGCATTTAATACAAATAGAGGACTGTTTGCATCACAAGGTCACAATGGTACTACATTTGACCCTAGCGTTTTCATTAATGTAGACGGTGGTATTCTTGGATATACAAACGCACAAAAACAAAACCTTATTAAAAACGCTTCAAGTGAACAGCAATTTGCAAGTTCGTTAGGATTTACTAACAAAGTTCTTATAAAACCAATTCAAATGGAAAGTCAAATCGTTTCATATTATGATGCAGAAACTGAAACTCTGTACATAAAATAAAGGTGATGTGATGAATGGAACTATAAATTATCAAGTTGAAAGTACACTTGCCAAATACCTCGAATTTCGTGTATTTGAACTCTTCAGAAATAAGTTCATTAACGAGATAAGACCACATTGTCGTGAAAACTCAAAGGAAGACGTTTATAAACATATATTTCTCTGTCCGGCAAATCTCAGTAAAAAACGAAACTTTCAGCTTACAGGAGTTCTTTCGCCATTTGTTTGTTTATGGCGAACTTCACCAATCAATTGGAATAAACAGTTTTATGGACGTTCAGTTCTCGCACGACAATTTATTTACACAGATAAAGAAGGTAAGACAGCATACGAGAGCGGCTTTCTTTATGATGTTGAATTTGATTTTGATTTATTCAGTTCATCTTATTACCGTTCATTCCGTGATAGAGTCAATATGGATTTACTTGATATTGACCGTTTACGATATTTTGATATTGACATAAAAGAACTTTTGAAAAACTGTTCTGAGATGTATACAAAAATTGAAGTTATGCCAAACGGTTTGACACAAGACGATAGAGTAGGTGATAATAATGAAAACCGTTCGTTTGATTTAACAGCGTCATATAAGATAAAGGCGACAGTTCCTTATTGTCATTCAAAAGACTATATTGAGAATATTCAGCTTTATCTTAACGACAACCTTATTTATGAACACAAAATAGGCGAAGAGTCTACTTCTTCTTCGTAGTAGTTTCTTCCTTTGATTCTTCTATAGTTTCTTCTTTATTATCAACAGGAATCATATTCAATGGTTTCATTGAATCTTCAGTATCTTTTGTAACAACTCGACTCACTTTTACATTGACAGTATATCCTGTTGGTTTTGTATCAAGTCTAACAACTTCGCCAGGAATGATTGTGAATTGTTTCTTACCTAGATTATAAGAACCGTTACTACCAGATTTATTCTGGACGATGTATTCAATCTTATTCATATTGGAACCTCTAAAAAGTTATATATTTTTTAATAAATATTAGACTAATCTTTCTAAAAAAGGAGATACAAAATGGACAAAGCAAGTGGAGTATATCTCACGCTAACCGATAAATCATTCTTGAATGGCGGTACTAGCGTAATGAAATATGTTATTCCGATGCTCACTGTTAAAGGTGAACTTGGTTTGAATCGTGTTACTGCCACAAACTTAGAAGAAGTTGTTGGTTATGATATCAAGTACAATTCAAATTATTACGGATTACGACAGCTTCTCGAAAATCTTACTTACGTTGATGTTTGGCGATTAAATCAAAATGCAAAATTAGCAAACGGCTACTTTACAAGTGCTTCAGGTTCAGCATCTACAAATGCGAATGCTACGTCATTTGAAGATGTTACAACTATAAGTAACGTTCTTCTTGCAGTGGCATCACTTACACCAGGTTTGACAGGCAGACCTTGTGTTAAGTTTGCACCACAGGTTGAAAGTAAAATTATTGCTAACGAGGCATCAAGTCAGACAATTACAATTCCAAATTGTAACATTACAACTACAATGTCATTAGGTACAACATCAGGTTGTCTTGCAGGTGCTGTTTTCTATGATTCCACAGGAACAAACATTGTTGGAGTTATTACAAAGAGTAGCTCAACTTACACACCAAAGAAAGTTATTGACGGCGTTGTTCAAAATACTAACATTGGTAATGCTTCACTTTCTGGTACAACTCTTACAATTAATCTTACAGGGGATTTCTCAGACGATTACGCTTGGAATCTTCAGACATTCTCAACTAATCCAATTGATTGGATTTTGTATGTTGGTCAGTACAATGCTACAACTGGTACACATTCAATATCTAAGTCATATTCATTCTCAATGGATAGTGAATCTGATAATTATTGGAAGAATATTTTGTTTGGTGATGTACAGATTTACATTAAAGATAATACAAATCCAATTAGCGTTGAAAAAGCTCGTGATTGGTTTGAATTACAGAGTGGTTCAAATGGAGATACTACTGTAAGTCCTTCACTCATTGACGTAACTCAGCTTGACCTTTGTGATGCAAATATCATGCTTATGAACGGTATGGGTTCTGATAATGCTGCTATTGTAAATCGTATGGTTCCAAAATGCGAAAAGAAAAAGATTCATATGTTCGTAGATGCACCAGCAGAATCAAAATACGAAAACGTTCTTATTTGGGCTAACAGTATTCAGCGAAGTGAATATGTTGCAATTGGTGCTCGTCCTGACCAATTTGTTACACCTGAAAATAAAACAGCTTTTGTATATCCTTCAGTTAATTACGGATTGATTTTTGCAAGAATGTACAAAACATATGGTAATCTCAATTATCCGCCAGCTGGTCCTTCATACGGTATGATTGGTGCAACTGACCTTATTCAGTGCGATTACAATATGTATGGTGATGAACTCAAAACTAATCGTATCAACTGGCAGACTTCAAACAACCTTGGTACAATGATGTGGGAGCAGCGAACAACATACGGACTTAACAGTGACCTTAGCTACATTGCTCCTGTATTCATTATTGACAGTTTGAGTGAAGATATGGTTAATTTTGAAAGAAACTTTAACTTCCGTTATATGAGTGCCGACGACCTTTCTAATCAACAATCAGGACTCAATACTATTCTTAAGAATTTCGTTGATGATGGATTCTTGTATTGGTATGAACTTAAAGTTCCTAGTTTTGCAGAAGCACAAGCCGCTGGTAGAACTTTGGTTATTCAGGTTCAAGTTAGAGTTTCAAAAGATAGTGAAGTTATCAATATCGACTTAGTGCTTAATAACTAATAGGAGGAATGTATAAATGCTTTCAGTAAAGAATATTCACGGTAATGTTGGTGAATTCCAAAGAAATTATCTTTATAAATTGTTTTGGGAAGGACCAACATATCCTGGAAAAACAGCTCCTGATGGACGTTCACTTGAAACTGAATTAGGTTCTGTTGATGGTGCAGAAAAACTCACACAACTCATTGATATTTACAACGCTAAAGCGTTCTTTCCTAAACGTAAGACAAACCAGAAGAAAGTTGATTGGTGTGGTGAATACTTTGAAATTCCTACAACAGACGCTTCTACTCGTGACGCTAATCTTGATATGTTCGCTGACGAGCCAATGATTGTTTATCGATTCTTCAATAAACTTAAAGACCTTACAGGTAATGAGGAGAACCAGGCTCATATCTGGGGTATTGCAGGAAAGTTCAATCTTGGTATTGCACTAATGTCTGTTGATAAGAAAACTATCACACTTTATCGTCGTATCATTGGTTGCCGCTGTTATGATGTAACGATGGACGACCCTGACAAAGCTGGTTCAGACCTCACTAAAGTTGTTGCAGAAATCAGATGGGACAGAGGTGAGATGGACGAGTCAAAAGTAGGAATGGTGCTTGAGGACTAATCTAAATGATATCAGTTTCAAAAACATCAGAAATTGAAATTCAGAGAAATTACCTCTATAAGATGCGTATCGATGCTAGCATTCGCTCAGTATTGATGCGTATCGCTCCATCTTTGATGTCAGGGATTAAAAGTGAGTTATTAAAATCAAACAGTAAGTCTCCTTCAGATTATCTACTTGATATAGACTTACTAAATCGTGAAGCACCTAAGATGGAGAAGAACGGTAAAGAAGGTAATTTAGATTGGAAACATCAAGATTACTATTACGCTGAAAAACATAATTCATCAGGAACTGATACTGTTTCATTTTTTGATGATGCTGCTGGTAGCTTAGCTTCCCTCATGCGTCTTATGCGAAATTGTTCAGTACTTCTTGATGATAATGCTTTCTTTTTCACAATGTACATCGACAAATATGATGTTAATAAAAAGACTATCTTAAGTACATTTCAATATGTCAAATGTAAGATATATAAAGTAACTGAAGAAAAATTAAAGAAAGACGGTAACGATGTAAATAAAGTTACTGTTTCTCTTTCCTGGCAAGGAAACTATATTTCGTAGGAGAATATTATGGCAAAGTTCCAGACAGACATCATTGATTACCGTGATAATGCTCCTATATTTGATGACGATTACAGTAACTCGTTTCGTCGTGAATGTAATTTCAAATGGGTATTATCTAAAGAATCTCAGTTATACAATTGGATGTCAAAAATTAAGAATGCTTACTCAAGTATTCAAAACAACGTTGAAAGATTTCGTAAGTTTGCATTAAACGAATTTAATCCAGCTGACGGTACACGAGCTATAATGGATGCTATAGCCTCAGGTAAGATGTCAGCAGCTTACGATATGTTTGAAGTTAATATCAATTTAATGCTCGATTATGTATCAGGAAGAGCGTCTGAAGTAAATCCACCTGATGATGAAATTGAAACGGAAAATTATGATGTAGGTACTACAAGATTCCCTATTCCAGCTTCTAAAAAGATGAGTGATGTTGTAGTTACTTATGTTGAAGATAAATATAACAATGTTTACAACTTTCATAAGATTTGGCAAGAATGTCTAAGACCTGGAAGTGATTTATGTTTTATGGATATTCCATCATTCTCAATTGCCGGAACTTATATTACAACAGACCAACATCTTACACCTGAAGAATTATCTGAATTGTATGAAGGTAACGGAAATAAGAGTATTGATGACTTTGTAAAAGAATACTCAAAGACAATTTATCCTTTGCTATTCCCGATTAAAATATCACGTGGTACTGCAAGTGCTAAAAGTGTTGCCGGTTCTAAGGTTCGTGTTCAATATGTACGAACACCGTTAATTTCAAAATCAAGACCTCTTACTCAAATAAGTTATGACGGTAAGTTCAGTATGAATACTGTAAACATTCTGAAAAATCTTACCGGATTTTAATCTCACCCATCTATAATTAATATTAAGAGGTAGAATAATTATGATTCAAACAATCACACTTCCAGCTCCACAGTTATCTGAATTGAAACAGGTTACTGTTGATTTAGATATGACAGGACGTCACTACGCATTACTTGCAACATCAATCAATGCAGTTCCTGAAGATTTAGCACTCTCTATTCTTCACGGATTAATGAAAGAGAATCCTGATAAACTTACAATGGCTGAGCTTCGTTATGTATTCACTCTTGTAAAGATTCATTCACTCGAAGATAATTATACAGCAACTATTACTTGTGCCTGTGGCTGCGATAATGTTTTTGATATGCATTTATCAGATTCAGACTTAAACAGAACACCTGATAATTATGTTGTTCCAACAATTGATTTTGCTACAGAAAAAGATAAAACAAAAGAATATCAAGTCATTCCACCTTGTATGGATATGGAATCAGCGTTATATAACTGGTTCCTTACAGAAAAGGATAAGACACTTGATGATATTGCAAAAGATTTAGAAACATCAATGGAATACACATTTATCAGGTCTTGTATGCATCTTACTGATAATGGTGAAAGGCTTGTAAAACAGGCTAATCAATTTGAAACTGTTCTTACTTGGCTTGATATAAATAAGTATTCGACAATTGAGAAACTTTACGATAAATGTCTTGAAGTTGATTCTTTTGGTGTTCAAAATACAGTACGCACAGAAAAGTGCAAGGAGTGTGGAAAGACATTAACTTTCCAATTACCCTTGCTCTATGGACTTACTGACTAGATGTAAGCCCGACGAATTTCGAGACTTTTTTACAAATACAATTATTCCATTCGCTTACAGAGGATTAGGTAGTATAGACTCTCTTCTTAATTTGAAACTTTATGAACTTGATGCTATTAAGAATGTAATAAACGAACCTGAGCTTGAGAAGTTATTTGCTAAGATTCATGGACTACCTTTCGAAGATTAAATATTTTAATAATGAGGTTTTCCAATGGCTGTATATTCACGAACTCAAACTACAAATCAGAGTAATAATACTACAACTACAACAGCTCCACAATTACCTTCTGTAGACCTTGGAACGATTATTGTGAAATCGTTTGAGACAGCCTCAGAAGCTATGGGTGATGATAAAGCATTGCCTGTAAAAATTGTTGATAAAAATAACGAAAAAAAAGAAAATACTCAAAATAAACAACTTGAAGATTTACTCAAAAAACGAACTCCTGATGTTGATGAAACAAAATTAAACGCTTTATTAAAGACTAAGAAATCACCAACAACTACATCGTCACAAATAACAAAAACTCTCAATAACCTTAATTCATTATTATTGAAACAAGGTGATAGTAAGCAGAAAAATACCAATAATAAGGAATCATTAACTGATATTATTAAATCTGGTCATAAAAAGATGCATGACTATCAGGAAAAGAATAACAAAGAACTTAAGAGTCTGAAAGATATGACTTTATTAAGTGTTATTGGTAAAATGGTTCCAACGGCTGTAAAGACTGGTGTGGTTCTCGCTGGTTTACCTTATGCTGTAAAAACCATTACTAAATTCATGCTTGATTTTCCTGTAAATGCTTCAAAGTTCTCAACTTGGCTGAAGATGGCACTAACAGGTCCTGATAGTATTTTTGTAAAGTTTGGACGAACTATAAAAGGTCTTATTAATGGTATGGCTGTTAATATGGCTGATTCTGATAATCCTGTTATCTCAGCATTAGGTGCAGGAATCGCAAAAGCTACTGGTAGTAATGTTAGTAAAAAGGTCGTTATATCTCAAGACGTATTAAACCAAGATGATACAGGAGAAATTCAAAAAGGACTTGATTATCTAAGTAATATCAGTGGAAATCCAATATTAGCCAACGAAGATGGTAACTATGTCTTTGACATTAATCAAATTAGAGAAGATTATCTTAAGCAACAAACTGACGCTAAACTTAATGATGCAAGAAAGAAGATTGGTGGTTATCGTGATTATCTTAGCACAGGCAAAACAGGAACGTCTATTCTTGCAGAGAAATTAAAAGAATCTAATGTAAATGCAGACGAACAAGAAATAAACAATATGCTCATTAGTATTGATGCTGGAATGTATGACTTAATGAGAGATATTAATACTGCCAAGGCAGGTGCGTCTAACACTAACGGACTAAAACAATCGTTAGCGAGTAAAATATCAGAAGGTGCAAAACAAGAATTCAGTTCAGCTAATTATCTCTTAAAATCATTTGGTGGTGATGCAAGTAAAGCTGCTGATGCCGTTCTGAGTTATCTTGGAGCTAATGAAGGAAATAAAATAGCTAAAGCTCAATATGATGCTGTATTAAAAGAATTTACAAGTGCTACAAACGGAATGGAGTTGTTCCAGAAGAACTTTGCTGAGAAAGCCGATTATAGTGCAGAAAAAGCTAGAGTAGAACAGGAAGAAGAACAAGCTTACATTCAAGAATATCAGAATGAAGTTCAGAAACATGCATTAGCTGGGGATTGGTCTGAAATGCAATGGATGGAATACCTTGGTAATGGCGAAAGTGAAGGGTCGCAGCGTAGACAAGTTGCTTTTCAAAATTATGCAAGAAGTGGTAGCACACTTACTGTAAAAGATAAAGGACCAATTGAAAATCTCCACGATAAAGCTTCAGAGCGAGTTGAACAGAATAAGCAAGCTGGTAGTAATTTCTTCCAAAGTGTGTTTGGGATTACACCAACTCAATGTGTTTCAAGTTTTAATAATCTTTTTAACTAGAGGACAGTATGCTTACAGAAATACCAAAGCCAAACAATACTAATTTTGTTAGTCTCGAAGATACATACATAATGAATCCTACAGGTGGGATATTTGATACGGTTGAACCAATGGAAGTGGTTATTAAATGTCCCCATAAACGTAAGAGAATATCTGCTCTTATGAGTGGAAATATTCAGATAAGTGCTTCTGCGGAATGGGAAAGTGTATTTGATAACGGAATATTTGCATTATCATCTCGTCTTGGTGGCGATATAGCAAGTACCGTAAGCTGGTCTACAGGTCTCAGTGTAAAACAACCTTGGATGAATAAAAAGCAATGGAAAAGCACAAAACCGTTCACACTTGATATTCCAATTACATTCGTTTCAAATATGGGAGACCCAAAGAGTGAAGTATACGACCCTTGTATGGCTCTACTTTCACTCTTATATCCAAGACAAGTTGGTTATAATGATGTCAAAGAACAGTATGGTCAGGAAGTTGCAAATAAACTTTCAATTGCAGGAACTGATTGGAATGAAGGTGTAGATTTAGGTGATATATCTTCAGCTATTGCTAATGAATTTGCGAGTGGTGCTTCAGTATTAAGTGATACTCTCGGTGGATTTATTGGTGCTTGTGCAAGTAGTTATAATATGATGGTCACAGCTAAAGATGAAGTTGGTAACGAAAAAGGTCTTGTTGCGAGTGCTTCAAATGCATTTAAACTTTATAACATTCCTGGTGAATCTATAACTGGTACACACGGTGATAAAGTGTCTATTAGTATTGGGCCAGTATTTAATCTTGGAAGCGTATATCTTGAAGATGTTATTATTAAATTCTCAAAGACACTTAATCCAATGGGTTATCCTCTTGGTGCACAAGTTACCTTAAAATGTAGTCCCGTTAAAGCCTGTTACTGTAGAACTGACGGACAACTTGTTATCTTTGATGAGTTTAATGATGCCTATGAAGATTTGAACGGATTACTTGAAGCTGGTAAGAAAGCATTAGAGAGTGCTGTTGAATTAGGAAAGACTCTTATTGTTAATGCATTTGGTGTTCTTAAGGATACAGGACAGACTATCGTTGAGGTTGCTACAGGAGGAAAATAATGTTAAAACCAATTACTATTCCTAGAGGTGTCGCAAATATATTCTTACTCGGATTATCTACAGTATCAGTCTATACAGAACAGACTGAGCATAGACCAGACAAACTTATGGATGAAGTTGATGAAGACAGCATGAGATATGAGATGTTATCAAATTATCTTAGCGTAATTTCACCAATTTCTGCAACTAAAGGTAAAGGTGAAGTTTTCCCAATGCAATTATTCAATTCTTATTTTGGACGATAGATATGAGTGTTATAGGATTAGGACAACAGATTAATCTCGATAAAGGTGAAGGTCAAATCGTTAATGGAAAATGGACTGACGATATTCGTGCCTTAGGACCTGAACTTGTGATTGAATTTATTAGTCCTAGAAAACTGTATTTTACAGATACGGCAGATACTTATATTACATACAAGAATATTGATTGGGTTCCTGTAAACTTTGGACAGATTGAATCCTCAGACAATGGTTGGACGTATAATATGCATTGTTACCCTAAACAAATTCATGTTCCAATTTATCAACCTTGTCTTAATACTTTAGCTCTTGCATCTGCAATGGGTGTTACACTTTCACCATATTCACAAGTTCTCGATATCGACTTTCCTGTTATTAACATTTATTCAGGGTTTCTTATTAACGAAGTTCGAAAACAAAGTATGAATAAAGCGGCAAAGAATGGTGATTTAGGAAATGCTTATTTTATATATCTTGATGGAAATTATCTTCATACACTAACTTGGAAGAAAGTTCTACAGTCTAATGCACAATCATTGAAAACAGAAATCCCAGGTCTCGAGGGTACTGACATTTTGAAATATGTACAGGACAGAATTGCAACTGATGGTTCTGCTACTCAGCATCCTAAGGTGTTTAATTACAATTCGTTTTTGTATCGAATGATAGAAAAGAAGTTTGACCATTTCAGTACACAACCTTTATTATTTGGTAGTATGTATACGATACGATTCTCAGATACTTCTGAACTTGATGAATCTAATAAGTTTATGTGTATTCGTAGTTCGTTTGATTTCACTTCAGCGAATGGTTATACTAATACACTAGCTCACATATCTTTGGAGATATAACATGGACGGAACTATTAATGATGAAACAACAGGTATATTTGTAGGTACTCTCCTTGAAGATATGATAGACACTGTTACTAAAACAGGTCGTCTTTATTGTGATGTTGATATTCCTCGATTTTTCAATTCCACATTTAATCATCCTCTAACTTATGTTCCGTTATGGGCTATGACATTACCGTTGAAAAAAGGTGATAAAGTCTTTGTAAAGTTTCATCAAGACGATTTTACATTACCATTGTTATGGAAAATTGACGGCACTGTCGATGAAGGAATGTACAAAGAGTATGAACCTAAACAAGCTGTAGAAAACGGTAACATCAAAAAGATAGAACCAGTAAAGACATTCTATTCACAGAAACTTGGTGATGATTCTTTCATTATTAAAACTGAAAATTATACAGTTATTAGACAGAATGACGCTTATGTTCTGTTAGATAAAGATAACAATATTTTTGCTTCAGGAAATACTGTAAATGTTTCGTCTAGTGATGTATTAAACGTTGATTCAGGTAGCACAATCAATATTTATACTGAGGGTGAAGTAAACATTAAACAGAAAGGTAACTCTAATTTCAACATTGAAACTGATGGAAAAGTATTCATCAAAAACAATTCTTATAATCTCGGACAGTTATTGAATGACTTTACTGACTTTGTTAAGAATGATTTATTACAGGCATTATCAAGTTTACACACTGAGGGTTCACCATATAATCATACAGCAACTCAATGGGCTGCACAGAATATCAATATGCCTGTTACAGGTCTTATATCTAAGATAGAAAAACTTCAATCTAACATTAATCAAATATTCCCTAAATCATAGGAGTATTTATGGCACTTGATAAAACACTGTTATCGAACTCACTTTATAATGCTTTTCTTAATATGAATGAGATGGGTAAAAATAACATCACACCTTCAGAAGGAAATACCTATGCCGCAAATCAAATAGCGTTAGCGTTATCTAACTATTTAGCAATGGCACAGATATCTAGCGTAGCTATGAGTGACATTGGAACTTATACAGGATATGTGTATACAGGTACTTCAACTGGATTAGGAATCATAATAGATGTGTCGTCTTTAACAAATAATCTTGCATCACATTTTATGGCTGATGATTTAAGTGATGATAAAATTGCATACTACATAGCAAATGATATAAATACATCTCTTTTACAAGCAACAATAAATGTAACATCATCAGGGACATATATTGTCCCAGGAACTCCACCTGAAACATTGCAAGGTTCAGATAATGGTAGAGGCTCGTTCGTTGGTATACCTTCGATTTTATCAAACGAATTGAAACAAACATTTATCGAGATGTTTGAACGTGCTAAGAATGCAGATGAAAATTATAATGGAAATCGTGATTTTGCAAATCGTCTCGCTAACTGTATAGATAATTACATTAAACAGCAAGGATGTCTAACATTAATGTATACTGGCACTCTTATATGCACATCTAATGGTATCATAGAGTAGAAATTAAATATTTTTTAACTATGACAGAATTTTCAGAAGACCTTTCTAAGAAGTATACAGGTAAAGAAGCTCTCAAACGACGAGTTGAATGTCGAATCAAACATACGTTATCAGACATTCCTTACTATGACCGTGGTGTTGATATCAGTGAGTTTACATACGGTAGTAAATCACTTTCTTTACAACAGGCATTGCGTGATTTCTCTCCTATGGTTACTATTGATAATGTCAATTCTAGAGTTCAAGTATATGATGTTGTTATAGACGTTGATAATATTTTGTGAGGATAAATTATGTTTTTGGAACAATTTGCTAAGAGTTTTTCGATAGAAGACAGACAAAACAGTGAGTTATATCATTTATGGTCATCTATTGGTGTAAATATGGAAAAGTCAATTCTTGAAGAGCAAAATAAACTGAACGCTGAATTGACTGACATTAATAATTTTAGCGAGGATACGCTTCGTTCATGGCTTGCTTTTTTCCTTGCTAAGGTTCCTTACAGAATTACTTCTACCTGTCGAATTACCATAAATAATGGTGCTCAGTCAGGTAGTGTAAATGTTCCTAGTTACACACAATTAAAGACGAAAGAAGGTATTATTTATTCAACTCTCGACCAAGTAACTCAATTATCAGCAGGCTCAACAATCAATATCCGTGCCGCTCAAGGAACAGTGATTACAGAAACAGGAATATATTCACGAATGATAAAAGTACAGGCCACAAATCCCGACTTCACTTATCTCAAGGTATATCAATGGGTAAACGGTAAGAAAACTGAAATCCCCGAAGTTAGCTTTACATCATCTTATGATTATCTTTCTTATGTTGGTTCTTGGAATCCTTCTACGGTTAGTGGAAGTGGTGCTGGTAAAGGCACTCCTGAACTTAATAACGGAAATGGTATTAAAGGTCAGTGGTATAATGTTGTAGCTGATGGCTACGGTAAGTTTGGAACAAATGATGACACCTGGGAATTCCATCAAGGTGATATTGTTATTTATAACGGTACAAATTGGCAGAAATTATTGAAAGCTAACGGTATCAATCCTCTTCAATATTCAAATAATTATGTAATTCCTTCTAATGGGTATTATGCATATTATTATGATAACTACCTCTATATCAAGATATTCAGTGGAACTGATGTTGCAAATCCTGAAGGTAAACAGTACGAGTTCTCATACATTCGTTCAGATGGTACTGAAGGACAGATTGATGAAAACACATTGTCATTTGTAGGTGCTTTAACAAACCAGAACGGAACAACGAATTCGAACATCACAGTATCTAACACAAAATCAACAGCAGCTGTAAATCAACCGTCTACCGGAAAACTTGGATTAATACTTAAACAGCGATTATATTGTGGAATTAATGTTTCTTCTGTTCCTGAATATACAGCGTGGTTAAAAGCACAACCTGAAATTGGTGACTGTATTGTTAGGTCAGATTGGGAAAAATATGCACAATCAGGATACCAATCATATATACCTACTGGAGTTGTAGAAGTTCTTGCCTGTGACAATAACGGTGATGCACTTCCAGATGAAACTATACTTGAACTTGACGAACGTCTTAGCAAGCACAAAGATATTGCATTTGTAATGTTCTCAGATTTCACTGAAGTTTATCATGTATTGAGATTTACATATAATTCGTCATCTCAAGAAGAATTGTTTAATCAGTTTATTGCATCTGAAGTAAACAAATTCTATAACCTTGTGTACTTACAATCTACCAACGGTTCACTGTTTACTGACCTCGACCTTGGATTAGTTATTCAGACAATTTTGAATAATTCTCCTTATGATTGTACAGGACTTGCAATTGAAGGTTATCATTATAAAGAGATAAATATCACAGGAACTAGTATATCAATTACATCATTTGAAGGAGAGGAAGTTGGTGAAGGTGAATATGAATTAATTCTTAATCCTGGTACTTCTAACGAAAATGTTTATCATTTTACTGAGAGTGTGTCAAAGACTAATCTCGAATACGCTACAATCTATGATGTAAATGACATTCAAGTTACTGTAGGAAGTCGCTATAATAACACAATAACCTTTGATTTATCATCACTAGCACAGAGTGGTTCTATCAATGGTAAACTTAAATGTTATTGGGGAATGAAAGATAAGGGTTTACTTTCTGTTGGAAGTATATCCGGTATCAGAAAACTTCAAAGTGTATTGGTAAACGGTATTGAAATTGTTCAAGGAAATTAATTATGAAAGAACTTGTCCCACAATCAAACATTCACGATTACGCAATTAGAAATACATCATCAAAGATGCCTATAGAACAAAAGTATCTTGAAGCTTTTGTGTCCTCGATATTTTCATCACCTGAATTAAAAGAACTGTATGAACGTCTTCAAAATATCATGTGGAATGAAGATTCACCTATGATTTTCTTGTCTTACTGGAAAGATATAGGCATTATAAATGAAGAACCATATCGTTCGATTGTTGCGTATGCAATGCTCAAGAAAGACGAGAAATTATTCGAAATGATTTCGTCAGCATTATTCACAGGAACATTTGAATTACAGTGGGACCAGAATTTTGTAAAGAAGATTCCTCATTATAGTGATGAAAATATGGCTGAAGAAGGACAAACGGAAGAACCACCGTATACTGACGCCGACTTGTATACTGATATGGTTGAAGGTATTCCTTTTTTAGTTTTTCATAATATTTATTGTGATAAATATAATAATTACACACCTTCAAGTAGATATCAAACTTCTGAAGAATTAAAAGCAAATATTGAGAAGTTCAATATGTTGATAACTATTTGTAAACCCGCTAGAGCTGAGGTTATTGTTTTGTATGAACCTTATGTCTTTGTTCATATGACAATACCTGAAAATAACGCAGGTACAGAATTTGTATTATTTAATGATTCAACTCCACCTATTAGTTCAGCGGCATACATTTCTTATATAAACAATTTAACAAATGAGCAAATATTAAGTTATTATAATACTGTTAACGCTCACGATGATTTAAGACTTAATCAAGTTTCATCATATCCTGATATTATTACACCAAAAACTGCTGTTAAATTCAACGATAAATTATTTGTAGGTGATAATAATGGAGGTATTAGAAGTTCTGCTGACGGTAAACAATTTGAATTTATAACATCATTACCTACAAGTATAAATGATTTTGCAGTATTTAATAACCAACTATATGTTTCCCGACTAATTTATAATAGTGGAGATAAGCAACCCAGACTTTATACTAGTGTAGATGGGAAATCGTTTACAAATCCTTACTTACCATTACCGACAGATACAGATAAAGAAACCAATATATTATTCGAGTATAATAATATTATCTATGCTGGTACTAACTCAGGATTATATCAATGTGATGATTTATTTAATTTTTCGTTAAATAAATCAATACCAGAAGATTATAAAATATATTCGTTTGCGATATTTAACGATATAATTTATGTTGGAACAAGTAATGGTATTTATACTTCTACGGACGGAAATAAATTTATACAAAAAACATCATTTCCCACTGATTGTATTGTACGTGCATTAATTGTTAAAGATAATAAATTATATGTTGGTACTACAGGTTCTTATGTTTATATCTCATCAGATGGCAATGAGTTTATCCAAAATACTACATCAGGTAGCAGAATAAATACATTTGTTATTTTCAATAATAATCTCTACGCTGGCTCACCTTCCAATGGTATTTTTGTTCTATACAACAATGAACCAAATGAACGTTTTATTCATCTAGATGTCAGAAATCCAATTTTATATAATTGTATGGTTGTATATAACAATGAACTGTATGTTGCGATAAGTTCAAGTTCAGGTTATGAATATCTAATGAAAAGTACAGATGGAACTAATTTCTCAATCTCGTATACGTCATATAGAATTTATGCTATTGGTGTTTATGGTAATCAACTATATCTTAGTCAACACGAACAAGGTGGTATTCGAGGTATCTATAGAACAACTAATGGTCGTGATTTTACTAGAGTTAGTATAACTATTGGAAATAGTAGCTTAAGTCAAGCTATGTACGGTACTTCATTCTTAGATTATAATAACTGTCTATATACATCAATGAATTCTATTAGTGCAAAGAATTATAATTCATCATTTTTTTATCTTGATACTACATTCAAAGAAAAATCACCATTACCAGCATTATTAACAGGAGGAAATAAAGAAATTCAATCGATGATTGAATACCATAATAAATTATTTATAGCTGTTAAAGACACTACAACCTTAGGATTAAACTATCAAGGTACTTATAGAACATCAGATAATCTCAATTTTACAAGTATTAACAATGCTAGAGGTGATTACACTCGATTTTTTATTATTAACAACAGGTTATTTATATACTCTAATAACAATGGATTACAATACTCAGATGATGGTGAAACTTTCTTTAACAGTAATTATCCTACAGAAAGTAGTAGCAACCATATTTTATCAATGTGTGAATTTAATGATAAGATTTATTTAGCAGTAAAAGGTCTTGATATTTGTGTATCTTCAGATAACGGTCAAACGTTTACACAAACTAGAATGTTTAATCGAACCGATACACCAGAATTTATATTTACATCTAAGAATATTTTGTTCTTTATAAAAAATATAACATCGTCTTCTTACAGAATGTCAATATATCAATCGTATGACGGCGAAACAATATTTGAACAAAAACCAATATTACCTTATCAAGCAAAAAGTATGTTCCGATATAATGATATATTATTCTGTGGAATGTTAAATAATGGTTTATTCACTTGTGAGAATTACGAAAAACCTCAAGAGCAATATGTTATTACAAATAAATCAATATCTAATGGAGTAATGACAGGAAGATATCTAAAAATTGAAATAATGACAACGGAAAAACCTTTCGTGTGGGGTAATCTTAAATTGTTAAGTGGCGATAATTCTCAACCTGTACATCTACCAGATATTACAATTAAACCTACAACAATCATTGAACAAAAAACATCGTCAAAATATTTTATCACTGTTGAATTATTCTTTCAAAACTAAATCCAATAATCCTGTGGCATTAAATGTTTTTTAACATTATTCTCCATAGATTCAAGTGCCACAGGATTTAAACTCATTTCTTTCCAGATGTCATAAATCTTAGACTCATCCCACTCATTAAGACTATTTATGAAATCAATAATTCCTTTATTTGGAAGATAACCAAACGTATTCCAAGACTTGCTTAAATCACTAACGGTATCACAATACGATTTAGCAATGGTACTTGTCTTAAGGACATTTCTGTATTTATAAATAACCTTAGCGTAGAATTTCCTTGCATACCATTCAGCCTGTTCTGCAAATTCATTTCTTAAATTACAGATATGATAGAACATATAATACAATGTAATTATCATATCTGAGACTAATGATTCCTGACTAAGCTCACCAAACTTTCCTTCTAACCATTCAATAACCTCAATCATATTATCTACATACTGACAAATACATTGGTCAAATTCAAATGAACGATTATTATTTCTAGTAATTGAGTTCTTATTGTTCTTCCAATAATAAGTAATATCATCAATGTATCCTAAATGACATTCTTTATCAAATTCGCAACATTTTAGAACTTTAAGATTAAATGCAAGGTCTTCGTTACCTCGTGGATTAGGTGAATCACTAAACTTTATGTTATGACGCTCTAAGAATGAACGTCTATAAATTTTACTGAATAACCAAGTACATTGTTCTTTCATTGTTCTATTCGAAGCAAGCTGTTCATTTATGAAACTACTCCAAATACAATCGTAACCCGGTTTTTCATTAATTGATTTATAAAGAATTTCAATAGAATCTACAGAATAAAAACAATCATCACTATCAGCAAACACTATGAATTCAGAATTAGTATGCTCTAGTCCTATTTGTCTCGCAATACCAGGTCCACTGTTTTGTTCAGTTCTAAATACATTGATATTAAGACCGAGTTTACGATAACTATCAGCAATATCAAAACAATAAACATCAGAACAATCATCCACAATCATAACATTGATTTTATCAACGATTGTTTGCATAAGAATTGAAGACAATAATTTTGATATATTTTCTTGGTCGTTATAGTAAGGAATAATTACATCAATCATACTAACTAATTATAGATTAATATGATTCATTATCAACGAAATCTCCAGTACCTAAGATATAAAGTGTTGTACCAGAAACCCATACTTTGACGTGACCTGTTTGATTTTTATCAGCAGCTAAGAGAGCGTGTTTTGCAATAGCATTACGAACACCACTAGCACTAGGTACATCAACTGTAGTTGCAGCACCAACACCACTCATTGGACCAACTGAAGTTAAAACTGATTTTCCAGTACCACCGTGTTCTATAGACAATATACCAACAGCTTCATTGAGATTTACACCACCACCACTGATTCTATCTATTTCCTTTCTTACAGCACCTGCTGTCGGAATATATGTTGAATCGGGGTCTGTTCCAAGTTCACTAACAACAGGTCTACTTGCAATTCCATTAGTACCATTTCCAATAAGAACTTCACCACTATTAAAATTATCACGTCCTGTACCACCATGTTCTACAGCAAGAATGTTAGTTGCTTTTGTGAGGTCACTAGCATCTCTTACAGCCTTAGGTGTCGCAGCAACACCTTGTGAAGAATCTGAAGCAGAATCTAAATCATCACTTAATTTAACGTGGCCATAAGCCTCAGGACTACCAAGACCGTATCTAACATCATTAACAGCGTGGTCAATTGGGTCAAAAACAATTTCAGTTCCTTTGAAATTAATAACACGAGTTTTATTCATTCATATACCTCATAATTAATATTTAATAACGAGATTATAATTATATGACTTACACCAAATCACCATACTATGTTTAATCTTCTCTTCGTAAAGCAAACATCAAACAAATACCACTACACAAATCAATAAAGATAGCAGGGAATAAGACAATTATAAAATGTAATTTATTTGAAGATACACCTAACGTCTGACATAACCAAGAATAAACGGTTTCTTCTGAAATAACATCAACTTCAGTTATACTCATAAGTTTATATTGTAACTCTTCAATCTTATTTTCGCATTCTTCAAGTTTATTAATACCTTCTTGAATCTTTTTCCACGTTCCTGGGTTTTCAGTCTTAAGGTCAGGATTAAGAGAATATTCTGTTTCTTGTTCTCTCCAATGAAGAAGTTCTTTCTGTTTCTTTACTTGAATATCAATCTGTTCCTTAGTTAAATCTTTCTGAGCTACAATCACTTCACTTTTGTCTGTCGAAAGATATTTACGGAAATCATTGTATTGTCCTGATACAGCTGTAAATACTGAATAAATAAATCCAAGTAACCACAGGAACAAAACAAATACTTTAAGATATTTTTCTTTCACATAATGAGCTAATGTAAAAGCAATTGCCATAAACGTTACAATAGATATTGATAACGAGAAAGCCCAAAACAGTTTCATTGACATATGGTTAAATTCAAATGTGAAATGGATACTACATAGAACAAGTATAACTCCTATTATGCCAACTAAGGATTTAACAAACAACTTAAGATAATCTTTTTTTGGTGGTTCTTCTTTAGTTTCTTTTTTACCAGGGATTTTAATAATCATATTGTCAGGTTCCTGCTTCTTCTCTTCAGGAAACAGTTTATTCGGGTCTTCCTTGTAGAAATCGTAGGTGTCACCTTTCCTTATAAGTTTACCCTGACTAACCCATCTCTTATAAATCTTAGTAACTATTTCTACAGGAATTTCTGAATAATGTGAAAATTCTTCAATTGTTGGAAAATGTTTATGTATCTTATAAAACTCTTTTAAAATATTAAAAATCTTATCAACTGTCATAATAAATATTATCCTTAATAAACTTAATATTAGAATTTGCTCTAAAACAGGTCTAGAATTGATTCTGGGAGGTCTTTTCAGAAAAATAGTGTTATATCATTACCTATGTGATTTAAGCTCATTATACCACGTTTTTTAACGTGTTTAAGTCCTCATAGACTAACCGTATAAGCGTTATGACACGCTTTCGAGTCTTAAAAGCACTCTCTCTTTGTATAGTTTTTAATTTGTTATTATGTGAATGTGTGAATGCACTATAATTCTTTATTCTTATACTCTTGGATATGTTTTTATGTGCTTTAATATAGAATACCTTATTCTTATAATACTTTATAAGATAATTTCTTACTGTAGAATAAGAAATGGATTCGTTATAATTAGTCTTATATTCTGATACTATAGTACGAATAATATTATTTAGAGACGTACCTCTTTTGGTAAAGACTTTCTGATTAGATGTAACGATGGTATGGATTCTGTTACGTTTAAGTGTTGCTTTGATTTTACGTATTTTAAGAGATTTTTCTCTTTGAATATTGGTATAGCCTACCTTATTCCAGAGCATAGTGTTATGAAGGTCTTTCTGCTGAATATAATAAATATCATTTCTTATACGCTGAACAAGTTCATGTGTAGTATAACCTTCAGCACAATCTTCATAATACCAGTTTGAAAGACATGTACAGACAATTTCATTTTTATAGTCAGGATTATGCAGCAAACCACGAGACCAAAATGATTTACAGATTTTAGAACACAAAATGAAAATGCGTTTATTGATGGAATCGTCAGATGTTTTTATGATTTCGTCTATGATGTTCTGAATCTCATCCTGATTGGTGATTGATTTATCGTGCATAATTTTAGCTAATTTTTGTTTGAGTTCTTCACGACTTTCCTCAGCTAAACGTTCTGCTTCTTCTTCATTAAGAAAATGAATTTTTTTTAGTATTGTTTTTTGAATATTATTTTTATTTTGTTTTCTTTCAGAATAAAACTTACAGATTGTTTCATTCACATAAGATAAAATTTCAGGCTGTGCTAAAAAATGATTGATACGTTTACAAAGAAAATCTACAGTATAAAGATTATTAAGTGAACGGAATTCATATACCTCAGCATCCTTAAAGAAAGGATTCTGACAGTTATATCCTGTATAACCAACATCTCCGTTGAATAATACATTCATCATACGGTTTAACCATTTCCATTGATAGTGCTCATTACGAAAATCATTTTCATAATATTTACCGTCTGTGAAACCTGATTCACCAATATAAAATTTCTGAATAAAGAAATAAAACTGAGAATGTCCATTCGGCTTAATTTTCATAAGATGAGGTTCAAGATGAGCCATTTCAAGAAGTTTAAGTGTTTTTTCACCTCTATCTTCATCATCACAGTCTATTACTACAACTTCACGTTCAAAGCTGTTTAATCCGGCACAGATATATTCCATGTTTTCGTAATAAATCATTTCTTGAATAAGATGACTAAATTTACGAGTGTCTACTTTTTTATATTTGCTTTCTTTGTTTTCACGAACTTGATTAAAATATGAACGGAAAAAACCACGCTGGTTTTCATAAGATTGACGGGATTTGTAGTATACATCAGGAATGATTTTATTTTCGTTGTGTGGTAGTTGTTTTAGATTTGTGTTTTGTTCTTTCATTAAAAGACTCCCGAGTTAGCTGACCAGTCGGGAGCCCCATCAACCAACTCGAGAGCTTAGTGCTATTACACTTATTAATAATATATTAGAATTTTGAAATTGTCAAATACATATTTCTAATATTATTGTAGGAGTAAATTATGGAATTACGTGAATATCAGAAAGATATTGTATCTAAGGTATTTGAAAAGAAAGATAATGTCTTAATTGTATTGCCGACTGGCGGTGGAAAGACTGTAGTTGCAAAAGAAATTATCAACAGATTAACAACTCCTGTTCTTTTTATTGTTCCAAAACTCGAATTAATCAGACAAGCTGCAAATACATTCGGTGAAGAATGTGATATTATCTGGAGTAGTCAGACTTCCGTGTTTGGAAATCATATTACGGTAGCATCCAAACAGACTTTAATGCGTCGTAATTTAAGTCAGTATTTTCATGAACCTGTTACTGTTATTGTTGATGAAGCTCATATTGGTTTACAGTCATTGCGAGATTGCTTAGATACTATAGTTATTTCAAGAGTGATTGGGCTTACAGCTACACCTGAACGCAGTGATGGTCGTTCGTTTGTAGTGAAAGATAAATGTGTTCATAAATGTAAAGATGATAAGGTTTATGAATATGCTATGTTTGACCGAGTTATTAACGATTGGAATATACAGGAATTACAGAAGCTAGGCTATCTTAGTCCTCTTAATGTTACAATAAATCCTAATGCTGAAAAACTTTCTCACATTAAGCCAAAACATACATATGATGACGAACTTGATTCAGATGTTATTATGGATGAGCTTGGAGACGAGTTTTTTAGTTTTGTTGAGAAAGCAAAACAATTCAAAGGGAAACCAACAATCATATTTACACCAGACCTTAAATCACTTGATGTTGTTTTAATAACATTGGAAAAAAGTGGATTAAAATACAAAGGTATTGACGGTACAATGGAAGTTGAAAGTCGTAAGGTGATACTTGATGAACTTGAAAGCGGTAAGATTGATGGTGTTGTAAACTGTGGTGTTCTTACTACAGGATTTGACATGCCTTGTGTAAAACAGTGTATTCTTATTCGCCATATTAAAAGTAAAATGTTGTTCTTCCAGATTGTAGGACGTTTCATTAGACCTTATGAAAACGAAACGGCTGAGATTTATGACTTTGCGGGAACTTCATATAATTTTGCTACAGCTTCAAATCCTGATGTTTTCAGTAAACCAATGGAATGGAAATACGAGGGATTTGAAATTAAGGAAAGCGAAGAGGAAAAGAAAGCACGTCTTGAAACTGAAGAATTACAGGAAACAATTGGTGAAATGAATATTACTTGGACAGAGTATCTTAAAGACCCTGTTTCAACTTTGCTTAATTGTTTGTTGTCTTATAAAGAAAACTTTGAAATGAGTTTGTATGAAACTGTAATAAATGAAACCAAACACATAAAACAACAGGCTGAAAGACGAATTGAGAATGAAGCGTATAAAGCACGACAGGAAGCAAAGAAAGAAGTAATCGCTGAGAAGGAAGATGTAATTAAGGCTGAAGTTGATAAACGTGTATCACAGTGTGCTCCAATGAATCAGATTAAATCTTGGTTCTTTGCAAATGGATTTGAATGGTTTAGACGTAATTATCCGATGATTCTTACACGTGCTGATTATAATGAAACTGATAAACAGAAATATGTTTCATCTCAGATTGATGAATCGTTGAAAGCTAAACTTGAGAAGATTCGTGAGGATGTGTACAAGCAGTTACCGTTTGATAATCTTGATATGAATGATTCTGTGATTTATGGGCTTTATTACCAGCGTACAGACTGGTGGCTTAGAAATTTTAAGTGCATGTAATTCACTTAAATGTCTTAATCTATAATTAATTTATTATGATACCCTTATTTGATGTAGGACCGAAAATAGATAAACGTGCTGAGAGTATAATTAATCTTATGCTCTCAAGATTGTCTAATAAGAATCCACAGAAAGACAGTAAATGTTATCTGCGTGTATTAGGTTATGTTTCTGAGATTTATAACGGTAATTTTCTCATAAACAAACGATTTGATAATTCGAAAGATAAACAGTTTGATATCACAGATAATTTTATGAAGATTCAAGAATGTAAAAACGATTGGAATAAAGTACGCCAGCTTGTGTTATCAGCTTTAGATAATTTAGATGAAGCAAAGAAACCTGAAAAATTACCTTGGAATAAAAAGTATCTTAATGACATTACATTTTCAAGATTCTTTAATAACGGATATAATGAGAACGGAGAAATAGACTGTCCATTCTTACATTTCGTAAATCCACCATTGAGTTCTTATGCTTATAAATCAGATATAACGATAACCACACTTAAAGAAAATTGTAACAGTCTTATAAGAAACGCAGCTGATAAGTTCTGTAAAAAATATTTCAAAATGAAAAATTATCAGTTATCTTTCTGGTACGATATGGAAGATTGGACAAGGTGGTTGAAATTGTTTAAGTTTTCATTTCCAACGACTTATAATGAATTTATAAACTCGTGTGAAGACGGTAATCCTTTTATTGACTTTCAGAAATATCTTTTATTTGTACTGAAACAAAAAGAAGGCGAACATCCTGTAATAAATCACTGGTATTTCAAACTTACTTATAATGACGGAACTGAACTTGACGGTTATTTCAAACAGTGGCTTAGAGCTGGGATTGATAAAGGTAAGTTTAATGTTCTTAAACAGTTACCAAGAAGCATTGATAAATATTACACAGACGAGTCGTTTAATAATTCTAAGATTAAAACTGAAAAGAAGAAAGAAGTTGTTGAACTTGAAGATTTGATTTGGTAACCGTTTTCTATAAAAAAAAGGCTAGAACAAAAGTCCTAGCCTTCATGTGAGATAGAATTCAGTTTAAGTGGTATTCTATCTCAAATTATTTTTCGTTCACCACTACAGTCCTTTGATAAGTTCTTCAAGCTCTTCAGTAGACTTACTTTCAAGTTCTGCATCCTGTTTACGAGCAAGAATAGCAAGAATCTTCTGTTTCTTTGCATCGTTTTCGGCCTTCAATTCAGCAACCTTACGTTCTTCAACTTTTACATTGAAAATATGTTTTACAATCTCAATCTGAATTTCAAGAATTGGATTTGTTTTCTTTTCTTCAAGAAGGCTCTCAGTTTCAGATTCCTTCTTTGCAACCATAAGCTGCTTGTAGATGTAGTCCAATGCTTTTACATCCAAATCCCACAAATCTTCTGTAGCAATTACACCACGGTAATTAAAACGAACTTTCATTTTACTTGCTGTTTCAAAAAGTTTTTCCATAATTTTACTCCTTTTATTTAGAATTTAATCTTCAACAGGCGTTCTGTTGAACCGATAACTTTTACAACCAATTCATCACGCTTTGTAGCTGAGAATCCAAGTCCAGACAACTGATTTTCTGAATCTTCACATTTCATCTTAGAACCAAGTGCTTCAAATACTCGTTTGTGAGTTTCAAGTTCAGGTTTAAGATACTCGTTAAAGAATCCGTTTGGTGTTTCATCATTGACACAACCTTTCAACATAAACATATAATGCTTATTACCGATTCCGTCCTGTTCATCCCAATAGTTTGGTGAGTACATAACTACTGATACAGGAACAAAATTGTTTGTCTTGATTCCCCACATTTCTTTTGATGCTGTAGTTGAAGGAAGACATTCTTTAATAGAGAACTGTCCATCTTTCAAAGTTACTTCTGCAACCATTACATTTTCATTCTGACGGAGTTCTTTATCGTAGTTGAACTTATAGATTGTTCCGTCAAATTCAATTTCAGCAGAGAATCCTGAACGACCACCACGATGATTGAAATTGTGAACATAGAACAAGTATTTACCGTTTTTCATTGTTTTGCGAGATGTCCAATAAATATTCTCTACTGCAACCTTACCGTTTGGCTGAATAATGTCTACATCAAGCTGACCATTAGTGTATACACTTCGTTTGTTGCAATAGTAGATTTCATTGTTTCTGCCACCAGGAAGACATTCTGTACAATGTGCATCAAAGTCATTATTGTTGTCACCGTTATCGTTCCACTGAATTGAGAAACGAAGGTCACCAGTAACATTTCCACCAGCATTCTTTACATTCTCTTTAATAAGGGAATCTGTGATGTTTCCTTTGTAAGCCCAAGAGAATCCGTTGTTCCATTTGAACATTGTCTTTGCACCTTTATTCTTTGGTGCGATAAGAGAGCAGAGATTCTTTTCGTTCTTACCGTCAAAATAAACTTCAAGTTCACGAGTTGTAGGAAGAATATTCTGTACAAACTTCTCAGGAGTGATTTCTTCAACCTTGTTGAACTTGTTTGGATTTGAAGTTGCTTCAGATTTAAGTTCACCAAATACATCGAGATTCTTTTCTTTTGCTACGTCACGATTTGAGAAGAGGATATTGTTTACTGTAATATCATCCAATGTTGCAAATCGTCGTGCAAGAGAATCTGAATATCCGAGTTCAGTGATTTTGTTCTGTGCCTCTTCAACCATCTTCTGTGTAAAGATTGCTTTTGGTCTTTTGTAGTTAGTTGGAGCAACAACCTTTTCATAGCGTGTAACAGCCTGGTCCAAATCCATACCTTCGTTGATGTCAATCAAGAGAGTTCCGATTGAATGGTTACGAATCTTACCTACAGCAATACCAGCTTCTGCGGCTTTTTCCCAAGCGAAAAGGTTCTTCTCGTTTTCGTCAAGTTTATCAAATGCAACCTTGTATCCACGAAGTTTCTTCAAGTTTGATTCCCATTCGTTTCCACGATACAATGAGTTCTGAGCAATAAGTTCAAGAACTGTATCAATGCTACTGATTGTAAATTCTGAAAGTGAACGATGGAATACGTTACGAATATCACGCATCTGAGCTTTCTTTTCGTCCACACCAAATGTTACATACTTCTGTGGTACTTTAAGATAGAAGTGCTGCCAAGTCTTTACTGAACCGTCTTCACCCTGTTCGTAATTTTCAAGACAACCTGCAGAACTTTCTCTTGAGAAGTAGAAATCCTGAACGGCTTTTGTTTTTACATAATCAGCCATTGCATTTGCAACTGTCTGATAAGTTTCATCAGGAACTGTAATATCCCAGATAGTTTCAATCTTACCATCTTTAATTCCAACAACGTTACCGATTGATTTAATGAAGTGGCGGCAAGTAGAACAATCGTGTTCTGTACGTTCACGGTACATAGGATTTGTTCCTTCAGGATAAGATGAAAGATAACATTCATAGAACTTATCTTTGTCCAATTCTACGACAAAAAGATTGTCGTACTTTTTCTGCATTTCATCAAAGTGTGTGATGACTGCATCTCTGAATTTAACAAAACTCATAAAAGTTTGCTCCTTGTTAATTTTTGTAACAGAAACTAACTAAAACTGTAAGGTTACTTTAATTGTAGGGATACAGAAATGAATCTATACCCTTATTTGATTTACATTATGCATTCATAAACGTTGATTTTCTGAACATTGGATTCACTGATACCACAATCAATCAGACATTTATTCTTTGCATATTCTTTAGTAGGACATTTCTCTTTCAAATAATATCTACTAAAACTGTTACCGTCTTTTTCAAGACCTTCGACACACCAACCTTCTCTGTCAGGTATTGGAATATATAACATAATTACCTCCTCGATAACCATTCAGAGTATGTGAGTGGAGTTCCATCTGATTCCATAATAACAGTTAAAATACCTCTCATATTAGTAGTAACATATAAAACGTCAGAATGTTTTTCATGATAAATTGTATAATCTGGGTCATTAAGTCTTGCTATAGCAATAACTTCAACATCGAAAAAATCAATGGAATGTATTTTATCTCTGTCTAAGTTTGATTTACTGTATGTTTCAATTTTCTTAGTACAGCTTGTAAGAAGAAAATAAATTGACATAGACAATACAAACATAGCTTTCTTCATATTTGCTCCTTTATAAGGTAGGTCCGAAGACCTACCGTCTAATTTAGATAAGCGATTTGTACATTACAGAATTTGCTTTCTGTCCTGTAATAACCTTGTACTTTTCGATAAGGTATGATGACCAATCTTTTTCGATTGGTTTTGTTGAACCACTAACAAATACTCTTACGTTGTCGTAATCTTTAAGGGCTTTTTCTGAGACAGTAGCAACAGCTTTAATCTGTTCCAAAGAAAGTTCATCAAAGATATCAGGACTGATTTTAGAGTTGTTACCACCATTTTTTACAGTAACAGTCTGTCCAAGGTCAGGAAAATCAAAACCAACACCTGGTTCTACCTCCTTTACAAGTTCTGCTCCCCACAACTTTGTGTAATACTCAATTGCAGAAGTAAGGTTCTTTGCTACAGCAAGGAAGTGAGCTTTGTCTTTAATTGTAAGACCCTCTGTAGTTCCTTTCTCCTTAATTGAAGAAAGTTCTTTGTTCATCTGAGTCATGAACTGTGATACATCACCGTTTGGAAGTTTTTCTCCCGAAACAACATCGATTGAATTTGCCATATTTGCCTCCTATAGCATTTATTCTGTATAACTATAATATACAATAAAACAAGAGTTATGTAAAGGATAATGTTGAAATTTTTTAGAAAAAATGAAAAATCTAATATTATTATTATGCTAAATAGAGAAGTTATCAAAACATTAGATGAAAAAGATTTTGTAACAAGTTTAATCATGAGTGATAAATGTTGTCAAACTTTAATACCATATATTAAACTAAGTTATTTTGATATAGACTATTCACGAACTGTTACATCGTGGGTAATAGAATACTACAAAAAGTTTAAGAATGCACCTAAACAGGACATCACTTCTTTATATAGAGTTCACTGTGATGAGATTCAGGATGAAGCACTTAAAGAACTGATTCTTAATTATCTTCAGGAACTTGGAAAAAATACAATCCAAATTAATAACGAAGATTATCTTGTCGATAAAGGTAAAGATTTTATTGATTATAAAGCTCTTAAGATGTATACAGAAGAATTAAATGCCTGTCTTGAAACACGTTCAATGGATAAAGCACGAAAGGTACAGGAAGAATACAAAAAGATTTCAACGACTGAGATAAATGAATGTGATTTAATGGACTTGAATGATAGGTCAATTATTGAAAATGCTTTAGCTCAAGAAGAAGAAGTACTGTTTACTTTACCTGGAGCCATGAATGATGTCTTTGGTAACATTCATAGAAACGATTATATTCTTTTACTTGCTCCACCAAAACGTGGTAAATCTTGGTTACTACAGAAAATAGCTATTGAGGCTATGAAGCAAAGATTAAACGTGGTTTTTGTAAGTATGGAAATGACTCGTGAAGAAGTTATTCAACGTATGTGGAAAACATTGTGGGGAACTGAATCTGGTCTTATTCCTGACGGTACCTATGAAACTTGTAGATTTGTAGAAGATACAAGTGAAGAAGGAAAGTACAAATGTGAACTTATTGATGTGAATGTAAAGAATAAAGGTAAGTCTGTTGCGACACTTCAGAAACGTTTAAGAGTTAATAATGGATATATGGGACATCTTAGAGTTATTGCTTATCCAGCTTTTGGAGCAAGTGTAGTTGATATTACAAATCGTGTAGAAGAATTAGCGGAAAATGGTTTTGTTGCAGATGTGTTAGTAATTGATTATCAAGACATTACTAAACCAATTGGTGGTGGAAGTGAAATTAGAAATCAACTTGATTTAATTAGTAAACACAATCGAGGATTTAGTATGAAATTCCATTGTGCTACATTTTCAGCTTCACAGACAAATAGAGCTGGTTTAAGTGCAAGTCAAGTTACAGGAGAAGCAATTGCAGAAGATTTTAGAAAACTCGCTCATGTTACAAGTTTTGTATCAATGGAACAGACACCAAAGATGAGAAAACAGCATTTAATGAGATTACGAAATATTGCAATAAGAAATGGTAAAAGTTCAGAACCTTGTGTTTTTCCACAATGTCTCGACCTTGGTCAGTTTATGTTTGGTGAACCTATTCCTGCAGATTGTCTTATTATGGATGATGACGAGGATGAAGATGATGAATAATGTTCTAGTAAATACAATTAGAACTAGTATGGGTATTTCTAATCGTTTCTTCATAAAAGAAGGAAAGATAATAAAACGTTATCCTTATCTTTCTTATAAAAAGATTTCTGAGAATGAATATATTGTCAAACCTGATTTGAGTAAAGAACCCATAGAAGTTACAATTGTTAATGTTGGTTCTGGTATACTCAAACCTTATGATGAAAATAAAACTTACATCAATGTTTTTCAAAATACTCTGAAGGAGAACAATGTTATGAATTATGACGAATACGGATTTCCAATTTTTGACGATGAATATGTTGAAGTAGGTGACATAAAAATTCCAAAAGATATTGTTGAGTTTGCTAAAGACAATGTTGCTGAACACATTAAAGAATTTATGGGTGAACCTGTTAAAACTGTAAATATTAATAAAGAGCAAAAGAAAGATAAGAACGCTTTATTCTAGGAGATTGTTATGGAAGAGTATGAAGAGGTATCAACAGAATATTATGATGATGATATTGTCGTTGGTGATATTATTCTTATGGTTGGAATTGTCCTGTTAGCTTGTTTAGTCATTGCTTTTATTTTCACCTTGATTAAAAAGACATTCAAAAACGTTCATCTCAAGATTGGTAATAAAATTGAACTTGGTGTAGAAACTAAAGATGAAAAATAAAGTTCTATTATTATCTGTATGAACTGTAAGCAATATCTTAAATCATTAGAATATGACGAAATGGATTCTCAAGAAGTTATTGAAGTTTTGAAGAAAACTTTATTTCTAGAGGAATTTGTACCAGAACAGATTTTGTTCTGTGTAGGTAAGATTCTCGATAAGAATAAGGAAGCGTATATTAAGATTCTTAAGAAAGAACGTGGTGAATTGAAATCAGAAAACGTTGAACTTAAGAATAAGGTAACTTCACTTGAACTTAAACTTGAGAAATCAAAAGAAACAGTAACAATCAAGAAACCTGAAGTTACTGTAGAACAGCCTAAGAAAAAGGTTATTGTCGTGAGAAAGAAAAATGGCTAGGGTTTTCTGGGATGGCGAGAAAATAGTCGCTACAGCTAATACAGCAAACATAGAACAACTTTCTCGATTCGCTGAAAAATACAAAGCTGAGTGTTTACCGTCTGTAAATGGTTATGCTTTTACACGAAGCGTTCAGAGTGTAAAAGACTTGTCTACACTTACACAGACATTCTTTGATGAATCGTTTGAAAAATTACTTAAAGCTGCGACCAAGCAAGATAGAGCTAAACAGGAATTTATAGATTCTCTTAATCTTCCTGAAAAAATGTATCCTTTCCAAAAAGCTACAGTAGCTCAAATTGTAAAATGGATGCATAACACCTTAATAGCTGGTGAAATGGGTGTAGGTAAAACTTGTATGGGGTCTGTGGCACTTAAGGCTGTAGGTGAAGCATATCCTGCTTTAATTGTTTGTCCAGCATCTTTAAAATTAAATTGGCAAGAAGAGATTCATGAATGGACTCCTGGACTAAAGACCTATGTAATTAATGGTCGTGAAACTTATAAAGATTTGTATGTTCTTAATAGTGCTAAGCAAGCTGATGTTGTAATTATGAATTATGACATTCTTGGTTTTGATAATGAGGAACGAGTAAAACGAGAAAAGAAACGAATTGAAATTGCTAAGAAAGAAGGACGAAAATATCGTAAAGCGTTTATTGCTGTAGAAGGTTGGGTAGATGCAATCATTAATGAAATTAAACCTCACGCTTTAGTATGTGATGAATGTCAGGCTCTTGGAAATCCTGAGTCGATACGAAGTCGTGCAATCATTCAAATATCAAAAGATAATGGAATACTTAAACTGTTTCTTTCGGGTACTCCATTCGAAACAAAGGTATTACAGTTTTACACAATTTGTCATATAATGGATTCAGATTTATTTCCAAACGAATGGGATTATAAACAGCGATACTGTGACCCATATAAAGATAGATTTGGTCATTGGCATTTTGATGGAGTTTCTAATGTTGAAGAATTAAGACGAAAACTTTCTACATTTATGATTCGTCTTGAAAAGAAAGATGTATTACCATTCTTGCCGCCAACACAGAAGATTCCTGTTTATCTTGATATGGATAAACAATCTCGTGAAGCATACGATAAGATGGAAGAGGAGCTTTTAGCATTAGAAGAAGGTAGTTTACATCAATTTACCTACCTTGCTAAGATGAAAGAAGCTCTTATGGAAATTAAGGTAAATGCTGTTATACAGTTTATTAAAGATATGTTTGATGTCGAAAATAAACTTGTAACTTTCGTTTTTCATACTAAAATGTTTGACACATTGATGACTACTTTTGGAGGTCAGTGTGTAGGTATCAACGGTGGGCTTTCAGATTTTAAGCGACAAGACGCTGTAAAGAAGTTCCAAAATAATCCTGATATTAAACAGTTTGTAGGTCAGTTACAAGCTGCATCTTCAGGTATTACTTTGACCGCTTCACACATTGTTATTTTCACTGAATGGGGACAGACTGCCGTTCAAATGGAACAAGCCTGTGGTCGAATTCATCGTATTGGTCAGGAAAGTGAAAGATGTCTTTATTATTATCTGATTGTGAAGGATACGATTGACGAAGACCCTATGAAAAATCTTACAAAACATTATAATGATATTCAGGCTGTTTTGAATGGTAATACAAACATTAAATTTGTTGATATTGATGAAAGTATGATTCTCGGTGTAAAATCCCGCCGGCTTATGAAAGGTCGGCATGGTGTACAGATTGAATATCGATAGAATTTCTGTTTTATTTCGTATTCTAATATTGAGATTATGGAATTTATAGAGATTGAGAATAAATTAAACACTCTGAAAGTAAAGAAACAGTCTAATGAAGAACTGTTAAAAACTCGTAAAGAGAGATTAGAAGAACTTAAAGCTGAGACAGAAGAAATATTAAAGTCATTGTCTGTTTCGCAGAAAGTAGCAACCGAAGTACAAAATCAGTTATCAGTAAAAATGGATACAATTGTCAATCTTGGACTGAAAACAATATTTGGCAATGAATATACGTTTGAGCTTAATTATGTTCCTGCACGTGGTAAGACTGAAGTTGAGTTTAATTTGTATACACAGGACGGAAAAAAGATTGACCCTATGGTACAAAATGGTGGCGGACTTATAGACCTTTTTACTCTGTGTCTTCGTATCGCTGTGTATAATATTAGTCACGTTGATAATGTGATTTGTTTTGATGAAGCAATGAAATTCTTATCGAAAGGATATCGTGAAAAAGCAGCTGAACTTATTCATACGCTTTCAGAAGAATTAAACTTGCAATTTATTTTTGTAACTCACGTTGATGAGTTTGTTGAAAATAGCGATAAAAAGTTTGTGATTAAGAAGATAAATGGAGTAAGTGAGGTTGTATGAAGTATATTTTAGTTGAAGGTAATGTAAAATCAAAGGACGGTGATATTCATTACATATCCTCTCGTAGACTTATAGAGCTGTATGATTTGAACCCTAAGAAATGTATTTTTGATGATGCAATTAAACGTACAGGATTCGAAATTATTAACAGATGTCCTGAAGTAGCTGATGAGGATTATGTTTGGCTAGAGCCACGTTCAGAAGGTGATTATAAAGAATATTTAGAAATGGTGCTTGAATGTTGTGAACGAGATAGACAGTCACAAAAAGATTGTTGTCTCAATTGTGTTAAAGGAAATCGTTGTAGTGTTCAGAAAAGCATCGATTATATGTGTATTGCTTATGATAGGATGAGATAATATGGCACTTACAATCTATTCAAGTAAATTAAAACATCACAAAAATCCAAGTGGTCTTCATAATAAAGTAAATTGGTTGTTGGTTAATAGTATGTATAGTTCAAATCATTTATATGCCTTGCGTTTAATTGTACTTATTCATAATGAGTCTTGGGAGAAAGCGTTCTGGATTGCAGAGATGATTTGTGAAAAACATTTTGAGCGAATTAAAGAGCGTTATCCTGAATATTGGTATTGGGCTAGAAATTATGTAAACAAAGAGAGGAAGAGACATGAATTGCGATAATTGTCCAGCATTTGGAATATGTCCACAAAAACCAAATCGAGAAGATTATACAGATGAAAATAAATATCTTATAGACCTTGAATGTGGTGTATGGGATTGTAAAAAGACTGTAGAGATATTGTGTAAGGAATTAAAAGAATCTGTACAGTTGATTAAATGGCTTAAAAGTGAATTAAAGGATAGAGATGATTGGAAGGGTGCATCTGTACTTGCTAGTCGAGTAAATAAATCCCTTAAAGGATATGAAAATGAATGAACACGACATTGTTGCTATAGCTGAGAAACAAGTAAAAGAATGGATTGGCTATGCTAAACAGGAATATAGTTGGGATGATGCATTTGAACTTTTTGAAGAACCAATGATTGAGGTGAGCACTGCTGTTGCTGTTCAGACCACGAAAAAGTTTCAAGAAGAGAATGAAAAACTTGATAATAAACTTTCTGAAGCAATGCAGTTAATTAAAAATATTGTTCAAGTAACCTGGGGTGAAGGATGGAATTATAGTCTTCATTGGAAAGTAAAAGCAATGCAATTTTTGGAGAATAATAAAATATGTTTCAACAAGGAATGTATAATATCGGAATAGAATTAATAGAAATTATGGATAGAATAGAATCATTGACAAAAGATAAAACAATTACTGAACAGGAACGAACTGATGCTATTGCTGCACGTGATTTCATCTATGTTGGATATACAAGAATAAAACAGTGTTTGGAGGAGAAATGAAATTACAATGTTGCTTTTGTATGCATATTTGCTGTAATCCTGAATGGGATGAAATGCTCGACTGTGATTTAGCTTTAGAAGAAACAGGAAGAATAAAATGTTGTGATGAAAGTTTTCATCAGTTTGAATTAGAGACAGATGAAAAGATTTGTATGTCTTATCTCAATGCTTTTGCAAGGGAATATAATTTGAAAAGGAGATTAAATGATAACAGTAAATAAGTTTGTGCAGCTTTGGTTACATTATTCTGACCCTGATAGTGATGTAAAGATATGGGATAGAAAAAGTGGAGATTATATTTTCTCAACTAAATATCCTTTGCCAGGACAGGGAGACAAAGCAAACGAAATTTCTGCAATGGAAGTCAAATGTTTCTATGAATATTATGATGATACTGGTGAAAGCACATTAATAATTAATGTGGGAGAATACAAATGACAGAAAAGAAGCAGAAACTTGTAAATTGGATTCAAAGTAAAACAGGTGTCAGATATAATCCACGAGAGATGAGTTTGAATGATTACATTCGTGAGTGGAGACCAAAGGCTGAAGACATTGCTGAAGAAGAACGAATGATGTATGAACAGGATAGATTGAGTGTAGATAACGAGGTTATGAATGGATAAGAAAGAATATGAAGTTATCGAAGTAGAGACAGAACCATTTTATAATGAATTATTAAAAATTATGGAACCACGAGTAATTAGTGAAACTGTACTTTTTAGTTCGTCGTCTAAAGAAAAATGTGAGAAATGGATGAATAAACATAAGGATGAGTATGACTCTGCTTGGACATATATTGTTTAAATGGGGAATTAAATGGGAGCATTTCGTTATTATTTTGGATATTTATACATCGTTTATCAACCAAAGAAAGGTTTCTGGAATAATGATAAAAAGAAATATGTGTATAATATTATGAAATCAACTTTGTATAAGAATAAGAAATGTGCAAAGGATAAAGCTAGGAAACTTGGTAGGGCACATAAAGTGTTATGCTGTAGACTTGAAGAACCTGATTGGTGGTAGGGAGTAATATGAAACCATTAACTGTTGATAAATGTAAACATAGGAGTAATTGTTATAGTTACAAGAAAGGTTATTGTGTAGGTTGTAATATCTGGAATTATCTTTATGACGAGAAGGCAGTTATAGAATGGTGCAGAAAGCAGAATAAAGATATTTCTATGTTTACACTTGAGATGTACAGAGAATTAGAAAGGGGTTGAATAATGATTGATGATAAATGTTGTATCTGTGGAAAGCAATTATTTGATGATAAAGGAAAACGTCTTACAAATCTTTGTTATCAAATTGGGCTTATGAGAAAAACTATTCGTAAAGATGGACAATATTCAGATGGTTCTGAATGTGCTGCCTATATTTGTAAATCTTGTTTTTCAAGAAATAATAATGAAAAGATTATGAGGACACTTTGGAAAGGTCATGAATATGCAAAGAAAATTAGAAAGCAGAGAGGTGAATAATAAATGTTCACGAAAATTGAAATAAAGAATTTCCAATCACATAAAAATACAGTCCTTGAATTTGATAAGGGTGTGAATGTTATTTGTGGTGAATCTGATAACGGTAAGTCAGCTGTTATTAGAGCTATTCGTTGGGTAGTGGAAAATCAGCCGCAAGGTATAGACAAGATAAATTCATCTTGGAATGAAGATTTTAAGGAACCGCTTGCTGTAAAATTGTATACAGAGAAAGGTTATGTTGAGCGAATCCGAGATAAGAAACGTAACGGATATAATCTTTGTAAGAATGGTGAAAAAGAAATTGTCTTAGATGCTATCGGTAAAGGTGTACCAAAGGAAGTAACTGAATTCTTAAATGTGTCTGATGTAAACTTTCAGTATCAGCTTGACCCTATCTACTTGTTGTCAAAGACACCAGGACAGGCGAGTCAGTATCTTAATGAGATTGTTCATCTTGATAGTATTGATAGTGTTATGTCGAATGCTGATAGCGATAAGAGGCAAGTAGCTTCAGAACAAAAAATTGTAGAAGCTGATATCAAGAAACTTGAAGAAGGTTTGAAAGATTATGAATGGATTGATGAAGCTGATATACTTTGTAAACGAACCAAAAAATTAGATGATATTGTTAGCAATATTAATTCACAGGAATCAGAACTCAATAATTTAATTGTTAATTATGAAACACTTGAACAATCTAAAGTTGATTTAAGTGAGCATAATAAATTGATTGAACAGATTGAGAGCATTGTTATTCCTGATATAAGTGAACTTGAAGAGAGTATCAGTAATTATAATCTGTATGGAAATCAGATTGTTGATTTAAGTGAAGCTAAGAAGCTCTGTTCAGAGATAGATTCTATAATTGTTAAAGATGATAAAGAGCTTGAATATTCTATTGATGAATATGAGCGTTTATCTGGAGAGATTTTGCAGCTGAGTAAAGAGCAACTAGAATTGGAAGGACAGTTACCCGATGTTTGTCCATACTGTCATAATCCGATTAATAAGGAATGCCTATGTTCGTAAAAGAGTTCGAGAAGTTTAAGAAAGACGTTCGGAAGACTATATTTGGTTTTTTCAAGATGGAGCCTGATGAACTTGAAGAACATATCAAGGAGTTTCATAAACAGCTTGATAGATTCTATGACCTTGATAAAGTTTGTTTCAGGGATGTAAGACCTGATTTGAAAGATTCTGTTATGCTTTACAGAACAATGAATTATTTTTATAAGATTTGGGTTGATTTGAATAAACTTGAATCATCGATTACAAGTATCGGAGGGTTAGATGATTGAACAAGAGTTCACAGAACTGAAAAATAAAATTAAGGATAAAGAACTTCAGTCAGCTGCAGCGAAGGGTAAACAGGATTCCATTACTGAGTTGTGGAAATCAAAATATGGCTGTAATACTTTAGAAGAAGCTAAAGCCAAACTTGAAGAAATTAAAAAAGAGAAAGCCGAGAAAGAATCTAAGCGTGATGAATATTTCAAGAAGTTAGAACAAATAACTGATTGGGAAAAAGTCTAATGCAAAATAATTAATTAAAAACCATCTCCTAAAGCGAGTGCTGTAGTTCGTCGAATTACAGCACTTTTTTTTTACTTTTATCCTTTACATAAGTTTTATTCTGTGATATATTTATATTAAGTTAAATGCTTTAGGAGGCAGATATGAAAACATTTGTTGGTGGAAAAGAAATCAAACTTTTTGGAGAAAATGAAATCTCAGCTATTTATACTGGAATTGTTCAGTGTTATTTCGACATTGGTTATAAATTGGCTGTCGGTAACTTTGGAGGTGGTTCTCAAGGAGAAATTGCAAAAATTGACCTTACTAATGACAACAACAAAACAGTTTTTCGTGTTTGGGTTATGAAAGGTTATGCTTCAGATTATGAAACTCTTTCAATTATCGTTAAGAAATATAAGAATGTTTATAACAATTCTACTCTTTGGTACAGTGAAGGAGAAACACTTTCAGAAAGAAAGTTTTACTCAATTTGCTATTATCCTAGAAGAAACAGAAAAGAAGTATATGTAGAATCTATAGAGGATTACAATTTAGTTCATGCTAAATCATATGAAAGAGCTGTAGCACGTTATGAAAGACAGAGCGAATGGAGAAAACTTGACATCTCTGTAAAGACTGTTTGGAACGTGGTTAAGAAGCAGAAGGGTTATAAAAGTGTTTCAATTAAAGACATCACTTTAGTTGAACGCCGAATTAATAAGGGTTATTACCGTGTTGAAGTTAAGAACCGAGGTCCGGTGCTGTTAGAAATTGTAGCATAATAGAAATCAAACTTTACATTTTATTTATTGTGTATTATAATAAATTAAGATAAAACTATATAGCTTAGGAGTACAATTATGAAAGAAATTGTGGGTGGAGATTACGAATCTTGTAAAAACATGATTTGGAAATTGGCGTTGGAGCGTTTTAACAAGAATAGAAAGCGTAGACCTGATGTTGAGTTTGATGATGTTCTTGGTGAAGCAATGTGCATTTACAGCTTGTGCCTTCAGACTTATGAAGGTAATAAGGGGATGAAGTTTACAACTTACCTTTATCAGAATCTTCTTGGTAGACTTGCTGATTATTATGATTTTGGTATAAGAGAGTTGAATCATTACGAAGACCTGAATTTTACTGATGATAGCGGTAAAGACAAGCGTTACGAAGATAATCTGGTTTCTCCTGATTATAACGTTTCTGATTCAACAAAGGAACTTATTCAGGCAGCTAAGGAAGAATTATCTTACGAAGGATTCCAGGTATTCAAATACATAATTAGTCGTGAATGGGAAAACTCAAGACAGAAATGTTATCCAAGAAATTCTTATATTTGTAAGAGATTCGGATATAGTCCTGAGATTACTCAGTCGATTATGTCAGAAATCAGTCATTTCTGGAATAAGATTGGCTGGCAAGTAGCATAGCTTATATAAGCTCACCTATTTTCAGGTGAGCTTTCTGTTTAATTGTAGTTTCTAATATTAAAATACTATGTTTAATACAGATGATTTGAATGCTATTAATAATGTCGAAAAAGTTGTAACAAGTGTAACATATAAAGATTTAGTACATCTTAATAGAACTTTAGAGACTTGTGAAAATTATCCTGATTTTACATCTGATAAATATCCTCACGGATTTGTATTTTATGATTTTGAAGTTTTTAAGTTTGATTGGCTTGTAGTTCTTATTGACCCTATTGAAAAGACAAAGACAGTCATAGCAAATGATAGAGCCGCCCTTCAAAAATATTTTGATAATAATTGTAATAAGATTTGGGTTGGATACAACAATAAACATTACGATATTGCGATTCTTAAGGGTATTCTTCTCGGAATGGACCCGAAGAAGATTTCAGATGATATAATCATTCATGGTAAACAGCCTTTTGAGATTAGTAAGGACTTCCGTAAGATAAAGGTGTTGTCTTACGATATTATGATTCAGATTGTAAATGCTCCATCGCTTAAAACGTTTGAAGCGTATATGGGAAATGATATTGAGGAAACTTCTGTTCCGTTCGATATTCAGAGACCTTTAACTAAAGCTGAGATGTACATGACTATGAAATATTGTGTACATGATGTTGAGCAGACAATTGAAGTATTCAGACGTAAGATTGACGATTACAATGGAATTACAAGTATTGTAGAGATGTTTGATTTTCCGTTTGATTGGATTATTAAAACAAAAGGTCAGCTTACAGCACTTGTAGTAGATTGTGAGAAACAGGAACACAATGATGAATTTGATGTAACAATCTTACCTTGTATTGAATTGGAAAAGTACGCTTATGTTCGTGATTGGTTTGTTGAAATGACCAAGAACAAAAGCTATCAGTATATGCTACCGAATACACCTGAGTATGCACATATTCTTAGTAAAGGTACTCAGGTAAGAAAAAAAGATAAGGGTGAAGATACAGCTAAGACAGCGTTCCAGACAATGGTTGCAGGAATTCCTCATCAGTTTGGTTGGGGTGGCGTACATGGTGCTGCAGATAAACCGGTTCACATTAAAGGTAAGATGTATCATTGTGATGTTACGTCATTTTATCCGAGTTTAATGATTGTGTATCACATGTTTACACGTAATGCAAGGAAACCTGAAAAATATAAAGAAGTTTATGACAGACGTGTTGAATTGAAAAAAGCTGGATTTAAGGCTGCTCAAATTCCGTTAAAAATTATTTTGAATTCTCAGTACGGAATAACTAAAGCGAGGGTATCCGCAGCTTATGACCCGGTTCAGGCAAACAACATTTGTTTGAATGGACAATTAATGTTGCTTGATTTGATAGAACATCTTGAGAAATCTCTCGGAGATAAGTTTGAATTGATTCAGTCTAATACTGATGGTATTATTATCCGTATTCCTGAGAATGATGATATGGCTGAGAGAAAGATGAATCATGTGCTCAAAGAATGGAGCATAAGAACAGGGATGAAAATTGGATGTGATGCGTTAAATTTATATACAGCAAAAGATGTTAATAATTATATTTTTGAATTTTATACTGAGAAAGAAAAAACATTGTTGTCTAAATTGTACGATAGAATTGTTGAAAAATGTCCGCAATCTGTTTTACAAAATGATAAGATTGTGTTAAAATAGAGAAGACTGTGAAATCGTCACATTTCACAGTCTGAGTATAACTGATTAAGTTGGAATCAATTACACTAATTTAATATTAGAAATTGGTTCCTCTATATGGAGGAATTCATGAAAGATTTATCTGTTTTAAGAAATGAATTATATAAATTGTCTATATTGTCTTTAGGTAAAAATAATTCGTATAGATTTAATTATCATCGAGAATGTAATTTTCAGGAATGGTTATTTAACAATAGAGATAAATGGAATTCGTATGTATCAGAATATGAATCTGAAGAAGAGTTAATATTTTACTTACTGAGACCTCGATTAATTAAGGGACAAATATTTTGTGAAAATTGTGGAAAATTATTACCTTTTATTAGAATAAGGCATAAGAATAAAACGTGTTGTGAAGAGTGTCGCATTTCCAGTTTACATAGTAATGAACGAAACAAGAAGTTTTCAGACAATTGGCGTAATAAATCTGATGACGAATTAAAGTTAATGCGTAGCAGAATAGAGAATACGATGCTTGAGAAATATGGTGTTCGACATAATTGGTGTTACGGTGAGTTAAGAAATAAAGAAATTGAGACATGGAAAAAGAAGTACGGTGTAGAACATCCAGGTAGTGCTAAAGAAGTTCGTGAACGTATAGAAAACACTAAATTACAAAAGTATGGGGATAAGTATTATACCAATCGAGATAAAGCATATAAAACTATGATTAAGCGGTACGGTAGTTTTTATAATAATCCTGATAGTATTTCTAAGACTTGGCAGAATAAGCCACAAAAAGAAATAGATGAACGAACAGCGAAAACAAAACAGACCAACATTAAACGATACGGAACTGAGACACCGTGGTTTGTTGATGGTGCTAGACATGTTTATGTGTGTGATAATATATCTTTCGATTCAAGTGATGAACTATATTTTTATTTGTATCACAAAAGAATATTGTGTGATGATATTTGTAGAGGACGTATTTTCTCTTACGAATTTAACGGACGACAGCATAAATATTTTTGTGATTTTCTAGTTAATAATGAAAATATTGAAATAAAAGGAGCACATTTGTTCAAAGATGGAAAATTATATTTTCCGTATATAAACGCAGATAATTACGAGGAATGTCAACATAAGCTAGACGCTAAGTATGAATGTATGCTGCAGAATAATGTTAGAATAATTTTGAGCGATTCAGATGAAATGCGTGAAATAATTTCTATTGTTAAAGAACGATATGGTGAAGATTATATAAAACAGTTTGACACGAAAGTAAAACAGGATAGTAATAGGTTGTTTGAGGTGTAGAAATGACAGATGAGATAATGAAAATAATAAAAGACTTTGAGGAAGAAAATCATTGCCAAGTGGTTTGTAAAGACAATGAAATTCGTATATTGGGTAAACTTGAACGTAAAGGAAAGTACGTTAAGGAGTTGTCTGATTTGGACAATGACCTACCAATCGTGAACAGGGCTGTGGTAGATTATATTACAAAAGATGTTCCTGTTGAGGAAACTATAAACAACAGTACAAGTATGATAGACTTCCAGATGATTGTACGAATATCAAAAGAATATAAGTTAGGCTGGCATAATGGAGAAGAACTTTCTGAGAAGACGTTCCGTGTATATGCTTCAACAGACAGAAAAGATACATATATCGGTAAGTGTCGTGAACATGGTAGTAATCCAGATAAGTTTGCGAATACACCTGATAATTGTTTCGTTTATAACAAAGATGTTAAAAATATTCCGTTGTCGATTAAACTCGATAAACAGTGGTATATTGATTTAGCTAAGAAACGACTTACTGAATATGGATATGAAATGCCAAGTAAGTTCAGTTTGTTCTAATATTAAAACGTTATGGGAAAAGCATACGCAAATAGAAAGAGTGAATACTTGAGGAATAAGAACGATTTTTATGAGACACCCTATTCACTCACATGGAAGTTACAGGAATTAAATATAATTAGACCTGGTACTACAATTTTAGACCCTTGCTGCGGACATTATGCTATCAGTAAATGGTTTCGTGAAAGTAATGTTGTAACGGAAAGAGACCTGATGTACGGTAATGATTTCTTTGAAGATAAGTATGATGTCTTTTCTTTTGATTATAGTGTATTGAATCCACCGTTTGATTTGTTTGATGATTTTATCGTTAAGGCTAAGAGAGTAGCTAAGACTACAATAGCTATAGGTAAGACAGATTATTTCAGCTGTTATCAGCGATTAGAAAATGGATTGTGGAATGGTTTATCTGATATTTATGTTTTTAATCGTAAGGTAGATTATCAGTTTCCTATTTTTGAGGATGGTAGTTTTGGTGTAGGTAGTTTGACTACAGGTTGGTTTGTCTGGAAAAAAGACTATATATTTGACCCTAAGTTGCATTTTATTGATGTTCAGAAATATGCTACTAGGGGAAGTTATGAAAGTTGGAAAAAGAAGAATAATCAGAAATTACAATTATTCTAATATTAAGGATACATAGGAGTAAAATTATGGAATTGTATGTAAAGTATCGACCGAGTACCTTAGATGGTATTCTTGGTAATGACCTTGCTGTTAAGTCAGTAAAGTCTGAAGTTCAGGCAGGTCATCATGTTTTCCTTTTTACAGGTTCAGCTGGTTGTGGTAAAACTACATTAGCTCGTGCAATTGCCGCAGAAGTTGGTGGAAACGAACTTACTATTCACGAACTCAATTCTTCTGAAAATAGAGGTATCGATACTGTTCGTGATATTATGGATGAGATTCGTTATAGACCTGCTGATGGTAATAGCGTTTATATTCTTGATGAATATCATATGCAGACAAATGCGGCACAACAGGCAGCACTCAAAATGTTTGAAGAGTGTCCTGAGTGGTGTTATTTCTTTATCTGTACTACGGAACCTGGTAAGGTAATTGACGCTATTAAAACACGTTGTAGTCGTATTGAATTGAAACCTCTCGACCACGATACAATGTTCAAACTTCTCAGACGTGTAGCACACAATGAGGGTGTAACAGTAAGTCTTGATGTTCTTCATAAAGTTGCTGATTTGTCTGAAGGCTCAAGTCGTAAGGCACTTAAAACACTTGGTCAGGTTCTTTATCTTGAGAATGATGAAGAGCGTATGAAGTATCTGGAACAGAATTCGTTTAGTGATGAAAACGAAGATATCTACAAACTTTGTCAGTCATTGTTCAAACAGGAAGGTTGGAAAGCCTATATGGAATGTCTTGAGAAAGCAAAGGATGATGTAAAGGCAAATCCTGAGAGTGTACGATTCCTTATTATGTCTTATGCTCGTACTGTTCTTAAGAAAGGATTAAACATCAGAGCTGCAGCCATGCTCAAGGCATTTAGTGGGGTGGATACTTGGCGTAATAAGGAGTACGCAATCTATGAGGGTATTATAGACCTCATGGAACTTACAGGAGAAGCTTAATACATTTAGCTGTTGAGGGTTATACTATCGCAATAAAGACAATATATAAACGGTTTTCTCGTGAAAACGATATTGATAAATTCATTGTAATGGTTGGTCCGAAAGGTAAGGACATTAAAGTCTTTATAACTGAAGATGACGAGACTACCCTCTCTTCATCTTCTGGTAAGCAAACGTAAGATGTTGCCTTTGTTCATCAGTTAGTTCTTTAGTCTGAAGAATTAGCTGATGAAGTTTCCTATGGTGGTGGAAAGATACTTTTATCAAGTTCTTTTCATCATCAGTACCACCACAACATCTAGGACAAATGTGGTGAGTTTGATAGTTAGTTAGTCCTGAGTCAAGTTTGGAAAAGTTGTTGATAAAATGAATATAAGCGTGGGGAAATGATATTCCAAACGTACTTTTCAAATATCTAAATAATTCAGTATCCGTCATATAAAATAATTAATTTTCTTTTCATTTATCCTTTACAAAGCATTATTTATTTAGTATTATAATTATATAAACTAAATAATTTGCTTAGGGAGGCAAAGAATATGGAAAAGATTACAGTAGGTCAGTTTTTAGAATTCACAAATTATTATGTTCCTGTTTACATCGAAGATGAGTTTCAGAGATATAACGGTAAGTCTGGAAAGGATGTAGGTTCACTTCTTTTGAAAATATCTGATAAACAAAGAAGTTGTCCAATTGATTATATCAGAAATGTAGATGGTGGACATCGTAATGATGAAAAGAAAGTAGACACTGCAATTGTTCTTGGTATTGGAATTGAGAACTATGAAAAATATTTTGGTAAGGAGTAAGATATGATAAAGAAGCAATCATTTTATAGTTTTAACTCAACTAATCCGTTAGGTCCTTCTATAAGTGCCTTGGATGAACTCAATAGGTTTATTGTTGAGAATGGCTTGAAAAGAGTAGATATTATTACTCTCGAAGAAGCTGTAGGTGGTAATTGTATTATTCTGTATTATTGGAGTAGAAAGGAGTAAGAATTATGACCTTTGAAAGAATTGTAGAAATGGCAATTAAACCACCGTTCAAATATTATGTTGTAAGGGATGGTTATTTTGGTAATGCCGTTGCTGATAAATTTTGCTATAATTCTCTTTCAAAAGCAAAAGAATGTGCTGAAGTATTGTTTCTTGAAACAAGACAACTCTATTCAATTTATGGTGTAAAATATGCGGGAGATGATTGGCGAATAAGAGGTGGCTGGGTTTGTGGTCGTATCCTTTCCTTGAATCCTGATTTTTCTTGGGAAAAGGTGGATTGGGATAATATCATTCACGTTGCCTTTGTGTGGAGATATGATGTTCGTAAATGGAATTCAAAATTATATGATAAACTTCATAATGCATGGATAAATTATGAAGACAGACTTTTGTTGAAAGATAATTATGATTGGAAATCTGTAAAGAAACTTCTAGGAATTGAAGATACAGAATCAAAATCTAAAACAGATGAATTTAAGAAAGATGTAAACAAATTAAGTAAGAAAGTTCTGAAAAAGTTCGATGAATTTATTCTTGCAAATGAAGAACTTACAATGTTGGTGCAGAAGAAATATCCAAAAATTAGAGCAGAATATGGAATCTTTGATAGAATGATAATGTTTTATGAAGAAGATGAGAATGGATATAAAGATAAAGAGTTTCAATCGTTGGAAGAAGTTGAAGAATATTATAAGAATAAGGAGTAAATTATGGAAAAAGGAAAATGGATATTTTTAGTTAATAAACTACCAACTGTTGTTTCACCACCGGCTATGTCAATTCATTATGCAATTCCTTGGCCAATGGAAGATAAACAAATGGATAATGTTGTTAGAAAACAACTTAAGAAACTTCGTTCATTACTTGAAGAATGCAAATATGTTGGCAAGAATGAACTTGAAAAAACACCCGATTATAGATTATCTAAATTTCTCCTTGATGATAAGGTTTATGATTTTATTGAAGATTTAGATAGTTCCTTACTTGATTTAGATACCGACTGCCTTGGATTCAGTAAATTACAAGAATATGAACGAATCAAGAGTACAATGATGATACAGTTCGATGGTGAACAGATAAGAGTGTTTCCAGAAGAATTTACTGACGTAACTGTTGAAGGTATGAAAAGATATAATGAAATTTTTACATTTCATCCTACAGACCTTTGGAATGGGCTTGGATTAAAACCAACTGACCCAGATGAAAAGTTTATCTTTGAAGCAGCACTTCTTGACGGTTGTGATGAATATCAAGCAAACAACATTGTAAGCGGTGGTGATATTGATTCTGTAGACGATTTCCCACCACCATTAGGTTGGTATGAATGTCCAATGGAACTTGGTTTTTATCTTGGTAAAACTGAAGAAGATATGAAACCAAGGTATAAAGAAATAGCTTAAATTCTATTATTAATAACAAGGAGTAAATTATGATAGAGAAGTTACTTTTAATTTTAGTTATTGTTGAAGCTGTTAATGTTATTCACAGTATTGCGAAAAGTATTACAGATGTTATTTCAACACGACATCTTACTAAAGCACAGTTAGACGCACTTGAAGGTCAGCAAAGAGCAATTAAGATTCAGGATGAACAGCTTAAGTTGAGTAAGTTTTATTCTGAGAAACAAGATGAACAAAACGCAAACATTAGACAACTTGCTTACCTTATTACTGAACAAGGTAGTAGATTAAATGAACTTGAAAAGATATTAGCTAAGAAATCTGTAACTAAGAAAACCAAGGAGTAAATTATGGCAAATATAGAATATCCAAAAGCACGAAAACAATACGAATGTTCAAAATGTAAATCAACAATTAACATTGGTGATAAATATGTTAAGGGTACACCTTTCCGTATGAAACCAATCATCCGTTGTTCTAAATGTGGATTGAGAAGTTGGGAACTTAGTTCTTCAGATTATGTTCAAAGAGTTGGTAGAGTTTGTGATTGTTGGAAAGAAGATTATGGAATCGGTGAAGATACTGTACAGAACATCGCAGATGAACTTTCAAGTATCAGAGATGACGTAGAATGTAATTTTGACAATATGCCTGAGAACTTCCAATATGGTGAAACTGGTGAAATGTTACAGGAACGAATAGATAATCTTGACCAGGCTGTTTCAGATTTGGAATGCATTGATTATGAGAGTATTGCTGAGGATGCTAGAAATAATGTTGAGGACGATGAAGAATTGGATAGCGAAATAGATTCACTTCTTTCTGATGCAATTGAAGAGGCTATTAGTTGTCTTGAGTATTAAGGAGTAAATTATGGATATTAAATCTGATGTACAGGTAGACGAATATCACCTTGAAAGTGAATGTATTACAATGTCTTCCACTTATTTCAATTATGCAGATATGGCACGAGAAGCAAAGGCTGTGGTATCTGAGAAAGCTGATATGCTTAAAGTTATTCAAGCTGAGCGTAATATTGCAATTCGTGAACAGTGTGCTAACGAAGGTAAGAAAGTTACTGAAGGAGTTATCACATCAATGGTTCAGTGTGACCCTGATGTTGTAAACGCTATGAAAGAACTTCGTGATGCTACAGCGACATATGAGCGTATCAGTGTCGGTGTGAAGGCACTTGAGATTAAGAAGTCTGAATTGGATAATCTTGTAAGACTTCGTTGTAACAGTATGTATGTTGATAACGTAGCTAAACCAACTCAGGATTTCAAAGATGAGAATATTAGTCGTTTTAATCAGCAGAATCTTACACCTATTCCAAAGAGAGGTGAATAACAATGGCAAAGAAATCTATTTGGAAAAGAATTGATAAAAGTGAATCATTACAAATATTTTTTATTGTTACTATGGTTATGATGGGTGTATCTTTTTTCTTTGGTTTAACATTCTTGGGGTTAAAGTTGCTTAGTGTGATTTAAGGAGAATGAAGATGAATAAACCTACAGAAAGAAGAAAACATTTTGAAGTATTCTATAAATATCTCAAAGACGGTAAAGACTTTGAAAAACTGTCTGTCAGAGAATTATTGTGGAAAGTTTATAATCAGGCTTGTGCTGATTGCGGGCAGGATTGTTCTGAAATCAGTATGGAAGAAACACAGAAAATTATTGAAGACGAGATGTTCTTTAATTTCATCTCAGACTGTTTACTTCATCCTGAAAGGTCAAAACCAATCAAAGGAAATGATTATGTCAAGGTTACTCTTTGTGAACCTGATAAGTGTATTGGTTTTCCTGACAGAATGGAAGAGATGGACTGTGAACATTGTGAGCGTACAAGAATTATCGACCTTTCAAGACTTTGCGGCGTTGAACCTGAAGATAAACTTGAGAATAAGATTCTCACAGCAGATGAAGTAAATCAACTTTCAAACATACTTACAGGAGGAAATAAGTGATTGTATTTCATTTAGGTCCATTAGGACTTATCATTTTTCTTGGGATTATACTGATACTGTTTCTTTGTTCAGCAATTGATGTGTGGACAAAAGACTGGAGATATAGACATTTCAAGTGTCCTAAATGTAAGAATTACAGTAAGACTGGAACTTGCGGACATTTTAGAAACAGTGGTTGTGATTGTCATTATTTTATTAAAAGGAGTAAATAGATGAAAAAGATTATTTTATCTTTGGTTTTGTTGTTTTCACTTACTGCAGGAGCTTTTGCTTATACAGAAGGAAAGACAATAAGAGATGTTGGTATTCCGTACAAGGTGTCACACATTGAGTTCTGGAATGGTTCTGGTAAAATGGCTGAATATGACGATGTAAATGTTGAAATTATTGTTCAGACAAATGAATCATATTTCAGTTTTACAAAGGATGGAAACAAGGTTCAGTTCTATATCTATAAGATTACTGACAAATACGGTAATGTCGAAAAGATTATTGATTCTGAAGCCCTTGCTATTAAGTTTAGGGAATAAAATCTGTTCGACAGTTAATTCTAATATTAAGTATTATAAACATTAAAGCAATATAGCCTGCGGGCAAGGAGAAGCTAAGTTATGTTTAATAAAAAAACAACATCACAGGCTGCCCTTAATTTGGGTAGAAATGAGTACGGTAACCAGAATGGTGGTGCCGGTGGGTACAAATCAACTTTTGATATTTCAAAGGTTGGAGACGGAAAACTTGAAAAGTATAATGTTCGTCTTGGTGAAAACAAGATTGATATCATTCCGTTCAATGCAGGTCCAAAACATCCATTCGTAGTTACAAATCAGTGTCAGCAGGGTGACGCTGTTTATTCGCTTGATTATTATGTACATAAAGGAATCGGTCCAAATAAGCAGGATTTTGTTTGTCTTAAACAGTACGGTCAGAAATGTCCACTTTGTGATGAAAGTTGGAGACTTTACAATGCCGCTACTAATGACAAAGAAAAGGATGCTGCAAAAGAGATTCGAAACAAAAGACGTTGTATCTATATTGTTCACGATTTAATTGACGGTAAATATTACTACTTTGATGTAGCTTGGTTCAGTTTCGAGAATCGTGTAAATTCACGTGCTTCTATCAGAAATGACCCTGCTACAGGTGCTCCTGTAAATCCTTTCGATTGGGAACACGGTAAGACAATTTTCTTCAAAGCAAACAAAGATACTTGGGACGGTAAAGAGTACAATAAGATTGATGATGGTTCTTTTGACCTTATCGGCCGTGCTCCACTTTCAGATGAAGTTCTCAATCATTCTGTAGATTTGTCAGAAGGTTTACTTACAAATACTGAAGAAGAAATGGATGCAGCTCTTTGTGGAAAAATTATCGCACCAACTGTACAGACTCAGCAGACTCAGCCTGTTCAGAGTCAGCCACAGCAGACAGCACCACAGAGTACAGCACCACAAACTCAGACAGAGAACCTCGCAAGTCAGGCAATGTCAGCAGCACAGGCACAGCCTACTCAGCAGTCTTTTGAAACAATGAAACCTGTTGAAAATACTACAGCTGCAACAGATTCTGGCGATAAATGTCCGTTCGCTCACAATTGGGGTGAAGCTGATGGACATGATGAATGTCCTACTTGTAAAGTTTGGGACAGGTGCGTTGAGGCTCAGTAATCACATTTTATAAATCGGAACAAAAAAGAAGGTGGGTATGCATTACTCTACCTTCTTTTTTGTGTTAAAAGGAGTTCACATGAATCAGAAAGATATGGTAGCGAAATGCAAGGAGAGAGGATTTGACGTAACATCTCCACTTATTTATCGTCAGGGAAAGATTCACGGTTTTCTTATTCGTAACGGAAAAGATGGTCGTGAACGTTATGATGTAGACGAGAAAAAGTTCTATGAATGGCTCGACAATCTTACGGTGAGTGATGATTATCTTCCTGTAGGGGAGACAGCACGAAAAAATAATATCCCATATTCAGGACTTAAATATCAACTGCAAAAGGATAATTGTGAAATGAAGAAAATGGGTATCGTAAAGGGAGGTCTACTATATGCAAAACGAACAGATGTTGAAAGAGCTGTCGCTCAATATAGTAGACGGGTTAAAAACTAGGAGAAATAGAATGGTTAGAGAGACTACATATTTTCAGTATGGTTGTATGCTCATAGACTTAGTTACTGGTGGTGATAAAGGAGTATACGGTTCACCTGCTGGTAGAATTATTAATATCTGTGGTGATAAATCGGCTGGTAAGACATTTGTATGTAATGAGATTATTGCGAATGCTCATTGGAAATATGGTGATAAGTTCAAATGGATGTATGCCGACTGTGAGCACGGTTATTCTTTTGATACAGAAAAGATGTATGGATTTGATATTCATACAGATAAGTCAGATTCTCCGGAGAATGTGGAAGAGGCTTATTGCTGTATTCGTAAGTTTGCTGAAAGTCTTGAGGATGATGAATTTGGTATTTATGTTCTTGATTCTTTGGATGGTCTTACGTCTGAGGAACAGGATGAAATCGCTGATGGTAGATTTAAGGCTTATGAGAAAGACGAAAAGATGGATAAGGGAAGCTATCAGATGGGAAAGGCTAAATATCTTTCTCGTGAATTCTTTCCACAGCTTGCGAATGTTTTGGAAAATAAAAATATTCTTTTGATTATCATTTCTCAGATTCGTGATAATGTAGGTGCTTTCAGTGGATTCGATAAATATACACGAGCTGGTGGTAAAGCTCTCGACTTTTATTGTCATATGGTATTCTGGTTGGCTACAGCTAAGAAGATTATGGCTAAGAGCGATGGTCAGGAAGCTCAGGTCGGTGGTACTAATGTAATTAAAGTTACTAAAGGTAAAGTACCTAGACCTTACCGTAAGGCATTCTATACTTATTACTTTGATTATGGTATTGATAATATTGCGAGCGGCGTAGATTATCTTTTTAATATCAGAACTGAGACAGGTGATATCTCTACTACAGCTGCTAATGCTTGTGCGTGGGAAGTGGACAATACAAAGATACGTGTTGAAAACAAGACTGTTAAAAAATGGCTTGAAGACAGTAAATTGTATGATAGCTATAGAAAAACACTAGCTGCTGGAGAGAGATTCAAACTTGATACAGCTTTATCTTACATTAATTTTAATCCTGAGATTAAAGAGAAGTTCGATGAAGTGTTTGCTAAGGTAATGACGAGAGAATCACTGATTCAATATATCATCGATAATAATCTTGAGGATGAACTCAACAGACGTGTTGAAGAAAAATGGGAAAGATTTGAAGATTCTATCAAAACAAATAGACCAGGTAAATATGCTAGGTTCTATGCAAATCAGCCCGAATCTAAATAAGAGAGTCTATTATATATTGTATGAGGGTTTTCCATACTTCCCCTCAACATAATTTGCTCCAACTTTTTATGTTACCTGCTAGAGGATGTAGTTCTAGCAGGTATTCTTTTTTTTTTAAGGAGAGTACATGACTAGAGCTGAACAGAAAAAAGAGAAATTAAAGAAGGAACAGGATTTTATTGAATCTTGTAAGGGTAAGTATCTTAATCAACAGGAAAAATCTAAGTTTCGAGAGACTACTGTTTGGAAAGAATTCAGAAAGAAGTTTGTCGGAAAACAAGACCCTATAACTCTAAAGAAACTCACTAAAAAGTTTAACCTGCATCATCTATCACTTTCACCTTTTGAGTATACTAATTTAAAACCAGATAGATTTATTCCATTAGGTAATCAATGCCATAATTTTTTACATTGGTGTTACGGATATTATCGAAACGACAAGAATTTTATTAAACGTCTTAAACGAGAGTTAGACCGTATGGTTGAAATTAATGACGGTAAAGACATTTGTGATTACCGAAAAGAAATGAAGAAAAAGGATTAAGAATTCTTTACTTTTATTTTACTCTATGTTATAGTAACGAACGCTAAAGCTGTTCAAGAGATTATTCTAATATTATAACAAGGAGTAAATTATGAAGAGAAACTTGTATAAGGCAAAGAATGATTATATCTGTGAACATTGCCGTAAGGTGATTGCTCAAGGCGAGAAGTATGTAGATTATTCATATAACACCAAGCAATCTGACGGTGTTAGCTGGCATCATTATCGGTATCATCTTGAATGCGATAATCGTGATAAAGTTCCTGAGCCGCCAAAAGACGGTAGAGCTTTGTATGAACGCATTCAGGATAGATTAAATAAAGAGGGTGCTTTTCCTATGGCAGATAAGGACAATATTAAACTGTGGGTCTGTGGAATCTGTTATGAGGAAGATGGACCAAGGTATGTATTGTGTCGTGACTGGACTGACCACAAGGTGTATTTTGTATCTATGAACACAGCAAAAAGTTTTCACGATTATAATGGGGAGAAACTATAAATATTTATGAGACGAGGTGACTATCATGGGTTCAAGTGCAATGTGGTACAAGAAAGGAAACTTTTATGAGGTACCAACAACACATATTAATTTTTTCTTATCAAATCCTGAATTGTTAGGTTTTACTCAGGAAGAAAAGGAACAGCTTTGTATTGAGAACGGTATTCCAGCTGACGCTACAGATTGGCTTGATACATCTCAGGAACGTTCTGATATTCTTCTTGAAGTTCTTAAACGTGGTGCGATTCGTATTCGTTTTTATGGCGGCAAAACATCCGTTCAGTGCTATGACCATAATAATAAAATGAATTATAAGGAACTCCAGAACTGTGTCATTGACGGTTATGGTAAATGCTTTGGAAGTATCATTACTGTTATGGACACTCTTGGTTGGGGCGAAACGATTAATGATATGGGATGGGGTATGCAGATTAAGGACTTTATTGCATCTTCTGTACATAAAGCACAATGGAACTATATTAATTTTGTGAAGGAGAATGGTATGGACAGAAACGAAAAAAATCTTAATGTTGTATTTGGTGTACGTAATATTAATGATTGTGTTGTAAATGACAGGTATGTTTCTATATCTAAACTCATAGAATCAAATATTAGACTATATGATTTGATTAAAGGTAAACATGTTGAGAAAGGATATTGTATTGTTTCTGCTTGTCGTGGAACTGATTCTAATGACCATAGAGATATTGAGAACAATAGACTTGAGAACAAGAGAAGAACAAAGAACCTTGCATCTGATATCAAGAACGCAGGATATTCTTATATGCCTGTTTATGGCGGATATATTGAAGATAAGAACGGTGAAGTTCTGGAAGCAAGTTTCGTAATCTTCAATTATGATAATCGTGGTAACAGTGGTGATTTTGAAGATTTGAAATCTTTTGCAATCGAGATGTGCGGTAAATATAATCAGGATTCTATTCTGATTTGTGAACCAGGGAATGTACCGATGTATTATAATCGCAATGGTGATATTGTTTCAGACCCATCAAAGTCTTCAAATAAAGTTAAAGTAAACGATAAGAATGAACCTTACTTCACAAAGTTTAAGAATAAGAGTAAACAGTTTACTTACGATATTGCTTTCCCTGATGGAGATGATGAACTTACTTCTTCATTGGCTCAGATATTGTCTGGATATGACTATCTCAGACGCAGACCAATGAGTTATGGAGAAAGGCACCGCAGATGGAGCTATGGTGAAGTATTTGTTTAATTTATATATTTTCTTATAAAGGAGAATAATTAAATGGGAAATAAGAAGGAAAAATATTGGGGTGCTTTTGGTGAAAATGGCTGTGTAGATTTCCTTACACGTGAAGAGTTCATTGAGAGATTCGGTGAAGAACCAAAAGATGAAGACGCTCTTGATTATGTAGATTCAGGTTGTCATGACAAAGATGAGAAAGATAAAAAGAAGAAACCTGTACAGTCGATGGCTCGTGGTTATCTGCAGCCACAGTATGATTCAAGAGCAAGTTTCTATAATAAAGCAGAAACAGACGATGATAAGTTGTATTCTTACGGCACATTGGTTGCTGAGATTGTTGACGGCAAACCTGTTCTTTATCCTGATTGGGATTATTCTCAGACAACAATTCGTCATGTACGTGAGTTCCTTCGCCAGCACGGATTTACTGCTGACAGTAAAGCACAGATTGCAAAGGATTATCTTACAAACGCACGTAAACCTGTAAAATCATCAATGTCTGTAGAGGAACTTCCGAGAGAAGCGATTCAGGAACTTAAACAGCGTTATTATGCTGAAAAATACGATAAAGATTTGTCTTATGGTGAACTTGCTGATATCGATAATATTGTAAGTGACGAAGAAGTGTTTGACGAATATGGTGATACAAATTTTACCGAAGATGATTTCTTTTGTCTTACTCAGTCTCGTAAAACTGTAGAATCTTCAATACAGGGTCAGGAAAGAGGTATTCAGGCAATCATGGATGAATATGGTTGTACACGTGAAGAAGCTATCGAGATTATGAACGAAGAGATTCAGAGTTCTCGTAAGGCTGTGAGGTCTTCTAAATACGATAATGAGAATTGGTATAAAATAGATGTATTGAATCAGATACTAGATGAAATGACTAAAGACGAATATAATATTCCTACACTTTCAACATACAATGTTACAAAAACCATTAATTTGGATGAAGGTGCTATCAGAGTATTGCTTGATTATTATGGAAACTAACTTTAGACATTTTAGACATTCTGTTTAGACATTTTAGACATCGCTCCAAGAGGGGCGATGTTTTTTTGTTTGACGAGAAATTCTAATATTAAAGTATAAAATAATTTAAGGAGCGAATTAATGAAAATAAACCGTAACAGTTTAATTTCTGACCTGAACAAGGTAATGCCGGGTATCTCAACAGGCGTAAGTGTTATTGAGGGTGCAGACACTGTAGTTTTCAATAACGGACACATTTATTCCTACAATGCCGCAATTTCCGTTGATGTTACAGAAAGTACAGAAACAGGACTTAAAGGTGTTGTAAAGGGAGTTGATTTCTATAACTGTCTGAATAAACTTATCTCAGAAGAGATTGAAGTTGAAGCAACAGATAAAGAATGGATTATTAAAGATGGTAAGATTAAAGTAAAGATGACAATTCTTCCATCAGGAAACATCTTTGAGCGTTTCAAGTCATTGACACCGAACGAATCTTGGACTGAGATTGACGGTGAAGATTTCAATAAGGCACTTACAATCTGTAATATGCCGAAGAACGCTACAAAGTTTGCAGGCGTTTATGTAAACAAGAACGAATTCATTTCAACTGATTCTTACCTGTTCAATCGTTATGCCGCAAAGAACGAATATCCTTCTTTCTTTATCAGCAACGACGCTGTAGCTCAGCTCATTAAATGGACAGATTTTACAGCTATCGAAATGAATAAAAACTGGGTACAGTTTAAGTCAAAGAACGGTGCTATCTTCTCAGTAAGAAGTCTTGCTCTCGAAGCATTCCCTTACGAAAGAATTTCAGGTGCTATTAACGGTTATCTTAATCTTGAAAGTGTACTCGAATCATCATTTACACCTGAGTTCTATAATGCCGTAGAACGTGCTTCAACATTCTCTAAGGAAGACGAAGGACACGAAGTGATTGATATGAGCATCACTAAAGACGGTTGTAAGATTAAGTCTGAACGTGTTTCAGGTGCTTACGAAGAGGAAGTTACTGACATTAAATCGGCTGATGTAGATTTTAATCTTGAGCTTGATATTAACATGATTCGCAGCTGTAAGGCACACTTCGATGTATTCAAACTTGTAGAACGCCAGACAAACGAAGGGGTTGCAAGACTCGTAATTCTTTCTAAGGACTCATCTCTTAAGATTTTCTCAGCTATCTCTTAATCGTCTTTTAATATAGCTTATAGTCGCACAGGAATAATACCCTGTGCGATTTTTTTTTTTGTTGGAATCCTTTACATTAATTTTATTCTGTGATATATTTATATTAAGTTAAATGCTTTAGGAGGCATATATGAACGCAAAGATTATCGCAAGAATCAACAAATTAATGGCTCTTACACAGAGTTCAAACGAAAATGAAAGTGCTAAGGCAGCTGAGATGGCACTTAAACTCATGGAAGAGAATGGTATTTCTACAAAGGATTTGAATGTAGCTAATCTTGAATCTGACCTTGGTGCTATAGATAGTGAGACACTTAATGAAAGTACATATATTCCTGCTTGGGAAAAGAATCTTGCTTATACAATCGCACAGTACTTTAATTGTGTTACATATATTCAGAATAGCTACCGTTATAAGAATTGGAACAAAAGAAAGATGTATGCTATGGGTTTTGTTGGACACGAATCAAATCGTATCACAGCTATGACAATGTATGAATGGCTCAGAAAGGCAATCAACCGTGAAGCTCGTCAGAAGTTCTCTGTTTATGCTAATCAGTTATCGTTCTGTTTGGGTGCCGCTAATGCAATCGGACAGAAATACGCTGAGGTGAAGAAAGATGAATCTAACGAGGCTGGATTGGTTATCTATGATGAAGTTCAGAATTGGATTGATAACCATATGAATCTGAAAGAAGGTAAGGCAAGCAGAAGTTTGTCTGTAAGTTCAGCAGCATATAATGCAGGTAAGGTAGCTGGTGGAAACTATTCTCTCAATCGTCAGTTCGGATTAAAAGCTATCGGTTGCTAAACATAAGTCTCCTGTGAAACATCAGGGGATATTTTATATATTTTCTTATATTACAATTATAAGGAATTGATTATGAAAACCATTAAATCGCAACATGAATATATTGACCTTGATGCTGAACTTGATGAATCTATGGCAAGATTACATCTTAGTAATATGGAAAATGTAAAAGAGAGACTTGAACAATCAATTACACAGTCTTCTGTAGATATGTGGCTTGACGGCGAAGACTGTTATTTTGATGTTACTCAGGAAAACTATGAAACAGGAAATAAGAGCACTTGGTCATTTGTTGTAGACTTTGGTGCTGGTACTGTAGCTATGTTTGAACCTCGATATGATAGAGAACATTTCGGTAACGATAACGAAGTATTTAGCATTATTAAGGGTTTCCTTCATGGTGGAGTGAGCCGTGAGAAGAGATTCGGAAATAATATAGATAGTTCTTTCACACTCCATTATCGTAATGATGACGGTGAGGATTGTGTTTGGGATATTTACGATACTCGTGAAGAAGCTGAAAAACAGATTGAAGAGTTTAAGCGTAAAAAGATGGGTCCTGAACCTTGGAGTTGTGAGATTATTGAAAATAGTCGCAAATCAATTAAATCTGCAAATATATTAAAAGAGCATCCTTCGTATGAATTGAAAGGCAAATCACCCGATGGACGATACGGTGTTTATCGTGATAATAAGAATGGTATGTGGTATTTAATGGATGAATTTTTTGGCGGGTATGAAGATAACGCTTCTGAAAAAGATGAATATTATTTTCAACTTAATGTAAGCGATTGGATTGATAGGTATGATGTTGAACTTGAAAATCCTGAACAATATGCTGTAGAAGAAGGACCCTTTAATAAATGTATAGGATTTAATGGAGATACTAATGCAACATTGTGGAAAGGAAAAGACGGTGGTTACACATTGAACCATGGTTGGTTTTTGAAGACTAAACAAAAAGATATTGTCGATAAATGGATTGAAAAATATAATTTGGACACTAGTGATGAGAAACAATTAGACCAGCTTACAAAAGAAGGAATCGGTCTTGTTCCTTGGGGATTACCGTTAGTTGAAGATAAAGACCAAACAAATTGGAATAAGAAATTGGCTGACATTATTCTTCCTAAGCACGGACTTTCTAATTCTCGTAAACTAATCAAGTCCTCTTCTCAGTTCCCTGAGGATAACTACGAATTCGCTCGTTTAGTAGACCAAGCACTTGATAATGCCGATATATGGAATGACGGTGCTTATTATAATAGCCGCACAGGACAGTTTGAAATTGATATAAATGGTGACTGGAAGCACAGTCATATGTATGTTGACAATATCTTGTTTACTAAATTTGGAATGAAATGTGTAGACACGAAAGAAGTTGGTGAATCTGACACTGACGATTATGAGGCTATTCATTATTATGAACGAAACAAACTCGGTGAGGACCTTATCGCTAAAGGTATGGATTTGGAATCAATGAGCAGATTGTTTCAATAATTACATATTTTATATTACTATGATATAATGAACGAAGACCGTAAGTATTAGCAGTACCTATGGTCTTCTAAACACTAACGATATAGGAGTATCGCTCATGTCTGATATTAATAATAGAATTAAATTGTTGTTAGAACCTGTTCCTATTCTCGAAATTAAGAACATGCCTAATGTGGTTATTTCTGGTATTTATAGAATCGAAAACATCATGAATCATAAAATTTATATTGGTAAGTCTGTGAATATTATTAGTAGATTTAAGAGAGGGCATTTATTGCCGCACGTTGGTAAGGGAACAGTTCTCAAGAATGCTATTGAGAAATATGGCTATGAAAATTTTACAGTAGAGGTACTTCTGGAAACTTATGATTTGGATTATTGGGAAACGTTTCTGATTCAGATTCATCGTTCTACGGATAGACTTTATGGATATAATATGACTATTGGTGCTGATGGTGGAGATACGTTCTCAGGTAGACATCATACTGAAGAAACAAAGAAAAAGAAATCTATTGCAATGAAAAAGTTTTATGAAACTAAAGTATGGACGGATGAAGAACGAGATAGATGTCGATATTGGAAAGGTAAACATCATACTGAAGAACAGAAACGCAGAATGAGTGAGGCTTGTAAAGGTATAAATAAAGGTCCTAAGTCCGAAGAGACCAAACGGAAGATTTCTAAAGCCTTAATGGGTCATACACCTTGGAATAAAGGTGTACCTATGACTGAGGAACAAAAGAAACAGCAAGTTGAAATTAAACGTAGAATGTATGAAGGTGAGAGAGGTAATATTATTAAACAGAAGTTACGAGAGGCTAATACAGGAAAATATTGGTGGAATAATGGAGAAATAGAAATACAGTCTAAGGAAAGACCTGAAGGGTTTCTTTGTGGTAAGATACATAACAACAGGAATAAATGGTTTACTAACGGTGAGATAGATATTCGTGCTACACATCCTTTAGATTCAAGTTATGTATACGGTAGAACATTTCCAGAACAGAAATGTGAATATTATAATAACGGTGAGTTAGTGTTATTTGCGAATAAATGTCCACGTGGTGATTTTGTTAAAGGTAATATTAATTTGAAACATAAGCAAAAGATGTTATTTTGGAATAATGGTGAGATAATGATTCGTTGTGAAGAATGCCCTGGAGAAGGGTTTGTTAGAGGTATGTTGAAGAAATAAGTTATATATTTTCTATATAGTCTAAATTAGAGGTATATAATATGAATCAGAAAGGTGTATGGATAAAAGGCTCTTTCTTTTCAGCTAAGTCGTTTGCTGATAAAAAAACTCATCTTATAAAGAATGGTTTAATGAAGTCTACAGATATGATTATGCAGGGTTATAAACCTGAACAGAACGACACAGGTATACTTTATCATTGGGATAACATGCCAATTGCTTATTATGATATACCTACACTGAACAACATGGTGTTTAGTAAGAAATTGTGGATGGAAGATATTCATGAGAATCGTTTTGTAAAAGCTGCACTTGAAAATAAAGCATTTTATGGAGAAGATTGTCATAGAGATAATTCAGAAGTATTCCTTGAGAATGTTGTACTTCGTGTAAATGATTGGTGGGCTGATGATTCCAATACAATTTTGGGTTCTGTAGACCTTCTTGATACACCGAAAGGTCTTATCGTTTATAATATTGCAAAGTCAGGTATGGTAGGAACTTCATCACGTGGATTCGGAGACCTTACTGATATTGGAAATGGCTTGACACGTGTAGAGGAAGATACCTATATGGCTGTATCGCAGGATGCGGTTTGCTTCCCAGCCGTGCCATCCGCATTTTGTCTCAACACAGGAAATCCTGTAGTAGAACAGAGTGCTAGTGCTCTTGGTGATTTGGAAAAAGGTCTCCGTGAACAGATTACTTCCGCAATTGAAGAAGCATATCAGAAGAATCCTATGAACGAATGGATTGCTGCGATGTTTAATTCTCTTCACCTTGCAGATAAATCAAAGACTTTTGTACTTAATGAGAAAAACGTATCTAATGCGTTTAAGAAAACATATCCAAGCAATAATAAGATTGCAAGTTCATTCAAGAGAGGTAAATAATCATGGCTGTGTATGATAAGAATGGAAAAATGATTAAATCAGCACGTTATATAGAATCGGCATCAGAATTACTTAAGCATTTGAAAACAGGTATGCAAATGCAAACTTTTGATGAGATTGCTAGAGGTTTAGGATATAAGCCTAAGACTATTAAAGAACATGTGTATGAATATTACCTTCCTGAGACTAAAATTAGTGAAGTTCGTGTTACCGAAACTCCAAGTGGAGAAATTAAAAATTTTGTAAAATGTTCTTATAAACCTATAAAATCAGTTTACGATGACAGAACAGGAAAAGATGATTACGAAACTAAGTGGGAATATGTAGATGAACTTTGTGACCGTGCTATCGAAGCTATGGATGGTGATAGAGATGCAATGTTCTTCAATTCTCATCTAAACGATAACGGCTTTGTAATCAAAGGTCGTTATATTGATATGATTGAAGACAATTATAGTTCTTGGGGTTATAGTGTGCCTAATGATTTGTGGCAAGATGTTTGTAAATCACTTGCTATGGATAAACTTGCCAGAATCACAAAAGCTGTTGAAAGAAAGAACGGACAACTTGAAGTAGATTGGGCTGGAAACGGAC
>JAEIGA010000346.1_pt1 | contig 67055 bp, 53 predicted proteins | sample 9270691 | NCBI WGS metagenome assembly JAEIGA01 (sample SAMN17057246, study PRJNA624740) | gut metagenome | biome: biome; isolation source: fecal sample | host: Bos grunniens | place: China: Xizang | collected 2019 | reverse complement strand
TCCCAAATGAATGCGCGCCACTCCGCCAATACCAAAAGGCGCGCCCTCCGCACGGTAATTTCCAAGCGGTGCGAGGTTGGTCTGCAAATACCCCGTATGGAGCATCATACCCCCATCAAAGCCCTGATAAATACCCTTGCGTACCTGGGCTGATTCTGCAGACTCCTGCGCGTGGGCAGGTATGGCCGTTTGGGCGAACAGCGCAAAAAAGACAATTAGCAAGCGGACGTTTTTGGACGATTTCGGCTTTGCCGGGAACCACCCCTTCTGCACACGTTCCTTTTGTTTAAATAATTCGTGAATACTCCAGAAAGAAGAAAAGCCGAACACTCCCAAAAGGGTTGCCCAAATATAAGATTCCACAAATAGAGAAGCCACGCAAGCGACCACACCCAGCAAGGCAAAAATCCACCAGGAGCGCACTCCCAAATGATATTCCGCCTTGATAACCAAGGGATGGAAAAGACCGATGCAGGCAAATGCGCCCAGACCGACCAGCAAACCCGTATAATTCATCGTTTGTATCACAATTTTAATCGAATGCAAAGATACATCCGTTCCGCCAATCCCGCTACTCTTATAAATGATAGTTTTTTATAACTTTGCAACATCAAATTCCATTATGGAGCAGATGTTTTAATACCGCCATGAACCCTTGCATCGCCATCATCGACCCCAACACCCTCTCCGCCCTGGCGTTGAAGGATATTTTGTGGGAACTATTCCATGAGGTAGAAATCCGCTCCTACGGCTCCATGAAGGCATTTTCAGCCGACTGCGACCACTATTTTGTGCATTATTTCATCAGCGAACAGATTCTCCTGGAAAACGCCGAAGAATTCGAACCCTTGAAAAAACAATGCATCATCCTATCTTCCGGTCGCGGCTCGATTTTCCAAGAAAGTGGATACAAAGTCATTGACAGTTCGCTGCCCGAAAAGGAGTTGATTGGCGCCATTCTGCAATTGCACCGAAGCGGACACCCGAGCGAAAAGAGAGAGGCGCAGGACGAATTGCTGTCCGCCCGCGAAAAAGACGTGCTCTCACTTCTCGTAAAGGGATTGATTAACAAAGAGATAGCAGACCACCTCAACATTTCCCCCACCACCGTAATTTTCCACCGCAACAACATCTGCGAAAAATTAGGAACCCGCTCCCTGGGCAAACTCACCATCTACGCCGTCCTGCAAGGCATCATCAAACTCAACGACCTACAATAACCCACGAGCACACGGAAGTGCCCTGCATACACGTAGTTTACACGAATTTACACGAATTTACTACACCTTGCGCGAGTTTAGAGTAAAAGTCGCCTAAGGGGTATCAAAAAATGGCAGTTTTGCATGAAATATAGTATACCTTGTGCGAGTTTCGAGAAAAAGTCGCCTAAGGGGTGAAAATATGCTCACGGTATGCCTCCTAATATCATTTAGTGCAAACACGTATATCGTTTCCTTTATTTATCATCCTGAAATCGCCCAAAGCCTTCCAACCGATTTTGAAGATTCTTTTCATATTGATGGAATTCACGCCACCCTGTCTCGGACGGAAAGTAATAGGATACCAAGAAATGCTCTCTTTCCATTTCACAGCAATCGCTGATACCGCTACATTTGAAAGGAAAAAATCTTCCGGGATAACGGCCATCACACGTTTGAGCGCCTCGGCATTCATCAGGCGGAAAGGCGTATTGGCATCTTTTACCCAAACGCCAAACATCAGCCAGACGATAAAACGTAAGGTCTTTGTAACGACAATTCTGCTAAATCCGTCCTGACGGCCACCGCGTGTGCCAATATGAAAATCGGACTCTTTGCGACTCTCCCACATCGGCCAAAATTCTTCCGGCAAAGTCTGACCGTCACTATCGGTCTGGAAGATATAATCCGCACCATCCGCAAGAGCATTACGATACAAATACAAAACCGTGGCACCGTGACCGGAATTAGGCTTGTTCAAAGCAATCAAATAAGGATATTTATCCTGCAACGCACTTAACTTTTCCCAAGTGTTATCCTTGCTCCCATCATTGGCTATCATCAAACGACAATAATCACCATCAGCATTGATTTTCTCTGCAACAGGATGCCACTGCAAAATAACATCCTCAATGTTTTCTGCCTCGTTATAGGCGGGCATTACAATGTAAAACTTATCCATTATTTGATTTTTTAAATGTAATTAACTTATTGAGGACAAATTGATATATCGCCACCACAATGACCGTTAAAAGTTTTGCGGCAATATAGGTCCATGCCCAACGAGTAGCCATCAGCCAAATAAGCCCTTCACTCAGCGCCAACCCGGATAACCCCACCATGTAGAATATAGTAAAGCGTTGAGCGGGACGATCTTTCACCTTAAAATTAAGTGAACGATTCAGGAAGAAACTACAAAATATTCCACAATGAACACTGACAACATTCGCCCATAAATAGGGAATCCACAAGCCCAACAGGGTATAAATGCCAAAATCCAATGCTGCACAAAATCCGCCTATGATACCATATAGGATTAATTCGCGGAAACGATACCACAAATTTTTGATAAGACTCATTTTTGATTCGTTTTATCTCTTAAAACAAACTATTAGCTATATCCATTGCCCGCCTGATGACAGGAGCCATATCATAATAACGGTATTCAGCAAGGCGCCCACCAAAAATCACATCCTCTTCTTGATCAGCAAGTTCTTTATATTTTTTATACAATGATTGATTTCGATCGTCGTTGATAGGATAATAAGGCTCCATTCCCGGCTTCCATTCCGTTGAGTACTCCTTTGAGACAACCGTCTTCGGATTATCATATACCGCCTGACCAAAACTTGCGAAATGTTTATGCTCGATGATTCGTGTATAAGGTATTTCGCGTTCCGTATAATTAACCACGGCATTCCCCTGCCAATTGGGTGCATCCAAAATCTCCGTCTCGAAACGCACCGTCCTATATTCAAGATGGCCAAAACGAAAATCATAAAATTCATCAATCGCACCTGTAAAGACGATGGTCTTGGCTGATGCCTCCCAAGCGTCCCTATCCATGAAAAAGTCAACGCCCGTTTTCACCTCAATCTTTTCTAATAGCGCATCAATCAAAGCATTATAACCACCTATCGGAACACCCTGATAATCATCGTTGAAATAATTATTATCAAAAATCATCCTTACGGGCAGACGCTTAATGATAAACGCAGGAAGTTCTGAACAAGGACGGCCCCATTGTTTTTCCGTATATCCTTTGATAAGACGCTCATAGATATCACGCCCCACCAACAATAAAGCCTGCTCCTCCAAATTACGAGGTTCATCCGCACCTGACTCCCTTAGTTTTCTTGCAGCATCTTCCCTCTGCTCACGAAGTTTCTCCTCTGCCTCCTGCGGAGTAATCACACCCCACATACGGTTGAAAGTATTCATGTTAAAAGGAAGGTTATACAACTCACCCTTCCAATTGGCAACCGGAGCATTCGTATAGCGATTAAAAGGAACCAGTCCATTAACGAAATCCCACACTTCTTTATCTGAAGTATGAAAAATATGTGCTCCATACTGATGAACATCTATCCCTTCTACCCTCTCGCAATGAACATTACCGCCCGTATGCGAACGCTTGTCAATAACCAAACAACGTTTCCCTGCCTTTTGCGCAAGGTAAGCAAAAGTAGCCCCATACAATCCGCTACCAACGATTAGGTAATCGTACATATTATCGACTGGACACATATTTATAAAAGATATCATTGGAAACATCCCCTGAAACGTAGTTATAACAATACGCCATTCGTTCAGTAGGAATTTCGTGATTGACTTGTCCTGACATAGGTTTACAGTCTGTGAGTTAGTAATGTAAACTTAATTTAGGACTAAAAATGGGAATAGAGACCAATGGACGGCACCAACCGATAAAAAATATAAAGATTGGCGTATAAATAAGCACCAACAATGTGGTTATAATGTAATTTATATTAAGCCTCATATTCACTTTTCACCTTGCATATTCTTGCAAGTATAACTTCCGATTTGAACAAACCCTTCAGGTACTACTTGAGCCAGTTTCGAATCAATCACGACATAAGTATATTTCTGATAATCAATCATATCCGCCTCCTCTTTTATTTGCCAAAAATCATCATGATGCATATTTCCCCCACAAAACGAAAATGAAGCAGGGTAAGCAACATCTTGTAGTGCACCATATTCAAAGAGATATCGATAGGTCGGATTCATACCGGTCGTCACTAAAACGGACTGAGACTCATAACATAGTTCTTTAAGTTCTTTTAGGTCCAATTCACTCTGGTATTTCCCAACAGCACGAATATGAATTCTCCACAGAGCAAGATTGAGAAATAACATTATTACCAACAACGATGGATACACGACACTTATTGGGATTCTCTTAAAACTTTTAAGAAGAAGACTAAACAATGATATTTGCGTTAATATCATCACTGGCATTGTTGAAAGAGGCGCCCACGGATATTTATTCAAACACGAAAAAACCACAAACACCCACCCAATCACACAGGTAAGAACATACAAGGGTGAAACAGATGTTTTCCGTATAAACTTCTGGACACAGACATAGCATGAAACCAGATATAGAGAAACTGACATCCAACCACACCACAATTCGGCACTCTGCCCTAAAGCACGATAATACGGCAACAATTCAAGACCAGAATTTTGATATTTCGCTTCTCCGAAATATACGGCGGCAACCGTAATCAAAAGAGGTATAGAATAAACACAAATCTTTTTAATCGCGATGGATAATGGCTCTTTTTGATTGTAAATCTGCCATAAAACATACAATGACATGGCAAAAGCAGCGATGATAAAGCCATAACGACTTGTACAGAAAAAGCACATCAAGAGGCTAAGTTTCAACAAACTTTTACTCGTCAAATTATCATGCTCTTTCAATAAATACCAAACACACAGAACCACACCAGCCATTTCCATTGTATAAGCCCTTAAATATCCCGCTCTGGCAGCAAATGGAATTGAAAAATACGGAACACTTGCGGTGGGAGAAGGTAAAACAAGCAACAAAGCAAGCGCTATCGCCCAAACTCTACTTGAAAATAATTTTTTACCTATTAAATAGGTACCCAAAATTGATAACAAATAGAAAATGATAGGAAGCAAGCGCAGAAAATGAATATCGTTGGAAATCTTTGACCAAAAATATAAGATTGCCGTAAACCCGCCCGGATCCATATTATAATGGCGATTATACTCCAGAGCATCTTTAAGAGAACCGCATTCGGAATAGGGCGCAGAATAATGATGTAAGCCTTTTGACATCCAAAATTGTCCCGCCTCATCGTAATCTAAAAGTTCGTTACTCATCCACTTTGCCGCAGGACGCAAAGCCAGAAGTACCAACAGAACAGTCAAAATAATAAGTCCTAACCGACGAATTATTGTGCTTGATTGGGGAGAAGAAATCATCTTTACAGGTCGTCAGGAGCCCGGGAAGACGATATTAAAAAATATAAAAAGAAAGTGCGGGCCTCATTAGCAACTCATTCCTTTAGTTGGCTCTGGACTGCCATGCACGACGAACGAGTACTAGTTCAACTCACACTTTCGCTGTATCGTAAGGCTATAAGCCACGAATAGCGACGATGAGCGTCACACTTTCTTTGTCGCGCAATGAATTGTCCAGATTCACTAAAAACAAGAAGGCGCTAAACGCTTTCAATATGTAATACGGAGTGACTTTAATCACTCAAACTTTGCAAATATAAGAAAAGATTTTGAAAATCTAATAGATGTGGATGTGTACAATATTTTGCCCGTTTTTCGGAACACATCTCGGAGAGCGATATAGCAAATCGGCCATAGAACGCACTCCAGTATGAGTGCTGCGAAAAAGCGCGGGACATGTGTTGCGCTTTTGGGCGGTTTTTTGGAACACATCCCCACTATTTGAATGGGGCGCTGCAAAAAGAGCGTAAAGAAGCCGCAGAGGGGCGCAAAGGAAGCGCAGGAGGGAGATTATCGTTTCAGGCGAACGAAGATACTTAAGGGGAGGACTTTGCCGCTGCGGTCGGTGAGGGCCAACTCGCCGCTTTCAATCTGATAAGCGCCTTCAAGCTGGCGTCCGTCTGCAAGCTGTCGCCCATCGGAAAGTTTGAGGCCATCATCAGCAAGCTGACGAGCCTCCGTGGGTTTCAATCGGAAGGCTTGCTTCACCACCGTCTCGCCCAGACTTGCACTGAAGCCATTGGAGTAGAGATTCAGGACCATGAAACTGTCCTTTGGAGCTAAAATCGCGGCTACCTGCTGCAGCATATCAAAGAGACACTCGTCCAATTTCCATTTTTCGCCATCAGGACCGTGTCCGTAGGCGGGCGGATCCAAAATGATTCCTTGATAGACATTGCCACGGCGGGCTTCACGGCGGGCAAATTTCAAGGCATCTTCGACAATCCAACGAATGCCGTCCATGCCACTGTTCTCCATATTGGTACGCGCCCAGGTAACGACCTGACGCACCGAATCCAAATGGGTAACATCGGCACCTGCCGCCTTGGCCGCCAACGAAGCAGCCCCCGTATAAGCAAAAAGATTGAGAACACGAACAGGAGCGGGCGCTTGACCGGGAGCAGCCTGGGCCGCAGCCTTTTCCACCAGTGCGCGCGTATTTCTATAAATATATTCCCAGTTAGGCGCCTGTTCGGGAAACACACCCACGTGCTTGAATGAGGTCAATCCTAAACGCAGACGAAACGTCGGGCCTGCAACGCCGGAAGCATAGCGGATAAACCATTGTTCATCCATTTTCTTTTGCATGTCCCAGGTGCCGCTGTCCTCTTTTCCGGCCTTGCCAAAACCTGCACCGGGACGAAAATGTGTATGCGTCAGTCTTTGCCACTCTTTCTCCGACAAAGTCTTATCCCACAAAGCTTTAGGCTCGGGACGACGAAGCACCCAGGGTCCGAAACGCTCTAATTTCTCCCCATTTCCCGAATCAATTATTTCATAATCCTTCCACAACGGAGAAGGCGTTTCCAAGGTCATCATATTATTGATTTACAGTTATCAATTCTCCATTTTCATGATCCAGACAAGCATAGGGCGAAGACCTCAACCAATCTTTCAAGACGATCAATTCGCCACCGGAAGGCAACGCAAGACGCACATCTGCATGATAATGTCCGAAAATAAAATAATCTATAGGCATTCCTGCTGCTGTCTTTTCACGGGCATATTCATCCGCAAATTTGAAAAGTGCCTCATCCGCACCCTTGAACTGGTAAGGATATAGACGTTTCTTCCTTTTGCCACGTGACCAACCGTTGCCAAAAGAGAATGCAATATAAGGATGCAGCAGACTGAACAGCCATTGCAGCACAGAGCTATGGAAAATGCCGCGCAAAATACGGTAGCCGAAAGGACAGGGCCCCAGACCGTCTCCATGTCCCAGGCACAAGGTCTTTCCACCGACAAACACCATATAGGGTTGTTCTAGGCGTTTCATGCCCAATTCTTCAAAATAGTGATAGGTCCAGACATCGTGATTCCCCTGAAAGAAATACACATTCACCCCTCTATCCATCAATTCCATCAAGGCAGAAAGCACGCGCACATAACCTTTGGGCACTACATCACGATATTCGTACCAGAAATCCCAAATGTCGCCCAACAGAAAAAGATTCTCGGTATCAGCGGGCAACTCACGAAGGAAACGGGCAAAACGCAACTCCCTTTCATGAGGGTCGCAAGTCGTCAGTCCCAAATGCACATCTGCTACGAAATAAGATTTTGCCATGGTCTATTGTAAAAATATAAGTGTCAGCGCACCCACAATGGCACAATAAAGCGCAAACCAAGACAAGCGCGCCCTCTTAACCAAAGCAATCATCACTTTGCAAGCAAACAAGCCCGAAATAAAAGCGGCGCAAAACCCAACGATCAACGCAGAAACACCCACTTGCGAAGAGGCCATTTCTCCTCCGACCAGACCCAGGAACGATTCGCCTAAAATAGGGACCAGCACCATCAAGAAGGAAAATTGAGCCACGACCGCACGGGGAACGCCGGAAAGGAGTCCTACTGAAATGGTGGTGCCGGAACGAGATAATCCGGGCAACACAGCTATCGCTTGGGAGAGTCCGACCACAAATGCCTGTCCATAAGAAAGGCCGTTTCGAGGAGCGGAGGCCGAGCCACAGGCCGCACGCGCGCACTTCTTACAAGAGAAGCGAGCTTTGAGCGCATCGAAATTATCCGAGAGCAGAAGCAGCAACGCCGTCACAAGCAAAGCACTTCCGACTACAGTCATAGAGGTAAAAAGTTCGGTCACATAATCCTTGAAAAACACGCCCACCACAAAAACAGGCAGCATGGAAAGGGCGATTTTCAAGACATAATCCATTCCATCATTATAGCGAAAACGGAAAAATTCTTTGAGAATGGAAAAAATCTGATGGCGGAAAACCACGATGGTAGAAAGCACGGTTGCAGCATGCACCACCACCTCAAACATCAAATCTTCCGTCACCTCCACGCCCAACAGATTACGGCCAATCATCAGATGTCCGCTGCTGCTGACAGGGAGAAATTCGGTAAGTCCCTGCACCAGGCCCAATATCAATGCTTCCCAATTATTCATTTCTTCGGTTTTTTCATAATTGCCACCACTACCAACACGATGCCCGCCAAGATGGTCAAGGGAGCAATCACCAGACGGCGCGCGTCAAACATATCATAGTTAAACACCTCCGGGTTATCGCTGCCGCCACCCATCATCAAGATGTAGCCCAAAACCATCACCAAAAAACCTACAGCCAACAAAATAATGTTTTGGCGCCCCATGGGCATGGATGACTCCTGATTGTTATTGAGTTTCTTATCCTCCATAATCATATTGATTTAATAGTATAGTTCGTCTTTGTTTACACTCACCATTCGGCCGACCGTCACCCAAGTGCTGGTCAGACAAATCAACAGGCCTGAAAAAATCACAATCCCCATTACCATCAAGACGCGATCCAAAGGGAAAATCTCATAGAACGGGAGCAACTGCACTTTCAGAAAAAACAACAATCCCACCAGAGCCGCACAAGCAATCAAAGACGAAAACAGAGCTTGCACAAAAGCCTGGGAGAGGAAAGGAGCGCGAATGAAATTCTTGGTCGCACCCACCATCTTCATCGTGTGTATGGTGAAGCGACGCGCATAGACATTCAACCGTATCGTGTTGTTAATCAATACAAAAGAAAGGAAAAGAAGGAGGGCGATAAAAAGGCCGAGAAAAAGAGAGATGCGCGCCAGATTGTCATTCATCGCCTCCACGATATTCTCTTGATACGTCACATTATCGACCAGAGAAGAAGCCATGAGATTTTTGCGTAAAATTTCCAAACTATCCTTGTGCACATACTCTCCATTCAAGGTCAAATCCAAAGAAATGGGAATGGGCTCGGACGAAAAGATATCCAAGAAATCCTCTCCCAGAAGCTCAGCCATTTCCTTGATACCCTGTTGTTTGGATACATAAGTGGACGACTTGAGATAGGGGCTGCGATCCAGTTCGGACTGAAAGGCCAAAGCTTGATTTTCGCTCACGTCCTGCTTCATCAGAACGGTCACATTCATATTTTCCTTGATATAGCGGGAAAATTTGTTGGCATTGACCAGCAAAAGGCTGCCCACACCGACCAGCAACAGCACCAAAGAGATACTGATGACCGATGACACCCAAGCACTTACAAGCCTGCGGGACAGTAATTTCGATTGACCTTCTGACATTGCGGAGCAAAGTTAATCAAAAAACAAAAAAAATTGTTACCTTTGTAAGAATTTGTACTTATTTGCCCCGTATTGTGGGGTGATTTCAAGAAAAAGCCTATGGGTGATATCAAAAGAGTGTTATTTGTCAATTCGGAGATTTTCCCTTACCTGCCCGAAAGTCCGATTGCAAATATAGGAAGACAGCTTCCGCAAGGAATTCAGGAGCGTAAAAAAGAAATTCGTTCCTTTATGCCTCGATATGGTTGCATCAACGAAAGAAAGAACCAGTTGCATGAGGTAATCCGCCTTTCCGGAATGAATCTCATTATCGGCGATGTGGATCGCCCGCTGATTATCAAAGTTGCCTCCCTCCCCGTAGCTCGCACACAGGTTTACTTCATTGACAATGAGGATTATTTCCAGCGCAAAGCGAGCTTTACCGATGCTGATGGAGTAAGTTTTGCCGACAACGCAGAGCGCGCCGTGTTCTTTGCCCGTGGTGTGTTGGAGGCCGTAAAGAAAATGCGTTGGGCTCCCGACCTTATTCACTGCCAGGGATGGATTACGCATTTGATTCCCCTGTATTTGAAAAAGTCCTACTACAACGATCCTATCTTCTCTTCTTGCCGCGTCGTGCTTTCGTTGTATGACGATTTGCAAAAAGAGCCCTTCCAGGCAGACTTCGCCAGCAAGGCCTTGATTCCCGGATGCACCCAGGAGGATTTGGCGCTTTTGGAAAATCCCACCGGCATCAATCTTGCGAAAATTGCCGCACAATATAGCGATGGCATTATTTTGGGTAGCGAAAATTGCGACCCCGAGCTTTGTGACTTCTGCCGCGGCATAGACCTTCCCCTTTTGGAATACAACAAAGAGGCGATTGAAAACGGCAGTTACATTGACGATTACAATCAGTTTTACGAGCAATTCTAAAATGCAGTTCAATAGAATCTTATCCGCAATTTTTCTTGGAGCCTGTTTGTGCGCCCCGTTTTCCTGTATGAAGGTAAACAACGAATTGGGACAGAACCTTATGCCCCAGGAGCACGAATTTGATGTATTCTGCGAAGATATTCCCTTGAAAAATATCTGCGTAACGCGCGCGGACAGCACCTACGGCTACAACACCTACCGTATTACAGTCGGCGCCGTAAACGACCCTGATTTCGGATTGATTCAAAAATCATCTGCTTTCACTTTGATTCCGGCAGACGACAGCCTGGATTTCGGCACCGACCCCAAATTTGAAAGCATGTACCTGACTCTTTCCCGCGACTCCCTTTCCGTGCCTTACGGCGGCAACCCCGGGATGATTCAGAATATCAATATCTACGCGTTGGACGAGAATACCGACCTCAACAATCCGACCCAATTCATGTATACAAGCGATATCCGTAAAATGAGTCAGTATTTCAAAGGGAAAGAGACTATTACGGATTATCAGCCCACCTATAGCGGCGAAGACACGCTTTGTTTCCACTTTAAGAAAAACTTTGTAGAACAACTCGGCAACAAACTTGTCAGCAAAGCCAAAGAGGGCGTATATGTAGTGGACAACGCTGACACCATCAGCAACTCCTCCTACCTCAAAGATTTCCCCGGCCTTTACATCCACTGCGAGCCGTCCAAAGGTATGGGAGGACGTTTCAACTTGTTCAGTTTGTCTTTGGGACTCAATACCAATTCCTACGTCATCGAGCAGAACTACGCAGAACTGCGTTTCAACACCCAATATAAAGGGCGAAAAGAAAGAACTGACACCTCCATTCTCTTCTTGATTGGTGCTTCTGCTGTGCCCAAGGATGCGGCCAACCTGCCGGTACAATCTGCCTTCAACGGCTGCGAACACAGCGAAATTGCGGCTATTGATGGTATGACAAAAGAGGGCAACGCCTTCCTTGCCAAAGAGAAAATTTATTTTGAAGGCGGCAGCGGACTTCGTCCCGTTATTTCAGCAGCAGAAATCCGAGACAGCCTTGAAAAGCGTTTTGCTCAAAAAGGCATTGACAAGGCAAACTACAGCAAAATCATTGTGGACCGTGCCAGCCTCATCTTCAACCTCTGCGACATGCACGACTTCGGCAAATTTGTCGAATACCCCAAGATGATTTCCCCTATGCACTCCAGTCGTTACAAAATCACGAGCAAAGTGTATGGAGACACGGTAACCGTTGCTTATACTGATTTTCCTCCCATCTCTGACGCCAGTGTCAGCGCCGAGGACCAGGGCAGCTTGAACCGCTCAACTTTGAGCTATTCGCCGGATATTACTTTCCACACGCAACATTTGATCAAGTTGAAAGAGCCCAGCGAAAGTGCCCTGAAAAATCAGGACATCTGGATGTTTACCAAGGCTCCGGAGACCATCTATCAGCAGCAGACCACCTCTGAAGAAAGCGACTACTACAATCAAATGTTGTATTATAGTTACCTTAACAGCATGTATGGTGGCTATGACGGATATGGTTATGGTGGATATGGCGGATACGGCGGCTACGGAGGATATGGCTACAACAGCTACAATAGCTACTATAATATGATGTACTATTACAGCATGATGAACAGCGGATCCAACTCCAATACCAGCGTGCAGAATATGATTGACACAGGCCGCTATTACAAGGGTATTCTACAAGGTCCCGAGGGTAGCAAACCACCCGTTCTCCGCATTGTCTATAGCGTTCCCAAGGACTGCCGCACGAAATAAAAGGGATGACCGAAAGGCCATCCCTTATTGTTTTCTTTGATCTACTTGCTTATTACTTAGAAGCAACTTTTGACTCGATATAGCTAATCGCGTCACCTACAGTCTGAATCTTCTCGCCAGCTTCCTCATCGGGAATAGTGATACTGAAAGCGGACTCAAACTCCATAATAAGCTCTACGGTATCAAGAGAATCTGCACCAAGATCATTGGTAAAACTTGCGGTCTCGGTTACCAATCCGGGATCAACGCCGAGTTTATCGACAATGATCTCTTTTACTTTTTCTGCTACTTCTGACATAGTTTTATAAAATTAATTACTAAAAATGCTTTGTTAATAACCCTGCAAAGGTAGGAAAATTTCCCGAATAACAAAACATTTACAAAGAAGACTTTATGATTGCAGCCAACTTTGCCCCCGCAATCTCCGCAATTTCCTCCTCCGAAGCCGTTGCAATACGGGGAACCGAACCAAATCGAAGCAAAAGTCGCTGCTCCATCTTTTCACCCACTCCCTTTATCTCACGCAGGGCTGAACGAATCTGGGCCTTGCTTCTGCGATTTCTATGGTGGGTAATGCCAAAACGGTGTGCCTCATCACGAAGATGCTGCAAGAGTTTCAAGGCTTGAGAATTCCTATCCAAGAACAAAGGATTGGGATCGCCCACTCGCACCACTTCCTCCAATCTCTCTGCCAAACCAATCAGCGTCACCTTGTCTTCTATGCCCAATTCACACAACACTTCCCAGGCCGATGAAAGCTGGCCTTTTCCTCCGTCCACCACAATCAGCTGGGGTAAATCTTCCGGATTTTCATTGAGCATACGGGCATATCGGCGATTGACAATCTCTTTCATCGATGCGAAATCATTTGCCCCCACCACAGTTTTAATCAAGAAATGGCGATAGTCTTTTTTGGCCGGCTTCCCTCCACGAAAAACAACACAGGCAGCCACCGCTTGCGTACCTTGCAGATTGGAGTTATCAAAACATTCTATATGTTCGGGCAAGACTTTCATTCCCAACGCTTGCTGAAGTTCGGTCAAAACCCGTTGGCGGAACAAATCCGGGTCGCTATGTTCGCTTTGCTTCAAGGCATCAAAACGAGCCTGTGCCGCATTGCGTTGCCCTAATTGAAGCAAAGAGAGTTTATCTCCGCGAGAAGGCATGATGAATTTCACGCCATCCAATTCCACATCCGGAAGGAAAGGAACCAGCACCTCCTTGGACAGACGGCCGAATTTGCTTTCAATCTCCGCAATAAAAAAAGACAGCACATCCTCGCGCGACTCCTCTATACGGGAATGGAAAGACAGATTCAGGCTCTGAATTATGCAGCCCGAACGCACGCGCAGGAAGTTGCCAAAGGCCTCATTTCCATCAAATACCATAGAAAAGACATCGGCATCAATAGGGGAACTATTGACAATGACGGATTTGGCATAGTGGCTTTGTAAGAGATCAACGCGTTGCTTATAGCTCTGCGCCCCCTCAAAATCCAATTCCGCCGCCCGTTGCGCCATGGCAGCCTTGTATTCTCTCAACAACTCCCCTCCGGCTCCTTGAAGAATACGCGCCACAGACTCAATCCATCGGCCATATTCCTCTTGGGACACCTTCCCCACACAACAGCCGGCACAACTACGAGTCTGTAATTTCAGGCAAGGACGATATTTGCGATGCAAAAGCCCCTCCGAGTTTATTTTATATTTACACTCCACCCCGCGCAAAGGATAAAGCGAAAAGAAGAGTTCAAGCAAAGCTCGGGCATGATGCACCGAACTATAAGGGCCGAAATAACGATTTTTGCCGGCGGTTTCCAATCGGCGGGTGAGAAAGACACGAGGAAAATTCTCCCCGCTGACACATATCCAGGGATAGGTCTTGGAATCTTTCAGCAGAATGTTATACTTGGGTTTATACTGCTTTATCAGGTTGTTTTCCAACAAAAGCGCATCCGCCTCGCTATCGACAATCGTATATTCTGCACGGACAATCTTTGAGACCAGCAAAGCGGTCTTGCGAGTCAGACGCGAGCTGTCGACGAAATACTGCGCGACCCTATTGTGCAAGTCCTTCGCCTTTCCCACATAAATAACAGTACCCTCGGCATCATAATATCGATAGACACCGGGGGCATGAGGGAATAATTTGATGGACTCACGAAGTTCCATAAAGACGGCACTTATTTTCCGAGAGCCTTGCGGACGGCTTCCTCGATTTTATAGCCACGCAAGCGTTCGCCTATGACCTTGCCATCGGGCGCCACCAGAATGATATAAGGAATGCCGGAAATACCATAGACGCGGGTCGGGACCTGACTATCCTGCTCGGTGCAAACAATCTGCGTCCAGGTCATGCCTTCTTCTTTGATAGCCTGCCAACTATCCATCGGCCTGTCCCAAACCGCCACACTGACAATTTCAAAGTCCTTGCCGCCATACTGCTTATAAATCGCCTGCAGATTGGGAACTTCTGCTCTGCACGGACCACACCAGGACGCCCAAAAATCAATCAGGACATACTTCCCTTTGCCGACATAGTCAGACAAGGATACATTCTGGGTCAGCGCCTTTCCGTTTTTATCAAAGCCCGTTACCGCCTTTACACCAAAATTTCTATAATTCCAGGCGGAAGCACTCAAAGAGAGTAGCATCAAAGCTGCCAAAAGCGTCCATTTCTTCGTTATAGCAAACATATTTTTCTCCTTACACATTAAGATTCGTTTGCGAATATACATAAAAAGACCGGTCTGACAAAATGCCCGACCGGTCAAATAAAAATATAAGATGATTGCTAAAAAATCTACTTGCGCTCCTCTCTACGACCGCGTCTTGCACGACGGTTGTCGCGTCCGCCACGGTTCTGAGACTGAGCAGCCTGAGCGGCAATCCCTGCATTGGGAGAAAGGTCTTTCTTACCATAAACCTCACCGTTGCAGATCCATACTTTGATACCAAGAACACCTACTTTGGTGTGTGCCTCTGCCAAAGCATAGTCAATATCAGCACGGAATGTGTGAAGAGGAGTACGTCCCTCTTTGAACATTTCGCTGCGGGCCATTTCGGCGCCACCAACACGACCGCTGATCTGAACTTTGATACCCTCTGCACCTACACGCATGGTAGTAGCCACGGCCATTTTGATGGCACGACGGTAAGAAACACGGCCCTCAATCTGACGAGCGATGGTGTCAGCCACGATGTTGGCGTCAACCTCAGGTTTCTTCACCTCATAGATGTTGATCTGGATATCTCTGTTGGTAACCTTCTTCAACTCCTCTTTCAAACCTTCTACATTCTTACCGTCTTTACCGATAATGAAACCGGGACGAGCAGCGTGAATGGTTACAGTGATGAGTTTCAAGGTTCTCTCAATAATGATACGGCTCAAAGCAGCTTTAGAAAGACGGTTTACAAGATACTTACGAATCTTGTAGTCCTCTGCAATGCGCTGAGCATACTCGGCATTGTTACGACCGATCCAGTTGGAGTCCCAACCACGGGTAATTCCAATTCGATTACTGATAGGATTAGTTTTCTGTCCCATAATTATTTCTCCGATTTAACATCAAGGATGATCGTAACGTGGTTGGAACGCTTGCGGATACGTCCGGCGCGGCCCTGAGGGCAAGGACGGATTCTCTTGAGCGTACGACCTTCGTCTACCATGATGGTCTTGATATACACATTACCTTTTTCAAGTTCGCCGGCTTTGTCAGCGTTCTTGGCTTCCCAGTTAGCGATAGCGCTCTTGAGAAGTTTTTCAAGGCGGATAGAAGCCTCTTTCTTGGAGAATTTCAAGATGTCGAGGGCTTTATTAACCTCAACGCCGCGGATAATATCTACGACGAGACGCATTTTACGAGGAGAAGTAGGTGCATCTTTAAGCACCGCGATAGCTGTTACTTTCTTTTCGGCCTTTAGTTTCTCGGCCATAATTCTTTTACGAGCTCCCATAATACTGTACTCTTTTACTTATTAACGATTGCCCGAATGGCCTTTAAAGGTTCTCGTGGGTGCAAACTCACCGAGCTTGTGACCGACCATATTCTCAGTAACATAAACGGGAATAAATTTGTTTCCGTTATGAACAGCTATGGTGTGGCCTACAAAGTCAGGAGAAATCATACTTGCACGGGACCAAGTCTTGACAACCTCTTTCTTCATACTTCCCTCATTCATAGCAAGAATTCTTTTTTCAAGGGCCTGCTGAATATAAGGACCTTTTCTTAATGAACGACTCATAATCTCTTAATTTATTCCGTTATTTTTTCCTTCTTTCAATGATAAACTTATTGGAAGTGCTCTTAGGATTACGTGTCTTGTAGCCCTTAGCAGGAAGACCCTTACGTGAACGAGGATGTCCTCCGGAAGCACGTCCTTCACCACCACCCATCGGGTGATCAACAGGGTTCATTACGACACCACGGTTGCGAGGTCTGCGTCCGAGCCATCTCTTACGTCCGGCTTTTCCATGAGACTCCAAATTGTGATCGGGATTGGATACGGTTCCGACCGTTGCGCGGCACTCGCAAAGCACCATTCTGGTCTCGCCTGAAGGCAAGCGGAGAATAGCGTGGTTGCCCTCGCGCGCTGCGAGCTGAGCAAATGCACCGGCTGAACGTGCCATAGCGGCACCCTGACCAGGACGAAGCTCAATATTGTGAACCAACGTACCCAAAGGAATTTCACCAAGAGGGAGAGTGTTACCAACTTCGGGAGCTACTCCTTTACCGGAGCAAATCTCCTGTCCTACGGTAAGTCCCTGAGGAGCAATAATGTATCTCTTCTCGCCATCCTCATACTGAACAAGGGCGATACGGGCACTACGGTTAGGATCATACTCGATGGTCTTAACGATAGCAACGACACCGTCTTTGTTACGATGGAAGTCGATGATACGATACATCTTCTTGTGTCCGCCACCAATGTAGCGCATAGTCATCTTACCCTGATTGTTACGTCCACCGCTTCTCTTAAGAGGCTCGAGGAGTGACTTTTCAGGTTTCTTACAGGTAATGTCGTCAAATGCAGAAATTACCTTGTTTCTTTGTCCGGGGGTAACCGGTTTGAATTTTCTTACTGCCATTGCCTTATTACCTTATTAGATGTTTGCATAGAAATCAATCTTGTCATCTCCGGAGAGAGTAACATACGCTTTCTTGTAGTGATTGCAGCGACCGGTGAGGACGCCAGCTTTGGTATAACGGCTTTTTACTTTACCGTTATAGTTGATAGTATTGACCTCTTTTACGGTGACGTTGTATTGCGCCTCGACTGCAGCTTTGATCTGAATCTTGTTGGCGTTGGCGTCAACGATGAAGCCATAGCGGTTCAATTTTTCGCCCTGAACCGTCATCATTTCTGTAAGTATTGGCTTAATGATAATTCCCATCGCTTTGATTATTTAATTCTGGAAGCGATAATCTCCTGTACACCATCTACCATTACCAAAGAATTTGCATTCATGATGGCGTAGGTATTGATTTCATCTACAGTGATTACATTTACTTCAGGAAGGTTACGTGATGAAAGGAAAATGTTGTCGGAATTCTCAGGCAATACGAAGAGTACCTTGCGGCCGTTGGCTTTAAGGCTGTTCAAAATGCCGATAAATTCTTTGGTCTTGGGGGCATCCATTGCAAAATTCTCAACCAAAGTAATAACGCCTTCCTGTGCCTTGTAAGAAAGAGCAGAGAAACGAGCGAGCTGTTTGAGCTTTTTGTTGAGTTTCTTGCGATAGCAACGAGGCTCGGGTCCGTGGATGTTACCACCACCTACATAGATACCTGCTTTGATGCTACCATGACGTGCACCACCGCCGCCCTTCTGGCGACCCATTTTCTTTGTACTGTATGCTACCTCGCTACGATCTTTAGTCTTAGAAGTACCCTGACGCTGGTTAGCGAGATACTGCTTAACATCAAGATAGATAGCGTGATCGTTGGGCTCAATGCCAAAGATGCGCTCATCGAGCGTTACTTTCTTTCCGGACTCTGATCCGTCGATTTTGTAAACTGACAATTCCATAGCTTAGCCCTCCACAATTACATAAGAACCTTTGGCTCCGGGAATAGAGCCCTTAACAACGAGTAGGTTGTTTTCAGGGATTACTTTCACAATTTCAAGGTTGAAAACCTTTACTCTCTCGTTACCCATCTGACCAGCCATGCGCATTCCGGGGAATACACGTGAAGGCCAAGAGGATGCACCCATAGAACCAGGGTGACGGAGTCTGTTGTGCTGGCCGTGGGTCTGACCACCGACACCGGCGAATCCGTGACGTTTTACAACGCCCTGAAAACCTTTACCTTTGGAAGTACCGACAACATCCACAAATTTGGTCTCAGTAAACACATCTGCAACTGAGAGGACGTCGCCTAATTTCAGTTCCCCTGCAAAATTAGCCTTAAATTCGACCAATTTACGCTTGGGAGTGGTTCCTGCCTTTTCAAAGTGCCCTTTGAGGGGCGCGCTGGCGTGCTTTTCACTCATTTCGTCATAGGCAAGCTGTACAGCGGCATAACCATCTTTTTCTACTGTACGAATCTGCGTAACAACACACGGACCAGCCTCAATTACGGTGCATGGAATATTCTTTCCATCGGCACCGAAAACGGAAGTCATTCCGATTTTCTTTCCAATTAATCCAGGCATTGGTTTTGTTAATTAATTGATTATAAATAAATTACAGCCCACAAAGCAATTTTGTGGGCTGCAAATATACGAATATAGTTTCAATTATCAAAATTTACTTTTTCTTTTGAGATGCGAGGGTTACATCATACATAATGGTTGTACCAATAAAGATAGATGCGTAAGTACCAATCACAATACCCAAAATCAAAGCCACTGCAAGACCGCGGATGGTCTCACCGCCGAAGATGGCAATTGAAAGCATGGTAACCAAAGTGGTCAAAGAAGTGTTCATCGTACGAGAGAGGGTAGCATTCAAAGCTGCATTCACCACCTCGGAGAACTTCATCTTGGGATGCAATGCAATCATCTCACGGATACGGTCGAAAATCACCACGTTGTCATTGATAGCGTAACCGATAATGGTCAGAATCGCAGCGATAAAGGTGGAGTCCACATCCAGGGTGAAAGGCAAAATTCCAGAGAAGAAGGAGAAGAAGCCAATCACAATGATAGAGGTATGTGCCAAGGAAACGACACCACCCAGACCCCAAGTCCATTTACGGAAACGAACTGCGATATAAGCAAAGATTACGATCAAAGCCAAGATTACGGAAACAACCGCGCTACGTTTGATATCGTTGGCGATGGTCGCACCCACCTTGTCAGACGAGATAATACCGTTGGGGTTATCCAAAGTAGAAGTAAACTCATCCAAGGTAATGGACTCCTGAGCAAAGAAACCTTTGAGCGCCTCAAAGAGCATTGCCTCGATTTCGTTGTCCACCTCCGTAGACTCCTGATCATATTTATAAGAGGTAGTAATCTTCATCTGGCTGTCACCACCAAACTGCTTAACCTCGACAGAAGCATTCTTAACGCTCTCGTCAGCAGCTGCAGCCTCGTTGAACACAGCCAAAGTAGCGTTACGCACATCCTCGGCGAGAACAGGCTGGTCGAAACGAACCACGTAGGTACGTCCACCGGTAAAGTCAACACCATACGTAAATCCTTTGGTGAAGATAGATGCGATAGAAGCAACTACCAATACGGCAGAAAGCGTATAAGCCCATTTTCTATTTTCAAGGAACTTAACCTGCGTATTCTTCAAGAAGTTGCGAGTCATCTTGGTATCGAAGCTGATATTCTTACCCTTGGACACCCTGCGGTCGAAAATAAGACGAGGAATGAAAATAGAAGAAAGAACAGAAGTAATGATACCTACAATAAGAGTGGTCGCAAAACCTTTCACAGGACCGGAACCGAAAGCGAAGAGTACCAGACCGGTAAGGAGGGTGGTAATCTGACCGTCGATAATGGCTGAGTAAGCGTTGGAGAAACCATCCTTGATAGCCAAACTCAAACCTTTACCCAAAGCAAGTTCTTCTTTGATACGCTCGTATATAATCACATTGGCATCCACAGCCATACCCAAAGTCAAAACGAGACCGGCAATACCCGGCAAGGTAAGAACAGCACCAAAAGAAGCCAAGGTTCCGAAGAGCAATACGACATTGACAAGCAAAGCGACATCTGCTACCAAACCAGCACCCTTGTAGAAGACAATCATATACAAAAGCACCAAAAGGAAAGCGATGACAAATGAAATCAAACCGGAAGCGATGGACTCGGCACCCAAAGAAGGACCAACCACCTGCTCTTGTACGATGGTAGCAGGAGCGGGAAGTTTACCGGATTTGAGCACGTTGGCAAGGTCTTCCGCCTCTGTTACATCAAAATCGCCGGTAATCTGTGAACTACCACCGGTAATGGCAGTGTTCACCATAGGATAAGAATATACCATGCCGTCCAACACAATGGCAATCTGACGACCAATGTTGTCTTTGGTCATCTGCGCCCAGATATTGGCACCTTCTGCATTCATAGTCATAGACACGTCAGGGTTGCCGCTGCCACCGTTACCAAAGTTCACGCGAGCATCCGTTACAACACCACCATCAAGGGGAGCTTTACCATCTACGGTCGTAGATTTAATGGCTACCAATTCGTAGGTATTGCCACCCTCGATATAAGCAGAGGGCTTCACGGTCCACATCGCCTTGAACTCTGCGGGGAACAAAGCCTGAACCTGAGGCATAGCCAACCAATGGTTGATTTTGGCGGTGTCAGCATAGTTGGCATAACCGATGCAAGCACCTTTACCCAAACCACCCTGGAAAGAGTTGGGGTTCAAAGCGGCAAAAAGAGGATTCTGCTTCTTGAATTCAGCAAAAGCCTGGGCGTTGTCGCCTTCAAGCTGTGCAGCCAACTCGTCCACCTCTGATGTGGTAGCAGAAGTTGCCACAGCATCTCCCTCCTGCATTTCAGCCAACAATTTGTTAGCCTCTACCAAGAAAGGATAAATCTCAGCATTGTCATACGTAGCCCAAAACTCCAAAGAAGCTGTACCCTGAAGGAGTTTGCGAACACGCTCGGGCTCTTTGACACCCGGAAGCTCCACCAAGATGCGGCCGGTATTGCCAATCTTCTGAATGCTGGGCTGGGTCACACCGAAACGGTCGATACGATTACGCAACACATTGAAAGAGTTGTTGATAGCACTCTCGGCCTCTGCACGAATCACTGCCAAAACCTCTGCATCAGTGGACTCAGGATGAACTTTATCGCGCATCTCATAAGTACCGAAAATCTCGCTCAAACGACGACCCTGACCTTTTTCTACCCAAGCTTCACCGAACGCCGTGATAAAATCCTGACCGGAACTTACACTGCTAACTTTGGCAGCCTCGATAGCCGCCAAAAATTCAGGAGACTTATTGTCGTCAGAAATAGCCTTCACGAGGTCCTCAAGCTGCACTTGAAGCATCACGTTCATACCACCTTTGAGGTCAAGACCAAGGTTGATTTCCTTTTCTTTTACCTCTTTGTAGGTATAGCCAAAATATACGCTCTGTGAAGATACAGAGTCAATGTATTGAGCTTTCGCTACTCTGCGGACATCATCAAGATAAAATGCCGTGTCCGCTGCGGCAATTTTTGAAAATGCGACGGTGTCTGCTTTCGCTGCCTCTACAGCTGCCTCGGCTGCGACATCTGCCTTACCCTCAACGATTTTGCTAACGAGGGAAAAAGACAACTGCCAAACGCAAGCCAACACAAGCAGGGCTGCCACCAGTCTAATTGCGCCTTTACTTTGCATAATTATACTTTTAAAGAATTAATTCACAATACAAGGGCGCAAATTTACAACAATTTTTCTGATATTGAAGCAATTCGGGCGAAAAATTATTGTCGCAGAAGGGAGAACGCTTACTTCTTGGTATAGGCACCCGGATAATGACCGTTATAGGTGCGCTCGGTGTCCAATTGGTCTTTGTAGTAGGAACCACTACCCCAGTAATCACGCAATCTTTGTCCGATATTGCTTTGAGTTACATTGAATTTAAGACCATCTGTTTGCGAGTAATCAAACATAAAGCCCTCATCAAACGCCTTCGAAATATTGTCCGTCTTATTGGTGTAGTCAATCGCCGGTGTGGTTACCGCCACCGCCGTGCCACCCGCCGTGTCACCCACCTTTCCGTCCCATGTATAGACACGATTGGTCGCATTCCAAGCCCACGAGCCCAAATTAGCCGACGTTTTTCCTGTTTGATCTCCTGTGTAACTGCCGTATGCTGCCGCAGACACCGTCCCCATCACATTGTAACAAGATTTGTCACTAAAGGTAAACGAACCGTTCTGCAACAAAGAAGGCGCACTCGTTTCTCGGTTCAATATAAGATTATTCAGCAACAAAGCCATCTGGCCTCCTTCCAGACGAACCGCCGCAGAAGTCGAATTGGCATAGACGGTTGTGCCCAACAACAACAGGTTAGGGGCTCCGTTGATAACCGCACCCGGACGAGAAGTACTGCCATCATCAATGGTACAGCGGGAAATCATCATGGCATGCATACCATTATTATTTGAATTGGCATGTGAAAATTTCCCCCACCGATCACTACTATGACGCAAATGATTACCCACAAAAGAAGACTTCTGAATCAAGACAAAGCCTTCAGCCCCCACATGCGATGTTTGGAAAATAAACCCGCCGCGAGTATTGGCTGAATTATTATCTGCCTGGATATTGTTAGCAAACAAGCGGCCGCCGCGTATATGGAAAACGCCACCCTTTCCTGTAGAGACATTGTTATGAGCCACAGAGCTATTGAAATCCACCTTGGACATATTGTGACACATCGCTATCGTTCCGCCATATTCATCATCCGTAGCCGTGAGATTGTGGAAGGTATTTTCACTCATTGTGACCTTGTTACATTCCAAGTGGCCGAGCAAAAGATAAACAGCAGAACCCGATTTGCCGGCTTTATTCTTGCTTAAAGTTGAGTTCCCGTATATTTTTAATCCAGGCTTTGCATCATTGTTATTCCAAGAATCACAATTCCAATAAATCGCACCGCCCAAACCAATCTCACTCGTCACTTGGTTGCTATCGATTTGTGTTTTCTCAATCAAACTCTCACGAGAATCCTGATGCAAATCCGCATAAATCACACCACCCTTTTCGGGCGCAGAGTTACCATACAAACAAGAATTGGTAATGGTAAAACCACGAGCCACGGTATTATCCAAATGCAACAAAGCACCATCCCGCGTAGATGTATTGCGCTTAAAATCAAAATTATTGAAAGTATATTCTGTCACATTGGGCGTATGCATCGGATAGGTGGACGTTTGATCGTTAATGTAGTTCAAGTTTGCTCCCGTGCCATCCATTGTGAAGGTTGTTCCATCAAAGAACAGCGCATCGCCACCATTTTGGGCTGTTGTGACTTGATTCTCCGTAAAGCCAACATTGTATAAAGACAAAGAAGTTTGGTTCATTACATACAGTCCACCACCCCATGCAGCAGATTTATTTTCTTTAAATTTGGCATTATTTATATCAATGACAGACTCTTTATTTGTGTTAAATATCGCGATGGCACCTCCGTACGCAGTTGCTTCATTTTCTTCAAATATAACTCGTTCACCTTTGGTTCCAATATATAATTCTGCTTTTTGGGTACCATTCACATAAATCACCCCACCACCAACACCGGCACCGGTCGTTCCATCTTCACTTTGAATTTCAGCAACACTCTTATTGCCCGAAAAAGCACAACTGTTAATGGTCAGTTTTCCACCCGCCATATTAATCACACCACCACCGCCACTGGCTGTCTTATTTTTGTATGTATGCTTATTGTTGCTAAATGTGCAAGATTCAAGCAGCAATTCTCGGGCATTGCCATCTCCATTCAAATGGAAGACGCCACCTTTATACCCAGCGCTATTTCCCGTAAAACTGGTTCCTATAACCTGTGCCTTAATCGCCACGTCCTTAGGTGTATCAAAATTAATCACACCGCCATAAGCGTCACACGAACAGTTCTCAAAGGAGCCACCGGAAATATTCACCGCATAATCCGACGATTTGCCGCCTTTGACGTATATCGCGCCACCATGCTTACAACCCGAACAATTCGCCACCTTCGTACCGGTCAAAGCCAGACTTGCTGTTGAGCCCTCATATAAAGCAGCAAATCCGCCATATTTCGTGCTTGCCGAGGAAGGAAGCGTATTTCCGCTAAATTCACAATTTGTCATCGACAAACTGTTGCTACCTTTCAGCGGGAAGTAAGCACCATGCTCGCTCATATCCGAAAGCGTATTCTTAGAAATTTTGCATTTGGTAAAACTTAATGCAGAAGTCGTCGAATAACGAATTATGGAACCGGACACTGACTCACTATGATTACGAATGGCACATTTTGTCGTATCACTTCCAGTAACAGTCAGATTTCCAGACACATACAAAGCGGATGCTCCGAGCGTAGCCGAGTTTTTATCCAAGATACAATCGGTCATAGACAAGTCGGCATTCGCATAAATCGCACCACCATATTCACTTGCTGTATTCTGATTGATATCGGCATAACGAATATCCGCAGACACATCGCCATTATTGGGAATGAGCGAAATAGCACCACCGCCTGATACGGCGCTATTTCTCGTAAAACTCGTCCTGATACCGCTTGCTGTACCATCTGAAGAAGTCACGAACACCGTTCCATGTCCGGCATAAATGGCACCACCACCACTTTTCTGCACATCTAGGGTCGCTGCATTGTCATCCAAGGTACTGCTGTTGTCCTCGAAGGTACAACCATAGATATTCAAATTCGGACTTACCTTTGTTACATCTTTCTGAAAATAGAGAGAGATTGCCCCGTACTGACCTACATTATCCTGAAACGAACAATTATAAAAATTACAGGTTCCATCTTCCATCGACAAGGCAGCACCATATACTTTCGTGGAATTTTCACTAAATGTACAATCCGTAAAGTTCGCCTGTGCATTCGTATTGTTGATATGTAGCGCCCCACCAAAGTTACTAGTCGTATTATTCGCAAAGGAACAATCCTCAAACGAAAGTTTCGAATATTCACGGATATGGATGGCTCCGGCCACATTGCTTGTCTGTCCGTTGGTAAAACTACAGTTCTTGAAAGTTGTTGCTTGCGCCGGATTAGAAGTATTATCCATAGAAACATGGGCGCCATTGCGAACAGCATTCTTCTTCGCCTCTTTTGTTCCCACAAAAGACACATGCTCAAAGGATCCATAGGAAGTCTCAGCAAACGCGACCGCGCCGCCTTCTGTGCCAACTTTTCCAGTTGATATGCCATAATTTCCTTTGAAATTCGTGTATTCTACCTCAACAGAACTTTCATAAGCCAGAAGCAAAGCACCGCCTCTTGTTGTCCTACCTTCTGTTGTCACGCTGTTCTCTTCAAAAACAGTCGGAGATGTTTCTGTGCCGGAAATATACAGCCTTCCTTTTGAGCACGAAACGGCTCCACCAGACAAACCCGCTTTATTTCCACTAAATTGACATGATTTCAAAGTCAGGGTCGCATGGTAATCATCATCATATAAGTTGATGGCTCCACCGATTTGGCCTTCACCACAAGAATTGTTCTTAAACTCACAATTCTCCATATAGGCGGTAGCACGAGAAAGATAGACCGCACCACCGTCTGCGTTCTGACCGGAAGCCACGTTGTCTTCAAAACCACAATGAGACAAAGACAAATTGGAGGCTTGGTCGATTGCGGTAGATTGAGCTCTTAAAGCGGTCCCGCCTTCGTGTGTTTTACCCTCTGCACTTCGTCCGCCGGTAAACCACAACTTATCAAGCGCCAAATCCACTTTATCTTCTACCAAAAGTATGCGACTGGAGCCATTTCCCGCAAATGTCGTTCTCTTGTTCACGACATCGCGAGTAGCGCTTGTATTGGTACCTGTCAGACCCGTCGGATAAGAGCCCAAAATGCGGACTTTTACCAAATTGCCGTAGCCCGTAGCAGACAGTTTCAATTCAGAGAGGGTATAGTTACCCTGTGCAATATGAATGGTTGCGCCATCCAATACACAGGCCTTATCGTATGCCAGCGCGTTGTCCTGAACGCCATCAACGGTCGGCTGATTCAACAACGCCACCAAACCAGCGGTGTTCAACGCATTATCCCAGCTGTTTCCACCCTGACTCGGGTCTGAAACGGAACCGTCGGTCTTGACAAACCAATCCGTATGAATACGATTGGAGAGCGTGCCGACATTCAATATCTTTTTTCTTTCTATGCTTCGATTGGAGGTGTAGGCAAAGCCCGGTCCGGTCTCGGCGTCGTAGTTGTAACGCAGGCGAAAACCCTGTGAGAAATTCACACCCGGCAGCAATGCCACATAAATGGTACAAGGCGCCTTACGTCCAGACGCCAAATTGACGGTCACGGAAGAAGAGCCCGTGCCGTTTTTAAGGCTCAAAGAGCCCAAATTTCCGGCTTCGTCGGCAAAGGGAGCCACCAAAGTGCCCACAATCGCATTGTTTTCGTCGCGAGCCGACAAAGTCAGAGAAGTCGCGGTCAAATCATCCACGACTATTTTCATATAACTGGCGATGTTCTTGAATGAAAAACTCCTATCCTCGGCAGAGCTTTTGCCAATCGCCAAATGACAATTTTCGAATTTTCCATCTTGGGTGGTCGGAATCACCACTTCAAACGCGCCATTCCCCGCAATATCGGTCATTACGGCCTCGATATTTTCCGGGTAAAAGGCATAGTAATAACTTGCATTTTTATCAACCAAGGCGTCAAAGGTCGAAGTCTGTTGGTCGCCATGCTTGATTTCCGATACCGTGTAATTGGTACCGCCATCGGCGTAATAGATTTTAATTCTATCGCCTTTCTTCCAATAAATATAATTCTGCGCGTTCAGGTAGGTCTTGGTATCATCCTCTCCTTCCGCGTTTTCTTTCTTTTCTTCCTCTTTGTTATCACCCTTACACTCAATGCGTAGGGTATCTGTCAATTCCACATGAGGATAGGGATCGACAATCTCCCCATCCTCATCCGTAGAATTCTCCGTATCCTCTATTTGTGGCTGATCATTCTGTGATGAACTTACGGTATCATCGATACGTGCACACGAAATCATAACGCATGCAAACATCACGAAAAAATAGAAAAATCTTCGAACCATTGTTTACAAATCATCTTCATCCATCCAACCCTCGTCGCCATCAAATCCGCCTTCAGGGGAATCCAGCAACGGGGAGGTGGTTTCTGCTAACAAAACAACTACGGCAGGAGAGGAATAAAGTCCCCCTCCTGTCATAGTATTACCACAAATAAGATTCTTTTTAAGCATAATTTTTATTTTTGTACACCTGTATGATGGCAGTCAGCTGCACGCTGAGGCCAAGGAGATGTTGCGTTCGGTCCGGTCACACCATTGTATGACAAACACATAACGCGGGCATTCTGACTCTTCCAAGCCGATCCTTCCAAGGTAAACGCAGAAACACCCAAATAGATTTTTCCGTCATTGCCCAAGGTTACAGAAGTCCAGGCGCGGATGGCATTGCTGTCACCCATTTTTCCTTCTGCCAAATCCTGCAATACAGAAGATGCTACCACCTCGCAAGTCTTGGTCTCGTAGTTGGGTTTTACAATGCTATAGATAGCGCCTTCACCACTATTGTAATCGGAAACGATGTGGATATAACCATTGTTGTCCACTGCGCAAGAGCCACAGACATCTTTACCTTTGCTCATCACGTAAGAGTAAGCCTCTTTACCATCCGTACCAATCGCCTTGATTGAACCGGGAGTACCTTTCAAAGAAACAATAGCCTCACCTCTCGGGCCAATTACGATACCACCCTGATCCTGTGCTGTGACATTTTGGATATTAGCTTCCGCACCGAATTCTTGTTTGGTGTAATTCTCCACGAGGGAGTCGTCGTTGGAAACAGCTTTCCAGAACACTCTCAGATTGTATGTACCGGTATTCGTTTGCTCCAGAGCGTTACCCCAGATAACATTCTGCCCATTGATGTTAGAGCAAGCAAATCCAGAACGGGTCTGGTTATACTGCCAACCGTGCCAGATTCTCTGGCTCCAAGGAGTATATCCGCCCACACCCTCCAAGGTCTTATTCGGCGTATCCATCAAAGTCTTGGATGCTGTGAAGATACCATAGGCCGCCATGCAGACTACCTGGTTGGCTGAAGAGATACCGACACCGGACATCACACCACCCGCAGGGCCACCGTTTCCTGCCGCATTGGACATGTAGGAAGAACGTTTACCTGTTGATTTATTAATGGAGACCACGGTTCCTGTCGTACCGGCATTACCTACATAAATATGCGTATTGCCGACAGCAGGCGTTGAACAGTTGAAGTTCGGAGCCGGAGTAGTAGGTGCATTATCCTTGAATCCGACAAAATCGGAAGAGGCAAAAGTCCATTTTGCAGATCCGTCAGCATTCAAAGCTACAACGCGACCGCTACCGCCTGTACCACCGCAAGCATAAATCACACTACCATCAGGCTCACAAGAAGGAGAAGAGTTGTTGTCACCTGTGAAACCGATATTATAACTCCACGCGATGGAACCATCCGCAGCATTGAGTTTGTAAATTTTAGTTTCACCTTTGGCAACCTGCATATAAGCATTACCCTTGTTATCTACAGCCACACAGTTACCGCGAGCCTGTGATTCCAAACCTCCCTCGGTACCCAAAGCAGGGCTGATCCACTCGAGTTTGATTTCAGGATTGAACTGGTTGGCGTCAATCACCAATTTAGCCACAGAACCCTCTTCAACGGCTTTGGAAAGAGCCACTTTGGTCACATAGGCACCATCGTTAATAGACACCGTAATCTGGTCGGAGCCTTTCCAGCGGGCAGCGATAGCCGCTCTTGCGACAAAACTCTCGGTGAGTTTTTCTCTGCCGACATTGATGGTCAAGCGATTGGACTCATTGACAGGAGAGAGGGGAAGATCGGGCTGAGAAAGGTCAGCAGTATAAGTACCTACAATTCCACGAACGGATTCAAACTCAATCTTAGTGATTTCGGCATTCTCGATATAGGAGCCGGCTACATTGGAGAATGACAACTCTACCGTCGCCAATTTCTTCTTGAAGTTGAATTTAATGTCGGCGTCTTCCTCATAAGCAGCCACATCAAATTGAGCCAAAGCATCCCCGTTCTGGATAGTCTCAGGAATCGTGGTAAGCACACGTGTCAAATTGTCGCCGGCATCAGCGCTATAAGGCGTGTATGCACCGAAAACGACACATTCGGGAGTCATTCTACCCTCGAAATAAGCACGATCCTGCTGGGCAGCAGACTCGGGAAGATAATTCACCGTAAATTTGGAGTTGGTCTCATCAGAGGTATAAACACCAATCTCTGAAGCACTTGTCCACAATCCTTCAGCGGTACGTCCCCAGAGTTGAACGAGATTACTACCTGTAGCACCACCGTTATCTCCATCGGAGTTACCCGGCTCCTTAATTTCAGACTTTTGACAAGATGCCAACGCTAAAATCAATGTGCTCAAACAAAATAAATGTTTCTTCATAATCTTGATTTTTAATTATTAACGAAGACCTTTTTCTTTCAAGTACATATCTGCACATTCGTGATAATCCACCTGCAAGAAATCGGAACCGGAAGCAATAAAGCGGTCAATAGACTTGCAAGAGCCGCCTTTTATGCCCTTTTTACCATAATTGTCATACCAGCTTTTGATTTCATTACCTTGCGTATCCAATGCGTTGGAATAAGACAAACCGCCATTTGCGTGGCATTTGCTACCAAAGTTTGCAATGGTACCACTGTAATAAGTATCATAACTATATTGGAAAAGTTTGGCACAACCATAATAAGAGCCATCATAGTTATTGATATCGTCGGGTTTGCTGATATAAGGATGGACAGCAAGATAATCTCCGCAAAGATTATATCCTTTCTCGATATATTCCTTTTGCTCTTTAGCACCTGAGGCACCGAAAATCATGACCTGACCGACAGTTCCGGTTTCAGCAATGGCGCGAACAATGGCTGTCGGAGAACAATTCTTTCCGGAAAGGTCCAGATTGACATAAATCTTACCCTTGCAAGCCGCCAAAGCCTCTTTCAAAGTCGGGACCTTCACGGTACCATTATTATAGTAGGAAGAAGAACCACGGGCTTTCATTTTCAAAGCCTTGACCTCATCATAGGTCATGTTGGTAATCAGTTTGTTTCCGCCGTTGGTCGTCGCAGCTACAGACTCATCATGCATAATCATCAAGACGCCGTCGCTGGTCGGACGAACGTCCAACTCGACCATATCGGAGCCCTGTTTGATGGCTTCCTCAATCGCGGGAATGGAGTTTTCAGGAATACCTTTGAGATAGCCGTTATACGTATTGGCACGGTGTGCTACCAAAAAGATTTTCTTGGCGGGCACTGCTGTGTAATTATATTCTTCAATCAGACCATCCAACAAACTCAACAAGGTCGTTGAAGAAGCGGTGCTTCCGCCACTTCCACCACCAGGGATATCGCCACCGGGGACAGACGGAGGAGGGGTATTTCCTGTTCCACCGGTATTTCCACCTCCACCATTATCAGACGCTTTGGTGCAGGCCACCGTCATCAGGCAGCCTGCCACCAAAACTAAAAGAGATTTAACAATTGTTTTCATTATCAATTTCACGATTAGAACGTGTTGGTATGACGACGGTTCTGTCCGTACATAGGCCAGTTAGATGCTGCAGGACCTTTACAACCCTCGTAGCTCAAACAAACAAGACCACCGAATGCACGGGTCTCATCATCGGTGAAGGTAATGAAAATCTTACCATCGTCTCCGATAACGGGAGAACACCAGATTTTAGCGGTGTACAATTTTGACAAGTGAGTCTCGTTTTTGTAACGGCTGTCAGCCAAAATGATGTCAGCCAAGTTTCTCTTCACGAGCAACTCACAGTCGCTACCCTCGGGATTTACCACATAGTAGTAACCGGACTCTGTACCGAAGTGGATATTACCAGCCTTGTCAATAGCGGGAGAACCGGAAACTTTCTCTGCGGTTCTGTAGCGGCATACCACCTGACCGTTTTTAGGATTAATAACCACAACGCCACCATTGGCAGAACCCAAAGTGTTGTTCAAAGCGGCTACGATGTTGCCATCAGCATCAATTACGACACCACCCTGGTCCTGTGCTTCAGTATCCTCGATATAGGTAACGCTGAGTGCCTCACCGTTGTCCATGCTTACCGCATAAACCTTGGTTCCTCTCTCATCAGTAGCGATACCACAAATATAATATTTGCCATCAATTTTGGTAAGCGCCATACCACCCATGGGGTTCTGGGTAGATTTCTCAACGCCATCACTAAAGATACGCCAGGTGTGTTGCATAGGAGCATTACCGGAATTATCGATGGTGGCAGTAGACATACCGAACAAACCGAAAGTACCACCCATCCAAGCGATCTTACCGGTGCTGGTCAAAGCAATACCCTGACGGGCACCACCTGCAGGAGCGGCAAAACCATTACGTTTACCGGTTGCTTTGTTGATGGAAGCAACAATACCATTCTGTCCGGTGTGACCGAAGTACAAATTGGTAGCACCCAAAGAAGGAAGCGTAGCGGTACAGCTGGGAGCAGGTGTGCTGCCATCAGCGCGATACCACTCGGTAAATTTCCATTTTTCAGTTCCGTTGGCAGCGAAAGCCTTCAATACACCATTGCCAGTACCACCATCACCACCAGAGATGAAGATAGTGCCGTCGGTATCAATCACAGGAGTACCATAACCACTCACAGCTGTTGACTCTTTCCAGATTTCTTTCTCCCATACAGAAGAACCAGTAGTGCTCCATTTGTAGAGTTTACCGTTACGGCATGTTGAATAAATTGAGCCATCATCAGCAATTGCAGGGGTAGAAATGGTGCTATAACCCATCATCTTACCCAACCAGTTCAAGGTAAGTTCACCGGTCTCAGCCACAGCAGGAGCCGCTACCACAACCGTTTTTCTCTTGTATGCAGATTTTCCGGAACCATCGGTCACATCCAATCTTACCACGAAGGCACCACCGGTTTTGAAGGTATAGGTCAACAAGGCGGAAGTCTCTGACTGCACTTTGTTATCTACCGTCCATTTGTAGGTGTAGTCACCACTGCCACCGGTCGTGGTGCTTTGGAAAGAAACCGATGCACCAGCCGCAGGTTTTGCAGGGTTAATGTCAAAATTGGGATTGAGCGCTGTTTCTCCACCGCCATTTCCTTCAGAGGTACAACTTGCGACAAAAACAGCCATTGCCGCAACAAGCGTTCTAAAAAGATTCTTTTTCATATTTGAGTTATTAAATTTTATTGTTCGTAACCGGGGTTCTGGGTCAAAGCGCCATAAGACTGGTCTCTTTGAGCCTGGGGAATAGGCCAGTACATCAACTGGTGACGGTCATTCCAACCATCCACAGCATAGCCGGTCTGACCCGGGTAAATAGCCTTGATCCAAGTAGTAAAGTTTCCGGATTGGTAGTTGTTGGCATCCACATAACCGTGACGACGGATAGACAGACGCTTGATATCAAACCAACGACGACCTTCAGCAAAGAATTCGCGCTGATACTCATCCAAAAGTACCGCCTCAAAAGCCTCATCGGTCGTAACAGCTGACAAATCCACGCTGTTGTAACGAGCATCCATCCAGGTCTTCAAGGTCGCTTTGGCGTCATTCAAACTGCCACCGAGCCATTGTGCCTCTGCCTTAATCGCATACACATCAGCCAGACGGAATACGAGCAAAGGAGACTCGGAAGGTTTTTCATTCTTGATATACTGGCCACCTTGTCCGTTGGGGAACTTGATTACACGTGTTTTATCGTCTCCAAAAGTAGCGACGGCACGAATATCACCGGATTTCTCGGTCACATCGGCAAACAAGCCACTATAAATAGCAGGGTCTGCCGAATAGTTGAACGAACCGTCGGTATCATTTACCTTCTCATAAATACGGATGTAATCTGTATTACGGATGTTGACGGGGGCAAAAATCACCTCGCTGGATTTGTTTCCAAAGATGAACATTTCAGCCCAAGAGGCAGAAGTATTGGTCAAGGCAAATCCGGCAGAAGAAGAAATCACATCGTCGGCCTTGGAAATGGCATTGGTATAGTCACCACACCACAAATCAACCTTGGCATCCAGCGTCTTGATAGCCTCGATAGAAACATAGGCATAACCCTCATAAGCCATACCGGCCATATAGGTTTCTGCCGCATTGAGGTCTTCGCGAATAAAATTCCACACCTCTGCTTCTGACGCGCGGGGAACACTATTGTCAAGATTGGTAGGAGTTTTGATGATGGGAACACCACCATAACGGGTAACCAGATTGAAATAGATGTAAGCACGGAAGAAATGACCTGTAGCAAGCGCTTTCTTGGCATTGACAGAGGTATTTCCTTGAGCAGCATCCAACAAAAGGTTGGCATACTGAAGTTTACCATAGCAATATGTCCAACGGGAAAGTGCGGTGGAAGAAGATGCAGACTGGGTGTCTGAATGGGGGTCAGCAATGGTAAAGCCAGGGCCACCGGTAAAGTTCTCTGCGAGAAAATCTCCCTCAAACCACAAATTGCTCACGATGGCCTCAAACTGGTGCATCACACCATTGGACAAAAGGGCAATATCACCATCAGACAAATCTTCAGTACTGATGGCGCCTTTGGGGGCAATCTCATCCAACATCTTTCCACAAGAAGAGACGAGAAGCACAGACAAAGCTGAAATCAAAATATATTTTACACTTTTCATAATTCTCTCCTTTTTTAGAATTTAAATGAGGCTCCCAACAAGAAAGAACGAAGCGTCGGCTGATAACCGAAGTCCACACCGTAGTTGGCACCCGCAGGGCCGCTGTCGATGGAAACTTCAGGGTCATAACCATCATAAGAAGTAAAGGTGAAGGCGTTATCCACCGTAAAGAACACCTTGATTCCACCCATCTTGATGCGATCCATCCATCTTTGAGGCAAGTGATAAGCCAAAGTAATGGTCTTTACCTTGAAGTAGGAAGCATCCTGCAAGAAACGGGATGAGGTCAAGATATTGTAATCCACATCCCAACCCGTGTGCATACCGGCAACGGTAGGACGGGGAATGGTATTGGAAGTACCCTCGCCTCTCCAATAATTCAAGGCAGCATGACGGCTTACGTTGAAGTATTGGGTTGTGCTCTTGGCATTGTCGGCCACGACACTACCGGAAGAAAGTCCCATATGCTCCGTACCTTCCTGACCGGCACCTTTCCAAGCGGCGAAAATCTTACCGCCTATGCTATACTGACAGAAGATATTGAGTTCCAGGCCATTCCAGCTCATATTGGAATTCAAACCACCGAAGAAATCGGCCGTTGCCTTGCCATTGATGACGCGGTCGTTGTTGTAATCGATATCACCGTCACCATTGGCGTCGTAGTATTTCACGTCACCTGCACGTACACCCTTGGCATACAATTTTTCAGGTACCTCGCTATCATCTTGATAGAGGCCTTCAGCCTTGAGCATATACCAGGTACTGATAGGCTGGCCGGTAATAATCGCGTGTTTGTTTCCACCATAAAGGTTGGAAGAGTTCACATAAATCAAATCGGTATTATCCAACAGTTTCACGAGTTTGTTCTTTGCCCATGAGAAGTTGGCCATCATATCCCATTTGAAATCGCCCACATTCAACACGGTACCACCTACGGTAAGTTCGATACCGAGGTTGTCCATCTGACCAATGTTGGAAGTAAGTGAGGTATAACCGGAAGTTGCGATAACAGGTTTGCTATAAAGCAAATCGTCGGTTCTTGAATAATAGAAGTCGAAGTTGGCATACATCTTATCAGAGAACCAATCCGAGTCGAAACCGATGTTGTACTTGGTAGATTTCTCCCATTTGAGATCCTGTGCAGGAGCACCGAAAGCAAGACCGGACACGCCATTGTAAGAAGAACCTGCATTCACAAGGTTCATGGCAGCCCAGTTGCCGATACCTGCCATAGAACCGGTCTGACCCACAGAAGCACGGAGCTTAAATTGGCTCAATGCGGTGTCTTTCGGGAAGAAAGGCTCGTTGGTCATAATCCAGGCGAAAGAGCCGGCAGGGAAGAATCCGAAACGGTTGTTCTTCGGGAAACGGGAAGAACCGTCAGCACGGAAGGACAAGTTAAGGATATAACGGTTGTCCCAGTTGAATGCAGCACGTGCAAAGTAAGACTCAAGCGCGTAAGCATTGTATCCGATAGAACCGGCGTAAATATTAGAACCTGAAGTAATCAAGTTAAATCCTGATGAGGGGAAAGCCTGATTGGCGTAGTTATCAGAGGCTGCACCAAAGGTATTGTACTCATATTTCTCAAAAGAGTGACCCGCCATCAAGTTGTAGGTCAATTTTTCCCACTCGTGATTCCAGCTGATCACGTTGTCAAACACCCAGCGGATAGAATTGTTCTTCTGCTCCGTAAGGGCATGCCAACCATCTTTGTAACCACGCTCGGTATTTTTCTCGGTGAGTTTCTTGATGCTATGATCATAAATGGTATAAGCGCTGATAGAAGGGGTATATTTCAAACCCTTGATCGGCGTGATATCAAAGGAAGCCGTACCGGAAAGCTGGTACTTATTGTTGTAGTAGTCTTCCTCATTGATACACATCACAGGATTGTGACGCACCAGCGCGTCTGTACTCATGGTACGATAGTCGCCGCTGTAAGCATTCTCGCGAACTTCCTTTCCGAAATCGTTGATAGAACGGGTACAATAAGGGGTGTACCAAGGCTGCTCCTCACGGGCTGCACGAAGCACCTTCAAGGAACCATCCTGCTCCTCGGTCATGTCGTAACGGGCATACGCGCCGGCGATATTGACATTGAGCTTGATCCATTTTGCGATTTCGTGTCCTACTTTGGTACGGATGGTATATTTGTTAAACTCAGTCTTATTGAGATAACCTTCCTGACCTTCGTAACCGGTAGAAATATAGAAAGTGGTCTTGTCTGAACCGCCTTGAAGACTGGCCGTGACAGCACGTCTCTGGGCCCATTTGCGAGAAATAGCACCCACCCAGTCGAAATCCGCAGGATTATCAGGAATGTAAAGCTCTTTCAAACTTCCGGAACCTTTTTCTGCTACATACACGTTATAGTTATCGATAGCAGCCTGCATCACATCGATATACTGGCTGGTGTTGGCCATCTTGATATCATTAGCCACCTGCGCCAGACCGAAGTTCGCATCCACATCCACCTTGGTCTTACCGGCTTTACCGGATTTGGTGGTGATGATGATGACACCGGCGTTGGCACGGCTACCATAAATGGCTGTTGCAGACGCATCTTTCAAGACCTCCATACTCTCAATATCGTTGGCGTTGATATTGGGATAGCTCTCGGCAGGAATTCCATCTACTACATAAAGAGGAGATGATGAGCCGGAAATAGAGCTGACACCACGCACAATGATGTTGGGAGCCGCACCGGGGATACCGGAAGGACTGGTCACACTCACACCCGTAACACGTCCCTGCAAAGATTTCACAGGGTCGATTTCAGCACCGCGGTCGATGTCGTCCATCTTCACGCTGGCGATAGAAGAAGAAATCAGTTTCTTGGATGCGGTACCATAACCAACGACCACAACCTCTTCCAAGCTTTGGGTATCAACCGCCAAAGTGACATTGATCACACTTTGACCATTTACCGCAATTTCCTGGGTTTTGAAACCGAAGAAGGAGAACTCGAGAACGGCATTCTCGGGTACACTGATTGAAAAGTCGCCATCCAAGCCGGTAACGGTACCGACATTGGCAGAACCTTTCAACATGACGGCCGCACCGATGACGGGGGCGCCTGTTTCCTCAGAAACAAGACCGGTTACCGTAATCTTCGACTGCGCTCCCAAGTCCAAAGAGACAAGGGAGAGCAGTGCGAAAAAGAATAAACGGATAATCGGTTTGAAAAATGCTTTCATACCTTATATATTATATATACTAATTGTTCTGGTAAGCACCCGGCCACATTGTACCGGTACGGGCAACACCACGACCATCTACTGTCAACGCGTTGGGCGTCAGTGAGGTCAGCCAGTTGTAGAAAAGTGTACCGATGGCCGTTGAGCCCGTGTACTCCTCGGTGCGAGAGAAAGACTTAATAGCATTAGCAATCTGCTCTGACGTGGCTGCCGTAAATCCGCTGACCACACCGTTCCACATATAAGCACCCGCAGCAGAGTCATAAGAACCGCTGAACGTAGCCTCGGTCAAACCGGCAAGGTTGCCTTCGGGTAAAGTCACGTTAGAAGTACTCGTGGCATTGCCAACAGCCGTAAGGGTCACACCGGCATTGAGCTCGAACAAGTTTTTACCTGCAGCGGTGTTCACCAAAATATTGTTGGCAAGCGTAAGAAGGTGTCCGGCAGTGTTAGCACGAATCAACGATAAATTATCGGACTCGATCACCGTACAGTTGGATAGCAACATGGAGTTGTCACCATTCAGAGAAACGACAGCATTCTGTGATGCATTGGTATTTTTGTTTCCATAGATAGTCGCATTATTCATACAAAGCGTTGCATTTCCATGGCTTACCACACCCCAACTATTACCAGAATCTGAAGTCGTGTTGTTGTAGAAGGTCGAATTGTTGACAAAGATAACATGGCCCGTATTTGTCTGGAAGCAGGCACCGCGACTCTTGGCTTTATTGCCGGTAAAGACGCAATTGTTGATTTTCAAAAGACCTTTTCCGTTGGCATTAAAGCAGGCGCCACCTTGGTTGTTCGCGATATTGCCCGTAAAGAGACAAGAGGTAAATTCAGCCTCTGTACCGTTGGCGTCGATACGCATCACACTACCATGGTTCTTAGAACCCACCTGGTTACCACTAAAGGTACAACCGGTAGCGTAGAACTTACCTTTTTCAAGCGTAATAGCACCTCCGTTTCCATTCGGGCTCTGGTTGTTGGTAAAGGTACAATCGGTACATTTTACTATCGACGAGTTGTTATTGATATGGAATACGCCCGAACCATTGTAGGAGATATTATCATTGAATGTACATTTTTCAAATTGCGCCGTACCATAACCGACACAGACAGCTCCACCATGGAAGTTACAGTTTCCTAAAGTTGCGCTGCCAAAATTGGCGTTTGAGGCATTCAGATAATTCTTCTCAAAGGTACAAGAAATAAACTTACAGTCAGAGCCTCCGCCCAACTGAAGATTGGCAGCACCACCGTTACGGCCCAAGTTGCCGGAGAAATAACAGTTTTCAGCCAAGAATTTGGTAACACCCTTCATATAGATACCACCACCATTGGAGAAGTTGTTTCCAACACCAGCGCAGTTGTCTACAAAGCGTGCATATGCGACAGTCGAAGTCGTTCCCTCATTCAACCAGATTGCACCACCATTACCCACTTGATTTCCGTTGTGGGTGGTCTTGTTGTTTTCAAACAATACGGGGTCGGCATTCGTACCTGCAATCGTAAAGTTTTTCAACATATAAATTGCACCACCTTCGTAGTTACAGCTGTTGTTTTTGAATGTCGTACCGGCGTTAATAACAACGGATTTTGCAGCAGTAACAGCAATCGCACCACCGGAACCATAAGGAGCGCGGTTGTCAAGGAAGTCGCAGTCATTGATGGTAATTTCTGCGCTATTACCGGCAACGAAAATCGCACCACCGGCACGTTTGTCTGCACCACTTGTGCTTGTAATGCCAAGATTCCTGTAAGCGGTATCACGCTGGAAGGTACATCCCTCGAGAATCACCTTCGCTTCCTGAACAGAGATTGCGCCACCCACCTTGGATTTATTCTCAATGAACTGACAATCCTTAAAGGTCGTCACAGAGTTGGTTCCGTTGCCATGGAAAGCACCACCTGCAGCATACATGGTAGAGTCACGACCGGATTCGTTGCCCTGGAAAAGCGTGTTGCTTACTGTCATAGTAGCACCGCCATTTTGCACAGCACCGGAAGTATTCCAAGTCTTGTTGCCGACAAACTGAGAGTTTGAAATGGTAACAACGGAATTGACACCGGCGTTGAAAGCAGGCGCATTGCGTGCCTCGTTGCCGCTGAAATAGCAATTATCCACCGTTACATTGGCTTTACCTGTAGTAAAGGTTGCACCGGTCTGACTCTTGTCGGTCTGGATATTATCCAAGAAAGAACAGTTTGTAAAAGCAAGGTCACAAGAACCGGTCTGACCGGAAGCCGCATAAATAGCAACCACCGAACCTGTATTCGTTTTTACATCCTTGAAATCAACTTTATCGAAAGAGAAGTCAACCTGGTTTCCGAAAGTGAAGATACCGGACTGTTTGTTACCGGTAAACGCAGTCTTGTTATCTGCAGAACGGCCACTGAGCTCAGTTCCCGTCAAATCTGCAGGATATCCACCCAAGAAGGTAGTTTTTACAGGAGTCTCGTAATGAGAGAATTCCACTTTGACATGAGTTGCCTCGCCTGCAATGTGATAATCACCAGCTGCCATATGGAAGGTTGCACCATTGAGACGGGATGCTTTATAAGAAGCCTGTCCTGTATTTTGGTCACCATTGTCATCCAAGGGCTGGATGAGCATTTCGCGCAATTCAGCAACGCCCAAGGCATTTTCCCAAGAAGAACCGTTCTTCTTACCGGCACCGGCTACGGTCACAAAGTAATCAGAACGAACGCGGCCGTCGATGTTGCCCAAATCGGTAATGACAGAGCGATTCAATTCAAGATTTTTTGCCAAAGAAGCGGCAGGAACAGCTTCGCCGTCTTTATACAATGCGATAGAAAATCCATCGGGCAAAGTCACATCAGGAAGAACTGAGAAATAATAAGTTCCTGCACCGTTCAAATCAATTTCGACAGAGGTACCTGCTGAAGTCACGTCACCGACAGTAATTCCCGCACCGGCAAACTTAACCGCGTAAGAACCGGTCAAATTTTCGCCATTGGCGCCGCGGAAAACAGCCTTGGTGTACTCGGCAGAACCCACATTGAACTTCACAAGCGCTGAAGCGTTATAGAAGGGGAAGTTCTTGGCGGCAGAAGTGGAAGTAGCCACTGCGATATTGGCAGAAGCAAAAGTACCATCCTGTTTGTCGGAAACAGCAATTGTGAGAGAGTCTCCGGCAAAGGCCGTTGCAGCTGAACCGGGATAAGCGGCATAATAGGTCGCCTCACCCTCTGCTCCCACGAAGGAGAAAGTTGTCGTAGTACCTGCGCCGGCAGCATAAGAATCGGTATTGCCACCATCCCACCAGATGGATACCTCGTCACCAGCGGCCCATTTTACAATACGCTCGTTGCCAGTTCCATTTTCAATGGTCGTTTTCGTTGCAGCCGTCGTTGCTGAAAAAACAAGAGCGGAGCCGTCTCCGGCAGAAGGGGTCATTTCTTTGGCACAAGAAGCCAAAAGCATCACAATCGATGCTGCAGAAAGAATAGATTTGAAATTCGTTTTCATAGCGCGTCGATTATTCGTCCCAAGAGACAGTTACTTCTGTGTAATTTTCGATTGAACTCGCTCCGTCAATGGAGTTTGCCAATACGCTGCTGGACAAATCCGTTTGGACTTGTTTTAATTCGGGAGCCACATAACGCTCCGAGAATTGACTGTTTTTACGCATAAATTGAATGATAAATTATTAGTGTTTAGTTTTATACAATATAACACGCAAATATATAAATTTCAATTGACTCTGCAAAATTATCCAACGAAAAAAAGCCGAAGTCTTTCGACCTCGGCTCATCTTTTATCAGCTAATATTCAACCGATTAGTTGAACTGTGCGAATTCGATATCTTTCTCAGCGCGGGCAGCCAATTTGGCGTCTTTCTTAGCAGCCTCGAGGTTGGTCTTAACCTCTTCTGCTTTACCCTGACGAGCAGCGATAACGGCTTTCAAGTAAGCGTTGCAAGCGCAGTCGCAGCAGCAAACAGCTTCAGCGGCAGCAGCGTAGTTGCCATTGAGCACGCAAACAAGGGCTTTGTTGTAAGATTTCTTAACAGCAGCCAAGTTGGTAGCAGCGGCAGCATAGTCGCCTTTCAATACGTTTACAACAGCCATATTCTCTTTGGAAGTAGCGTTGCCGGAAGCAGCGAAGAAAGCCTCAGCAGCGTCAACATCATTGTTGTTAAGAGCCAACACACCGAGAAGGTTGTTTACATCAGCATCTTTGGCGCATTTGTCAGCCTCTGCTTTTGCAGCAGCCAAGTCGCCACCTTTGAAGTAAGCTACAGCCAAGTTGTATTGAGCTCTTGCGCTGGCAAATTTCTCGATAGCTTTCTTGTAGATAGCAACACGGTCAGCATCATTCTTCTTAAGAGAAGCGGCACGAAGAAGAGCCTCTTCATCAAGTACGTCGATATTCTCCTCAACGAGAACATTCAACTCCTCAGCAGTAAAGTTCTTGTTCTCAACAGTCGCGATGAAACGAGCACGACGGAGTTCAGGAAGAACCTCTTTTGCAAGTGATTTGTAAACAGCTGACATATTCTTGATTTCTTTCTCACGAACAGCAGGATCGCTATACATAGAAAGAACGCGAATGATAAGGTCTTTGTCCTCGATGTTAGACTCGGCAACAAGCTCCTGGAAGCCATCCCAGTCCTCGCCTACGCTCTTCACGCCGGAAGCAGTTACATTTTTGCCCTTAGCAAATTTTGCAAAAGCTTTCTCTGCGCTCTTGGAACGATTGTCAGAAAGTTTGTCGTTCTGAGCCTCTTTTCCATCGGGAGAAGCATAAGCAACCACCTCAACACCGGTGATGGTCTTGCGCTCGTTAGCGTTGGCCTCATCCAAAGCAGCCTGGAAGTCTTTCACGCTCTGACCACGAAGTTCTTTGCCACGAACAACTGAAGAGTTGATGGTGTAAAGAATCTGAGCCTCAGGGTTCTCATAGATGATTTCTTTGTAGTTGTCTGCTTTGTAGTCTACTTTACCTTTCTTGCAAACCAAAGTGTAAGTAGTGTTGCAACCGTCAGCAGCTTTCTTGGAAGGAAGCTCTACAGACTGTTTGCCTTTAGATACTACACCGCGAAGTTCGAGGTAGCATTTCTCCATTCCAGCCTGGAAAGGGAAAGAAAGTTTCTCGGTAACAACGCCACCAGCGGTAGGAACTACTTTGTAGTTGTCCTGTACTTTTTCACCCTGATAGGTAAGCTCATCCAATTTGTACTCACCACCCTCATAAACAACTACGGGAGTCACTTTGAGGTACACATCAGGAAGGAAGTAATCGGCAGGATAAGTAACAGCAACTTCAACGTCCACGTTACCGGCTACAACTTCCAAAGTTTCGGGCTGACAAGCGACCAATACGTTTTCAGCCTGCTCTGCCATTTTCTTGGGGGAGCTACAAGCTACGGTAGCAAGAGCAAGAAGGGCAGCGGAAAAAAGTTTAATACCTTTCATGTTTTTATAAATCTTTAAATGGTTAAAATCCAAATTATGTCAAAATATGACCTGCAAAGTTAATCATTATTTTACAAAAATCATACTTTGGGGAATTTTTTATTACTATCTTTGCGAAAATTATGACTTTTGCAGTTATGTCGCGCCAAAACATAGATTTAACGGCCATCAAGAACCGATATAACATCGTCGGAAATTCGCCGGAACTGGACTTAGCCATCAGCACCGCTGTCAATGTGGCCAAGACCAATGCACCCGTGCTGATTATCGGAGAAAGTGGTGTGGGTAAGGATGCCTTTTCGCGCATCATCCACGACTTCAGCTTGCGGAAAAGCAAGAAACTGCTGCCCGTAAACTGCGGTGCCATTCCCACAGGCACGGTCAACAGCGAATTGTTCGGACACGAAAAGGGTTCGTTCACCGGCGCCATCGAAGCCCGAAAAGGTTATTTTGAAGAAGCGGACGGGGGTACGATTTTCCTGGATGAAATCGGCGAATTGCCGCGCGACACCCAGGCCCAACTTCTGCGCGTGCTGCAGCAAGGCGAATTTTTGCGAGTCGGCTCTTCCAAAATTCAGAAAACCGATGTCCGCGTGGTGGCTGCTACCAATATGGATTTACAGCACGCCATCAGCCAAAACCATTTCCGCCTCGACCTCTATTATCGTCTCAATACGATTACCATTCAAATTCCGTCCCTGCGCGAGCGTGTGGAGGATATACCGCTGCTTTTCAAGAAATTCTGTCTGGATTTCGCAGCCAGCAACGGCTACCAGCCCATACAATTGACGCACGACGCGGAAAAGATGCTCAAGTCCTACCGTTGGCCGGGCAACATCCGCGAATTGATGAGTGTCGCCCACCGCGTCTGTACGATGGAATCACAGCCCACCAGCCAATCGGATCGCGACCAACGATTGATGTTAACCAGTTTACAGTTAAGCAAATACATGCCCCGCGAAGAGAGCGGACAATTGGCCGTCCTGCAAGAGAATACCGGCGGAATGAATGCGAGCGACCGAGAGAAAATCATTCACTCCATCTTTTCGCTCAAACAGGAAATCGACCAATTGAAAGCGGCCGTATCCGAATTGCAAGCAGGAAATTCCCTCTCTCTTCCGGAACATAGAGCCGCCCTTCCTCCCAGCGAAGAGCAGGAGCCTGAAGAGCAGCTGCAGGACGAAAATTATTTGAGACTGTAAATATCGACGAGGCCGGCATCAGCACATTGGCCGACGATGCGCTTCAGAAAATCGCCGCTTCTCTCTTGCGACACGGCGGAAACAGAAGCAAGGTTGCAAAAGAACTCGGGCTATCCGACAGAACCGTTTACCGAAAGGTCAAAATATTAAAAGAAAAAGGAATATGGCAAGACAAATAAAGTGGATTCTTTTCATTCTCGCGGCTTTCATTCTGAATGGCTGTGGTATCTATTCCTTTACGGGAACCTCGATTCAACCCGACGTAGAGACGGTGACCATCAACTATTTTGAATACAAGGCTCTGCGCGTGAATCCCATGCTGAGCAACCAACTAACGGAAGCCATGCGGGACAAATTCCAGAAGCTTACCACTTTGGAACAGGTTGAAGAAAACGGAGATTTGGAACTTTCCGCCGAGATTACCGGATATGACGTGAAAGCCACGGCTGTAACCGCCGATGAGGTGGCTGCACAAAACCGTTTGACCGTATCAGTAAAGGTCTATTTCATCAATCGCAAGCACAGCGAGGACGACTTTGAAAAGTCTTTCTCCGCTTATGCAGACTACGACTCCCAGAACTCTCTTGATGCGGTAGAAAGCTCTCTCTGCGAAGAGATTACGGAAAAATTGATAGAGGATATCTTCAACGCATCGGTCGCTAATTGGTAGCCACGCGCCTACATACATATAAATAATAGGAAAAATGAAAAAAGCATTGGATCAAATGTCGTTGGAAGAACTCTCCGGGTTGGTGAATATCTACCCGTGGTTTTCTGCCGCCCGCGCGATGTTGTGCCGACGCCTCATTGAAGTCGGAGGCTGGTCAAAAGATGAGCTGGCAAACACCTTGCTTCATATTTCCGACCCTGCGATTTTGCGCCCGTTGGTCACAGCCCTTCAGGCACCCGAGGCCCAAAACATCACTCCGCCCCAACCGACACGTAAAAAACGAGTAGCCGGTGGAGATTTCTTCTCACGCGAGGATTACGACAAGGTGAAAGACGACGATGGCGATGTATTCAAAAGAATGGGCATGGGCATCACCCACGAAAAAGGAGATCCGCAAGAAATCGCGCAAATTCCCATCGATTACATCACGGAAACCTTGGCGCAAATCTACGCCGAACAAGGCTATATCACTCAGGCAAAGGAGATTTACGAGAAACTAATTTTGGCATATCCCAAAAAAAGTGCTTACTTTGCAGCCCTTATTGAAAAATTAAACAGTTAAAAATATGAACGTATTATTTATCATTCTTACCGTTATCGCTTTGATAGCCAGCGTATTGCTCACTATTGCAGTATTGCTTCAGAACGGAAAGGGAGGCGGACTTGCCAGCAACTTCACCGCCGGCAACCAGACTTTTGGTGTTCGCCAGACTGCAGACATCCTTGAGAAAATCACTTGGGGCTTGGTTGTCATTATCTTTGTGATTACCATCGTGGCTTCTTTCACGACCGGCACTTCCGGAAAGAGTGGAGACGACATCACCAAAGACATTGAAAACATTGGTACTGAGCAGGTTCCTGAGTTTGAAGTTCCCAGCACTCCTGCCGGAGACAGCCTCACCGTAACCCTTCCCGCGCAGAATTAATTCGGCAAAAGGGCAAGGCTTTTTCGGCGGAAATACTGACATTTTGTCATAATTTTTACCGCTGGAATAAAGTTTGAGAGTATATAAACCGTCATCGCAACTAATCTGCGGTGGCGGTTTATTATTATGGAGAACAAACTGGAAAATTTACAGAAATTTGCTGTGAACCTCTGCGAGAGGGCTTCACAAGGAAAATTAGACCCTGTCATCGGCAGGGACGACGAAATCAGAAGGGTTCTTCAAATCTTATCACGAAGAACCAAGAACAATCCCATCCTCGTGGGCGAGCCGGGTGTCGGTAAGACCGCCATCAGCGAGGGGATTGCACAAAAGATAATCGACGGCCAGGTGCCGGAAAACCTCAAATCCAAACGCATCTATTCTCTGGACTTGGGTGCGCTCATTGCGGGTGCAAAATATCAGGGTGAATTTGAGGAGCGTTTGAAAGGCGTGGTCAAGGAGGTCGTGGAGAGCGACGGACAAATCATTTTGTTCATCGACGAAATCCACACTTTGGTCGGCGCCGGTCGTTCCTCCGGTGCGATGGACGCGTCCAACATTTTGAAACCGGCTTTGGCGCGCGGTGAATTGCGCACCATCGGCTCTACGACCTTGGACGAGTATCAAAAGTATTTTGAAAGCGACAAGGCGCTGGAGCGTCGTTTCCAAATGGTTATGGTGGATGAGCCGACGCCGGCCGAATCCATCGCCATTATGCGAGGACTGAAAGAGCGTTATGAGAACCACCACAAAGTTCGCATCGAGGATGACGCATTGATTGCGGCGGTGGAATTGTCTCACCGCTATATCACCAGCCGATTTTTGCCGGATAAAGCCATTGACCTCGTGGACGAAGCGGCTTCCAAACTGCGTCTGGAAATGAATTCCGTTCCGGAGCCGATTGCGGAGTTGGAGAGCGCCATTCGCCAAAAAGAGATTGAAAAGGCAGCCATCAAACGCGAGGGAGTGAGTTCCAAATTGGATAAAATCAAGGAGGAATTGAAGACTCTGCAAAAGGAGAAAGATGGGCTTATGAGTCGCTGGAACGAGGAAAAGAGCATCATCACCGCTTTGCAGAAGGCACGCGAAGAAATAGAGGAGTTGCATCTTGCCGCCAAAAATGCGGAAAGGCAGGGCGACTACGGCAAAGTGGCGGAAATCCGTTACGGCCGATTGACGGCGGCGCAAAATGAAATCGAGCAACTGCTGAAAAAACAGGCCGAAATTACGGACCCGATTATCACTGAGGCGGTCAGACCTTCCGATATCGCCGAGGTTGTGGCCAAATGGACAGGGATTCCGGTCAGCAAAATGTTGGAAAGTGAAAAAGATAAACTCCTGAAAATGGAAGACCTGCTGCACAAACGTGTGGTGGGACAGGATGCAGCCATTTCGGCGGTAAGCAATGCGGTACGCCGTTCGCGCGCCGGTTTGCAGAACGAGAAAAGGCCGATTGGCTCATTCCTCTTTTTGGGAACGACCGGCGTGGGAAAAACGGAGTTGGCCAAAGCACTTGCTGAATTTTTGTTCAACGACGAGAATATGATTACCCGCATCGATATGAGCGAGTATCAGGAACGCCATTCCGTCAGCCGACTGGTGGGTGCGCCTCCGGGATACGTGGGCTACGATGAGGGCGGACAACTGACCGAGGCCGTGCGCCGCAAGCCCTATTCGGTAATTTTGTTGGATGAGATTGAGAAAGCCCATCCGGATGTGTTCAATATCTTGCTGCAGGTCTTGGATGACGGACGTCTGACTGACAACAAGGGGCGTACGGTGGATTTCAAGAACACCATTCTGATCATGACTTCCAACCTTCGGGAGGAGGAGTTGAAAGCCGCAATGCGACCGGAATTTTTGAACCGTATCGATGAAATCATCGTATTCTCTGCGCTGACACAGGCGGACATTTTGGAGATTCTGCACATTCAGGAGGCCGACCTGGCCCGCAAGTTGGACGAAAGCGGCATCCGCATTGTCTTCACCGACGCCTTTGACCATTATTTGAGCACCAAGGGATATGATCCTCAATATGGCGCACGACCGATTAAACGTCTGTTGCAGAGGGAGTTAATCAACCAGATTGCAACGGCCATCCTGGACGGAAGTGTTCGCAGGGATTCTATCATCACGGTCAATATGAAAGACGGAGAAACCATCTTACATTCTTAAAAAGACATGAAAGTCATTGCTCGCATACGCACTCCTTTTGCTGAAAAATTTGGGGTGCCTCGACAAAGTTCACTCGCCCCGCACACACGGGGCGTAGTGGTTTTCGAACCGGAATTTCGCCGCGCGGAGGCCCTGCGTGGATTGGAGGGTTTCGATTGGATCTGGCTGATTTGGGAATTTTCCGAAAACGGAAGCAGTTGCCGCGAAAGCCAGAGCTGCGCGGGCGGAGCAAGTTGCGCGGAAGCGGGTGGCGCGGCCGATGGTGCGAGCGGGACGGGTGGCGCTATGACGTGGCAGGCAACGGTGCGACCGCCACGTTTGGGCGGGAACAAGCGGATGGGCGTGTTTGCCACCCGCTCGACTTTCCGACCAAACCCCATCGGGCTCTCTTCCGTGCGCTTACTGCGTGTCATCGAGCAATCTCCCGACGGTCCTTTGTTGGAAGTGGCCGGCGCAGATTTGGTGGACGGAACGCCCATTTACGACATCAAACCCTATATTCCTTACAGCGACAGTCATCCTGACGCCGATTGTGGCTGGTTGAAAGAGGTAAAAGAAAAAAAGCTGCGCGTTGTTTGGCCGGAAGAAGCGGACGCGAGCGAAGGTGGGAATCGCGCGGCGGACGAGGCCCCGAGCGAAGATATTCGTGAGCAGATTGAAGAAATTTTATCGCTGGACCCGCGACCCTCGTACCAATCTGACAATGAAAAGCTTTACGGCTTAAGCTATGGCGGCTGGAACATCCGTTTTCGCGTAGATGACAACACTGACGAACTTTTTGTAATTCAACTCGGTAAATCTTAAAACTGCGCTTGTCGATATGAGTCGTTTTTTGTAGATTTGCGTTTTATTGCGCGTAAATTTACAAAAAGCGAGATGGCAAGTCCCCTAAAACAATTGGCAGGAGAAACCGCGATTTATGGCCTGAGTACCATACTCGCGCGCGTCATCAATTTCCTTTTTGTCCCGTTTTACACGCGGCTGCTGACGCCTGAAAGTTATGGTGTTGTCACCGAATTTCTTGCCTACATTGCTGTCCTCCAAGTTGTCTTGGTCCTGGGTCTGGAAACAGGCTGCTTCCGGTTTGCCAACAAAGAGGGCATAAATTCTTCGAAGGTTTATTCCAATGCGTTTTGGGCGGTGCTGGGTCTCAACGCGGCTTTTTTTGCTGTGCTGCTTGCCTTTGCCGAACCGCTTTCTGCACTGATGGGGTATGTGGGGCACGCCCAATGCCTGATTTATATGGGTGGCATTCTGCTGCTGGACAGCGTTACCGCCATTCTCTTTGCCAAACTGCGTCAGGAGCACAAACCCTTGAAATTTGCCATCCTCAAGACGGCCAAAATTTTGAGCGAAACCGGTGCCAATCTTTATTTGTTTTTGGCTCCCCAAAAGCCCGAATGGATTTACCATTTCGTATCGCGCACACCGGATTTCAGCTACGTCATTTTTGCTATTTTCGTCAGTTGCGTTGTCTGCGCGTTGTTGTTTTTGCCGGATTTCGCAAAAATGTCATTGCGCCTTGACGGGAAATTGTTGCGCCAGATGTTGCTCTACTCCCTGCCGCTGATGATTGCCGCCCTTCCGGGTATTTTCAACGATTTTCTCGATCGCATCCTGTTTCGCTTCCTTGACAACAACCCAGAGGGATGGCGCGCCTCGTTGGGCATTTTCCAAGCCTCTGTCAAGCTGGCCGTCATCATGAACCTCTTTATCCAGATGTTCCGTTTTGCCGCCGAGCCTTTCTTCTTCCAGCGGGCTGCCGATAAAAATTCGCCCCAGCTCTATGCGCGCGTCATGAACTGGTTCGTTGCATTTTGCGGACTGATTTTCCTGGGCGTGATGCTTTATATGGATTTCATTTCGCTCATTCTTGGCCGTGATTTTCGTGCAGGAATCGGCATCGTGCCCATTATGTTGCTATCCTATATGATTCTGGGCATGAATTTCAACGTCTCCATGTGGTACAAACTCTCCGGGAAAACCTCCATGGCGATTTGGATTACCTTGAGCGGCTTGCTCATTACCGCATTGGTAAATGTGCTCTTTATGCCCCGTTTCTCTTATTGGGCCTCCGCTTACGGCCATTTGGCCAGTTACCTCGCCATGTTCATCATCAGCGCTGCGTTGGGTGCCAAATACTACCCCATTCCTTATAACTGGCGAAAAATTGCCTTGTTTTTCGTCGTGATGGGCGGCTGTTTTGCGCTATCGCAATGGATAGACAACGCGTGGTTTCCCCAAGCTGAAAGCCTTTCGTTCAATGGCGCATTTTGGACAAAAACAGGCCTGCACACGATTCTGCTCGCTTTGTATGCCGCCACTTGTTATTTTATATTGAAAGATAAAACACTTAAACAACCCTAATATGAAAAGAAGTCTCATTCTCGCAAGCCTCGCATTGCTATGTTGCATTTTCCCCACAGAGGCCAAGAAAAAAGCCACGGAACCTGCGCCGGTTCCGGAGAAAAAAATTGTCGTAATTCCCGTGGAGACGGAGAACACGCAATTGATTTTGCACGCAAACGTATATGGCAGCTTGCGTACCGTTCATTATGGACAAAAAATTACAGACGTTGAACAATTTACAAATTTTTATCTCCATACCAGCGGCAAACGATACGGGAGCGCGCTTTTGACTTATCCGACCGTGGGCGGTGTAAACGTCGGCACGACAGAGGCCCTGCATGTAAAATATGCCAATGGCGACCACAATACCGAATTGTTCTATGCCGGCCACAAGCAGACACAGAAAGCCAATGTAACCGTCACTGAAGTCTGCCTGAGAGATACCATCACCGATTTGCAGATCAAATTGGTGTATGAGGCCTATGCCAAAGAGGATGTCATTGTCTGTCACAGCGAAATCACAAACGGCGGTAAAAAAGCGGTTGAACTGATTAACTATGCGTCTTCTGCATTGCAGCTGAAAGCCAACAAATACCTATTGACACACTTCCATGGCTCATGGGCCGAGGAAATGACGGTGGAAAACGAGTTGCTCGGACGAGACGTCAAGGTGATTGAGACACGCATCGGAGCTTCTGCGACCAAGTATAACAACCCGGCTTTTATGATCAGCCTGGATACGGAGGAATTCAGCGAAAACAAAGGAGAGGTCATTGCCGGCGCGCTTGCCTGGTCCGGAAACTTCAAATTGGCCTTTGAAAAAGATTACAGAGGAGACTTGAACATTGTCAGCGGCATCAATCCCCATGCCTCTACCTATCAATTAAAAGCCGGCGAGAGCTTTGTCACCCCGGATATGATTTACACCTTCTCCTGCAAAGGTGCCGGACAGGCCTCACGCAATCTTCACAGCTGGGGACGCAATTATGGTATCTATGGCGGCGGCAAGATTAACCCGACCTTGCTCAACAGTTGGGAGGGCGCTTACTTCAATTTTACCACATCGACTTTGACCGGCATGATTGACAACGCGGCGGCCATGGGATTGGAAATGTTCGTGCTGGATGATGGCTGGTTTGGCAACGGCAAATATGCCCGCAACGACGACCACGCGGGACTGGGCGATTGGGAATTGAACACCGAAAAACTCCCCGAAGGCATTGATTACATTGCCAACTATGCACACGAGAAGGGTTTGAAATTCGGAATCTGGATTGAGCCGGAAATGGTAAACCCCAACAGCAACCTTGCGAACCAGCATCCGGATTGGGTGATTCAAAGCCCCGGACGCGAGAACTACCAAAGCCGCCAGCAATGGATTTTGGATTTGAGCAACCCTGCCGTTCAGGATTTCGTATTTGGCGTTTTCGACAGAACGATGCAGCTGTCCGACAAAATCGACTATATCAAATGGGATTGCAACCGCATGATTCACTCTTTCGGAAGCACCTATCTGAAAGACCAGGATCGCCTCTACATTGAATACGTACAGGGTTTTTATAAAGTACTTCAGCGCATCCGTGCAAAATATCCCGACACCTTGATTCAGTGCTGTTCTTCCGGTGGTTCCCGCGTGGAATACGGCCAGCTCGCCTATTTCAACGAGGTCTGGACCAGCGACAACAGCGACGCCCTGTCACGTGTTAAGATTCAATATGGCACGAGCCTGATCTATCCCCCGTTCATCATGGGCGCACACGTTTCAGCCGTACCCAACCACCAGACAAAACTGGTTACGCCGTTGAAATTCCGCTTTGACGTGGCCTGTGCGGGTCGTCTGGGCCTGGAGTTGCAGCCGAAAGATTTCACCGAGAAAGAAAGGGTGCTGGTGGATCGCTGCATTGCATCCTACGAGAAATATCGCGACCTGATTTTCCAGGGCGATTTATACCGTTTGGTTAGCCCGTATGAAGATAGCGAGCGTTACGCATTGATGTATGTATCGGCAGATAAAAGCCGTGCCGTGGTATTTGCCTACTCACTCGGATATCACCATGGCGAAAAAACCTTCAAGATTAGATTGGACGGTTTGGACGGCGCGCGCAAATACAAAGTAGAAGAACTCAATGTGGATAAATCCTGTTGGAAAGGCAGCGGAGCGAGTTACACCGGAGATTTCCTGATGTACTCCGGCATTCTCCCCGTTCAGGAATATACATACGACTCTGCCGTTTTCTATTTGGAGGCGGAATAAGATTGTTCGTATTTCAATAAATCAGCCTTTAAGAGGCGGATGATATAATCCTTATCATCGATACATCCCCCAAGCCTTGCGACTTCCTGTTGCAGGGCTTTTATCTTTTGCTCTTTCTCGCTGAGCTCCAGATGAAGATCGGCAAGTTGCTGCTCCAAGGCTGTCCTATCCTCTTTTAACATAGACGAAGACTCGACGCCATAAGATGCTGCGCCCTCTTCGGACAGCTGATTTCCATAAAACAAAGCATCTATGGGAACGTCCAAAATACGAGCGATATCGTCGATTCTCTCATAAAACATTCTTGTTCCCTTTTCCGACTCAATCAACTTGTAGGTTCTGTCATCCACGCCCAATTTTTCCGCCATCTGGCCCTGTGTATATCCCTTTTCAGTACGACATTGGCGGATATTCTGCTTAATCCTGGAATTGTACATAATCTTTTTATTTGACTTGTACAAAAGTATGCCGACAGTCAAGACACAAATAGGTAAGATTTCTTCCTCTTGTGTAATTTTTCTTCCCATTTGCAGAAAAAAGGTATAAAAACGGAAAAACTTTTTCGTTTTGTGAATTTGCAAGGTAAAAAATTTTACACCTATCACCGAAAAAAGGAACTTTGCAAAAACAAAGCGAAACGAAATGGGAACTATTTTTACACGTTGGCACAGAAAGGAGCGCCCCTCCAACGAACAAGCCTTGGAAATGCTCTACACCCGGGTTATAAAAAAGGAGAATGACGGACTCTGCAACGAGGATGCGGATAGCCGGATGAGAAAAAGAAGCACAAAACAAGGGGCGTTCCGCTATTATTGTCGCGCACTGGGTATATCCTGGCGCACATTAGACCGCTACCTCTTCCAAGAGCTCGGCTACCACGGAGAGGAGTTTGTGCAAAAGTTGAAAAAATTAGAATAATTCCATTAAATTTGTCGTATGGGAAAGAATGAATCAGAAAAGCATTTGTTGAGCTGCATGCAAAGCGGGCGATTGGAAGCCGGCCTGGATGAGGCGGGACGTGGCCCGCTGGTGGGCGCTGTCTATGCCGCAGCGGTCATTTTGCCGGAAGATTTCCATCACCCCTTGCTGAACGACTCCAAACAAATGAAGCGAAAGGAGCGGGACCAGCTGCGAGAAATCATTGAAAAAGAGGCGGTTGCGTGGGCCGTAGAAGCCGTCAGCGAGCAGGAAATCGACCAAATGAACATACTCTGGGCTTCGGTGACGGGCATGCAGCGCGCAGTGCAAAAATTAGCCGTACGCCCTGATTTTCTTCTGGTGGATGGCAATCGATTCCGCCCTTTTGACAACTACCCTTACCAATGTGTCGTAAAAGGGGATGCCACCTACGCCAGCATTGCAGCCGCCAGCGTCCTTGCCAAGACCTGGCGCGACGAATATATGGAAAAATTGGCGCAAGAATATCCCGAATACGGATGGGCAAAAAATATGGGCTACCCGACCAAAGACCACATCGAAGCCATACGAAAATACGGCTTCACGCCGCTCCATCGCAAAAGTTTTCACCTTAAGCAGCTTGAACCGACCTTGTTTTAGGGCCTACACCTTTGCTTTGAGCTGAACACAGTTATTTTTGTTATCTTTGTATTTGCTTATAAAATTTTGAATCATATGGAATTGTTGGATATTTTGAAAGAGGTGGAGCACCCGGCCAAAGGCGATAAAAACATCGTGGATTTGGGCATGGTGCAAACGGTAAAGCAGGAAGGTAACACCGTCCTGATTACCCTTGCTTTTTCAAAACACCGTGACCCGCTTGCCGAATACCTGATCGGGGCCTGCAAGGCTGCCATGGTGCGACATTTAGGCCAAGAGGTGGAAGTGAAAGTGGAGACCATCGTCAAAGAAGAGCCCAAAAGCAAGAAGCCGGGCTTGGATTTGGGCACCGAAGAAGTTAAAAACATTAAACATATCATTGGCATTGCCTCCGGAAAGGGCGGCGTGGGAAAATCCACGGTCGCTGTGAACTTGGCGGTTGCTTTGGCAAAATTGGGCTACAAAGTAGGCCTCGCTGACGCTGACGTCTATGGCCCGTCCGTTCCCAAAATGACACAGACGGAAGACGGAGCGCCTGAAGCAATGAAAGATGGCGACAAGGAAGTCATCCTACCCATTGAAAAATATGGTGTAAAATGGATGTCCATCGGCTATTTTGCCGCCCCCGAACAAGCCTTGATTTGGCGCGGCCCCATGGCCTGCAATGCGCTGAAACAGATGATTTTACAAGTAAGATGGGGCGAATTGGACTTTCTCTTGATTGATATGCCGCCGGGAACGGGCGATATCCACATCAGCCTGGTACACGATATTCCCATGCAGGGCGCGGTAATTGTCAGCACGCCGCAGGATGTGGCTTTGGCTGACGTTGAGAAGGGCGTCAATCTTTTCCGCAACGACAGCGTCAAAAAACCGATTTTCGGCATCGTCGAGAACATGGCTTGGTTTACACCGGCTGAACTACCCGACCATAAATACTACATTTTTGGCAAAAACGGTGGCGAAAAAATGGCCCAGAAGTATGGCCTTACCCTCCTCGGACAAATCCCTTTGATACAAAGCATACGCGAAGGGGCAGACGAAGGTACGCCCGCCGCACTCAAAGAAAACGAAGAAGGCATCTACTATTTGCAACTCGCCCAAAAACTGCTTGGCGAGATTGAGGGCAAATAGACGGAGCCGAATTAGATAAATTTTCCGATAGAACGCATTTTTACCATGTCATTGTATATTCCCAAAGACTACAAAAACATTCTGGGCGACGTAGAAAGCACAGAAAAGGCCATCAAAGCCGTTAAAGATATGTTCCAGACCAACCTGTCTGCCCAACTCGCCCTACTCCGCGTGACGGCACCCATGATTGTGCTGACCGGAACGGGTATCAACGACGATTTGAACTCGATTGAGCGCCCGGTTCGTTTCCCCATCAAAGGCATGAACGAGCAACAGGCAGAAGTGGTGCACTCCTTGGCAAAATGGAAACGATTGAAATTGGGAGAGATGCAGATTGCACCGGGCAGGGGCATCTACACAGACATGAACGCTTTGCGTCCGGATGAGGATTTGGACAACATCCACTCTATCTATGTGGACCAGTGGGACTGGGAAAAGGTCATTCGCAAGGAAGACCGCAACCTGGACTACCTCAAAAAGACCGTCCGTCGCATCTACGAAGCCATCAAAGTCACCGAGAACAAACTCTACGTGGAATTCCCGCAGATTGAGCCCATGTTGCCGGAAGAGATTTTCTTCATTCATGCCGAAGAACTCTTGCAGATGTACCCGAATTTGAGCCCGAAAGAAAGGGAAATTGCCATTGTAAAGGAACACAAGGCCGTATTCATCATTGGTATTGGCGGCGTGTTGTCCAATGGCGAAGCCCACGACGGCAGGGCCGCGGACTACGACGACTGGAGCAGCGAAAACGCGGACGGCTATCAGGGTTTGAACGGAGACATCCTGCTTTGGAATCCTATTTTGGAAAGCGCCTTTGAGGTATCCAGTATGGGTATTCGCGTGGATGAGGAGGCCATGAGACGCCAACTTGCCATTCGCGGACAGGAATGGAAAGCCGACCTGATGTTCCACAAGAAGTTGCTGGGCGGAGAACTCCCTTATACCATCGGCGGCGGCGTGGGACAGTCACGACTCTGTATGTTTCTTTTGAGAAAGGCACATATCGGCGAAATCCAAAGTTGCATCTGGCCGGATGAAATGCGCGCAGAATGTGCTTCCGCCGGCATCGATCTGGTGTAACAAAAAAGGTTTAATTGCACAAAAGAGCGTGCAACATAGTACAAAAAATGGTCGGCCCTTTGAATAGAGCCGACCATTTTGTATGATGCTTGTGCGCCTGCTATTGAATACCGACGCGATTGTAGATATAATCCACGTTTTTGAAGTAGTACTCGATAGTGAAGCACTCATCCAACTCGCTGGCTGAAAGTGCGGCGGTCACCTTTTCGTTCTGCTGGAGCAAAGTCTTGTAATCCAAGCCCTCTGACCAAGCTTTCATCGCAACAGGCTGCACCGTATCGTAGGCCTCTTCACGTGCAAAACCTTTCTCAATCAAGGCGTTCATTACACGCTGGGCGAAAATCACACCGTTGGTACGATAGATGTTGGCCATCATGGTCTCGGGATAAACGGTCAAGTTCTCCAAGATACCTTTGAAACGAACCAACATATAGTCAAGCAACTCGGTTGCATCCGGCAAGATGATACGCTCGGTGGAAGAGTGAGAAATATCACGCTCGTGCCACAAAGCCACATTCTCACAAGTCGCCGTCATATAACCACGCATCACGCGGGCGCAACCGCAGATATTCTCACTGCTGATAGGGTTGCGTTTGTGAGGCATGGCAGAAGAACCTTTCTGTCCCTTGCGGAATGCCTCCTCGGCCTCACGCACCTCGGTACGCTGCAAGTTGCGGATTTCAAATGCCATCTGCTCCAAAGTAGAAGCCGTCACGGCCAAAGCTGCCAAATAGAAAGCATGGCGGTCGCGCTGAAGCACCTGGGTAGAGATATCGGCAGAGTTGATGCCCAATTTCTCACACACATAGTCCTGGATAAAAGGAGGAATGTTGGCAAAGTTACCCACAGCACCACTCATTTTACCGGCCTCAACACCAGCAGAAGCATATTTGAAACGATCGATATTGCGTTTCATTTCCTCATACCACAAAGCCCATTTCAAACCGAAAGAGGTGATGTCGGCATGAATACCGTGGGTACGACCGATGCAAGGAGTCGTCTTGAATTCAAGGGCGCGTTTGCGAAGTACCTCCAAAAACTCTTCCATGTCCTTGAGCAAAATGGCATTAGCTTGTTTGAGCAAGTAACCATTGGCCGTATCCACCACGTCGGTAGAAGTCAAGCCATAGTGCACCCATTTGCGCTCCTCGCCGAGACTTTCGCTGACGGCACGGGTAAAAGCCACGACATCATGGCGGGTCTGCTCTTCAATTTCACGAATGCGAGACACTTGGAAAGTAGCCTTTTTGCGGATTTCTTCCACATCCTCGGCGGGGATTACGCCCAACTTGCTCCAGGCCTCACAAGAGAGGATTTCTACTTCGAGGTAGGCGTTGAACTTGTTTTCCTCCGTCCACACGTCCCTCATTATTTTGCGGGAATAACGCTCTATCATTTGTTCAAAAATGTTTTAATGTTGTTTTCAATACGGGCCAGCACATCCTCTTCTTCGGCAGCCGGCACAAATTTTTCTCCGGTAATGTGCTCGTAGAGTTCTACATAGCGTTCAGTAATACCGGACACCACTTCGGGAGTCATTTCAGGAACGGTCTGACCTTCTTTTCCCTGGAAACCACCAGCCATCAACCACTCGCGCACAAACTCTTTGGAGAGTTGTTTCTGGTGCTCACCTTTAGCCAAACGCTCCTCATATCCTTCTGCATAGAAATAACGAGAAGAATCCGGCGTGTGAATTTCGTCCATCAACATGATTTCTCCGTTGCGTTTACCGAATTCGTATTTGGTATCTACCAAAATCAATCCCTTTCCGGCGGCCATTTCAGAACCGCGGGCAAACAAAGCACGGGTGTATTTTTCCAACTGGTCGTAATCCTCACGAGAAACGATACCCTGGGCAATAATTTCCTCTTTGCTAATATCCTCATCGTGTCCCTCTGCCGCTTTGGTCGTCGGGGTAATGATGGGCTCGGGGAAACGCTGGTTTTCTACCATACCTTCGGGCAAAGTCACGCCGCAAAGCGTACGTTTGCCAGCCTTGTACTCTCTCCAGGCATGTCCGGTAAGATAACCGCGAATCACCATTTCCACCTTAAAAGGCTCACAACGCCAACCCAAAGTCGCCATCGGATCCACCTCTGCAATTTTCCAGTTGGGAATAATATCAGCGGTAGCATCGAGGAATTTGGATGCTATCTGATTGAGGACCTGACCTTTATAGGGGATTCCCTCGGGAAGCACTACGTCAAAAGCCGAAATGCGGTCACTTGCGACCATGACAAGGTAGTCATCTCCAATACTATACACATCACGAACCTTGCCGACATATTTCGCCTGCTGTCCGGGAAATTGAAAATCTGTTGCACAAACTGCTTTCATTTTTCTTCTCTTTATCCTTAAATAAATTTAAGCCGCACGAGGCGGCTTTTTATTACAAATTACACTGTTGTTTGATGCACTCGATAACATCATGAACGGCCTGGATATGCTCTTCAGCATTCTTGCTGTTTCTACTTTTGATTGCTTCAATTTCCTGCATCAAATCAGCCTCTACGGCAGCAACATCAATGTTCTTCAGATAATCTACCATCTGGTCGAGGTTGTTTTCAATCAGACTTGCACACTGAGCAACCTTGAGGAAAGGACGAGAAATCAATTTGTAACGGTCGATATGCTCGTTAAACTTATCCTTCAAGACCGGAGTATATTTCATCATACGATTGAAAATACCTTTCTTTCCGCGCAAAAGGGCAACATCCTCGGTTGTCGTGTAGTTGCACTCAACGACAACAGCCTGGTCTGCAGCCGCTTCCGGAAGCGTAACAACCACAGCCAAATCCTTACCAGAGTAGTTCCAGCTTGCTTTTCCAGCAGCCTCTTCGGCAAAGCGCTCGTAAGCGATAGCCTCACCGTTTACGGTAACAGAGCTAGGAACAAAAACTCCCTCAAGAATAATCTGAACGCGACGGTTGGCATCCATACCGGCATATTTACCTTCGCGGGCAGCCACCTCAACGCGGCAAGAAGAAGCGTTGGACTGTTTCTTAATCAAAGTGGTTGCATAGTCGTTGGTATAGGCCTGACTCATACCATCATCCTCATAATAAACATAAGAACTTTCACCATCACCCGGCGCTACGAACAGACGAAGCATGTTGTTCTTCTCCTGCAAAGACTCAATGTTTTCATCAGCCAAAGGAATGATGGAACCAGCTTTCACGAACCAAGGATTCTCGTTGATCGTATAAGACAAGGTCAATTTCTGACCGCCCTTATAAAGCTGACCGGTAGTCATATCGTACCAATCAAAGCCCTCGGGGAACCACATATATCTTTCGGCCAAGCCGGTAGCAGCATTAACGGGAGAACAGATTACGGTAGCCATGATATTGTCACCGAACATAAACTGCTCATCCAAGGTGTATGCCTCATCTTTCTCGGGCCAGTCATAGTACATGGGACGGCACATAGAAACACCGGTGTCGTAGGTCTGACGGGCTGCATCATAGATGTAATGAGAAAGCGTATAGCGCAAACGGATGGCATCACGCATAGGTGCGAAATACTCGGGAGCATACGCCCAGATTCTACGCTCGATGGTAGAACTCTTGGTACTGTGAGTCTTGAAGATAGGGGTAAATACACCATACTGCAACCAGCGGGTATAAATCTCAGGCTTGTAAGGATCGGTGCCTTTCTGAACCTGGTGACCACCGATATCGTGTCCCCAATAGCCATAACCCACGTTGGAAGAAGTGCTGGTGAAATAAGGGAGGAATTTCAACACTTCCCAAGTATCATACGCATCTCCGGAGAAACCAATCTGATAACGATGGCTACCCAGACCACCCCAACGGTGATAAATCAAAGGACGGGTAGCAGAAAGGCCGAGACTCTTGCTCTGACGCGCTTTGTCATTGAAGAAGGTATGGTTCAACCAGAAAGTATTACTCAAATTAGGCAAATACTCACTGGTCTTATACTGCTGCCAATCCAACCACCAGAAATCTACACCTTGTTTTTCCAAAGGACGGATTACAGAGTTGAAATAGGCGTCAGCCCACTCTTGCTGACAGATACGGAAAGGCACAGGAGCTTTCTCGCCAGCAGTAGCCACGCGATTTCTGATACGATGTTTGGGGCGGCTTCTCAAATAAAGCAAAGAGTCACCTTCGTTGTAACGATAATCCTTGGGACCATCATATTCTTTTGCACGAGAAAGATAATCTTTCACAAATCCATCGTAGCAATCTTCGTAAGGCTGGATGCCGGAAGCCGGGTGAAGGTTCAAAGAAGTCTTCATGTTCATATTATGAAGCTGCTTCAAAGTAAACTCGGGATTGGGGAAGAGTTGCTTCTGCCAAGTATATCCCGTCCAACCGATTCTCTCACCGAACTCGTCTCCAGGAGGGTTGTTACGGCTCAAAGTCCAGATGTCGTGCCAGTCCATATCAATCACCATCACGTCCATGGGAATGCTGTGTGAGCGAATTTCTTTGGCCAAGTCAATGAACTCGAAGTCGCTGTATTGCCAATAACGGCTCCACCAGTAACCGAACACATATTTAGGAGGAAGAGGAATGCGGCCTGCCACTTTGGTAAAGTCAGCCAAAGCCTCTTTATATTCGTGGCCGTAAGCGAAAAGATAAAGATCCTGTCTTTCACCCTCGGGACGAGCGGCAACCCAAGAACCCCAATCTGAATCATCTTTCACCATGATATGGCGGTCGCTTTCGTCAACCAAAGCCCAACCGTCACGAGAGAGAATACCTTTATCATAAGGGTCATTCTTTCCATTGAACACTTCACGACTTGCACAACCATCGAGGGTACGAACGGTTCCCATCAAGTTGGCTGAATCATCCGAAGCCAATGTCCATTTTACTTTTTTAACGCCTTTTTTCGCACGGGCATCCTTCATCGTAAACTCAACAGAAAGATTCTCTGCTGTAAATTTACCGGGGCCCTTGTAACGCAAGGTCAAATCTGCAGTACGAATGGTAACGCCATTTTTACTCACGCTCTTCTTGAATGCAGGAACAGGAAGATTTCTGTTGATAATCGCCAAGGATGCGTTATCTTCAAATTTACCATCTTCTGCCCACTCCATACGCACCAACTTGGAAGTCAGCACGGTAAAGCGTGCCTTGCCACATACGACCACTGCGTCAGGATTGGCGACAGGATCATCTTGTGCAAATACATTCGCCGAGAACAAAACGGCCAATGACAAAAAGAAAAGTTTTAGTTTCATAAATTAGTAATAATTTGGTTCAGCTAATATTGTCGGGGTACTCCGACTCGAACGGAGGACCACCTGGTCCCAAACCAGGTACGCTAACCAACTGCGCCACACCCCGAATCCTTTTTACACTAGTTTACAAAGATACGTTTATTTTTTTTCTAGCACAAATTTATATACCTTTGTATCACATCTATCACGACAGAACCACAAGAGAAAAATATGATTTCTTCAAGAATCAGTTTCTATGCTATCCGGAAACTGGCAGTTATGACGCTTGCCATTTTCTCCCTATTCTCTTGCGGCGTGCTGCGGAACCGACAAAATCCTCATTATTTCGCCGGAAAACCCACCGCAGAAAATTACCAGCCTCAAGGCACCATCGAAGAGGTTCGTTACCCTTGTTCTACACCCGGCCCTCGCCAGCGCCGAATGGTTGTCTATCTGCCCAAAGATTATTATCAGAGCGGAAAACGTTACCCGACCTTATATCTACTACACGGAGCAAAAGGTCACGAGACCGCGTGGATTAAAAGAGGCAAGCTCCTGCAAATCACAGATAGCCTTTTTGCTCACAATCTTGCGACGCAAGCCCTCATCGTCCTACCGAACACCAACGAATACGACGACGATATCGACATGGAATATTCTCGTTGGAAAATCGCTTCGGAAGCACTGTTTGAGATAAACGGAAATGTGGAAAGCGCCTTCGTGCAGGATGTTGTCAAATTTGTAGACACCCATTTTCGCACCCTGCCGGACAGAGAACACCGCGCCATTGCCGGCGTATCAACAGGGGGCCTTCAGGCTGCTTATTTAAGTGCCAACTTCCCCGATTGCTTTGCCCATATCGCCCTGTTTTCGCCCGTCCCTTTCGCCTTTTTCAAAAACGGCCCCAACCGTGACTTTTTCAGAGATTTGGACAAAAAGACTGATTTTTTATTCGAGCATTACCCTCCTATTTCCTATTATATTATGATTGGAAAGGGAGATGTTCTGTATCCAAGCAGCAAATGCCGCCATCGGAAATTGGAAAAGAAAAATCATCCTCATTATTTTATAACGTATAAGGGAGGACACGAGTGGTATAATTGGAATGCGTTTTATACGTTTTTCCTAAGCAGCATATTTAAGTAATGAGAAAAATTGGTTTCATATTATTATTCTTGCCCATCTTCGCATTGGCCCAGACGGAACAAAGCCAAGACGAGAAGCAGCTATACAACATGAGTTTCGACGAGTGGAGCAAGCGAAGAGGCGCCTGGTTTCCTCAGCCGGAAGACGCAAAAGGGAGAGAAAAAGACTGGGACTCGGCCAATAAAGGACTGAGTTTCATTGGATTAAACGGAACAACGCCCGAATATGAGCATGTGGCTGTAAAAGGAGAAGGAAAAGCAGCATGTAGAATCAAAAGCCGCAACTTTTTGGGTATTTTTGTTGCCGGAAACATCTACAACGGCGCTTTCATCAAAATTGCCGGCATGTCCGGAGCCGTACTGTCCTTTGGCGTCCCCTTCAATCATCGCCCGAAAAGTCTTTCCGGTTATTATCATTACAAACCGGGCATTGTGGATTTGGCAAGAAGACCAAGAGAATATATGAGAGGCCGCACCGACGAAGCCAAAATTGACATTTTACTAACGGATTGGAAAACTCCTTTTGTCATTGATACACGTTATGGAAAATTTGTGGACGGACAAAGCGACCCTTCCGTAATCGGCTATGGCTTAAAGGTTTTGACGACAGACTACGGAGACTACGTGCGTTTTGAAATCCCCATCAACTACCGGAGCGACGCCACCCCCAGCTACATCTGCATCGTTGCCGCCTCCAGCCGTTTCGGAGACGCCTACACGGGAAGCAGCGACAGCATTCTGTATATTGACGAACTTCAACTGAATTACTAATCTTGATATTGCGGGATTTTTTCGGTAACTTCGCAAGAATTTAATTCTATTGAAGTTATGGTAAGAGTAAAACCCTTTGCGGCGATTCGCCCCCCGAAAGATCTTGTTACAGAAGTAGCCGCACCCCCTTATGATGTTCTAAACTCCCAGGAAGCCTTCCAGATGGCGGGAGAAAAAAGTCTGCTACATATCACACGCCCCGAAATCGACTTTACACCTTTTGTCGATGAACATTCCCAGCCCGCATACGACAAGGCGGTTGAGAATTTCAAAAGCTGGAAAGAAGCCGGCTGGTTGGCGCAGGATGAAAAGGCACAATACTATGTCTATGCGCAGACGATGGGTAAACGCACCCAGTTCGGCCTCGTTTTGTGTGCCCACACCGACGATTACGCCAATGGCATTATCAAGAAACACGAATTGACCCGTAAGGACAAAGAGGACGACCGTATGGTACACGTCCGCATCCAGAACGCCAATATCGAGCCTGTTTTCTTCGCTTACAAAGACAACGACGAACTCAACGCCATCGTTGCCAAAACGGCTGCCGGCAAGCCCGAATACAAGTTCAAGGATGAAAACAATTTCACCCACACTCTTTGGCCGGTAAGTTGCGATGCTGACATTGCCCGTATTACGGAAATTTTCACAATCGATATTGATGCTTTCTATGTCGCTGACGGACACCACAGAACAGCGGCAGCTGCCCGCGTGGGCGCAGAAAAACGCGACCAGAACCCCAACCACACGGGAGAGGAAGAATACAACTGGTTTATGGCTGTCTGCTTCCCGCAGAGCCAATTGGCGATTTTGGACTACAACCGCGTGGTAAAAGACCTCAACGGCTACAGCGAAGAGGATTTCTTGAAAGCATTGGAAGAAGATTTCGAGGTAAGTTTGGCCTCCAAACCCCGCTGCGGACGCCCCGCAAAGGCTTACCAGCCGGCAAGCCTGCATAATTTCTCCATGTATCTGGGTAAAAACTGGTACAGCCTTACCGCCAAGGAGGGACGCTACGACGACAACGACCCTATCGGTGTTCTTGACGTGACGATCCTTTCCCAGTTGGTACTCGATAAACTTTTGGGTATCAAAGATTTGCGCACAGACAAACGCATTGACTTTGTGGGCGGAATCCGTGGATTGAAAGAGTTGTCGGGCCGTGTGGATTCCGGCGAAATGAAAGTAGCTTTCGCTTTGTATCCCGTATCTATGGACCAATTGATCCGCATTGCGGACACGGGCAACATTATGCCTCCGAAAACCACTTGGTTTGAGCCCAAATTGCGTTCCGGACTCGCTATTCACAGTTTAGAATAAAGTTTTATGAAAAAAATCTTTGCCGCATTGGTTGCCCTCGTGTTTTCTGTCACTCTGTTTGCACAAAGCACGCCCAACCAAATCATCCCCAAAGTTGCCTCCTACTCGTTAAACAACGGCGTTTTCATCTTGAAAGCCGGATCAACGGCCAAAATCAACGCTGACGAGCAGAATGCTGACTACGAGAGTTTCAAGTCCTATGTCGAAGCGTCGGATCTCGCCTTGAACGTCAAAAATGACGCAAAAAACAAGGAAGTTTCCGTTGAATTCAAGATTGGGCCGAAAGCATTGAAAAACGCCAAAGAGGGCGCCTACCAGATTGATGTCACAAAGACCAAAATCACGGTAAAGGCCGGCACTTACAAAGGCGCTTTCTATGCCGTACAGTCTTTGCTGCAACTCCAGTATTTTGGGAAAGGCATGCTCGCTTGTTGCCAAATCAACGACGAGCCTCGTTACGAATACCGCGGACTGATGTTTGACGTGGTGCGCCACTTCCGCAGCAAGAAATTCATTTTCAAGCAATTGGATTTGATGGCTCTTTTGAAGATGAGCCGTATGCACTTCCACCTTACCGACAACGAGGGATGGAGAATCCAACTGGACTGTGCGCCCGAAATGACCCAAAAAGCAGCCTTCGGCGAGAGCGAGTTCTTCACCGACGTGATGACCTATAAGAAATGGGACTCTGTCAAAGAGCCCAAGGCTTATGTAAGCGGCACCACCTATTACGACGGAAAAATCTATGGTGGATATTATTCCAAAGAGGACATCCGCGAAATCATCGCCTATGCGGCTGATCGTCATATCGAGATTATTCCTGAAATCGAACTGCCCGGCCACAACCAGGTGCTTCTTCGTGTGCACCCTGAACTCTATTGCACCGGCAAGCATCCTGTGAACAATGTGGTCTGTGCCGGCAAGGAAGAGAGTTTTGCCTTCTTTGAGAAAGTATTGAAAGAGGTAATGGAATTGTTCCCCTCCAAATACATGCACATCGGTGGCGATGAGGCCTCCAAAGAAAACTGGAAAGTCTGTCCTTTGTGCGAGGAGCGCATGAAAAAAGAAGGATTGAAAGATTGTTTCGAATTACAGAGCTATTTCATCCGCAGAATTGAAAAATTTGTCGATGCCAATGGGAAGAAACTCATCGGTTGGGACGAAATTTTGGAAGGTGGACTTTCTGAAAAAGCCACGGTCATGTCTTGGAGAGGCACATCCGGCGGCGTTCAGTCTATCCGTATGCACCACGATGTCATCATGACGCCCAGCACCTATTATTATTTGGATTTCGGTCAGGACGCACCCTACAAGGAACCTTTGGCTTTCAATGCCTACATGCCTTTGAAAGATTGCTACAACTATGAACCGGAAGAAGATATCATCAAGGCGTGCGGCGGCTACGACGAGAATATCATGAAGCACCTTTTGGGTGTACAGGGCAACTTGTGGGCCGAGTGCATTGTAAAAGACAGCCACTTTGAATATATGCTCTACCCTCGTGCTTTCGCCATTGCCGAGACGGGCTGGAGTCCGAAAGGAAGTAAGGATTATGCCAACTTCCGCGAGCGCGCCGTTTTGCTTTGCAAATGGTTGGACAACAAGGGTTACAGCCACTTCAAGATTGAAGATGAGGTCGGAGAGCGTGTGGAAGCCCAATCCGAATATGCTCGCATTTCGCAGGGTGCCAAAGCGACAGTCTATGGCAGCGAAACGGGCGAAAGAGACGCCTCCATTCTGGTTGATGGTTATTTGGGTATATGGGATATCCGCAACAAGACATCCTGGATGGAATTTCCGCGCGAAGATATCCGTATTGAGGTGGATTTAAAAAGCGTGAAAGAGATTCACTATCTCGGTGTTGAGTTTGCCGATTACAACGCCCGTCGCTACGAGGTACCCGCAGACATTGCGTTCTGGGTTTCTGAAGACGGGGAAAATTACACGCAAGCCAACATTCCTGCGCTGCGTCTCTCTCCTGACCGCAAACACTTTGCATTGCTTACCGTCGGCGGACCTGTCAATCTTAAAGCGCGTTACATCCGCATCGAATACAAAGGGTGGCAGACCAAGCACAAACGTGCCCGCACCCGCATCAGCGAAATCCTTGTAAATTAGGACTTACTCCTACAATCCATAGGAAACCGGCCCTTTGGGTCGGTTTCTTGCATTATAGAGTGTGATGATAAGTTGTCGGAAGACTCCGCCAGAGTTCCGCTTCGCTTCATCCACCCTTCGGAACTTCGTTCCTTCGGGAGCCGCTCACGAGGCCGCGGCCGGCCACGCTCTGGCAAAGCCTTCCGACAACTACACTGCGGGCTTCAATGCTGGTTTTTCAAGAACAAGTGCTATT
>JAEIGA010000345.1_pt1 | contig 67615 bp, 58 predicted proteins | sample 9270691 | NCBI WGS metagenome assembly JAEIGA01 (sample SAMN17057246, study PRJNA624740) | gut metagenome | biome: biome; isolation source: fecal sample | host: Bos grunniens | place: China: Xizang | collected 2019 | reverse complement strand
CGCATTTGAGTTTGCTTCTTACGGCGATGAAACTATGATGGATGTTCTTGTTAGAAAGCTTGACCCGAAAAACGCCTCCTTCGTGCTTGATACACATTGGCTTCAAAAGGGCGGTGTGAATATTATCGAGTGGCTTAAAAAACTCGAGGGCAGAGTTAAGATTCTTCATCTTAAGGATTACGCAGTTAATTTTGGTGAGAACAACGGCGTTATAACCGAGCTTGGAAGCGGTAATATCAATTTCAAAGAGGTTATTAAGGTTGCAGAAAATACAGGTGTTGAGCATCTTTGCTATGAGCAGGATAATGCCGTAAACGGTGATTCACTTGCAAGTGCAAAGCAGTCAGCAGAGTATTTCTATTCAATTATTTAATAAAACAAAAGGTATTCCGTTTATTTTTTGGAATACCTTTTAATTTTGTTTGGTGTAATGCCGAATCTTTGAAAAAAGTGACGGTAAAAGAGAGATGGTGAATTATAACCAACCGTATTTATTATTTCACCTATTGAAAGGTTAGTAGTTTTTAAAAGCAATATGCTTTGTTCCATTCTCACATTAATGATATGCCGGAAAAGTGATATTCCTGTTACGTCTTTAAAAATTTTGCTTAAGTGATTTTGGGAAAAGTGAAACTCCTCTGCCAAAAAATCGCGAGTGAGATTTTTGTTATAATTTTCTTTTATATAAGCGATAATATGTTGAACATTTTTTACCTTAGAATTTGAATTTAAAGGCTCGGCGTTTTGAACAGTATTATTGTTTTTGAGTTCATATATACAAGAAGAAATTATAAGCAAGGCGGAAAGCTTTGCAGAGGGTATATCTCCGCTATTATAAGACTGTAAGAAAAGTTCATAGATATTTTTGAATCTTTCTATTGCTTCATCAGATAGTTTTATAATATACGGAGGCGGATATAGCTTTAACAATTTAATTAAATCCGAGGTGAGTTCATCTTCTTTTATGCAACACACAGACAGTTTGAGAGGTGTATTATCTTTTGAAGAGAGGCTATGAAAATCATCAGGAGAAAGAAGAGTAATTGTACCTTTATCTATAGTATAGTTTATACCGTTAACCGATTGAATGGCACTGCCGTCGGTTAAAAATTCTATTTCAAAATAGCTGTGCCAATGAGCAGGAGAAATAATTGATTCTCTTTTATTTCCCCAACATATATTTTCGGTTTCTATAAAGCGTTTTAGCATAGGGTTTATCCCTCCCTTTTTAAATTATACCAATTAGCAACCTCATAATCAAGATACAATAGTGAAGTTTTTGTTGTGTTTTATGCTTGAAATGTATGTAAATAAAGTATATTCTTGTTTATGAAGTAAAAGAGAGGTGTGTAATTATGAACATAACTATACCTGATATAATTTGCGATAACAAAACCATTGAAAAGGCGTATAATATAGCAATAGGCGACTTGGTCGGCAATATTAAGAATTATAAGGCAGGACTTCTAAATGAAGAAAAACCCTGTCTTATGGCAGGTATGGATTACGTTACGCCTTGGACAAGGGATACCGCTATAAATGTATGGAACAGTATTGGTATATTGTGTCCTCAAATAGCTAAGAATACATTGCTTTCAGTGTGCGATAAAGATAGTGACGGAAAAGCCGTTATCGGTATAGGCTTTGGGCAGTATTGGGACTCAATTATATGGACAATGGGTGCTTATGAGTATGCTACTATAAATAACGATACAGAGTTTTTGAAGCTTATATATGAGGTTACAACAAATTCTCTTGCAAAATATGAGGCAGATGAATTTGATGAAGAAAAGAATTTGTTTTATGGCCCGGCGGTGTATGGCGACGGAATAGCTTCATATCCCGATAAATATGCTGATGTGCAGTGTCGTTATTCAGGTATTCTTGAGTGGCCGAAATTTTATCCTGAGCTTAAAAGAAATAAGGGTTCAGGACAGACGATGTACGCTTTGTCTACTAATTGTGTATACTATATGGCATATAATATATGTGCGGATATTGGCGAAAAGCTATCTATGGAAAGTAAAATATTTAAAGAAAAAGCCGATAAACTGAAGGAAGCGGTTAATAAGCATTTTTGGAATGAAAAAAATGGAAGATATGATTATCTTGCCTTTGAATGTGACCATCAGGAAGGGGTAGGGCTTAGTCTTGTTATACTTTTCGGTATAGCCGATGAAGAAAAGGCAAGGAAAACTATAGAAAATACCTATGTGTCCGAACATTCAATAGCTTGCGTGTGGCCTGCTTTTGAGCGTTATTTAAAGATGGGGGATTTAGGTCGTCACTGTGGTACTGTGTGGCCCTTTATACAGGGAATGTGGGGCAGAGCACTGTTAAAATGCGGTTTTACGGAAAAATTTGATAATAACCTTGAGGTTATGGCTGAAAAGGCTGCAAGAGATGGTCAGTTCTATGAAATATATCACAGTGTTACAGGCGAAATTTACGGCGGTCTGCAGGAAAGAGTAGGTAAGGGTATAGATATGTGGAAATCTATGCGCCGACAGTCCTGGAGTGCTTCGGCATATATTTCCCTTATTTATTATGGCGTTTTGGGTCTTGAATATAGCGATGAGGGGCTGAAAATCAAGCCATATCTGCCGTCTTTCTGTAATGAAATTACAGTCAAAGACATACCTTGTAATAACCGGAAGCTGACTATAACGGTGAAAAGAAATACAGCCTATCCAAAAGAAATATTTATTGATAAAAATACATTTGAAAATAAAGAAATTATTCTTTGCGGATAGACAAAACCCTGAAGCTTAAAGCTTCAGGGTTTAATTTTTTATTTGCTTCTTTCAAGCCAAACTGATGCAAGGTCAAGGGCTTCGTAAAAGCCGTGCTTTTCGCTGGTCTTTTTAATACGGTCCTTTTCTTTAACGCCCATATCACTGAGCATAAGCTCAATTTTAATTGTATCGGCAATATCATTTTGTTCTGAAAGGACAGTAAGGCGAACTATATGTGCATCACTCATATCTCCGTAGTAAACGGTATTTCCTTTTCTCACAAGGGGTTTGCCCTTATATGTTAAAAAATCAGCCACAGTATAACAACTCCAGTTTTAATTATTTGATTCCTCGGGAATCTCTCCGTAAAGATTGAAACGGAAAAGAAGTGTTTCATCTTCAGGTAAAGCACAACGGATACGCGCCTCTGTAACGGTAGCGTTTTTTAGAATGTTAGCAATACCCATTATCTGACAGAGCTTTGACTTCAGGTTTAAAATGTCGCCCTCTTCGGTTTCTAAGAACACATCACCCTTGCAGGAATCAAGTGCTTTGATAAATTCATTGAAGTCTAAATCGTGTAATTTCAAAATTCCTGGCATTAAAACCACTCCTTCGTTTATTTTACTTAAAAAGTATAACTTATTTAAGCTTATAAGTCAAGAATGAGTTGACAATATTTAGCTTTGATAGTAAAATATAAGAGTATATAATGAAATATTATGCGCCGTTTTCAAGGCGTTATTCAGAAAGAGGTATAAAAATGAAAGCAACCGAAAAAACAATGGAAAAAATCGTTTCTCTTGCCAAGGGCAGAGGCTTTGTCTATCCCGGCAGTGAAATTTACGGCGGCCTTGCAAACTCCTGGGACTACGGCCCCTTGGGAGTAGAGCTTAAAAACAATGTTAAAAAGGCTTGGTGGAAGAAATTCGTTCAGGAATCTCCCCTTAATGTAGGTCTTGATTCTGCTATACTTATGAACCCTGAAACATGGGTGGCTTCCGGTCATCTTGGCGGTTTTTCCGATCCCTTAATGGACTGTAAGCAGTGTAAGAGCCGTCATAGAGCAGATAAGCTTATTGAAGACTATGTTGCAGAAAATAATCTTGACCTTAACCCTGCCGGCTGGTCTGATGAGGAAATGATGAACTATATCAAAGAAAATCATATTGCTTGTCCTTCCTGCGGTTCTATGGATTATACCGATATAAGAAAGTTTAATCTTATGTTTAAGACATTTCAGGGCGTAACCGAGGATTCCACCTCTACTCTTTATCTTCGTCCCGAAACTGCACAGGGTATTTTTGTAAACTTCAAGAATATCTGCCGTACAAGTAGAAAAAAGGTGCCTTTTGGTGTTTGTCAGATTGGTAAATCTTTCCGTAACGAAATTACCCCCGGTAACTTTACATTCCGTACCAGAGAATTTGAACAGATGGAGCTTGAGTTCTTCTGTAAGCCCGATACCGACCTTGAGTGGTTTGCATACTGGAGAGCGTTCTGTAAGAAATGGCTTCTTGATTTAGGTATGGAGGAGGAGAGTCTTCGTCTTCGCGACCACGACCCTGAGGAATTATCCTTCTATTCTAAGGCTACTACCGACTTTGAGTTTATGTTCCCATTCGGTTGGGGTGAGCTTTGGGGTATTGCCGACAGAACCGATTATGACCTTACTCAGCACGCTAACCACAGCGGTGAAAATCTTGAGTATTTTGACCAGGAGGCTAATGAAAAATATATTCCTTATGTTGTTGAGCCTTCCCTCGGTGCAGATAGAGTAACCCTTGCATTCCTTTGCAATGCTTATGATGAGGAAACAAAGGATAACGGTGAAACAAGAACCGTTCTTCATTTCCATCCTGCACTTGCTCCTATTAAGTGTGCCGTGCTTCCTCTTTCAAAGAAGCTTAGTGAAAAGGCTCAGGAGATTTATGCTGACCTTGCTAAAACCTTTATGGCTGATTATGATGATGCAGGCTCAATAGGTAAGCGTTATGCAAGACAGGATGAAATCGGTACTCCTTTCTGTGTTGTATATGACTTTGATTCTGAAAATGACGGCTGTGTAACCGTTCGTGACAGAGATACTATGGAATCTGTTCGTATGCCTATAGGCGAGGTTAAGGACTATATTGCTAACAAGATTGAGTTTTAATTGATGCTAAACGAAGGAGATATACGGAGATGATTTTGAGTTCAGTGTTATTAATGCTTGCGGGTCTTGCCTTTTTCCTTTTCGGAATGAACACTATGTCGGGAAGTCTTGAAAAAATGGCAGGCGGTAAGCTTGAAACAACCTTAAAACAGGTTACTTCAAAGCCGCTTATGGGCTTTTTACTTGGTGCGGGTATAACCATTGCTATGCAGTCCTCTTCTGCAATGACGGTTATGCTTGTGGGTCTTGTAAACTCGGGTATTATGGATTTTACCCAGACAATAGCCGCTATACTCGGCTCTAATGTTGGTACCACCTTTACTGCATGGATACTCTCTTTAATGGGTGTTGAGGGGGATGGCTTCAGCCTTATTATGCTGCTTAGCCCCGATTATCTCTCCCCCATAGCAGCATTTATTGGTATTGTTGTATTTATGCTTGCTAAAAAGAGTAAGCATAAGCACCTCGGTACAATTCTTTTGGGATTTGCAATACTTATGTACGGTATGGAGTTTATGGGAAATTCTGTTGATGCTATAAAGAATATGAGCGGTTTTGAACGCTTTATAGACTTTATGCGTAATCCTTTTGTTGCTCTTATTGTTTCAACCTTGTTTACAGGCGTGATTCAGTCCTCTGCCGCAACCGTAGGTATTGTTCAAACCCTTACACTTACAGGACTTATCAACTATGAAATGGCAATACCTCTTGTGCTTGGAGCGAATATCGGTACCTGCGTAACTGCACTTCTTTCTTCTATAGGTACAAATAAAAACGCTAAGCGTGTGGTAGTAGTGCATCTGTATGTAAATACTGTAGGCTCTGTTATAACAATGATACTTATGACGGTACTGTCACCATTTATAAGAGGCGCACTGCTTACTGTTGTTACACCCTTTGCGGTTTCTATTATACACACTGTATTTAATGTTTCTATCAGTATTATTATGGGACTCACCTATAAGTTTCTTGTTAAGGTTGTTATGTGGATTGTTCCTGATAAGAAGGATGATAAAGAGAAAACAGTATTTCTTGATGAAAGACTTCTTCTTACTCCCGGTCTTGCTATTGACCAGTGTAAAACACTTGCAAATGAAATGGCAGAGTATTCCCGTCAGGCAATCGAAAAGGCAATATACTCTATTGATAACTATAGCGACGGGCTGTATGAGGAAATAGAAGAGCTTGAAACACTCACCGACAGATATGAGGATAAGCTGGGAACATTCCTTGTGCGTCTTTCGGCAAAGAATTTAAATAGCAAAGAAAGTCATATTATCGGCAGAATGTTGCATACTATCGGTGACCTTGAAAGAATCGGCGACCATGCCGAAAACATTGCAACGGTGGCTCAGGAGCTTTATGAAAAGAAAATTGAATTTTCTCCTAAGGCTAAGGAGGAAATCAAGGTTATTACCGAAGCACTTGTAGAAATAGTTGAAATTACTACCAAGTCGTTTATTCACGATAATATGGAAGAGGCAAGCTTTGTTGAGCCTCTTGAACAGGTTATTGACGCACTTCGTTCACAGATACAGTCCCGTCATATAATGCGTGTTCAAAAGGGTGAATGTACTGTTGAACTGGGCTTCATCCTTTCTGATTTGCTTAATAATTACGAGCGTGTATCCGACCATTGCTCTAATATAGCAGTTTATACTGTTCAGCTTCAGTCTAAAAAGCTGGATGCTCATAAATATCTGCGAGATATTAAAACAGGGGATAATGAAGAATTTGTTTCCCGCTTTGCAGAGTATGAGAATAAATATGTTCTCAAAGGCGAGGCATAAAGCAAATAAATTTATTTTAAACGGGGATTTTTATGTTAGAACTTATAAACATCGGCTTTGATGTTGAAGAAGACGGTGTTAAAAAAACAATACTCAACGACATCAATTTAAAAATAGACGAAGGTTTTATTGCCCTTACCGGTCCAAACGGCGGTGGTAAGTCTACCCTCGCAAAAATAATTGCAGGTATTTATACAGCCACCCGCGGACAGATACTCTTTAACGGACAGGATATTACAAATCTGTCCATTACACAGCGTGCGCAAATGGGCATAAGCTTTGCTTTTCAGCAGCCTGTACGCTTTAAAGGTATTACCGTTAAGGACCTTATAAGTATGGCTAAGGGCAAGGATATTTCTGTCAGCGAAGCCTGTGGATATTTGTCTGAAGTAGGACTTTGTGCAAAGGACTATATAAACAGAGAGATAAATGCAAGTCTTTCCGGCGGTGAGCTAAAACGAATTGAAATAGCTACCGTTATGGCAAGAGGGACAAGCCTTTCTATTTTTGATGAGCCTGAGGCGGGTATTGACCTTTGGAGCTTTAATAATCTTATTAAGGTTTTTGAAAATATGAGGGACAAAATCGGCGGTTCTATAATGATTATTTCCCATCAGGAAAGAATTTTAAATATTGCTGATAAAATTATTGTTATTGCAGATGGAAAGGTTTCCAAAATAGGAAATAAAAACGAAATTCTGCCTGAGCTTCTTTTCTCAAGCGGTTCTGTCTGCAAAACTTTAACTGACAAGCTTTAAGGAGGTAGCCTATGGACGCATTACAGAAAAATTTACTCAGCGAGGTTGCCGACCTTCACGAAATACCAAGCGGTGCTTATAATATCCGTACAAACGGAGCAGCAATGGGGCGAAACTCTACAGAGAATATTCAGATTATATCTAAAGAGGATAAACCCGGTATTGATATTATCATAAAACCCGGCACAAAGAACGAGAGCGTTCATATCCCTGTGGTTATAAGCGAGTCTGGACTAAAGGACCTTGTTTATAATGACTTTTATATCGGTGATGACAGCGATGTTTTGGTTATTGCAGGCTGCGGTATTCATAATACAGGGGATAAAGAGTCCTCCCACGACGGTATTCATACATTTCATATTGGAAAAAATGCCCGTCTTCGCTATGTTGAAAAGCATTATGGAGTAGGGGATGGAAACGGCGAAAATGTCATGAATCCCACCACCGTTATCGAAATTGACGAGGGCGGAAGTATGGAAATGGAAACAACGCAGATAAAGGGTATTGATTCCACCATACGCGATACCTCTGCCACACTTAAGGCGGGGGCAAGCCTTGTGGTTAAAGAGAAAATAATGACACATGGCAGACAAAAAGCCGAAACAAACTTTATTGTTAATCTTGACGGAGAGGATAGCTCTGCCCACCTTGTGTCCCGTTCTGTTGCTAAAGAAAATTCCTATCAGGTTTTCAAATCTGAGGTAAACGGCAATGCAAAATGTATGAGCCATACAGAGTGTGACGCTATTATTATGGATGAAGCCTCTGTCAGCGCTATACCCGAGGTTACCGCAAACCATATTGATGCTCAGCTTATTCACGAAGCGGCTATCGGCAAAATTGCAGGTGAACAGCTTATGAAGTTGATGACACTTGGACTTTCTGAAAAGGAAGCAGAAGAGCAAATTGTAAACGGATTTTTGAAATAATAAGAAAAGCAGTAGTATCGAACTACTGCTTTTCTAAACAAAGACGGTGATAATATGAGAACAGTGATAAAGGTAGGAACCTCTACCCTTACATACGGAAACGGAAATCTTAATATAAGAGGAATTGAAAATCTCTGCAAGGTTATTTCCGACCTTAAAAATGCAGGAAATGAAATTATACTCGTTTCCTCAGGTGCTATAGGTATGGGTGTAGGTAAGCTGGGTCTTAAGGAAAAGCCAAAGGATATACCTACAAAACAGGCGGCTGCCGCGGTTGGACAGTGTGAGCTTATGTATGTTTATGACAAGCTTTTTTCAGAGTATAATCATACAGTTGCACAAATCCTTATGACAGGGGACGACTTTTCTCATTCTGACAGATATGACAACTTCCGTAATACTCTTGATCGTCTTTTAGAGCTTGATGTTTTGCCTGTAGTTAACGAAAACGATACCATTGCAACAAATGAAATAAAGGTTGGAGATAATGACACTTTATCTGCTATGACGGCTGTGGGCGCTTCTGCAGATTTGCTTATTCTTCTTTCGGATATTGACGGGCTTTATACCGCCGACCCAAAAACTGATGAAAAGGCTACTCTTATTAAAGAGGTTAAATCCATTGATGAAAATATAATCGCCCTTGCAGGCGGAAGCGGCAGTGAGCTTGGCACAGGGGGAATGGTTACTAAAATACACGCGGCACAGATTTGTGGACAGGCAGGTATTGATATGATTATTGCAAACGGTGCGCATGCGGCTGTGCTTTACGATATTTTCGACGGCAAGTCAGTGGGTACATATTTCAGAGGAAAATAAAATGAATGTAAAAGAAATTTTAGAGGTTGCTGTAAAATTAAAGCCTGTGGCCGCCTCTCTGACTGACGAGCAAAAAAATACAGCCCTTAAATATATGGCTGAAAGCCTTATAGAACGAAAGGCTGAAATTTTAAAGGCCAACAGTCAGGATTTAAAAAATTACGGTGACGGTGTTATGGCTGACCGACTCCGCCTTGACGAAAAAAGAATAGAGGCAATGTCACAGGGGATTTTGGATGTTATAGATTTACCTGACCCTGTTGGCAGAGTATTGGAGGAGCGTACTCTTTATAATGGACTTGTTCTCAAAAAGGTTTCGGTGCCTATTGGAGTTGTTGCGGTTATTTATGAAAGCCGTCCCAATGTAACAAGCGATGCGGCGGCGCTGCTTATTAAAAGCGGAAATGTCTGTGTACTGCGTGGCGGTAAGGAGGCGTTTGAGTCCTCTATGGCTATTATTAAGGCACTAAAAGAGGGACTTAAAAAGGCAGGGCTCAGTGAAAATCTTGTTAATATGCCCGATTCTGCCGACAGAAGTCAGGCAGAAGAGCTGATGACTGCAACAGGCAAGGTGAATCTTCTTATTCCACGAGGCGGTGCAGGACTTATAAGTGCTTGTGTAGAAAACGCAACTGTTCCCTGTATTGAAACAGGAACGGGTATTTGTCATATTTATGTTGATGAATATGCTGATATAAATAAGGCACTAAGTATCGTAGAAAATGCGAAAATGAGTCGTCCGTCAGTGTGCAACGCGGCAGAGGTGTGTCTTGTGCACAGTGCTGTTGCAAAGGACTTTTTACCTAAGCTTAAAGAAGAAATAGGTGAAAAATGCAAACTTATTCTTTGTAATAGAGCAATTAATATTATTTCGGGTGAAAAGGCTGATGAAAAATCTTTTGACACCGAATTTTTAGATTATATTTTAGCCGTAAAGATAGTGGACAGTGTTGAGGAAGCAACCGAGCATATTGCAGTTCACTCAACTCAGCATAGCGAAGCAATAATTACCGAAAATAAAGAAAATGCCGATTACTTTACCTCTCGCGTGGACAGTGCAGCAGTGTATGTAAATGCCTCTACCCGTTTTACCGACGGCGGAGAGTTTGGACTTGGCTGTGAAATAGGTATTTCCACACAGCGACTTCACGCCAGAGGACCTATGGGACTTGAAGCTATGAATACGTACAAATATATTATAAACGGAAATGGGGAAGTCAGATAAATGAACTTTAAATTCGGCTTTATAGGAATCGGCAATATGGGCGGAATCATTCTTGATACCGTGCTTAAAAAGGTGCAGGGTGAAGAAATTTGCGTCTGTGACAGTAACAAGGAAAAAATACAGCGAGTAGCAAATAGCGGTGTTACTGAAGTTTCGGCAGAATATGCCGCAGAAAACAGTAAATACCTTTTTATCGGAATAAAGCCACAAGGCTTTGAAGCTCTTTTTGAGAATATAAAGGATTATATAAACTCCGATACCGTTATAGTAAGTATGGCGGCGGGAAAGGATATATGGACTATCCAAAGACTTTGCGAAAATCAAACAAAGATTATCAGAATTATGCCTAATACTTCTGCTGCTGTTTCTGAGGGAGTTATTCTTTATACAGCAAACGAAAATGTAACAAAGGAAGAACTCAGTCAGGTTGTAGATGCCCTTTCCCTTGCGGGTCTTGTTGATGAAATAGAGGAAAGCAAAATTGATGCGGCAGCAGCTCTTTCCGGCTGTGGTCCTGCCTTTGTTGATTTGTTTATCGAGGCTCTTGCCGATGGTGCTGTGTCCTGTGGGCTTAGCAGAGATAAGGCACTTCTTTATGCGGCAAAAACAGTTATGGGTGCGGCAAAAACTGTTATAGAAACCGGTAAAAGTCCCGCGGAACTTAAAGATATGGTGTGCTCTCCCGGAGGAACTACCATTCAAGGCGTCAGGGCTCTTGAAAAAGGTAAATTCAGAAGTGCAACAATGGAGGCTGTGATTGCCGCTTATAATAAAACAAAGGAACTGAAATAATGGAAGTTTTGTATTTTTTAGAGGCAGTAAGAAATTCTTTTTTTGATGCTATAGTTTCTTTTGTCACTATTTTTGGTGAGGAAACAATATTTATGGCAATTTGTATGATGATATTCTGGTGCGTGGATAAATGGCAGGGATATTATCTGCTTCTTACAGGCTTTGCAGGAACGGTTATAAATCAAACCCTTAAAATGACCTTTAAAATACCAAGACCTTGGGTAAAAGACCCAAATTTCACTATTGTGGAATCGGCGAGGGAGGCGGCAACAGGCTATTCCTTTCCAAGCGGTCATACTCAGTCCTCGGTTGGTATGTTTGGTGGTATAGCGAGGGCCAATAAAAACAAAGCGCTTCGCATTATCTGCATAATTATGTGTGTGCTGGTACCCTTTTCCCGTCTTTATCTTGGGGTTCATACCCCACTTGATGTAGGTGTTTCTGTGGTTATTGCCTTGCTTCTTGTTTTTGCAGGTTACCCCTTATTCATTAAAGCAAAGGAAAAACCCGCTGTGATGTACGGTATCCTTGCTTTTATGACCGCTATTGTAATAGGAGCACTGATATACTTTCTTCTTGGAAAACACGAGGTGAATGAAAATCTCACCTCAGCAATAAAAAATGCCTGTACTCTTCTTGGATGTATACTGGGTCTAATAGTTGTATATACCGTTGACAGCAGAGTAACAAACTTTTCTACCGAGGCGGTTTGGTGGGTGCAGATTATTAAGGTGCTGGGCGGTCTTGTTTTGGTATTATGTGTAAAAGAGGGACTTCGTACACCCTTTGAACTTATATTTGTTAATGAATATGTTGCCCGTGCCGCGCGATACTTTATGATAGTAATTGCAGGTGGCGTTATATGGCCGCTGACATTCCCTTACCTTTCGAGAATTTCTAAAAAATAACCAATATAGCTTTTTATGGTTACATTGTAGGTGAGGATAAATTATCCTCCCGTTTTATTACATAAAAAATCGGTTCACTTTAGTGAACCGATTTTTGATTTTTATAAATTAGCAGCAGCCCTGCCACTTCATTGCTTCGGCAACCTTTAAGAAGCCTGCAATGTTAGCACCTGCGCAAAGGTCGCCTTCAAGACCATAAGCCTTTGCAGCATCATAGGAGCTCTTATAGATATTGCTCATAATCTGCTTCAACTTTGCATCTACTTCTTCGGCAGTCCAGCTATATCTCATTGAGTTCTGGCTCATCTCAAGACCAGAAACAGCAACACCGCCGGCATTAACAGCCTTAGAAGGAGCAATAACTACGCCGTTTGCTTTAAGATACTCGAATGCTTCCTCGGTGGTAGGCATATTAGCAACTTCCATATAGTACTTAACGCCGTTAGCAACGATGTTCTTAGCATCCTCAATACCAACCTCGTTCTGAGTAGCACAAGGCATAACAACGTCAACCTTAACCTCCCAAGGACGCTTACCTGCATAGAAGGGAACACCGAACTTGTCAGCGTAATCCTGAACCTTATCGCGACAGGATGCACGCATTTCAAGCATAAAGTTAATCTTTTCTTCAGAGGTGATACCCTCTTCATCATATATGTAACCGTCAGGACCGGAAATAGTAACTACCTTACCGCCAAGCTCAGTAATCTTCTTAACAGTACCCCAGGCAACGTTACCAAAGCCTGATACAGCAAAGGTTTTGCCCTTGATGTCCTCACCGAAGGACTTAAGAACCTCATGGGTATAGTAAACAGCACCAAAGCCTGTAGCTTCAGGACGGATAAGAGAACCGCCGGAGGGAACAGCTTTACCTGTAAGAACACCTGTAAACTCGTTGCAAATTCTCTTGTACTGACCGAAGAGATAGCCAACCTCTCTTGCGCCAACACCGATGTCACCTGCAGGAACGTCGGTATCAGGGCCAATGTGTCTGTACAGCTCGGTCATAAAGCTCTGGCAGAAACGCATAACTTCGGCGTCACTCTTTCCTCTGGGGTCAAAGTCGGCACCGCCCTTGCCGCCGCCCATAGGAAGACTGGTAAGGCTGTTCTTAAAGGTCTGCTCGAAGCCTAAGAACTTAATAATGGAAGCGTTAACGGAGGGATGGAAACGAAGTCCACCCTTGTAGGGGCCGATAGCGGAGTTAAACTGCACACGGAAGCCACGGTTAACCTGAGTTTTGCCGTTATCGTCAATCCACGGAACGCGGAAAACAATCTGACGCTCAGGCTCTACCATACGCTCGATAACACCTGACTCGATAAAGTCGGGACGCTGTTCAACAACAGGCTCAAGACTTGCGAGAACTTCAGTTACAGCCTGAATAAATTCGGGCTCTCCTGCGTTACGCTTTTTAACATTTTCAAGTACGGAAATTAAATACTCGTTTTTCATTAGTATCACACCTTTAATAAATTTATTTTATAATTATATTTTATTGGACTAAAGTTGTCAATAAGCTATATAAAAAATTTATATTACTTACGATTTTTTATATCGTCAATAAGATTTTTTATGAAATCTGCACTCTGCATTTCGGTGGTTTCAAGGGTGTCGCGGTTTCTTACAGAAACAGTGCCGCTTTCGGCCTCTTTCGCACCGAGAATAAGCATATAAGGAACGCGGTCCACAGCCTGAGCCTCTCTGATTTTATAACCGATTTTCTCGTTTCTGTCATCAAGCTGACAGCGAATACCTGCACTTCTGAGTTGTTCATAAATTTCCTTTGCATAATCGGCGGTCTTTTCGGATACAGGAAGAACCTTAACCTGAACAGGAGCAAGCCAAGCAGGGAATTTACCTGCAAAATGCTCGGTTATAATACCGATAAAGCGTTCGATTGAGCCGAAGCATACGCGGTGAATCATAATAGGACGCTGTTTTTCGCCGTTTTCATCGGTATATTCAAGCTGGAAGTTTATAGGCATCTGGAAGTCAAGCTGAATTGTACCGCACTGCCATGTTCTGCCAAGACTGTCTTCGAGATGGAAGTCAATCTTTGGACCGTAGAAAGCACCGTCGCCCTCGTTAATGGTATAGGGAAGACCTAATTTCTCAAGTGCACCCTTAAGTCCGTTTGTAGCTGCCTCCCAATCCTCATCACTTCCCATACTGTCCTCGGGTCTTGTGGAAAGCTCGATAAAATACTTAAAGCCGAACTTTTCGTAAACCTCATTAATAAGGTGAACAACGTTCATTATTTCGTCAGTAATCTGGTCTTTTGTCATAAAGATATGAGCGTCGTCCTGAGTAAAGCAACGAACTCTGAAAAGGCCGTGAAGAGCGCCCTTTAATTCGTGACGGTGAACAAGGCCGAGTTCGCCAACTCTCAGAGGTAAATCTCTGTAGGAATGGAGCTGACTTCTGTATACCATAACGCCGCCGGGGCAATTCATAGGCTTAATGCAATAGGTTTCCTCGTCAATGGTGGTAGAATACATATTGTCTTTATAGTGGTCCCAGTGACCGCTTGTTTCCCAAAGACGTCTGTTCATAATAAGGGGGGTAGAAACCTCTACATAATTATCTCTGTAGTGAATATCTCTCCAGTAATCAATAAGAGCGTTTTTAAGAGCCATACCATTTGGCAGGAAGAATGGGAAACCCGGACCCTCATCGCTCATCATAAAGAGGTTCATTTCCTTGCCGATTTTACGATGGTCGCGTCGCTCAGCCTCCTCGAGAAGAGTCAGATAATCATCAAGCTCAGCTTGTGAAGGGAAGGCTATACCGTAAATACGGGTAAGCATCTTATTGTTTTTGTCGTTTTTCCAGTAAGCACCGCTTGTTTTGGTAAGCTTAAAGGCTTTCAGTGCCTTAGTATATGTTATATGAGGGCCAACGCACATATCAATATACTCGCCCTGCTGATAAAAGCTTATTACAGCATCTTCACTAAGGTCGCCGATATGCTCTACCTTGTAGCTTTCCTTTCTTTCTTCCATTAAAGCAATAGCTTCTTTTCTGTCAAGAACAAAGGGCTTAATGGGAAGATTTTCTTTAACGATTTTCTTCATTTCGGCTTCGATTTTTGCAAGGTCCTCTTCACCTATTGTCTGGTCGCCAAGGTCAACATCATAGTAAAATCCCTTGTCGGTAGCAGGACCGTAAGCAAAATCTGCCTGTGGGTACAGACGCTTTATTGCCTGTGCCATAATGTGTGCTGCGGAATGGCGGAGTATGTGAAGCTGTTCCTCTTTTTCTTCAACTTCTTTTACTACTCCATCGCTAAAAATTGCTTTCATTATGATTTCTCCTTTAGAGTATTTTAAAATATAAAAACCCTTAATGCCAAAATGGGCATTAAGGGTGCATAGCACGGTTCCACCTTAAAGTTTAACTCGAATTTCCTTAACGCAGAAAACGGTACTGCTTTTTACCGCAGTACAGCTCGGGAGTGGTCTTCGCCTGAATTTAAAGGAAGCACTTTCACCAAACGGCTCCTCTCTGAACTTTGCTTTCGGGCTACTCTTTCCGTCAACGCTTTTATATATAATAAGTTTATCACTATATTAAGCTTTTGTCAATCAGTTTATTTCTTCAATAGCGGTAATTTTATCAACACGGGTAGCGTGTCTGCCGCCTTCAAACTCTGTATCAACAAATAGGTCAACAAGCTCAAGGGCAGTTCCTACACCAATAACTCTGCCGCCAAGACATAATATATTTGAGTTGTTGTGAAGTCGGGTATATTTAGCTGAGAAATGCTCACTGACTGCGGCGGCACGAATACCCTTTACCTTGTTAGCAGCAAGGGACATACCGATTCCTGTTCCGCAAACAAGAATACCAAGCTCACATTCTTTATTTTTAATAGCACCTGCAACCTTTACGGCAATATCGGGATAATCAACCGATACCTGCTCATAAATACCGAAATCGCAAACCTCAAAGCCCCTGCTACTGAGATGCTCCTTAATGGCATTTTTGTGTTCGAGACCACCGTGGTCACAACCGATAGCAATTTTCATTTTTCATTACTCCTTATTTTGTTTTGCTTTAAGCTCTCGCTCTGCCTGAGGCAGTCTGAGATAAATTGGTAAAAGTTTTTCGGGGGAGGTGACTTCACCCTTTATAAAGCTTTCTGTTCCTGCGAAAGCAACACCTATAGCGTTTTGGTAGCGAAGTGCTTCGTCGGCAAGAACGGTGTTTTTCTTGTGTTCTACAGCACTGTAGAAAAGCTTTGCACCGTCACCTGCAATAATAATCGGACAGGTCACTCTGCTTTTTATAATTTCCTTTGCAAAGTCTTCAATTTTAACTGCCTTATCCTCGAACAGTCTTTTGATTTTTCCTCTCTTTACCCTGAACAGTGCGCCGTACACCTGACTGCACCTTGCATCCATAACCGCACAGACAAGAGCATCTCTGTCTTTAAAATTCTGAGCTATAGCATAAAGGGTGGAAACGGAAATACATGGGGTGTTTTTTGCCAGTGCCATACCCTTTATGGCGGAAATGCCGATTCTCACTCCCGTAAATGAACCGGGACCTGCAGAAATAGCAAAGGCATCTATTTCATCAATATTGGTTTTTGAGTTATTCAGCAAATCGCTTATCATAGGCATAAGTGTCTGAGAATGAGTTAAATTAACATTAACAAAAGAGGAAGCAATAATTTTTTCGTCCTGTGTTATTGCACAGGATGCAGATTTTGCCGAACAGTCAACCGATAAAAGCTTCATTAAAATCCGCCTCCCTCAATAGTGATTTTTCTGCCGTTTTCACTTAGCTTTTCAATATTTATATAAATGGTGCCGTCTTCAAGGGCGGAGTCAATATTCTCGCTCCACTCAACAACCATAACACCCTTTTCCTCCATATAATCGAAGAATCCACAGGAGTCAAGGTCCTCCCAAGTTTCAATTCTGAACATATCAAAATGAAAAACAGGAAGTTTACCACCGCGGTATTCGTTAACAATAGCAAAGGTAGGGGAGGAAACAGCACCCTCAAAGCCCAAAGCTTTGGCAAGAGCAGAAGTAAAAAGGGTTTTACCCATACCCATACCGCCCATAAAGGCGATAACCTCACCGCCGTGAAGCGTTTTTGCAAAATCTGATGCTATTTTTCTTGTATCCTCTATTGAGTGTGAAATAAACTCTGTCATAAAAACGCTCCTTTCGGTGAATTCTATATTATTATAACATCATAAATATTTAGTTGCAACTAAAATATATAGTTGAAAAAGAGGGAAATTTATTATAGAATATAAATATACGTCGAAAGGAAGTGAAAGATATGAGAGGACTCTGGGCGCGAATTGCCGACTATATACGCGAAGTGGATAAAATTATGTTCCTTTTGTGTCTTTTTACTACCGGTTTTGGTTGTATGGCGGTGTTTTCCGCTACCCATTATACACAAAGTGCAAGACAGTTTATAATGCAGGTTGTGGCTATGTTTATCGGTGCCGCCGCTGCAGTATTTATTTCTCTTTTTGATTTTGAAACCTTTATTAAAAGGTGGTATATATTTGCAGTTATAGGTGCTGTACCTGTTTTGCTTACCTTTATTATAGGCGTTGGCCCTGCGGGAACCGACGATAAGGCGTGGCTTGACCTTGGCATAACCACCTTTCAGCCCTCTGAGCTTCTTAAAGCCTGTTTTATAATTACCTTTACTATGCATTTGACAAAAGTTAAGGAAAGCATAAACAAATTAAGATCCCTTATTCCTGTCTGTATTCACGGCGGTCTGCCTGTAATTCTCATTCATTTACAGGGTGACGACGGTACCGCACTTGTATTTGCCGTTATGGTTATATGTATGCTATGGGCAGCAGGACTGCACATTAAATATTTTATTATATTTCTATGTGCAATAGTTGTTGCAGCGCCTCTTATATATTTCTTTGTTATGAATCCTGACCAGCAGACACGTATACAGACTATGTTTGATATAGAGGGCGATTTGCAGGGAGCAGGTTGGCAGCAGTGGCGTGGAAGAACCGCCCTTGCCGGTGGCGGTATATGGGGACAAGGTTATTTAAAAGGCAGTCTTACCCAAATGGGAAAGGCGGGTGTGCCTGAGGGTTATAACGATTTTATATTCGTTACAATAGGCGAAGAGTTGGGCTTTGCAGGCGCTTTTCTTTCGGTTGTTCTTTTATGTTCGATATGCTTTAGATGTTTAAAGGTAGCAAAGCTTACAAACAATTTTTCGGGAAAGCTTATCTGTGTAGGCTTTTTCTCATGGATGATGGCACAGGTTGTTATTAATCTTGGAATGTGCCTTTCGGTGCTTCCCGTTATCGGTATAACACTTCCGTTTTTCTCAGCAGGCGGAACATCTCTTTCCTGTCTTTATCTTGGCGTGGGACTTGTACTCAGCGTTTATATGCACCGAAATTCCCGAACAGTTTATTTGCACGAACTGAAATAGGGTTTAGGAACTAGGGTCTAGGATTTAGGGACTAGGGTCTAGGGTTTAGGATTTAGGAATTAGGAATTAGGATTTAGGGCGGGGTTTACTCCCGCCGTTTCGTAGGGGAGGATAAATTATCCTCCCGTATATTTAGCGTATAGTCAATAGGGAGTAGCAAAAAATTAAGCGTTGTGTTCTTTTGAACACAACGCTTTTATAATCCCTTATTAGTCGTTAGCGTAGGGGAGAATAGCTACCTGACGAGCACGCTTGATAGCGATGGTCAGTTTGCGCTGATGAGCAGCACAGGTGCCGGTAGCGCGGCGGGGAAGAATTTTAGCACGTTCGGAAACGAACTTACGAAGACGAGCTATGTCCTTGTAATCAATTTCTTCTACGCGGTCTGCACAGAAATGACAAATCTTTTTTCTTGGTTTTCTATGTGCAGGTCTTTCCATCTTTTCCATTTTTAAAGACCTCCTATTTTAAATTAGAACGGTAAATCTTCGTCAGATTCGCCGGGAACCTCGGTAAACTCGTTTACAGAGGCATTGCTGAAGGATGCAGGAGCTTCTCCTACACCTGCGGCAGAGTCACGCTTGGATTCAACAAACTGAACATTGTTAGCAATAACCTCAAATACTGTACGGTTTTTGCCTTCCTTGTCAGTATAACGACGGGTCTGAATAGAACCCTCAATACCAATCATGCTGCCTTTGTTAAAGTATTTAGTAATAAATTCTGCGGTCTGTCTCCAGGCAACGATATTAATAAAATCAGCCTGTGTTTCTTCTCCTGCCTTATAGCGACGGGAAACCGCGATTGAGAAGGTGGTTACAGACACACCGCTGGGTGTGGTTTTGAGTTCGGGATCGGCAGTAAGTCTACCGGTAAGAACAACAAGGTTAAACATTTAAACGCATCCTCTCTTTTAATTACTTTTTAATAACCATTGCACGAAGAACGCCGTCGGTAATACCGGCTCTACGCTCTAATTCAGCAGGGAACTGAGGCTCTGCTGTGAAGGTTGTGAAAACATAGTAGCCCTCTGCCTCGTCGTCGATAAGATAAGCAAGTCTGCGCTTACCCCAATCGTCAACATTTTCGATGGTACCGTTTTCAGCAATAATGGCACCGAACTTTTCTGCAAGAGCTTTTGCAGCTTCTTCGCCATTTGCTACGGAATAAACCATAGCTGCTTCATACTTATTAGTCATCGTGTTGCACCTCCTTATGGACATTCGTCCGAGCATCTCGCTCGGCAAGGAGCTATTATAAGGCATACTGCCACCAATAGCCTATCTATTATACAGGGTCAAAATGAATTTGTCAAGCAGAAATAATCTTATTTCAGATTAGTGCCAATAAATCCGACCTTTCTGAAGTCGTCGGGGTTATGGCGTATAATATAGTCAATATAGGAGTCAACCATATTTGCAGTGAAGATATAACCGCTTGCATTCATATGTCCATATAAATAATATCTTCTGCGGAATTCCTCGTCATAGACGGGAGCGTATTTATAAAGATCGATTACATAACAGTTGTCAAAATACTCTGCAAGGCTGTAGAGAAGCTGTGCATGTTTTCCGGAAAGCTCGTTTCGTTTTTCATCTATACCTCTGGGCATTGTAACAAGGAAAAATTTTGCTCTTGGCTGAAGTTCTTTGTACCTCATTATAATCGCCGAATAATATCCTGCAAAGGTTTCTTTGTTATCCTGCCAGTTTTCAGCAATATCGTCGGTACTTCCGATTTCCTGTCCACAATTTAAAATGTCGTTTACGCCGAGAGCCATAACATAAGCCTGACAAGCAAGGTCCTTGTCCCAAAAGTCTTTTTCCTGTGCAAAGGTTTTTATATATGTATCAGCTCTCATTCCGCCCTTTGAAAAATTATAGGCGGTAAGACCGTTTTTACGGGCAATATACTGTCCCCAGGAGTATTCATAGTAATCGTGCCAACCGGGGTTGCCGTTATCATCACGGGACTCAAATTCGCCGGAAGACAGACTGTCGCCGATAAAAGCAATTTTTCTAAAAATTGCAGTATTGCTTATACCCTCAACAAAACGGTCAAGGGGCTGTTCATTTTCAATATCAAAATATTTTTGCCAATCCATAACTGCTCTCCTTGCATTAATTTATAAATATGTGATTTACAGAAGATCCTCCGCTAAAGGATGCTCAGAAAGGGTTTTCTTTTGACGCTCGGTCAACAGGTTCTGAACAAAAACAAGTCTTTCAAGTTGTTCGCTTTTAAGCAGATAACTTTCCAGTTCCCTTTCCAAAAGCTTATATTCCTGTGATATTTCTTCAGAGGATTTGTGGTTCATAAGACTGTGAGAATTGATTTCTTCAATTTTACAAATAAAATATTCGTATGAAAGGGCGCTACGTATGACCTGATTAAAACTGCCTTGCTTTAGCCAGGATTTGCGGATGACACTGGCAACGGAGAAATATTTCTGTGCATTTTTTGCATCTTCGGTATTTGACAAAATACCATACTGAAGCAGATAACAACGGGCAAGATTATAGCTGATAAAGCCCGACCAAATCCGTAATCCCAAATCTGTATAATCCGCATATTCCTCTAAAACTTTCTTGAAACAGCTTATAGCTTCTTTTAAATGTTCTTCATCCTTTTTGGTTTCATAAAGGTGCAAATGTAACAGACCGAGATAATCATAATATACCGTTAGAGCTAAAGGATTTTTAACGCCGCTTGTTTCTGCAGAGTGGAGCGTAAGCATATTGAGAAGTTCATCATATTCTGTACTGTCTGTACTTTCGTTTTTGATTTTAGATTGCACATACTCACGTACTACACCGGAAAGATTATGTATGAAAGAGATGCTTTTTTTGCCACAGTATGCCACATCTTGCTGACGGTAATTGGCGGTCAATGCTTTGATGTTTTCCAAGAAATCATATACCCAGTCGTGTCTGCCGAACATTGAGATAAAGCCGATTCGTTCTAAAAAGTAAAGGCAACGCTCTTCTAAATGTTCGAAACTTGCACATTCCTCTAACCAGTAATTCAGAACAGATTTTAAATATGTATCCTCTTTTGATTCCAAATTAGAGCAGGAAGAGAATAATTCTCCGTAGTTCACATAATGCTCTGTGCGTTCCAAAAGATGATCATATTGAGGAATATCTCCGTTGTTATCTTTGGAGCTGAGCTGAAGAATTTTTTCAAGAACATCTCCGAATACCTGGTTCATATTATCGGGAGAAAAGTACTTGATGTCAATTCCCTTTAAATCTGATGGAAGGTCTACTTCGTGCTTCGTTGGATCAAAATCACTCAGCAAAATACAGCGTTCTCTGCCCAATCGAAAAATTGCCATACCTAATTCGAAAACAACGTTCTGGCGAAGACGATAAACCTGTTCGCCGTCTTTGATACAGCAATCATCTGCAGTAAGGAATGCTAAACAGTATTCTGTTTGTGTGAACAAATTGGTGATGTTAGACAACAAATCACCTGTAAGTACGCTTTCCATTACGATTTTAGAGGTGATAGGATAACGCTCGTGTTCTGAACAATGTGAAATCAATTTATTCATTATATCAGCATATTTAGCAAATTCCCCGAAACAAGTTCGAGGAATTTTTTTGGCTGGGGAATAGGGATTCGAACCCCAACAAACAGAGTCAGAGTCTGTCGTGCTACCGTTACACAATTCCCCAATGTTTTGCTGACAACGATTATTATATTATTTGTCGCTGATTTTGTCAAGAGTTATTTTATCCATTTTTTAAAAAAATACTTGAAATATAATAAAATGTATGCTATCATATATGGGAATTCGGGGTTATAGCGCAGTTGGTAGCGCACCACACTGGCAGTGTGGGGGTCAGGGGTTCGAATCCCCTTAGCTCCACCAAAAAATCGACAAGTCAAAACTTGTCGATTTTTTTATCCAAAGTGAAAGTTTTGCATGTAATCCGCATTAGTGTAATTAAAAAACTTTGCATATTTTCCTGTTTTTATAAAACACTATTATCGGTGATTTTATGTGTACGGCGGTTACTTACAAAACTAAGGATTTTTATTTTGGTAGAACCTTGGATTATGAGTTTTCTTACAAAGAGGAGATTACCGTAACACCGCGTAATTTTCCCCTTTCTTTTCGTTATCTTGGCACCTGTACCAATCATTATGCTATCATCGGTATGGCGTATGTGGTGGACGGCTACCCACTATACTACGATGGGGCTAACGAAAAGGGACTTTGTATAGCGGGACTTAATTTTGTGGGCAATGCTGTTTACGGCGAATATAAAGCGGATAAAGAAAATGTTGCACAGTATGAATTTATACCCTATCTGCTTTGTAGATGCGCAACGGTTGATGAAGTTTATAGTAACCTTGAAAATATAAATATAATAGGCACTTGCTTTAATGATGAATTGCCTGTCGCCTCTCTTCACTGGATAATTGCAGATAATGATAAATGTATTACGGTAGAAGCGGTATCTGACGGACTTAAAATATATGAAAATCCTGTAGGTGTGCTGACTAATAATCCGCCTTTTAATGAGCAGATGTTTTCCCTTAATGATTATATTCATTTGTCTGCAAAACAACCGAAAAATTTATTCAGCAAAAAAATAAAGCCTGACTATTACAGCAGGGGAATGGGTGCTATAGGACTTCCCGGGGATTTATCCTCTAAATCCCGATTTATAAGAGCCTGCTTTGTAAAGCTTAACAGCGTGTCGGGACAGGGAGAAGAGCAAAGCGTTAATCAGTTTTTTCATATTCTTGGCTCTGTAGAGCAACAGCGAGGGTGCTGTGAGGTGGAAAAAGGTAAATACGAAATAACCATTTATACCTCATGTATTAATGCAGACAAAGGAATTTATTATTATACCACCTATAATAATCGTAAGATAAATGCAGTATCGCTGTACAATGAAGATTTAGAAAGCGATATTTTGAGAAGTTATCCCCTTATATTAAGCGAAAAAATAACCCTACAAAACTGAGTTTTGTAGGGTTTTGTCTTTTATTACTTTTTGATTTTAGCAAGAATCATATTAGCACAATCTATCTGATTGGGGATATTGCCCTGCTCATCTCTTATTCTCCAGATGTCAGGAGTGATTTCATCAGCAACGAAAATCTTGCCTGTTTCATCATAGCCGACCTCGATTTTAAAGTCGATAAGCTTTAAATTCATAGAAGCAAGCTCTACCTTTAAAACCTCGCCAACCTTTTTAACAATATTGATAGCTTCGTCATACTGACCGGGGCGAAGGATGTCTTTCATAACACAGATTCTCTCGGAAATAAGAGGGTCGCCCTGCTCGTCATCCTTAAGAGTAACCTCAGCATAAGGCGGGTCGAAAACGATGCCCTCGGGAAGAGAGAAACGACGGCACATACTGCCTGCGGTTTCGTAACGAACAATGAATTCAAGTCTTGGAACGGTAAGATTTCTAACCTTCATAAGACCCTTTTCGATGTCAGAACCGAGATAATGGGTAGGGATACCGTTTTTCTCCATAAGCTCAAAGAAATAAGCGGATACGGCAAGACCAACCTTGCCCTTACCCTCAACGCTTCCGCCAACTGTGTTGGATCCGGGGTCGAAAACACCGTTTTCACCGGTAGCACTGTCTTTAAAGAAAAGATGTACAATGCCGGTTTCTTCGTCTAACATAACGTTTTTGGTTTTACCTTCGTAAAGCTGTTTCATATTTATTGCTCCTTTTATTGTTAAAAGTCCAATTCTTACTGAAGTATTATACCATAGATATTTTGTTCATTGCAATAAAAAAATGTTGATATTATACGATTTTACATAAAAAACAAAAAATTTATATATAAGCATTAATTTTCTGTGAAAATTTTCACTACTCAATTGTATTTTTGTATTCGGCCTGTTTTTTCTTTTCCCGTTTGCGTTTTTCTTCTTCAGCTCGTGGGTCATAATTTGAGAGAAATTCTTCCCACTCTTCCTCACTAAGCTCGTTGCCGCCATACTGCTGATAAATACTGTTTACCATATTGTTATAAGCGGTTTTAAAAAGATGCTGGGCACGAATTTTTATTATCAAAAGCCAAACAATAAAGAACACTGCTAATATAAAGGGAATAAAATGGCGAAGCCAGAAATTAGTATTAATGCCTTCGTTAAACTGAGATGTGTTTTGTGAAGCGTTAATCAGTGTGGCACAAGAAACAATTCCCGGTACAAGAGTTAGTATAAAGGCAATGATTTCTTTTTTCAGTTTTATGAAAATAAAGGAAATAAGCCATAAGGCACATACCGCTGCGATAATAAAGATACTCTGCTTTGTTTTTTCAATATCGGCGGTGCTTAGCACATCAAGATTTAGTGCCGTTACTTCGAAAATGCGGGAGGCTCTGCCACCTATATAAAGCAGGGACATAATTATAGCAACAGAAAGACTAACAGAGTATAAAGCCTTAATCCATTTGTAAAGCTTTCCATCTTCCTTGGCGTAAATTATAGCCGCTCTTTCCTCGGCTTTTTTTACACGTTGACTTATGTTTTCTATGTATTTCATTTAAATCACCACGAAGTATTATACAATATTATATATTTATTGACAAGTAAAAAATATAATTGTATAATGCGGGTGGTGATAAATATGGCAAATATCAATATAGTTATGGTGGAACCCGAGATTCCGCAGAACACAGGCAACGTTGCCCGTACCTGTGCGGCAACGGGTGCGTCCTTGCATCTTGTGGGACCTATGGGTTTTACCATTGACGATAAAAAGCTTAAAAGAGCGGGTCTTGATTATTGGCAATATCTTGATATTCATTATTATGAAAATCTTAATGAGTTTTTTGAGAAAAATCCTGAGGGTGAGTTTGTTTATTTTACCACAAAGGCTCAGAAAAATCATAGTGACAGACAGTACAGTGATAACTGTTATTTGATGTTCGGAAAGGAAACCAAGGGACTACCTGAAGAACTACTAATCGAAAATCCTGAAAGATGTGCAAGAATTCCTATGGCAACCGATATAAGAAGTTTAAATCTTTCAAACAGCGTTGCAATAGGGGTATATGAAGTGCTGCGACAGTGGGGTTATCCTGCACTTGAGGGTGTTGGTGAGCTTCATAAATATAAATGGAATGAGGAGTAGTATATGGCTTATTTTAAATTGACGACTAACAAACCCGCACTTAGTTATAAGTGTAATGAGATAATGGAGTTTTCTGTTCAGGCAAGAAGTAACTGCACAGATATAGCGTGTCGTTTTATTAAATGGGAAATCCGTACCGATGACGGAAAGTATGAAACAGGTTTTGGCTCTTGTGAAGAGGGTAAACCGTTAAAACTTACCGCAAGTCTTTCAAGACCCGGATTTGTTCGTATAACCTGCACAGCTTTCAATGGTGAATATGCGGCTGACTCGTCTTTTGATGTTCTTGAAGCGGGGGCAGGTGCAGAAATTGAAAAACTAACCTATTGCGACACCGTTCCCGAAGATTTTGATGAATATTGGCAAGATATTGAGAAATTGGTGGAGAACTTTGATTGTCAGGCTACTATGTGGAATGACATATCATATAACGCAAAGAAAGGCTTTAAGGCATACGACGTAAGGATTAGTACGCCCGAGGGCAGACCGGCTTCGGCAATAGTTTCTATACCTGATAAAGAGGGCACATTCCCCATAAAAATGGTGTTTAACGGATATTCGGTTGAGGGAAGCCGACTTATTATGTATGCCGATGATACCATAGTTGCTTTTGTAAATGCTCATGGAATCGAAAATGATATAACAAAAACCGAGTGTATACTTAAATATACCGACCTTTCGGGATATGGCTTTAATGAAACCGAAAATGAGAGTAATATGACAACCTATTGGCGCGGTATGATGATACGTGACCTTATTGCTACAAAGTATATGAAAACTTTGCCTCAGTGGGATAAGAAAAATCTTACTGTCTCGGGGGGCAGTCAGGCGGCGTTGCAGTCTACAACTGTTGCGGCACACGATAAGGACGTAACATTCCTTGATATTTATATTCCTTGGTTTTGTAATCTTGCGGCTGAAAATAACGGATATATGGGCGGTTGGCGTCCAAAGTTTAAAGAGGGACTCAGATATTTTGATACTGTAGCACAAGCAACAAGGGTTAAGTGTCCCGTTAAAATGGAAGTAAGACTGGGAGATTATTGTTGCCCACCATCTACTACGGTAACGCTCTATAATGCATTTGATTGTTATAAGCATATGACAGTAGTACAATCGGGTACACACTCTTATGTTCCGCCCGAGAGGGAGGAGTTCCATTTCGTATATGACCCGCAAAATCCTGACGGACAGGTGAAAAAAGGAAAATATCGTCATTTTAAAGGTAATGAATATGAGGTTATATATATAGGATTCGATAGTGAAAGCTGCGAAAATGTGGTTGTGTATAAGGCTCTTTACGGACAGAATGATATATGGGTAAGACCTGAATATATGTTCCGTGAAAAAATCTTTAAAAACGGGGAATTTATAAGCCGTTTTGAATATATAGATTAACTGCACAATTAATAGTGTTTGACAGTCTTTTAAATTTGTTACTTTTTTGTCAAATTTATCGTTGAAAATTTTGCGAAAAAGTGGTAAAATAATGATGTATGAAAAAACATCCTGAAAGGAAGTAAAGTAAATGAACGCATTAAACAAAAAAACTGTAGATGACATTAATGTAAAAGGTCAGAAGGTACTTGTTCGTTGCGACTTTAACGTTCCGCTTAAAAACGGCGTTATCACCGACGAAAACCGTATCAATGCAGCTCTCCCCACAATTGAGAAGCTTATCAAAGATGGCGGAAAGGTAATCCTTTGTTCTCACCTTGGCAAACCGAAGGGTGAGCCAAAGCCTGAACTCAGCCTTGCTCCCGTAGCTGAGGCTCTTTCCAAGAAGCTTGGAAAAGAAGTAGTATTTGCTGCTGATGATAATGTAGTTGGCGAAAACGCAAAGGCTGCTGTTGAAGCTATGAAGGACGGCGATGTTGTTCTTCTTCAGAACACCCGTTACAGAGCTGAGGAAACCAAGAATGGCGAAGCTTTCTCTAAAGAACTCGGAAGCCTTGCAGATATTTTTGTAAACGATGCTTTCGGTACTGCTCACAGAGCACACTGCTCAACCGTTGGTGTTGTTGATTACGTTAAGGAAGCTGTTGCAGGTTACCTTATCGGTAAAGAGCTTAAGTACCTCGGTGCTGCTGTTGAAAATCCTGTTCGCCCCTTTGTTTGTATCCTTGGCGGTGCTAAGGTTGACAGTAAGCTTCCTGTTATCGAAAATCTTCTTACCAAGGCTGATACCCTTATTATCGGCGGCGGTATGTCCTATACCTTCCTTGCTGCAAAGGGCTATGGTGTTGGTACATCCCTTATTGATGAAACCAAGATTGATTATTGCCGTGATATGATGGCTAAGGCTGAGGAAAAGGGCGTTAAGATTCTTCTTCCTATCGACTGTACCGTTACTAAGGATTTCCCCGACCCAATTGATGCAGAGCTTGACGTAACTATTGTTGATGCTGACAAGATTCCTGCTGATATGATGAGCCTTGATATCGGTCCTAAGACCGCAGAGCTTTATGCAGAAGAGGTTAAGAACGCTAAGACTGTTGTTTGGAACGGACCTATGGGTGTATTCGAGAACCCAATTCTTGCAAAGGGTACCTTTGCTGTAGCTCAGGCTCTTGCTGATACCGATGCTGTTACTGTTATCGGCGGCGGCGACTCTGCAGCAGCAGCTAACAACCTTGGCTTCGGCGATAAGATGACCCACATTTCTACCGGCGGCGGCGCTTCTCTTGAATTCCTTGAGGGTAAAGAACTTCCCGGTATCGCAGCAATGAATGATAAATAATAAAAAACAGGGGCGGAGTTAACATCCGCCCTCTATTGTGTTAAAGGAGTAATAATTATGAATAAAGCTAAAAGAACTGCAGTTATTGCAGGTAACTGGAAAATGAACAACACCCCTGCTCAGACAACTGCTCTTATTAACGAAATGAAGCCTCTTGTAAAAGATGCTGATTGCAAGGTTGTTCTTTGCGTACCTTTTGTTGATATCCCTGCTGCTGTTGAGGCTGCAAAGGGCTCTAATATTGAAATCGGTGCTGAGAACGTACACTTTAAGGCAAGTGGCGCTTATACAGGCGAGATTTCTGCAGAAATGCTTAATGAGTGCGGAGTTAAATATGTTGTTGTAGGTCATAGCGAGAGAAGACAGTATTTCGGTGAAACCGACCAGACTGTTAATCTTCGTACACTTGCTGCTGTAAATGCAGGACTTACAGCTATTGTTTGTGTTGGCGAAACTCTTGAGCAGAGAGAACTCGGTTATACCGAAACTCTTCTTAAGTTCCAGACCAAGATGGCTCTTACAAATGTTAGCAAGGAACAGCTTAAGAACATCATTATTGCTTATGAGCCTGTATGGGCTATTGGTACAGGCGTTACCGCTACCGCTGACCAGGCTGATGAGGGTAATGGTTATGTCAGAGAGGCTATTGCTGAGGTTTATGGTAAGGATGTTGCCGAAACCGTTACTGTTCAGTACGGTGGTTCTATGAATGCAAAGAATGCCGACGAGCTTGTTGCTAAGGTAAACGTTGACGGCGGTCTTATCGGCGGTGCTTCCCTTAAGGCAGAGGATTTCTCTGTAATCGTAAAGGCTGCAAGTAAATAATTTTTTTAGGTGAAACGAATGAAAAAACCTGTTGTTTTATGTATAATGGACGGCTTTGGTATCCGCGAAACCAAGGATGGCAACGCAATATTAAATGCCGCAACCCCTAATCTAACAAAGCTTTTCGCTGAAAATCCCTTTACAACCATTGGTGCTTCGGGACTTGATGTTGGTCTTCCCGACGGACAGATGGGTAACAGTGAGGTAGGTCACACTAATATCGGTGCAGGCAGAGTTGTTTATCAGATGCTTGTTAAAATCTCGAAGTCCATAAAGGATGGTAAATTTTTCGAGATTGAGGCTATGAAAAATGCTATGGAGAACTGTGTAAAAAATGACAGCGCTCTTCATATGATAGGTCTGCTTTCCGACGGCGGTGTGCACAGCCATATTGAGCATCTCTATGGTATTTTAGAGATGGCTAAGCAGTATGGTCTTAAAAAGGTGTATGTTCACTGTCTTTTAGACGGACGTGACGTTTCTACCACTTCAGGCGCAGGCTTTATCCGCGACCTTGAAAATAAAATGGCTTCTCTTGGTGTTGGTAAGGTGGCTTCCCTTATGGGTAGATACTATGCTATGGACAGAGATTTTGCCTGGGATAGAGTTGAAAAGGCTTATGCCGCTATGGTTTACGGCGAGGGCGTAGAGGCTACTGATGCCGCTGCTGCAGTTGAAGAGTCTTATAAGAATGATGTAACCGATGAATTCGTTCTTCCTACTGTTATTGATAAAGACGGTATGATTAAATCGGGTGACAGTGTTATTTCCTTTAACTTCCGTCCCGATAGAGCAAGACAGTTTACCCGTGCTTTCGTTGACGAGGCTTTTGACGGCTTTGAAAGAAAAATGGGTTATATGCCGCTTACCTATGTTTGTATGACTCAGTATGACGAAACAATGCCTAATGTAAGTGTTGCTTTCCCACCCGAAGAGCTTAAAATGACCTTTGGTGAGTATCTTGCAAGTAAAAATATGACCCAGCTTCGTATAGCAGAAACTCAGAAATATGCTCATGTTACCTTCTTCTTTAACGGCGGTGAAGAAAAAACATTTGAGGGAGAAGACAGAATTCTTATTCAGTCCCCCGATGTTCCCACCTTTGACCTTATGCCTGAAATGAGCGCATATCCTGTTTGTGATGCCGTTTGTGAGCAGATACTTTCGGGTAAATATGACGCTGTTATCCTTAACTTTGCCAACTGTGATATGGTTGGACATACAGGTATATTTGATGCCGCAGTTAAGGCTGTTGAAGCAGTTGATAGCTGTGTGGGCAGAGTCGTTAAGGCAACTAAGGAAATGGGCGGTGTTGTATTTATTACAGCCGACCACGGAAACGCTGACTGTATGGTAGGAGAGGACGGAAATCCATTTACTCCTCATACAACAAATCCTGTTCCTTTCTGTGTTGTAGGTTATGACTGTAAGTTGAAAGAGGGCGGCAGACTTGCCGATATTATTCCCTCTATGCTAACTGTACTCGGTCTTGAAAAACCTGCTGAAATGGATGGCGAAAGTCTTATTATTAAATAAAAAATAATACAACAAAAAAATCCCGCACAGTTTTTACCGTGCGGGATTTTTTTATCTGTTTGTGTTACCTTGATTATTTGTGGTGTTACCTGTTGTACCTGCAGGGGTATCAGGTGTCTTTTGTACATTGCTGTAGTAAATTTTTAAGGTTGCTTCAGGATTTATTGTTGAACCAACAGCGGGGTCGGTTTTTACAATGCAGTTGAAGTCAACCGAGCTATCTTCAATTGGCACCTCGTAAATGTTGTGGTAAAGGAAGCCTTTTTTATAAAGTTCAAGAATTGCTTCGTCACGGGTTTTGCCTTTAAGCTCGGGAACAGTAAGGGTTTCGGGACCAAGACTTACTGTCAGATAAATAGTGGTATCACGCTTTACCTGACTGCCTACCTTTATATCCTGAGCCACAACAATTCCCGCACTCTTAGAAGAATATTTTTTGCCAAGTACAACATATTTGAAATCGGGATATTCGTTGCTGATTTCCTCAAAACTTAAATTAAGTGCGGTAAAATCGGGAACGGTAAGCAGCTTTTCACCTGTACTTGCAGGAACCGAGGAGCTTTCAACCTCACTTATAATACTGCTTGAGCTGGAGGGGGTTTCAGTTTGAGGGTCTTTTGCAAAGGGTTTGCCGATAATTAACCAGAAAATAAGAGCAATAATAAGGAAAATACCTGCTGTAATGGAGGCGGCTATAATTGCGTACTTGCGTGCAGAGGTGTCCTTTTTTGCTTTGCTTGTTTCCTTTTTGGTAATGGATTTTTCTGCGTTTTTATCTTTTGCCTGTGCCTTATCTACCACAAATCCGGCAGTGGAATCAATAGCAGGGGCTATATCTAATTTAAAGTCCTCCATAGTCTTTGTTCTGTTTTCATAGAGAATCTGCAGTGCATCGGCAAGGCAGACAAGAACAGACTGAGGAAGTGATTGAGCGATTTTTGAGGGAATGGACATCTTGTCGTCGGTAATACGCTCGTTAGCTTCCGGAAGGGTAGAACCCATAAGTACTCTGAAAAGGGTAGCGGCAAAGCCGTATACATCGGTAGCCTCGGTAATGCCCTGTTCTGTGCTTTCGTATTGCTCAATAGCTGCATAGCCCGGGAAAATCTGAGAGTTTATGGGGCTGCTTGATTTTCTGAGCTGACTAATAGCAAAGCCTGTAAGACGAAGCTTTCCGTCCCTACCTACCACAATGGTTTCAGGAGAAATGCCGCCGTGAATTATGCCCTTGCTGTGAAGAGAAATAAGAGCAGACAAAAAGGGCATGAAAAGAGGACGAGCCTGTTCCCAGGAAAGAGTCGAGCCGTTTCGCAGTAAAAATTCACGAAGTGTTATTCCTGCAATAGATTTGGTTATAATATAAGCGGTGCTGTTGCACTCTATAATATCGCAAACCTGAGGAATAGCAGGAATGGAAATTTCCCTTAGATTTTTGCCAAGCTCTATAAAATCGAGAAGTGCGGCATTGTAAAAATATTCATTGCCCTCAACTATTCCTACCGAAAGATCGTCATTTCGTTTGCTTAAGGGTACAGGGAAAAACTCACGGATGTTTACAATGGTGCTGGTATCGTTATCCCAGCCTATATAGGTGATGCCTTCACCGTTGATTTCGGTGGCTTTTCCTAAAATATATCTGCCGTGAATACGGGTTTTTACAGGCATTGCACCTTCGGGATTAGGTGTATCGGCAACATAGCCGCAAATAGGGCAGGTGGCTTCACCGCCATTATCATTCATACAACCCATACAAAGTTTATCGAAAGTAAGCATAAAAGGTATCCTTTCTCTGTTAATTACAATACTATTATATCACACCTGTCAAGTCCTGTTTTCAAGAGGTATAAGTTTCTTGAAAACACAGGTATGCTTAGGGGTAATCATACGGTCCTCGTGGAGAGAGCCAAAGTACCAGTGTTTAAAATTGCACAGACGGCTTATGCGGTCAAAATAACCATTGGTTTTGGTAATAAGCTCAACCTCGCCTCTACGTAACTGCATTGCACTTTTTACAGGCGCAGGGGGTTCGTGAGTGAGAATATAGTCAACGGTTCTGCCTGCTTCATCCAGCGTTTTTGCGCCTTGAGTCATCTCGGCGGGGGTGGCGATTTCCTGGCGCCACCAGTTGCCCTGTTCCACGCGCATATCCTTATCTACGCTCTCTCCTCCGCCAAAGGCAAAAATTGACATACCGTCTATTTTATAAATCTGACCTCTGCAAAGGTGATAAAGGTTGTCGCCTATTCGGTGAACAAGACCACCCTTCCATACTGTTTGACGGCATTTATAAATTGCATCAAAATTATCGTGGGTTCCGTCAAGAAAAGCAACGGTGTATTTACGGGTGGAAAGATATTTGATAACATCCTTTTCCTGCTTGGAACCATTCCACAAAAAGCCGAAATCACCGCAGACAATTATAATGTCACCGGCTTTAAGCTTACTCCACTGACGGTCAAACAGACGGTCAATATCACCATGCATATCACCTGTAATATAAACCATAGCCCTTCCTCCTTTTTTATAAAATAAAACACTTTAACTTTAATGAAATATATAGTATAATCATAGTATACTATATTTTAGGGGAATTTTCTATGAAAAAAAGAATTTTTTCATTAATTTTAACAATTTTTTTAATTTTCAGCCTTGGTATCGGTGTAAACGCTTATGAAATAAGCACTTTTGAGGTTCCTGCAAAGTCTGCGGCACTCTATAGCCTTGATACCGGTGAGCTTATTTACGGAAAAAATATAGATGAAAAGGTATATCCCGCCTCTATGACACAGATAATGGCGGCTGTTGTTATAATGGATAAGGTAAGCGACCTTGAGGGTTTTACCGTCACTATGACCGAAAGTGCCTATAAAAAGAATTTGGGTACAGGTGTTCCTCAGCTTCAGCTTAAAATCGGCGAAACCCTTAACGGTAAGGACGCCCTTGCGGCTATGCTGGTGTCCTCGGCGGGTGATGCTATTTATTCCTACTGTGAGGCGGTAGCGGGAAGCGTTGAAGCTTTTGTAGAACTTATGAATAAAAAGGCTCAGGAACTGGGACTTGGCGGAACACATTATACCGACCCTATCGGTCTTCACAGTGAACAGAACTATACCACAGTAAGAGATATAGTTACACTTACCGAGTATGCTATAAATAAATATCCTGTATTTGCTGAAATAACGGGCAAGTCCAGATATACAATGAAAGCAACCAATATGCGTAATGAAAGAACTATAGTTACCACAAACTATATGATTGACTCCAACACTAACTATTTTTATGCTTACTGCACAGGTACTAAAACAGGAAAAACCGATGAAGCAGGAAGATGCCTTACTGCAACGGCTCAGTACAAGGGCTATAGATACATTGCGGTGCTTATGGGCTGTCCCAATGAAACCGAAACAAGATTTCAGACCGCAAGGGAAATGTTTCGATGGGCATTTAATAATTTTGAATACAAGGCGGTTTTAGATATATCGGTACCTGTTACCGAGATGACTGTACGCCTTTCTACAGATTATGATTATGTTTCTCTTTATCCGGAAAAACAACTCACATCAATTCTTCCTAAAGAAGCGGATAACTCCACCCTTATTATTAAACCAAAGCTTAACGGAGAAACGGTAGATGCGCCTGTTAAAAAGGGCGATATACTCGGTACTGCAGATGTGGTTTATGCCGAAACGGTTATAGGAACTGTAAATCTTGTGGCAGGTAACAGTATAGAGGCTAACGGATTTTTGGTGTTTTTTGATTTTATCAGAAAAATTCTTATTTCAACCGCCTTTAAGATAATTTCGATAATAGCAATTATTATAATAATCGCAGTTGTAGGGTATATTATAGTTATAAATTCCTCGGGAAAAAAGAAACGCCGTAAGATGAAGTATATTCCTTATGATGAGGAAAAAGAGCTTCTTAAAAAGGAAAAAATGAAGCAAAAGAGAAAAAAAGCGGGCAGACCTGAATATAATAATGAAGAAAACGGAGGATTTGATGAAGAATGAAAAAATTTACACTGGCTATTATAAAAATATTGCTTAGTGCGGTGGTTCTTTTTGCGGGCTACTGGTTTATGCTGCCACCCCTTAATTTAAGAAGTCCGCAGTTTTATTCCTATCTTATTTTTGCTGTCATTGCGGTATTGGTGATTTGTGCCTTTTCCGATATTTTCTCTGTCTTTAAGGGAACAAAGGTAGTGGTTGATAATGAAAAAATCACTACAAGGTTTATAAAGAAATTTAAAGCCTTTAAGCTTCCTGTTAAAATCGGTTGCGGTATTTTAGCCGTTGTAGCCATATTTTTCTTGGTGGGCAATGTTATCGGTGCGCAGTTTTTTAATGCTTCAAGATATAATGAGCTAATCACTATGCAGGATGGGGATTTTATAGCCGAAGTCAGCGAAATCAGCCGTGAACAGATTCCCGTTGTTGACAAGGATACCGCCTCCCGTTTGGGACAAAGAAAATTAGGCGAAATGTCTGACCTTGTTTCTCAGTTTGAAATTGAAGAGATTTACACCCAGATAAACTATAACGGCAGACCTGTAAGGGTTACTCCTCTGCGTTATGGTGATGCTATTAAATGGCTTAACAATCAAAAAGAGGGTATTCCTGCTTATATAATGGTAGATATGACAACACAGGATACAAGTCTTATTCGTCTTGAAAATGGTATTAAATACTCCGAAAGCGAATATTTTATGCGCAATATAAGAAGAAAACTCCGTTTTGAGTATCCTACAAAAATTTTCGGTGACATTTCCTTTGAAATAGATGATAATGGCACACCTTACTGGGTAGCCTCTACCGTTGAATATAAAATAGGTCTTTTCAGCGGTGAGGATATAGGCGGTGCGGTGCTGTTTGACGCTCAGACAGGCGAGAGCAAATATTACGATGTAGCAGATGTTCCTACTTGGGTTGATCAGGTGTATGAATCTGATATGGTTTTACAACAGCTTGTCTATAACGGAAAATACCGTTCGGGTTGGCTTAATTCTATTTTCGGTCAAAAGGGTGTTCTACAGCCAACCGATGGCTATAATTACCTTGCTATAAATGACGATGTATGGCTTTACACAGGAATAACCTCGGTAACAAGCGATGAATCCAATGTGGGCTTTGTACTGACAAATCTCAGAACAAAGGAAACAAGATACTATGCCGTACCCGGAGCCGAGGAATATTCGGCAATGAGCTCTGCTCAGGGTCAGGTACAGCATTTAGGATATAGAGCAACATTTCCGCTTCTTCTTAACGTTGCTGACCGTCCCACCTATTTTATGGCACTTAAGGATTCTGCAGGACTGGTAAAAATGTATGCTTTTGTTGATGTTCAGCAGTATCAGATAGTAGGAACGGGAAACACCGTTGAGGAAAGCAGAATAAATTATCTTTCAAAGCTTAAAACTGAGGATGTGCAGCTTTCCGACAAGGCACAGCAAAATATCAGCGGTGTTGTTGATAAGATAGAAAGTGCAGTAGTAGAGGGTAATACCTGCTATTATATTAAACTGACAGACAGTGATAAAATTTTCATTGTAGAGGTTAATATGAATGACAAATTACCATTTTTAAATGTGGGTAATGAGATTGAAATTGCCTACAGTGAGGAAAATGGAAAAATAACTGTAAATGATATAGCTATAAAATAAATAATTCACCAAAACCGAAACATACTATTTCGGGGTGAACCGATTGATACTGGTGAATGTAATATCGGCGGCGGTTCCGGCAGTAATTCTTATTACCGTCCGCCGCCTTTTGTTTGTGCCTGAAAGGGTAAAACGCAGAGTTCTTAATGCCTTTTGCGTTCTGCTTCTTGCCTTTAATATAATACGCTATACTTTTGAGTCGGTAACTAACGACAGAGTACGTATACCTGTTGAGTTCTCGGCAGTGACCTATTTTGTTTTGCCCATAATAGTTTTGTTAAGACTTAATTTTATTCGCTCCTGGGGAGCCTATGCGGGAGTATTGGCAGGTGCCTGTTATTTTTTAAACGGAATTTTTCTTGGGGCAAAGGTATATGCGGGTTACAGTGTTTTCAGTATTGCCGCCTCGGTAATATGTCACGGGGCATTGCTGTTTTGTGGGCTTTTGCTTATAAGTGAAAAAAGGTACAAAAAACATACGGGCTGGGTTATTGTAGGCGGTCTTATACTATCTGGTGTGAGGGTATTACTGCTTAGAAACTGGTTTTACGGCGGTAAAGGTATTTTTATTTATGAACTGCTATTTGCATATATTCCCTCTGCTCTTTTTGGAAAAGAAATAATTCCTCTTTATTATGTGATTCTTTTTGTTCTTGTGGTTATATCAATAAGGCTATTTTATATGCTCAATGAAAAAATGGCAAAAGAAGAGCCGTAGATTTTTCTACGGCTCAAACTTTATACTTTAACAATTCCAAAGGCTTCAAGAACAGAGAAACCTAAAATAAGAATTATGCATATAGGCGCGATATACTTGATTATTACGCTGAAAAGCTTTTTCTCTTTAAATTGTGCAGAAGCTTCTGCTTCTTCAATAAGAGTTTTAGGCTTGATAACGTAGCCTATGAAAATACAGGTAAGCAGAGCAACTATTGGCATAAGCACACTGTTACTAATAAAGTCGAAGAAGTCCAGGAAGGCAAAGCCGAAGATTTTTATGTTTGCCCATATACCGTTACCAAGTGAGGACGGAATACCTAAAATAACACTTCCTGCGAATACTATAAGACAGGTGATTTTGCGGTTTAATTTAAATTTATCCTGTACTACCGAAACAACCGTTTCCATAAGAGAAATTGAAGAGGTGAGGGCTGCGAAAAGCACCATAAGGAAGAATATGATACCTATAACCGTACCGCCGGGCATACTTTCGAAAACCTTAGGCAAGGTTATAAACATAAGAGATGGACCTTTGCTCAGCGCTTCCTCGCTTCCACCGGAGAAAGAAAATACGGCAGGAACAACCATAAGACCTGCAAGGAAAGCAATACCCGTATCAAAAATCTCAACCTGATGAACGGAGGAAGAAACGTTTACGTCCTTTTTCATATATGAGCCGTAGGTTATCATAATACCCATTGCAAGACTCATAGAATAGAAAAGCTGTCCCATTGCCGCAAGAACGGTGGTAACCGAGAAATGACTGAAGTCGGGTGTGATGTAATAGAGAACACCCTCCCATGCGCCAGGCATACAGGCGGAGTAAACCGCGATAACGAGAGTCAGTACCACAAGTACGGGCATCATTATTTTACTTGCCTTTTCAATACCCTTTTCAACACCGAAAAGAACGATAAGGGCGGTAATGCCTATAAAGAGCAAAAACCAACCTAAAGGTGAGCCTACCTTACCGATAAAGTCAACAAAATATCCGTCATCGGCGGTGGCTGTTGCCTGTCCGCTTATAAAGGCGAATAAATACTTGAAAATCCAACCGCCTATTACAGAATAATAGGGAAGAATTATAACAGGCACAAGAGCTGCAAACCAACCTACGAAGCCCCATTTTTTGCTCAGCGTACTAAAAGCGTTGATGGCGCTCTGCCCTGTTTTTCTGCCTATTAAAATTTCAGCGCATGCAAGGGCGAAGCCGAAGGTGATAACAAGAATAAGATATGTAAGAAGAAACATACCGCCGCCGTGCTTTGCCGCAAGATAAGGGAAACGCCAGATGTTACCGAGACCTACCGCGCTTCCTGCTGTAGCAAGAACAAAACCCAGTTTGCTGGAAAAATTACTGCGAGAGTTACTCATAATCTCAAACCTTTCAAAGTTATATACACCTATTATTACATATTTCTCCATAAAATACAAGAAAAACCTTCGTGTTACGAAGGTTTTTCTGCTACTTACAGCTTATCTACGTCTTTGTCCGTAATAATGTGGAAGTCTGCTTTCTCCAGCGCCTTTTCTGCCTTTTGGTTATCGGCAACGCGGAGCACCACGTAGGCGTGTTTTTCGGTGCGGGTCATAAAGGCGTAAAGATATTCCATATTAATTGAGTTTTCGTCAAGGACTCTCAGCGCCTCGGAAAGCTTACCCGGCGCATCACCTATTTTAACGCCCACGACGTCGGTGGTTTTTATGAGATAACCATCGCTTGTAAGGGTGTCAAGTGCAGTTTTTGTATCGTTTACTATAAGACGGAGGATTCCGAAATCCTCTGTATCTGCAATAGACAGTGCGCGGATGTTAACGTTATGCTTTGCAAGTGTTTCAGTTATGGATACCAAAGAGCCCTGATGATTCTGTACGAAAACGGTAAGTTGTTTTAAAGACATAAAAATCCTCCTTTTTTAGTGAAGCTTACGCTTGTCGATTACGCGCACAGCCTTGCCTTCACTTCTTGCAATGCTCTTAGGCGGAACAAGGTGTACGGCAGGATTAATACCCAGCATAAGCTTCATAGCGTTTGACAGCTTCTTTTCAAGGGAAGTGATACCGCTGACGGTATCGGTAAACTGGTCGGGATTCATCTCAACGTTTACGTCAAAGGTGTCGTTATTGCCTACTCTGTCAACGATAATCTGATAGTTGGGCTGATAACCCTCGTTTAAAAGCACCGTTTCTATCTGGCTTGGGAACACGTTTACACCGCGGATGATAAGCATATCGTCGGTTCTTCCCATAGGCTTAGCCATTTTTATAAGGGTTCTTCCGCAGGAGCATTTTTTACGGGAAAGTACACAGATATCGCGTGTGCGGTAACGAAGCAGAGGGAACGCCTCTTTGTCAAGGGCGGTGAAAACAAGCTCACCCTTTTCACCCTCGGGCAGAACTTCGCCTGTGTCGGGGTCAATGATTTCAGCAAGGAAGTGGTCCTCGTTGATGTGCATACCCTTCTGCTCACTGCACTCAAAGGCAACGCCGGGACCTGTAGTTTCGGTGAGTCCGTAAATATCATAGGCTTTGATGCCAAGGTCTCTTTCTATACCTCTGCGCATTTCCTCCGTCCAAGGCTCAGCGCCGAAAATACCTGCTTTAAGAGGAATATTATCGGGTGTATAGCCCTGTTCCTTTAAGCTTTCGGCAATATAAGCGGCGTATGACGGGGTACAGCAAAGAATGGTTGCGTTAAGGTCGGTCATAAACTGAATTTGTCTTTCGGTAAAGCCTGAGGACATAGGCAGGGTAAGACAGCCTACCTTATGAGAACCGCCGTGGAGACCCAAACCGCCAGTAAACAGACCATAGCCGTAAGCTACCTGACAAATATCCTCGTCAGTTCCTCCTGCGGCAACAATGGCTCTTGCACAACAGTCATCCCATAAATCAATATCGTTTTGTGTGTAGAAAGCCACTACACGTTTGCCTGTTGTACCGGAAGTGGAGTGAATTCGTACGCAGTCCTTAATAGGAGTTGCCAAAAGTCCGTAAGGGTAGGCATCTCTTAAATCTGCTTTTGATAAAAAGGGGAGTTTGTGTAAATCCTCGATGCCCTTTATATCATCAGGACTTACACCTTTTTTGTCCATAAGGTCACGATAATAAGCCACGTTTTCGTATACGTGCTTTACCTGTTTTATCAGTTTTTCAGATTGGAGTTCTTTAATCTTATCAACCGGCATTGTTTCAATTTCTTTTTGATAATAGTTTTGTTCCATTATAACCATCCTTTCTGTTTTTTTGTATGGTACAAAATTTCGGAAAGAGGGGAATTAAAAATAAAAAATCCTCTGCATTCCGATAAAGAATACAGAGGACGAGAAAATTGAAAATCCCGTGGTACCACCTCAGTTCGCCGCTATCTCACGGTAACGGCCTTGTCAGGTACTAACATACCTTAGTTCTATTACGGGAACACCCGTTGCATCCTACTTAAAGATAAACCTTGTTCAGTGCACTGCTAACAGAATGAATTCAAAAAGGTCTTCCTCATTGTCTTGCACCAACCGACAACTCTCTCCCGAGTCCTACCCAATTTACTTGTTTCTGCTCACCGCATTTAAAACGCTATCAAGCGTTGACTTATTTTAACACGGCAGATAAAAAAAGTCAATAAATATTTAAGAATTATAACCTAAATCAAAGGCTTTTTTATTCATCTCTATGAATTTTGGAGCAACAGTGCTTTCGATAGCTGTTATCCATTTTTCATAAGGGATGCCGAAATATTTAGCAGCTTTTCCCATAAGCACGATATTTACCGCCTTGCTGGAGCCTGCCTGTTGTGCTAAAGAAAGAGCATCAAGTGCTTCTACGCTGACACCCTTGTCGGTAAGCTCGCTGAGTACGTTTTCAGGATACTGAGCTGCACCGATAATAACGGGCATGGGGTCGATTTGCTGAGTATTAACAATGATTTTGCCGTCTTTTTTAAGGAAAGAGGCATAACGGGCAGCTTCTAATTTTTCGAATGAAATAATAATGTCTGCTTCACCCTGAGAAATGATAGGGGAGAAAACCTGCTCGCCAAAGCGCACATAGGTAACAACGCTACCTCCACGCTGACTCATTCCGTGAACCTCGCTAACCTTAACATCAAAGCCCTCGCTCATAAGGAGATTGCCAAGAAGCTTTGAGGCAAGCAGACTACCCTGTCCACCAACGCCTACTATCATAACACTTTTTGTCATTTTGGTTTCCTCCTTAATTTATAGCATCAAATGCGCAAAGCTGTTTACAAACGCCACAGCCAACGCAAAGAGTATTATCAATTTTTGCTTTGCCGTCCTTAAGGCTTATAGCGGGACAGCCGAGGCCCATACAGCGTTTACAGGATTTACATTTGTCGCTGTCCACTGTAAGAGGGGCTTCGTGTTTAACGGATTTTAGCAGTACACAAGGACGTCTTGAAATAATAACAGAGGGTTCCTGTGCTGCAAGCTCTTCCTTAATGGCGGTATCACAAGCTTTAAGGTCATAAGGGTCAACCACCCTTACTCTGTTTATTCCCAGTGCTTTACAAAGAGCTTCAAGGTCAACCTTTGCGGCAGGGTCACCCTTAATATTAAAGCCTGTGGTGGGGTTCTGCTGATGTCCTGTCATACCCGTAATAGAGTTATCAAGGATAATAACGGTGGAATTAGTTGCATTATAAGCAACGTTTACAAGACCTGTCATACCTGAATGCATAAAGGTGGAGTCACCGATTACGGCAACGCTCTTCCTTTCTGCGCTCTCGCCTCTTGCCGCATTAAAGCCGTGAAGTCCAGAAACAGAAGCACCCATACAAAGTGTTGAATCAAGGGCGTTAAGGGGAGCAACTGCGCCCAGAGTATAACAGCCGATATCACCCATAACGGTGATTTTATTTTTGGAAAGGGTATAGAACATACCTCTGTGAGGACAGCCTGCGCACATCATAGGAGGACGGGGAGGAATAACGCTGTCGGCAGATACGCTGTATTTGTCCTCTTTGCCGAAAGCCTTGGCGATGGTGCTTTGAGAGAATTCTCCAAGAATAGAGAACAGCTCTTTTCCTACGCATTCAATGCCTAAAGCCTTTACGTGAGTTTCAATAACGGGGTCAAGCTCTTCGATAACGTAAAGCTTTTTAACCTTACTTGCGAATTCTTTAATAAGAGTATCGGGCAGAGGATGAGGCATACCGATTTTAAGAATATTAGCGCTGTCACCCAAAACCTCTTTAACGTAAAGGTAAGAACAGCCTGAAGTAATAATACCGATATCACTGCCGTTGTATTCCGCCTTGTTGTACATACAGTCGTTGGCAAAGTCGCTAAGAGCTTTTGTTCTGTCTTCGACTATTGGGTGACGCTTGATAGCGTTACCAGGCATCATTATAAATTTCTGAGGATTTTTTTCATAGTCTTTAAGTACGGTGGGAATAACCTCGCCTGTTTCTACAACCGACTGACTGTGAGCAATACGGGTACACATACGAATCAGAACGGGTGTATCAAATTTCTCAGAAAGCTCAAAAGCGCTCTTTGCAAAATCATAGGCTTCCTGTGAGTCACTGGGCTCGAGCATAGGAATTTTGGAAGCGATAGCGTAGTGGCGGGAGTCCTGTTCGTTCTGAGAAGAGTGCATTGCGGGGTCGTCGGCAACGCAGATAACCATACCGCCGTTTACACCTGTATAGGAAAGAGTGAAAAGGGGGTCTGCGGCAACGTTAAGACCAACGTGCTTCATAGCGCAGGCGCTTCTTGCTCCCGCAAGACTTGCTCCGAAGGCTACTTCACAGGCAACCTTTTCATTAGGCGCCCATTCAGAGTGCAAATCGTCATATTTGGATAAAAATTCGGTAATTTCGGTAGATGGAGTGCCGGGATAACTGGATACAACGCCAAGTCCGCCATCGTGCAGACCTGCGGCAACCGCCATATTTCCTATCATTAGTTTTTTCATAATATATAAACCTCGCATTTATGATTTGTTTTGGGATGCTACAAGACCTTCAGCGCCGTACATTTTACGAAGCTTAGGTTTTTCAATTTTTCCTGTGGGATTTCGAGGAACATCAGCGAAAATAATCTTTCGCGGACGCTTATAACGGGGAAGAGCCATACAGAATTCGTTAACTTCTTCTTCACTGCATGTCGTATCCTTTTTAAGCTCGATAATGGCGGTAGCTATTTCGCCAAGTCGTGTATCGGGCAGACCGATAACAGCCACATCTTTGATTTTTTCAAAGGAAGAAAGGAAATTTTCTATCTGTACAGGATACAGGTTTTCACCGCCTGTAATAATAACATCTTTCTTACGGTCAACAAGGTAGATAAAGCCGTCCTCGTCCTGCATAGCCATATCTCCTGTATAGAGCCAGCCGTCCTTTAATGAGTCGGCAGTGGCTTTTTCATCCCTGTAATAACAGGTCATTACACCGGGGCCCTTAAGACAAAGCTCACCAACCTCGCCCTGCTTTACGGTTTCGCCGTCGGGAGAAACAATTTTAACCTCCCAACCGTAGCCTGCAACACCGATAGCACCAACCTTGTGAACATTTTCTACACCAAGGTGAACGGCGCCGGGTCCGATTGATTCGCTAAGGCCGTAGTTTGTATCGTACTGATGGTTTGGGAATATCTCAAGCCAACGCTTGATAAGACTCTGAGGAACAGGCTGAGCACCTATGTGCATAAGACGCCAGTTAGAAAGGTCATAGTCCTTAAGGTCAATATCTCCGCGTTCAATGGCATTTAAAATATCCTGTGCCCAGGGAACAAGAAGCCATACAATAGAGCATTTTTCACTGCTTGCGGCTTCAAGAATACTCTTTGAAGCGGTACCCTTAAGAATAACCGCCTTACCACCTACAAGCAGACTGCCGAACCAGTGCATTTTAGCACCTGTGTGATAAAGAGGGGGGATACAAAGGAAGCAGTCGTCCTTTGTCTGTCCGTGATGTGCCTGCTCAACTCTGCAGGAATGAATAAGACTTCTGTGCTTATGTAAAATAGCCTTTGGAAAGCCTGTTGTGCCTGATGAAAAATAAATCGCTGCGTCATCCTCTTCGGTAAGAGTGCACTCAGGAAAGCTGCTTGAAAATTCGCTGATAAGGTCATTGTAATCATCAGCAAAGGCAGGACAGCCGCTACCTAAATATATAAGGGTACATTTTTTGCTTATTTTTTCGGCTACAGCCTCAACTCGTCCTACAAATTCATTACCGAAAATCAGCACATCAGCCTCGGCTAGTTCGAGACAGTAATCAATTTCGTCCGAGGAATAACGGAAATTAAGGGGAACGGCAAGGGCACCTGTTTTAAGGATACCGAAGTAAATAGGAAGCCAGTCTATACAGTTCATAAGAAGTATAGCAACCTTTTTGCCTTTTCCTATACCATTTGCAAGAAGCATATTCGCAAGGCGGTTTGCCTTTTCGTTGAATACTTCCCAGGTTATTTCTCTCCTGTAGTGCTTTTTGTTTGTGGGCTGAACCAACTCATATTCGTGCCAGGTTAATTTTCTGGTTTCGGGCTGGTCGGGATTTATCTCAATAAGTGCCGTATCGTTTGCAAAATCCTTTGCATTTCTTTCTAATAAATGAACAATAGTCATAGTAAAGCAACCTCAATTTTAATGATAATAATACTTTAACACTTTAAAGCGAAAATGTCAATAATAAATAACAGGTTTGCCATTAAAAACCTGAAAAAATGGGATGTGGACGTATGATAAACTTGATTTTGTGTTATTTCCATTTGCTTGGAGGGATTCCATAGGTTTGCTTGAAAACCTTGCTAAAGTAATAAATATCAGAAAATCCACACTTTTCTGCAATTTGAGAAATAGTAAATTTGTTTGTTAAAAGTAACTCACAGGAGTGCTTAATTTTTAGATTTTTTACATATTCGGATGGTAGCATACCATACCGCATTCTAAAAAGGGTTTTGAAATAGGTGTACCCGATTCCGCAAAGGGTTGGAAGAATAGAGTAGTTGAAATTATGCTCGGTATAATGAAGATGTATGTAATCTATTGCAGGATTTAACTTTTCGATTTTGCTATATGGCAGATATGTGTTGTTGTGAATTTCAAGGTTAGAAATAATTTCGAAGAAAAGTGACATTGTTTTATTATAATATCCGGTTTCTTTTTTTGTCCAGATGTTATAAAGCTTTGAAACGGTTTTTTCTATAGCTTTGTTTTCGCTTAAATTAAAGCAGAAGGCATTATCACAAAGTGTCGACTTGGTGTCAAAAAATATATCAACACATTCCCCGCTATCCAACAAATTTGCAAAATAGTTTTTATGTGAACCTTTTGGAAGATAAATTAATTTTCCTGCATTAAAACTAAAATCAGTGTCATCAAAAACAAAATTTCCGTTACCCGAAAAATGATATATAAGTTCGTGGTAAGGAAGGTGAGTATTATATGAAATTTGTGTATTATTAATTGTTTGATTGTGCTCTTTAATTACTGATATAATATTAAGATTTTCAAGTTTAAAATTAATCATTTTTATCTCACTTACTGTATTTTTTATCATTGTAACATGACTTGAACTTATTGTCAATGAATGGTTGTTATATTAAAAAAATGTGCTATAAAACACAAAATCAAATGGATTACATTTACTTTTTCACAGATAAATCATAGAATGATTAAAATGATATATTTTAGGAGGACACTATGAAGCCGATAATTGCCGCGTCACCACGAATTTCAAAACTTAAAAATATGTATTACAACGGACCTGTTTTTAAAGAAAACCTATACTACTATAAGATACGTAGACAGCAGCTTAACTATATGCGGGAGTATATAAACAGTAATGCTTACACAACAAGATTGCGCAAGGCTTACGCTGAGGCAGCTGTGCTTGAAAAGATGACTCCTGTTATTGAAGATGATGAATTGATAGTGGGAAAGTGTGATTTTTCACCTCTTTCGGCTGAAGAACAGGAGGAGTTTGACTTATTAAGTGCTCAAATGAATGCGGCACCTCGAGAAAGAGGCCTTGGGGGACATATGGTGCCTGATTATCCAAAGCTGCTTCGTATAGGTGTAGTTGGTATTCTTGAGGAAATTAAAGAGTATCGTCAAAAACTTGATATTGATACTTGTCCCGAAACCGATCTTTCAAAGGATGAATTTTACGAGGCATGCGAGGTTGAATTAAAAGCGTTTATTAGACTTCAAGAAAAATATTCTAAATATGCGTTGGAACTTGCCGAAAAACAAGTGGATGAGAAAAGAAAAGCAGAACTCTTGGAAATTTCAAAAATATTGGAGCGTGTACCGAAGTATCCCGCAAAAACTTTTAAAGAGGCTTTGCAAAGTATTCATTTTTATCATTTTTCACTTTGGACAGGGCTTCATTTTGGAAGAGTTGATCAATACTTGCTTCCTTTTTATTTAAGAGATATTGAAGAAGGGCGTTTAACGCGGGAAGAAGCTCAGGAATGGATAGATTGTTTTAGACTAATTGCTGTTGGATATATGCATCCTGATACGGCAATTAATGTTATGGTGGGAGGCAGGGATCCTGAGGGAAATCTTGTTGAAAATGAGTTAACCGAGATGTTTCTAACAAGTCTTGAACACATCAAAACAATGCACAAGGTAGAGTTTGCAATTTGTAAGGAAACAGATGATGAACTTATCAAATATGCGATAAAACTTAATGCTCAGGGACTAACATTACCATCACTTCTTAATGATGATGCTATCACAGAGGCAATGCGTGGTTTCGGCTATCCGGAAAATGTGGCTCATAACTGGGCAACAACAGGATGTGTGGAGATTACACCTATTGCAAAATCAGGAATCTTGGTTGTTTCGCCATATCACAACATGCCGAAAATGCTTTTGGAAGCTATGAACAGAGATTGTGATAGCTTTGAAGAGTTATTTGCAGAGTTTGAAAAAATACTTCGCAGAGAGGTAGTGCAAGGGCTAAGAACACAAAACAGATTTCTTATGGAACGCAGCAGAAATGGCATGGAAATTATGCGACTTAGCTGTCTTGTGGATGATTGTCTTAAAAGAGGAAAGTCGATTGACGAGGGTGGTGCTTGTTATAACCACATTCAGCCGGACTTTTTAGGTCTTGCAAATGTAGCCGATTCATTCACGGTTTTAAATGAGCTTGTATTTAAAACCGGAAAATATACTTTGCCGCAAATGCGCGAAATCGTTTCACAAAACTTTGCAAACAATGAGGAATTGAGAAAGATGATAATTAATGAAATCGCTCATTACGGCAATGATGATAGAATTGCAGATGCTATGGTTTCAAAGGTGACAGATGCAATACAAAAGGCTTGTAAAGGACTTAAAACCTATAGAGGAGATTTGTTGCAACCGGGTACATTTTCCTATCTCGAACATGCACGTCATGGAAAGGAAACAGGAGCAACTCCTGATGGAAGACTTGCAAACTATCCATTATCTTCCGGTTCCGGTCCGGCACAAGGCAGAGAGGTTTCCGGAATTACCGCCGTTCTTAATTCATCAACCTCATGGGATCATAAGCCTTTTCTTGGAGGTGTGGCAGTTAATATTAAGTTTGCTTCCCAGGATATTCAAAATGAGGGCTTAGAAAAAATGCTTGCTATTGTCAGAACATTTTTTCAGCGCGGAGGTTTTCAGCTACAAATAAATGCGGTTTCGAGTAAAACCATGTGTGATGCGATGGAAAATCCTGAACAGTACCGCGACCTTATAGTAAGGGTTGGAGGCTTTAGCGCAAACTTTGTTACTCTTACAAAAGAGATGCAACAAGAGCTTATTGACCGCAATGAGCATAGTATATAATGATATAAAAGGTTGTTTAAATAGTTCTAAAAATCCGAGGCGCTCTCGCCTCGGATTTTTATGATAATAAGACCTTGATACTTTAAAGTGAAAATATCAATATCAAATAGCATTTTTAATCAAAAAAGCCGTCTTATTGCTCTGAATTTACAAAAAATGAAAATTTAAAAAAAAGGTTGACAAACACGCTTTAAAGTGCTAAAGTATACACATACGGTTTATCGCTTTAAACCACTAAACTACAGAGAGGTTGGTTTTTATGACAACTACAATGATGATAACAATACCTATGCTTCTATGCTTTTTCGGTCTTATGATAGGCGTAGGACTTTATTGCAGAAAACATTCCACAAATGTTGAAGGCTTCGTTCTTGGTGGCAGAAGCGTAGGTCCTTGGCTTACCGCCTTTGCTTTCGGAACATCTTATTTTTCGGCTGTAATTTTTGTTGGCTATGCAGGTCAGTTTGGTTGGAACTTCGGTCTTGCTTCGACCTGGATTGGTCTTGGGAATGCCTTTATCGGTTCACTTCTTGCCTGGTCTATATTGGGTAGAAGAACAAGGGTTATGACACAGCATCTCGGCAGCAAAACAATGCCTGACTTTTTTGAAAAGAGATATGACAGTAAAACGCTTAAGGTTATAGCTTCATTTATTGTATTTATATTCCTTATTCCTTACACCGCTTCTCTCTATAACGGTCTTTCATCCCTCTTTAATAATGTATTTGCTATTGATTACTGGGTAATCGTTGTAGTTATGTCTGTGCTTACAGGTGTTTATGTTATTTTTGGCGGATATATGGCAACTGCTATTAATGACTTTATTCAGGGTATTATAATGCTTGCGGGAATTGTTGCAGTTATCACCTCTGTGCTTATGAAAAACGGCGGATTTAATGTAGCGGTGGATGCTCTTGGCGTGAAAGCAGGAGCTCAGCACATTTCACTGTTAGGTCCTAAGCCCGAATTTTTATTGTTTGTAGTTCTCCTTACCTCTCTTGGTACTTGGGGACTTCCTCAGATGGTTGGTAAATTCTATTCCATTAAGGATGAAGGTTCCATTAAAAAAGGCACTATTATTTCTACCGTATTTGCTATTATCGTTGCGGGAGGTTGTTACTTCCTCGGCGGTTTCGGAAGACTTTATGAAGATAAAATGATTGAAAGCGGATTTGCCGCTGGCGGTAAGGTGCTTTTCGACAAGGTTGTTCCTACCATGCTTAGCGACCTTCAGCCCGTAATTGTTGCTCTGGTTATTGTACTTGTGCTTTCTGCTTCTATGTCTACGCTTTCCTCTCTTGTGCTGACCTCGGCTTCTACTATTACCCTTGATGTAGTAAAGCCTGCCGCTAAAAAAGAGTTGAGCGAAAAGAAGAGTGTATTTATAATGCGACTCTTTATCGTATTCTTCATTGTTATTTCTGCCGTTATTGCAATTCTTAAAGACTCTATCTGGGCAGACAATATGTTTATCGCACAGATGATGGGTGTTTCCTGGGGTGCTTTGGCAGGTGCCTTCCTTGCTCCATTTATGTATGGTCTTTACTGGAAAAAGACCACTAAGGCAGGAGTTGTTGCAAGCTTTATTTTCGGCGTAGGTCTTGAGCTTGTACAACTTTGTATCAGCGTTGGATGGTTAAGCGTAGCAAACAGTACTGTACTTAGCTTTGTGTTTACAAATTCTCTCTACTCAGGTGTATTTGCTATGGTAGGCGGACTTATTCTTGTTCCTGTTGTCAGCCTGTTTACACAGAAGACACTTCCTGAAAATATAAATGAAAAATTCAGTTGTTATGATGAAAAGGTTGTTACAAATAAAAAAGCTTCATTAGGATAAAATAAATAGCCGAGGATATCCTCGGCTTTTATTTTGTAATTGTTATTATATAGTCGTCTTCATAGAAATGCTGACCGTTAATATCGAAGTAGGAAACACTTTTAAGGTCCGTTATGCCTGTTCCGAGCATTTTGAAATAGGCTTCCTTTGTTGTCCAGATTTTATAAAATTCTTTAAGTGCATTAGTGCTGTTTTTTATAATTTCCTCTTCTTTTTCGGTACAAGCCTTACGGCAGAGTTTTAAATCTCTGTCCTTTATTCTTTCGGTATCGATCCCTATTGGAGTATGGCTCACCACTGCTGCAACAAGGTTTTCTGAATGACTGATACTTATATGGAAGGGCAAATCCTTTAAATAGGGTTTGCCTTTTTCATTTCTGAGAATCGTTATGTCCTCAATTTTCACATCGGCAAAATCACTTACCAGCTCTTTTATGCACCACTCAGCGCAAACAGAGGAAAGCTTTCTCTCTTTACTGTTTACGGTATCAAGATACGCCTTTCGGTCCTGTGTCATAAGAGAAACACATTTATTGTACTGTTCGGGGGTAAAATCACTGATTTTTTTTGTTATCCACTTCATAAAGCTACCTCACAATAAACATAACGGTAAGGAGTATGAAAAGAAAGTCAAAATTAAAAATAGAAAAAAGCTTTAAATAATATCCTGTTTTTTCGGGCTGATGCTTTGTATATTCGCGGTAGGTTATAAGACTGGCAAGAGAGGCAATAAGGGTACCTGTACCGCCGATATTTACACCTATAAGTAAATCACTGTAATTATCAGTGAACTGGGATAAAAGAATTGCAGACGGCACATTGCTAATGCACTGACAGGAAAGTGCACTGAAAAGCAGAGTGCTTTTGTTTAAAAGGAAGGAAAGACTATTTCGAACAAAACCAATTCTTGCCATATTTCCCGAAAAAATAAAGAAGAAAACAAAGGTTAAGAGCAGGGGATAGTCAACCTTTTTAAGAGCCGATTTATCGGCGAATAGTAAACAAAGCGGAATAACTATAAGTCCTGTCCAGTAGGGAATAAAACGAAAGACAATAATAATTGAAAAAGCGAATAAAAGCAGATATAAAATGGTTTTTTTAATGGGGAGCTTGATTTCTTTGTGAGAAACTATAATTCTTTCGGGCTTTACAAAAATCACACAACAGAGAGTTATAATGGTAACCGACAACAGAAAGGGAAGAAGCATTATCTGCATAAACTCTCCTGTGGGAATACCAAATTTTGTGTAAAGATAAAGGTTTTGAGGGTTTCCGAAAGGGGTGAGCATACCGCCTAAATTAGCGGCAATGTTCTGCATAATAAAGGTGAAAGCCATATACTTTTCTTTTTTTGCAGTGGTAAGAACAAAATAACCAAGAGGTAAAAAGGTTATAAGTGCCATATCGTTTGCAATAAGCATAGAGCCGATGAAGGTTATATAAACCAAAGCAATAATACTTGAACGGGTGTTGCAAAAGCATACTATTATTTTTTGGGCAAGTGTGTAGAAAAAGCGAATATTCTTAAGCGCACAGACAACCGCAAGTACACAAAACAGACAGGTAAGGGTTTTAAAATCAAAATAATCCGCATACTGTTCATCGGGAGGTACGGCAATAGCGGTGGCAAGGGCGGCAATAAGTGCTATAAACATAACAATGTTCTTTTTTATAAAAGCATATATGCGGTTTATAAAGGTGTGATGATACCATAGAACCTTTGTTGCCATAACTATACCTCCTTTTTATTATACAAGCGTGATTATATCATACAAAGCAAAAATTTGCTACTGTAAAAAATGACAAAATTCAAAAAGAAACAGGAGAACTTTTTGTTCTCCTGTTAAATGTTATAAATCTTATTTACTGAGCCAAAGTTCTGTATTTTTTCTTGGTTAAAAGCTCAATTACAAGAACCGTTCCCACAAGAGCAAGACCGATAACGTCGGTCAGCAGTCCCGGATAAATGAGAAGCAGTCCGCCAACAGCGCTTATAATTCGCTCATACCACGTCATACGGTGCATAAAATAGCCTTCAAGTGAAGTCGAAACACCGAAAATACCAATAAGAGAGGTTATGCAGATAAGGATGACTTCTCCAATAGAAGTGTCGATGAACAGCATAGCAGGGTTAAGTGCAAATACGTAAGGAACGATAAAAGCACCTATAGCAAGTTTGGTAGAGGTGAGAGCTGTCTTCATCGGGTTTGCCTGAGCAATTGCGGCACCTGCATAGGCGGCAAGAGCAACAGGGGGAGTAAGGTCAGCAACAATACCAAAGTAGAATACAAAGAAGTGTGCGGCTATCATAGGTACACCCATCTGAACAAGAATGGGAGCACAGGTAGCAGCCATAATACAATAGTTTGCGGTGGTTGGAACACCCATACCAAGTATGATACAGCAAAGCATAGTCAGGAACAGGGCAACAATAACCTGATTTCCGGCAAGTGCAACAATTCCGTTAAATAACATATAAGCAAGGCCTGTAACACCGATAATACCCGCAACAATACCTGCAACACCGCAAGCGGAGGCAACGGTAATCATACCCTGACCGCCTGCCGCAAGTGCCTCTAAAATACGCTTAGGTGTAATGCGATGCTCTTTATTGAAAAGACTTACAACAATTGCTACAACAATAGCAATAGCGGCAGCATAAGCAATAGAACGTTTGCTTGTACCTACAAGGTAAACGAGGAGAATAAGGGGAAGGAGTAAATAGGTCTTCTTGAGTAATGGTTTGAGTCTTGGAAGCTCTTCCTTTGTAAGACCGCGAAGTCCTTCTTTTTTAGCTTCAAGGTGAACTGTAATGAATACACCTGCAAAGTAAAGTACAGCAGGTAGTATAGCCTTAACAACTATGTTTGAATATGGAACGCCAACGGTTTCAGCCATAAGGAAAGCGGCAGCACCCATAATGGGAGGCATTATCTGACCACCTGTGGAAGCCGAAGCTTCAGCAGCGGCGGCAAATTCGGGCTTGTAGCCTGTCTTTTTCATAAGAGGAATTGTAACAGCACCGCTACCTACAGTATTAGCAACAGAGGAGCCTGATACCATACCTTCAAGAGCAGAAGCAACAACAGCCACCTTTGCGGGTCCGCCTGAAAAACGGCCAACGAGAGCATTTGCTATCTGAATAAAGAAGTCTGCAATGCCTGTCCTTTCAAGAAATGCACCGAAAATAATAAACATAACTATGTATTTCGAGCAAACATTAATAGGTGTGGAAAGGATACCTTCCTTTGAGTAGAAAAGAACACGGACATTTTCGGTGATGCGGGCAAAAATATCAGGGTTTGTTGAACCCCAGATAAGCGCGTAAACAAGCAGAGCGCCTGCGACGCAAAGAATGGGAAGTCCCACACTTCTTCTGCAAAGCTCGGCAAGACAGAGTATACCTACAATACCGATAACTACCTCGATTGAGGAAATTTTAAAGCGAGATACGATTTCGGTAGCATTTACTGTATAGTAAAGGAAAGAACCGGTACCTGCAGTCATTAACAAAATATCGTACCACGGCATATAATTGGTTTTTTGTTTACCTTTTTTTGCAGGGAAAACAAGAAAGCCGATAAACATAATGAAAGCCATAAAAGAGGTCAGTCTTATTTCATCAAGCCATGTTGCAAAAAGAGTAACATATATGCAGAAAACAGAGAAAGTAGCAAGTATACAGTTGACAATGATTTTGGGAACACCCTCCCATATACGTGTGTTGGATTCTCTGTCAAATTTTTTCATTACCGAGTCAAGATCCATTGGCTCATTTACCTCGGGTGCAGCTTTTTTCTTAAAAAGTGCCATATAATCATCCTTTGAAATAAACAATAAGAATGGCTGCAGAAAGTTTGACTGCAGCCAATCGGGAACTAATAATCTGAGAAACTTATTTTGTTTCTACAGTGAAACCCTTTTCAGCATAGTACTTAGCTGCACCTGCATGGAAAGGAGCGGTCATACCGCTTGTAGCGTTTTCGATAGAAAGCTCAGCACCCTTAGCGTGTGCAGAAGTAATGGTATCGATGTTATCAAAAATAGACTTTGTGATGTTATATACGTCGTCCTCACTTGCAGAGGTGCTTACGATAAGGGTTGCCTTAACGGTAACAGTGGTAACATCTTCTGCCTGTCCATCATAAGTTCCTGCAGGAATCTTATAGGTGGTGTAGTAAGGGGAATTCTTCATAAGAGTTTCAGCTACTGCACCGTCAATAGGAACGAGATAAGCCTTTGCAGTGGTGCAAAGCTCCTGAATAGCGGGTGTGGGAGCACCTGCTACGATAAATGCGGCATCAATCTTGCCGTCTTTAAGAGCGTCTGCAGAATCAGCAAAGGACTGATACTGAGGCTGAATGTCAGATTCTTTAAGATCTGCGGCACCGAGAATGTCGATAGCATTAAAGTAAACACCGCTACCTGCAGCGCCGATAGAAACCTTCTTACCTGCAAGGTCAGCTACAGACTTGATAGCAGGGTCCATTGTGATAAGCTGAACAGCCTCTGCATAAAGACCGCCGATAACACGGAAGGAATCAATCTTGCCCTCTTTCTCGAAAGAACGGGAGCCTTCATAAGCATAAGCCATAACATCGGACTGAACAGTGCCAAGCTGATAGTTGCCGGCTTCGATTCCGAGAATGTTAGCCTTACTTCCGTCGGTGGAAACAACGTTTACGGTGATACCGGAAGAGGTTTTAATCTGATTACCTAAAATTCCGCCGTAGCCGTAATATGTACCTGCAGTACCGCCGGTACCCATAGTCATAGTAGTGCTTTCACCGCAAGCGGCAAGAACAAATACCATAGCCAGAGCTAAAACAATTGCTAAAATACGTTTCATAAAAAATCCTCCTAAATTCCAAAAAAACGGAAAAATATTATGTTAGTTTACATTATATACAAAAATCAGGCAATTTGCAAGTAAAATTTGAAATGGCGTCATTTTTTAATAAAAATAACAATGCGTTTTTTTATAATCAATATAACGAGGTCTATTCCAAGGGTTTTAATCAATAGACCGAGAAAAGAACTTATAAAGATATAAGCTCCTGATAAAAGGCCACCGACTATTACTATAAGAACATCGGTTATAAGAAGAGATTTGCCGATGTCAAAGCTTGAATATTTTTTTACTATAAGCGCAATAATGTCGGTACCACCTGAGCTTGAATCAACATAAAACATAACAGCACTGGCGCAGGCAAGAACGGTAGCGCCTATTACTGAAGAAAGCAAGGTGTTTTGTATAACAGGGCTATCAAAGCTTAGAAGCTTTTCAAAAAGTCCGATAAAAATAGTGGTAAGTGTAGAGCCTACAAGTGTTTTTACCGCCATATCTTTTCCCAGTATAACAAAGGCAAGTATTATAAGGGCGAAGTTTATCACCACAAGAATTGAGCCTGGTGAAAAATGCAGAAAAGATTCAAGAATTACCGAGATGCCGCTTGTTCCTCCAAGTAAAAGCATGTGGGGGAAAATAAAAAGCACGGTACTTAAAGCGTAGAGAACGCTTCCTGTTAAAATAAGAAAATAATCCCTGATAATATTTTTCATAACATACACCCCTCTCTAATAAATATTTGCCGAAAAGGGAAGGTATGCTATATAAGCGGGTTTTTTGAAATATATTTAAGGATGGTGATTTTGTTTTCAAATGGGTCTGTAGCCGAGTATGTTTCAAATCTTTCGGGGTGGATAAGATAAACCACTGCAGTAAGGTCGTATACACTACAGATTTCTTCTTTTCTGTCACGGGACATCTGATGATAGCGCTCAAGCATTTTACAGAGAAGTCCCTGAGCCTTGAATTGAGTTTTGTTTAAATCACAAGCATTACAGTGACAGGTATCAAGAGTTGCGCAAACATGGGGGTATTTTACACACTGTGCAAAGCTGTCGGCATCCATACCATGATTAAATTCATATCCGTTATAGTTGGGTGGTTCGTTTATATTACCACACATCATAATAAGATCTAACTTGCCTTTGTTTTTCAGAATATCCAGCGTTACAGTACAGGGTCCAAGACTCACCAGTGTATAACTGTCGTCAACCTCACAGAGCCAGTCCTTATAATCTATAACAGGCACCTTTTCTTCAAAGGCAGAGGGCAAAACATCTCCCATACCGTCATTTCCGTGAATGTCATAAAGACATTCTCCGTTCTGAAGTATACAAGAGGTATCTACAATGCGTACGTTTGATGGAAGATTGTCGGCGTGTGTCGTTATTCTTTTGGCATTTATGAATGTCTGTTCTAAGGGCATATTACCTGCAATAGCTATAATATCTATTTTGCCGAATTTATCTGCATTTTCAAACAGATAAAGTGTGGCAATAATATCGTCAAGTCCATAGTCGCATAACAGTGCAACATTTTTTATAGTTTTCATAAAGACACCCTAACTTAAAAAATTGGTTTTCTTGGCTTTTACGGTTTCTAAAATCATATTCTGAATTTTCGCGCGGTCAACAAGCTTATCATGGATTTTCTTTGCTGTCTGCTTTATCTTCTTTTTCTCTGTAAAGCTTTCCTCAAATTCATATTGCTCTACAAGGGCAATAAAATATTCCTGAGAAACGAGGTCCATAGCGCGAGAATTCTCTCTTGCTGAGCTTTTGTAGAAATTGTAAAGCTCTTTTCTGTTAATAAAAGTTTCTTTGCAATATTTTTTCTGCTCTGCTAAATGTTCATCAGCCTTATCGGGTTCAAGCTCAATAAGAATTTTATGTATTTGCGAAATATTGCGATTAGCAAAGGCTTTATAAAGAAGCGCGTAGTTTTCGTCACCTTTGCCGGAAGAGTCCACATCTTCGCTATTTAGGTGAGTATCTATCTGTTCAAGGATTTTATGGCTTAGCTTTAATGCTTCTCGATACAGCTCGGCTTTTTCTTCTATATCCTCTTGGCCGCGTGCACAAAGCTCATAACAAAGCTCTAATTTATCTGTTCTGAAAATAGAACACCAGGCTTTAAGGTCCTTATCTGTAATATCCTTTTCGTACTCTGTTTCAAGGTCATCGCATAGTTCACTGAACTGAGAATCCGTTAACGGCTGACTTAGTCTTCGTGAGTCAACAAAAACCTTGAGAACCGCCATAGCACATGCTACAGCACCATAATCTTTAAAGCGGTCAATTTTTGTAAGTTTTTCCTTTACGGTTTCAAGGGTTTTATATAGCTCATCAAATTCACCTGAGTAAATTGCCGCTTGCATACCATAAATAAGCTTGTCGGCAATTCTTACATCGCCTTCAAAATCAAAAATGTCAAGCTTGTTTTCTTCCCAATTATCAAAGTAGTCAAGCTTGTCTGTAGGCTTAAAGGTTTTTATGTAGGTGAGGAAATTCCGTGCTATTTCGTCTGCAGCTTTATTAATGGAAACTTCTCTTGCCTGCCTGTCATCTTTATCATAGCTATCTTTTTTTATTTCATCCGTCCAGGTTCCTTGCAGATCAGATGGCAATTCGTGGGGAAGGGCATTAATAAGGATACGGCGGACACATCCCGGGTCGGAAATTTTATGAAGCATATATCCAAGCTCCATCATTACATTAGGATTAAAGCCCATACTTATTATTTCGTCATCTTCATTTTTGCGTACTTCCTTTTCTATAAGGAAAATAGCAAAGTCACAACCATTCATCTGATGAATGATTTCCTCGCTGACAGTAAAGGAATTTCTCCATTCTCCACCGATAATGGAAGAAAAACCATTTTCGGTAAGCATGTTAGAAATTATTCGAGCTATTTCGCGGTTATCGTTACCACTCCAACCAATAAAAACACGTTTGTTTCTCATAAATTAAACCTTCCCATGAAAACCATTAATAATAATTATTATACACCTACAAAGGCAAAAAAGCAACATATTAAAAAAGCGGCACCCGATTAAGAAAATCAGGTGCCTGATGTTTTAATTGTGGAATTATTCGTAAATTCTGACTTCGGTTATATGAGCAGCATTGTCTGCTATGGTTTTATTTATAGTGATTTTTACTTCTTCGGCTAAAGCAGGTGCAAATCTTGCTGTTATTTGTTTTTGAATGTTGTCTTTTATCTGAGCAACCTCTGTCCAGCTTCCACCATTTCCAACTTCGATGGTAATATCACTGGCTGTACCAACGGAAATGGTATTTGGGTGAAAACACCATCGAGGATAAGATAAGTCAACCTGAGTAGTTATTCTTACCTCACTAATAGTTTTGGGTTCAGACAACTTTAATGTCAGACTTGCGGGTAACCCTCTTTTTGAAGCCCATCCGTTAAGGTTAAAATCTAATGGGCGGTTGATGCCGTTTATAACATTTTCGGGGGAGCAGTCTGCTAACATATTGATTTCACTGTTATAGTAAATCTCCATACCCTTGAATTCCTGATATTTAAATTCTCCGTCTTCAAGATAATATGTTGCTAAAGAATTTTCTATATAGGAACGACTTCTCCAGTAAATGTTATCATTAGCTTCAAATGAGATTGCGAAATTCTGCGCAGTTGGTTTTTTGTTGAAGGGAAGAGTTACAACGCAGTCGCAATTAGGTTCAAGAGTAACGGTACAACTGTCGATTTTTTCGGCAGTATCGTTTATATTATCTATGTTTTCGTATTGCCATAGATTTGCTGTAACTTTAACGGTTTTGTCAGAAACGTTCATTAGTTCGGCTTTATAAAACTCGGGGATTTTTGTAAAATTATCTCCAATAGGACCTGATAAAATTTCACAACTTAAAGGAACCCAAACGTCTTTTGTTCCTGCTGTGCGATTTATAAACACGTCATCTGCTACACTGGACGCGCTGACTTTAGCGGTTCTTGCCAGATCTTTTTCGTCTGTGTTAAAAACACCGGGTATGGTAAGGTCGTGGCGAAGTAAAAGCTGTTGAAGTTCACTAATGTAGCTTTCGTAAATACCGCGAGGAGTAGTGCCGTATTTTTTACAAAGAGCGGCGGCAGCACCGGTAGCCTGACCTAAGGTAGCGAGGGTGGATTCTACACGAACGGTACCAAGACCTATGTGAGAAACAGAACAGCATCTACCTGCCATAAAAAGATTATCAATATTTTTGGAATATATTATTCTATATGGAAGCGGTGAGCAAGGTATGGTCATATTTGAATGGAAAGCGCCTTCTGCCCCTGAATAGATTCCTTTAGGATGGTGAACGTCAATGCTCCATCCACAGTAGCTTATGGTGTCAGGATAGGTTTTATCAGCAACGCAATCATTTTGATTAAATACGTAATCACCTATAAGACGGCGGTTCTCTCTTTTGGAGTTGTGCATAGCAAGACCGCAAAGTTCATAGTATTTAATTTCTTTGCTTTGCTTTTCATTAAGGGGAGCAGAATTTTTAAGCCAATGAAAATAACCTAAAGCCAGTCGTACCATTTCATCACGGGAGAATTCGTCATCCCAAAGGTCATCGTGGTCATTGGAATTTTCCAGCCACCACGCAGCACATCTGAGAACAGGAGGCTTACGATGTAGAGCTTCGCCTTCGGGCAGCTTTATTGCCCAATCGGGAGCCGTAAATGGTACCTCTTTATCTGTAAGAACCGCCTGATAAATTCTCATATGTTTCATCTCGCCTTGTTCATCACAAAGACAACCGCTCATAGTAAGTGTATCGGGGGTTTCGGGTGCGAATTTTTCGTCATATTCCCATTTAGCTTCACGACCTACTCGATAAGCTGCACCTGCATAGTAACCAAGCCAACCGTCACCACTGCAGTCGCAGAAGAAGTCGGCAAAAAACTTGGTTTTTTTAAGTGTTTTGGTATTAACGGTAGTGGCAGAAATAATATGACCGTTTTCGCTTTCTGCATCAATACAAAGTTCACTTGTGAATACAGTAAGATTTTCTTCGGCTTCGCAAAGAGTTTCCATACAGCACTGCCAGGAAAGATCTTTGGTCATATGTAAATTTCGTATTTCGTTTGCAATACCGCCCTCCCAAGCTCCTCTGTTACGGGAAGCGGCACCGTCAAGACCTACTGTGCCTTCGTTACTTGCATTTCCACCAATGGTTGGACGTCCTGAAACAAGAGCAACCTTTAGTCCGTTTCGGGCGGCTTCAATAGCGGCAGGAACTCCTGCAGGACCTGCGCCTATAACAACGTAATCGAAATGTAGTTCTTCTTCCTTTAAAGATATACCCTTAATTTCAGCTCTTTGGCGTAAAAATCTGTCTATTTCGGGGGAGGGGGTGAAATCCATATCACTTGTTATAACTACGCTTGCAAAACGAGCGAGCCAACCTGTTTTATCAATTGCAGAAAGTGTGTGAGTGCCCTTTTTAAGATAAAGGTCACCTGCAATTTCCCAGTACCATTTATGTGTGGGCATTTTGCCTAATATGTTTGGTAATTCCTCACCGTCTGCGGCAAGAGTGAATTGACCGGGAGCCTCGGGGAATTTCCAGTTTTTAGTGCGAACAAATAAGCGATAATATCCGTCTTCTTCTATTTTAAATGTTGTGTTGGCGTTTTCTACAGGTACACCGGGTTTGTTTATTCCTAAAAGGTAAGAAGCACCAACACTTCTTACAAATTGGCTTTCTAACTTCCACTGACCTTTATTTTCGAATTCTGCAGCATCAATCCAGATCGTTTGCATAATTTTAATCTCCTTTATGTTTATTCATAAATTCTCACTTCGGTAATGTGCGCCGCATCGTCTAATATAGATTTATTTACGGTGATTTTAACTTCTTCGGCAAGAGTGGGATCGAATTGCGCCAACATCTGCTTTTGAATGTTATCCTTTATATGCGCAACCTCGGTCCAGGTATTGCCGTTTCTTACACTAATGATAACGTCACTTGCAGTACCTACCGAAGAGGTAAAGCGGTGGAAGTTATACATAGGATAAGAAAGTTCGATTTGTGTAGTAACTCTGACTTCACTTATTTCTTTAGGTTCTTTGAGTTTAAGATTTAAGGAAGCAGGAAGTCCTTTTTTGGAAGCCCAACCGTTAAGTTTTTTGTCTAAAGGACGGTTTATGCCGTTAATAACGTTTTCGGGAGAGGCGTCAACCGCAAAGTGTAACGCGCTGCTAAAGAACAGTTCCATAGTTTCGTCGGGAGACTGAACGATTTTGCCGTCTTTGAGGAAGTAAACAACCCCCGAAGAAAATGGGTGAATACGTCTTCTCCAAGCGATATCTTTGTTAGCATCAAAGGAAACAACAAAGTTTTCCTTTTTTGACTGAGCGTTAAACGGTAAGTCAACCAATGCTTCGCTGTTACCCTTTAGAGTAACAGAGCACTCGTCAATTTTTTCGATAGTTTCGTTTATGTCTAATCTATCGTTATACTGCCATAAATATGCTTTAATGGTAACGTCTTTGTTTGATAAATTTTTAAGTTCTGCTTTATAAAATTCGGCAGGACGTTTTGCTGCGTCACAGTATGGACCTGCGAAAACTTCTGTTTCAAAAGGAATCCATATATCTTTTGTTCCGTGATTATGGGAGAAATAAACATCGTCGGCAACGCTTGAAGCAGAAATGATTGAGGTTCTTGCCAAATCCTTTTCATCTTCGTTTATAACACCGGGGATAGTAAGGTCGTGGCGGAGAAGAAGTTGCTGAAGTTCTTTAATGTGCTTTTCGTAAATTCCTCGTGGGGTAGTGTCGTACTTTTTGCAAAGATATGCTGCGCAACCCGTAACTTGACCGAGGGTTGCAAGAGTAGCTTCTACACGAACAGTACCAAGACCTAAGTGAGAAACGGAACAACATCTTCCGGCAATAAACAGATTTTCTATGTTTTTAGAATAAAGAATTCTATATGGTAGCGGACATACGGGTATGGTTGTATTAGAGTGGAAAACTCCTTCTGCACCTGAATAGATTCCTCTTGGATGATGAATGTCAATACTCCATCCACAGTAGCTTATGGTGTCGGGATACTGTCTGTCGGATATACAGTCATTCTGATTAAATACGTAATCACCTATAAGACGGCGTGTTTCTCTTTTTGAGTTATGAAGAGCAATGGCTTTAAGCTCATAATAATCAATTTCTTTTGCCAATTCGGGTTTTAAAGGCGCTGAATTTTTAAGCCAATGGAAATAACCTACAGTCAGGCGAATCATTTCGTCTCTGGAAAACTCGTCATCCCACAGGTCATCGTGGTCATTAGAATTTTCAAGCCACCAAGAAGCAGAATGAATTTGAACGGGTTCACGATGAAGTTTTTTACCCTCGGCAAGTTTGATAGCCCAATCGGGCGCGGTAAAGGTAACTTTATGATCGGTTTTTACCGCTTTATAACTTCTCATTTTTGGCAAATCTTCCTGCCAACCGCAAATGCAACCACTCATGGTTAGTGTGTCGGGAATCTGAGGAGCAAGTTGTTCGTTATATTCCCATTTTGCCTCTCTGCCAAAACGATAAGCTGCACCTGCATAATAACCAAGCCAACCATCACCTGTGCTGTCACAGAAATAATCGGCGGTGAATCTTGTCTTTTTAAGAGTAATGTTATTTATGGTAGTGGCGGAAATTAAATGTCCGTTTTGGGCATCGGCATCAATACAAAGCTCGTTAAGAAAGACTGTGAGGTTTTTCTCTTTTTCACAAAGCGTTTCAAAGGAAGCCTGATAGGTGAGTCCGTTAGTCATATGTAAAGCTCTGATTTCTCCAAAAATGCCACCCTCCCAAGCGCCTATGTTGCGGGAAGCCGCGCCTTCCATACCGATAGTGCCTTCGTCACTTGCATTACCGCCTATAGCAGGTCTGCCCGAAACAAGAGCAACTTTAAGTCCGTTTCTTGCGGCTTCAATGGCAGCGGGAATACCTGCAGGACCGGCACCCACTACTACGTAATCGAAATGAAGCTCTTCCGGCTTTAAAGATATTCCCTTAATTTCAGCTCTTTGTTTTATAAAACGCTCGATTTCGGGGGAGGGGGTGAAATCCATATCACTTGTTATAACTATACTTGAAAAACGGGCGAGCCAACCTGTTTTGTCAATTGCAGAAAGTGTGTGAGTGCCCTTTTTAAGATAAAGGTCACCTGCAATTTCCCAGTACCATTTATGTGTGGGCATTTTGCCTAATATGTTTGGTAATTCCTCGCCATCTGCGGCAAGAGTAAATTGACCGGGAGCCTCAGGGAATTTCCAGTTTTTAGTGCGAACAAAGAAACGATAATATCCGTCTTCTTCTATTTTAAATGTTGTGTTGGTGTTTTCTACAGGTACACCGGGTTTGTTTATTCCTAAAAGGTAAGAAGCACCAACACTTCTGACAAACTGGCTTTCTAATTTCCACTGGCCTTTGTTTTCAAATTCAGCAGCATCAATCCATATAGTTTGCATAAAACTTCCTCCAAACAAAAAATTAAAGATGTTTTAAATAAAAACTTGATTTTCTTCTATTATAAGGTTAAAATTAAAGAAAAAACTTTAAATTTGTGCTTTTTATCATTGAAAGCCTGTCGGAGAAAAATGGAAAACAAAATAGCTCAGCTTAAAGAATATTTAATTCAGCTTGAAAAGGATACAGGTTGGCATATAATAATTGAGGATTATTACGGAGTGTTGCGTTCTTATACCGGTATTGAAGATTTTCTGTCTGATAAAAAATGGCATACCAATCCATACTGTATGGAAATAAAGAAAAATCCGCGTTTATGGAAAAGGTGCGTAGGTCTTAAACGAGCTACCCGACGAAGCATACGAAGGCGGGGAAATGCGGACTTCAAAGTGTGCTATTGCGGTGTGGCTGAATATACCATTCCTATTTTTGCGGGAGGGATTCATATTGCAAATATTTGTGCTGCCGGATTTTATTCTGCATTAAGCGAAAAAATGCTGTCAGTACTGTCTGCAAGAACGAATAAAACCCCTGAACAGCTTGAAAAAATAAGGAAAGAAAATCTGAGAGAAAATAACAGTTGTGTAGAAAATAAACTTAAAGCTTATCTGACCATAGCAGCAGATATAATAAAAGAGGTGTGCAATGACAGTCCTCTTATACATACAAGGGGTAATAGCATAGATCGTCAGCAGCAGTATGTACTGAATGCTATTGACCATATTGAAAAGCACTATAGTGAAAATATAACACCCGAGAGTGTTGCCCGACGTTTCCATTTAAGCCTTTCCTATTTACAGCATCTGTTTATTAGTCTTAAGGGAGAGGGCATAGCGGCAGTTATAAGAAAAAAAAGACTTCAAAGTGCCTGTGAGCTTCTTGTAGGTACCAACAGAAGCATAAGAGATATTGCGCTTTCTTGCGGTTTTTATGATACCGACTATTTTTCGGTACTTTTTAAAAGAGTTTTTGGTATAACACCCCTTAAATACAGAAAAGAAAACCGCGTTGACAAATAGCCCAAAATAAGTATAATTTATTTGGAGGAAAAAGAAATGTTTAATGTGATTTTATATGTACTTTTTGCTGTTCTTGCTTGTGTTTGTGCTGTGGCACCTACGATTTATCTAAAACGAAAATTTGGCGGCAGTGTGAAAAATGTCCGTCATGGTGTGGCAGTGTATGTAATATTTGCGAGTGTTCTCAGCGCTGTTATATACACGGTTTTTGCAGTAGGTTTTGAGCTTGTTAATATAATAGAAAAAAACGAGTGGACCTCTGTTATTATTAATTCCGCACTTATTAGCGTTTGTGCCTTTGCAGGACATTTTATCTGGCTTAAGGGCATCGTGAAAAAAGAGGGTGAAAAAGGGGATGCACTTCTTTACGGTGCAGGTTATACCGCCGCATATATGGTGCTTTCCTATCTGCTTTCTTCTGTTGCTAACGCTATAATCAGTATTATGGTGTATATTGATGAAAATGCACCAATTTCAAATGTTTTTACTTCGAATATAACACAGGTAGCAAATGCCGATACATATACACTTTTTCTTGAAATTCTGCAGATGCTTTTAACCATTGTTTTCGAGGGGGCTGTATGTGTAATTGTATACAGAGTGTTGCTCTGTAAGGATAAAAAACGCTGGCTAGCGGCGGCATTTTTGCTTCATTTTCTCGGCAATGGCGTAATAAGATGCCACGGAATTGACAGAGGCTATATAATGCTTATACATTTAGCAATTGCAATAATTGCTTCAGGTGCCGCTTACGCCCTGTTGTTCCCTGCGAAAAAGAAAACTCAGGAATAAACTAAAAGCAGTATGCCGAAGCATACTGCTTTTAGTTTAGTAGATATATTGCAAAATTTAGGTATCCCGCAAAGGTTACCCATATAATATATGGAATTAAAAGATAGCCTGCAGACTTGGAAATTCTGTAAAATTTTATGGCAGTAATGATTATAAGAATCCATAATGCGACCAGCCATATAAAAGCAAAAAGATAGGCTTCAAGATTAAAAAACAGAAGCGACCATACAAAGTTAAAGAAGAGCTGTATACCGTAAAGGGTGAGAGCCGATTTGCGATCATAACTTCTCGGGGATACATATACAAGGTACGAGGCAATCCCCATAAGGATAAAAAGCACCGACCATACCACAGGAAACAGCCAACCCGGCGGAGATAAAGGAGGTTTATTAAGAGTTTCAAAGCTCTCCATACTTCCCATTGTAAAAAGGGCAGAAAGTCCGCCGACTGCCAGTGGAATTAAAATACCGACAATAAGATTTTTTAACTGTATTTTCACATAAATCATCTCCCATTATAATCTATGCAAAAAATTGGTTTTTATTAATAAAAAGAATATCGTAGAGGCATATACAACACAAAATTCTGAAGTTGTGTTATTATTTGAGATTAGGGGAATTTATACTGTTTCGATTTACTTTTTAATGAAGTTATGGTATAATTAAAAAAATACTTTTGGAGTTAAAAATATGAGTTGTGATGTTTTTATTAGTTACCGCCGAAAAGATGGTTCTTATCCAACAATGTTTTTATATCATGATTTAATCGAAGCAGGATATAATGTTTTCTATGATGTTGCTAACATTCGTAATGGTGAATTTCCTAAGCTAATTGAGGAAAATTTAATTTCATGCACCGATTTTTTGCTTGTTGTTACAGAAAGTACATTTTCCGAAAAAATATTTGATGAGAATGATTGGGTACACAAAGAAATAAAACTTGCTCTTGAACTTAATAAAAATATTGTACCTATATTTGTTGGCGGAACAATTATCCCTGATAACATTCCTGAGGATATATCTAAAGTGTGTGATTATAACGGCGTTAATCAATTTGACCCTCAAATGATTCATGATATAAACAAAAAAATATTTAAAGAGTATTTGAGGGCTCCGTTTCATTCATTGGATTTAATGGGAAAGGCACGTTTAAGATGTTCTATATACGATGCTACATACGGTGATGAATTTAAAAGATTAAGAATACAAGCAGAAAATGCTTTTTCCAGTGATATGGATGTGCTGAATAGATATATTCATAAGGATAAGAAATACAATGTGCTTGATGTGGGATGTGCTTATGGTTTTGTTGGAGCGTCGAGATTTAATGGTGAGCCATTCTCTAATATAGTGGGTATAGACAAAAATGAAAAATGTATTCTAAAAGCAAAAGAAATTAATACGGATTCTCGTTTTAGTTATTATGTTTCTGATATAGAAGCAAATGATTTTGATGAAAAAATAAAGTCTATTATGACCGAGAATCAAATAGAAGAATTTGATGTGATATATATTGCTTTAGTTATACATCATTTGAAAGAACCTGTCAGTTTTTTGAAAAATGTGCGAAAACTGCTTTCTCAAAATGGAATTATAATTATCAGAGGCTCTGATGACGGTAGCAAGTTGGCATATAATGATGATGGGCTGATGAAAAGCATTATTGAGTTAACTTTAGGCGTATCAGATGTTTCGGATAGATATAACGGTAGGAAAATATTTTCTCAATTAAAAAAAGCCGGCTTTGCAGATGTTGAAATTTTTAGCTATATGCGTGATATTTCTTCAATGGATTTTGATGATAGAGAGAATTTATTCAATGAAAGTTTTTCGTATAGGATAAATTATGTGCGAAGAGAGTATGAAGCTGACCCAAATTCACTACAAAAAAGGAATAATTTTCTTGAAATGGAAGAGCTTCTCGCAAAATTTCAAGAAAGATTTTATGATTCAACCTTTTGGTATTGTGAATATGACTACATTGGTGTAGCTAAGAAATGAGCAATTTAAACTAATGAAAAATAACATTGTAAGTATAGGTGATAAAATTTTTATTTAAAATTTGCCTCAAAGCCTCAGTGTTTGTGCGGGTTATTGCGGCGGCACGAATTAATACATTAATTATTCAGTTAAAAGAAGGTGAAATGCACACCATTATAGGAGTTGCAAATCCCGAACGGTTTTGAAGCATTGATTGACATAACCGAAAAAGTGTTACATTAACCAAAAAGCGAGGTGAATTTCACCTCGCTTTTTGATATGTACAGGAAAAATTTTTACGATACTTTCTGTGTTTTTTGCGGATATATTGAAGCTGTTTTTATTTAAACATTATTTCATTGACGATACTTTGCAGATATTCTTGTTTGCCACTCAAGGGTAATTCTGGTGCACCTATATCTTCGGCGATTTTTGCAAGTTCAGCTAACGAAGTGCTACCTTCAACTATTTTTTTACCGATACCGTTTTTAAAGCTTGAGTATCGCTCTTCAACAAAGTTATTTATTCTGCCGTCCTCAATTATTTCCGCTGCCTTAATAAGACCGAGCGCAAAGGTATCCATACCAAGAATAAAGGCGTGGAACATATCTTCGGCGGTGTAACTTGGTCTACGTGTTTTGGAGTCGAAATTCAGTCCTCCGGTAAGTCCGCCTGCCTTTAAGACCTCATACATACACATTGTTGCTTCG
>JAEIGA010000344.1_pt1 | contig 67679 bp, 93 predicted proteins | sample 9270691 | NCBI WGS metagenome assembly JAEIGA01 (sample SAMN17057246, study PRJNA624740) | gut metagenome | biome: biome; isolation source: fecal sample | host: Bos grunniens | place: China: Xizang | collected 2019 | reverse complement strand
CTCTGTTAGGTCTGCTGAGCATCGAACACCTCGCTAAGGGTATCACTGCTGTAACCATCATGGGTGGCATCATCACCGCTATGATCTGGGCTACTCGAGGCGCCACCGACTGTAAGAGTAACCTCATCGCGATGACCGCTGCTATTGCGACTTTGGCGATTGCCGTGGCGGCCCTTACACTGATCGACACTACGAAACTTCTGAGCGCATCGGTCGCTCTCGGTCTTGTTATGGGCATGTTCGCCCTGATGACCAAAGCGTCTAGTGGCGCGACGGGTTCTATCAAGTCGGTCGTCGTCATGACTGTCGCGATCACTCTCATTGCAGGCGCACTGTACCTGCTCTCCAGTCTGCCGATTGAGTCCTCTCTGTCTTCCGCAGCAGCGATGTCTACTCTACTCCTGTCCCTGTCGGTCGCGATCGCTATCGTCGGTAAGACGGGCGCAGTGGCTGGAAAGGCGTTGATTGCGATCGGTGTGATGACCGCAGTCGTGGGAGCAATTGCTGGCATTCTGTACCTCATGAAAGACATGCCTGTTGAGTCTACGCTTGCGAATGCGACGGCACTGTCGAAGGTGCTGGGTATGCTATCCATCGCTTGCGCCATAACCAGCCTTATTCCAGCTCCCGCAGCTATCAGCGGTGCGCTTGGCTTGGCTTCGTTCATCGGCATCATGGCTGGTGTTCTGGCTATCGCGGGCGGTCTGTCCAGGATTCCGGGATTCAACGACCTCATCGCTGATGGTGGCGAAGCACTCGCTATCGTCGGTTATGCGCTCGGCAACTTCGTAGGCAGCATTCTCGGCGGTCTCTCTGCCGGTGCTACTTCCGGATTGCCCGACATCGGTAAGAATCTGTCTGGCTTCATGAAAGAGGCCGAGGGATTCATCACCGGAGTATCCAAGCTCGGTGAAACCAACATCGTCTCCAATGTCAAGTCCTTGGCCGAGGCGATTTATATTCTGTCTGCGGCGGCTGGTCGCAACGGCCAGGCTGACTGGTCTAAGGCAGTGTTCGGCGACAATAGTCTCGGTACGTTTGGCAGAGACCTCGCCGACTTCGGCGAAAGCATGAGCAGCTTCGTTGCCAACCTGACCAAGAATGGCACGTTTGATTCTGCTACCGTAGCGACCATCCAGTGCGCATGCGATGCAATCAAGACCCTGTCTGAGGCATCCTCCAACATCGATGGTCAGGCGGACTGGTCCAAGTCTATATTTGGCGACAACAGTATTACAGCTTTTGCTACTCAGCTACCGGCTCTGGGTTACGCTTTGAGTTGCTTTGTGAACAACCTCGGCACATTCGATAAGGTCAAGACCGATACCATCGACTGTGCATGTAAGGCGATCAAATCTCTCGCTGACGTTGCTGCTCAGCTTCCCGCAGAAGGCGGTTGGGCGCAGAAACTGTTCGGTGAGCAGAGTCTTGCATCGTTCGGTGCTCAGTTGCCGATGTTTGCCATCAGCATGAATTCGTTCGCTACGAATCTCGGTACCTTCGATAAGACTAAAGTCGCTGCCGTCGAATGCGTCTGCAAAGCGATCAAGGCCCTCAGTGAAGCCGCCAGTACAATTGACGGTCAAGCGGATTGGTCTAAGGCTCTCTTTGGCGACAACGGTCTGGCCGCGTTTAGCAGTCAGCTTCCTAGTCTCGGCACCAACCTGAGCGCATTCGCGACCAATCTGGGCACCTTCGACGAAGCTACTGTGACTACAATAACCTGTGCTGGCAACGCCATCAAGGCATTGTCCGATGCGGCAAACGGTATCGATGGTCAGCCCGATTGGGCGAAGAAGCTCTTCGGTGATAACGGTCTGGCAGCGTTCGGCACTCAGCTGTCCGGCGTCGGCACGAACCTTGCAGCGTTCGTAAAGAACCTCGGTACGTTCTCCAGTGCTCAGGTAGCTACGGTCAACTCTGCCGTGAATGCGATCTCCGCACTGGCTTCCCTAGCTAACGCGGACCTTAAGGGCGCTAAGAAGAACCTCGAAGGCTTCGGCGATAAGCTCGGGACCTTCGCTACCGACTTCAAGACGTTCTGCAGCGATATGCCTAGTTCCGAGAGCGTCGGCTCCGCTGTTACCGGACTCCGCAGTATTCTCTCCGCGATTGAAGAGGTGTCTGCGGCTAATTCCGGCGCTCTCGGCGAACTCGCCATTAACCTCCAGTACCTCGGTAATGATGCTGTCGATAAATTCGTAAGCGCATTCACTAGCCAGACCGCTAAGACTGACGTCAAGGACGCTGCCGATGCTCTCGCTGATAAGGCGGTCGAAGGCCTCGACGGACTGGATGACGATGCTGAGGATGCTGGTGAGGACCTTGGTTCTGGCCTGGTTCGAGGTATCAAAAACAAATACGATGATGCCTACAGCGCAGGTTATACTCTCGGTCAGAAGGCTGTACAGGGCGAGAAGGACGGTCAGAAGTCCAACTCCCCGTCTAAGCTTACTATCCAGGCAGGTAGGTGGTTCGGTGAAGGTCTGGTAATCGGTATTCAGAAAATGGGCGATCGAGTCCGTGATGCCGGTTATGGCCTTGGTAACACCGCTGTGAAGTCCCTGTCTTCTACTGTATCCCGAATCGCAGCTGCTGTGGACTCCGACTTGGACTTCCAGCCCACGATTCGCCCCGTCCTCGACCTTAGCGACGTACGCTCCGGAGCAAGCGCCATCAACGGTATGCTCGGAGTGGGTTCTTCCGTTGGAGCGCTGGCAACAGTCGGTGCAATCAGCCACGGCATGAGCCGCAGAGGTCAAAATGGAGGTAACTCCGACGTCGTATCCGCCATCGATAAGCTCCGTAAGGAACTCGGCAACGTCGGTAATACGACCAATATCATCGAAGGAGTTACTTACGACGATGGCTCTAACGTCGCTAACGCTGTTAAGGAAATTGCCAGATATGCTCGAATGGGAAGGAGGGTTTAATGAATGGCTAAATTGTCTAGCGACGGCAAGTACGTAACTGTAGTTAAGGGCGACACCCTATCCGCGATCGCTCGAGACTACGGAAAAGGTAAGACCTACAAGCAGCTCGCTGCAATCAACAACATTCCTAATCCCGACCTGATCTATGTCGGGCAGAAGATTTACCTGACCAAAGACGGCGCTTCCGGCACAGGAGGTTCGTCCACTAGCTCCAATAAGCCGACTATCAACCAGTTTGGTTTGGTAAGTAACGCGGACAACCTCCTGTTTGCGACCTGGTCCTGGAGCAAGTCGAATACTGAGAGCTATAAGGTTCTGTGGACGTACGATACCGGAAACGGTGTCTGGTTCGAGGGTAGTAATACGACTATCACGGTTGATGCTGACGCTCCCGAACTGTCCCGGCAGAGCACTTATACCGTTCCCAGCAATGCCCGTAAGGTCCGATTCAAGGTAAAGCCGATCTCTAAGAAGAAGACCGTCAACAACAAGGAAACCAGCTATTGGGAGGCCAATTGGTCTGATATTAAGACCTATACGGACGCGACTCCGATCGAGACGCCTCCCGTCCCCACTGTAACAATCGAAAAGTATAAGTTAACCGCCACGCTTGACAATCTCGACATTGACGCTACGGGTATCGAGTTCGAGATTGTAAAGGATAACGCTGCTCAGTCCTATAACACCGGTAAGGCTAAAATAGTGACTGGCCACGTGTCCTACTCTTGCTCGGTAGACGCCGGTAGCGAGTACAAGGTTCGTGCTCGGGCTTATAAGGGAACTGATTACAGTGACTGGTCTGGTTATTCCTCCAATGAGGGTACGATGCCTGCTGCTCCCTCGGGCATCACCTCCATCAGGGCAGCTTCCAAGACTTCCGTATATCTCGCATGGGGTTCCGTAAAGAGCGCCAAGTCCTACGACATCGAGTATACGACTAAGAAGACGTACTTCGACGCCTCCAACCAGACCACAACTCAGTCCGGCATTGAAGGTACGCACTTCGAGATGACCGGTCTTGAAACTGGCCATGAATACTTCTTCCGTGTCCGTGCGGTCAATGAAGACGGTTCCTCCGCATGGTGTGAACCCAAATCCGTCAAAATAGGTGATGATCCGGCAGCTCCGACCACCTGGTCTTCCACCACGACCGCGATTACTGGCGAGCAGCTTAGCCTGTGTTGGGTGCATAACGCTTCTGATGGTTCCGCCCAGACATATGCTGAGCTCGAGCTCGACATAAGTGGAGCTAAGTATACTTATACTCTCAACGACAAGGCTGTCAACAACAGTATTATTTCGTATACTCCGCTCAGTGAAGAGGACCGGGAAGCTGGTAAGACGAACTCCGTTCTGGTGAAAACATCTGGCTATACGGAGGGCACAAAGATCCTCTGGAGAGTTCGCACTGCCGGCGTAACGCTGGTGTACGGCGAATGGTCCGTCCAGCGTACGGTTGATATTTATGCTCCCCCCACGTTGACTCTGACTGCTCCCAGTGCGGTTCAGGCATTTCCGATTACCATCAAGGCTCTCGCTGGACCCAACACTCAGGCCCCGATTAGTTACCATGTGTCGATTACTTCGAACGAGGTCTATGAATCCGTGGATAACGTTGGTAATCCCTACACTGTGAATGTCGGCGATGAGGTGTATTCCAGGCACTTTGATATTTCAACCGTTCTCGAGCTTACGCTATCCGCCGGCGACATCGACCTTGAGAACAACGTATCGTACACCTTGAAATGTACGGTTGCAATGAATTCTGGTCTGACCGCAGACGCTTCCAAGACGTTTGGCGTCACCTGGACCGACGGTTTGTATACTCCCAACGCCGAAATCAGTGTCGACCTGGACACTTACACGGCATCTATCAGACCGTATTGCGAGAAGTATTCGTACGTAAACCGTGTACTGAAGTACTCGTACGGGCGATACACCGAGACTGGGGAAACGATCCCTTCTGTGTATGGCGAGGTTGTTCGTGGCGCGGTGACTAGCTTTGGTCAGCCCGTATATCGAGGTGTAACGGTCGATGGCGACGAAGTGTACTACTACGTGAGCGAAGTCGTGGAGTATGCGAAGGACGTTTCTTTGTCTGTGTATCGAAGGGAGTTCGACGGTACATTCACTGAGATCGCCACCGGTCTGAAGAACGAAATGTTCGCGACCACTGTCATCGACCCTCATCCCAGCCTTGATTATGCTCGGTACCGTATCGTAGCGATTTCCGAGGATACTGGAGCGGTCAGCTTCTATGATCCTCCTGGATATCCTGTCGGTGGTATCGGTATCGTCATTCAGTGGGATGAGCAATGGAGCAGCTTCGAGACCAACGAGGCATCTGCCCTGGAACAGCCTCCCTGGTCTGGTTCCCTGCTAAAGCTTCCTTACAATGTTGATATTTCTGATAGCGTGAAACGGGACGTCGCTCTGATCGAGTATATCGGTCGTTCGAGCCCGGTCGCATACCATGGAACCCAGGTTGGCGATACCTCCACTTGGAACACCGTCATCGACCGCGAAGACAAAGAGACTCTGTATGCTCTTCGTCGACTCGCTAAGTGGATGGGTAACGTCTATGTCCGCGAGCCTTCCGGTAGCGGCTACTGGGCGAGTATCAACGTCTCCTATAGTCTGAAACATCGCGATGTCACCATCCCCGTTACATTCGACGTAACGCGTGTCGAGGGAGGTGCTTGATATGGCAGATTGGTTGTCCTCCATGCAGCAGACATTCGAGTATTACACGGTCGACCCGGGAACGTGGAAGGACGTGAGAAAGCTCGACAACGTCAAATCCTGCACGATTAACCGAGATGCAGAAGCGGAAACGCTTGGCTCTGCTACTATCGACGTCACGGAATCCGTTGGAGAATGCTACATCCGAGTATATCTCATCACGATTCAAAATGGAGTCCGTGAGAAGCACCCCCTCGGCACCTTCCTGGTTCAGACCCCTTCTTCTAGCTTTAACGGTAAGATCCGCAACGTTTCCATGGATGCTTACACCCCTCTGTTGGAGCTGAAGGAGAATCCTCCTCCTCTCGGATATTCGCTATTCAAGGATGCGAATATTATGGAACAAGCATATTTGCTGTCCCGTGAACACATGAGAGCCCCCGTGGTCCGAGCTGCTTGCGATACAACGTTGTACAACGACTTCGTCGCCAATACCAGTGACACCTGGCTTACGTTTCTGACTGACCTGATTTCCAACGCAAAGTATGAGTTCTCTCTGGATGAACTCGGTCGTGTCTTGTTTGCGCCTAAGCAGGACACGGCCTCTTTGCAACCCGTTTGGACGTACGACGACGGTAACAGTTCCATTCTCCATCCCGACATAGAGATGGATCACGACCTGTATGGCATTTACAATGTTGTTGAAGTCACATATTCGGACGCCCATAGTCATTATCATGTACGAGTGGTTAATGATGATGAGAACAGCCCTACATCCACGGTGAATCGAGGTCGTGAGATCACCTACCCCGATACCAGCCCCCGTCTTTCTGGCGTACCTACTCGCAGTCAGCTTGAAGAGTACGCAGAGAGACTCCTGAAAGAGCTGTCTACCGTCGAATACACCATAACCTACACTCACGGCTACTGTGGAACTCGACTCGGCGACTGTGTGCGTCTTAACTATTCCCGCGCAGGACTGAAAGACATCAAGGCGAAGATTATCAGCCAGTCCATCAAATGTGAACCCGGCTGCCCCGTTACGGAGAAGGCAGTATTTACTACTAAACTTTGGAGGTGATGAACCATGGGCCTGTCTAGCGATCTCATTTCGCAGTTCGTAAAGGCTACTAAGGACGAAAAACCAAAGTCCACTGAAGCAACCGTCTACGGCACCGTCGTGGAGCGGAACGGCGATCTCTATGTTCAGCTCGATGGCTCTGACGTTCTCACCCCGGTTAGCTCCACCGTCAAAATGGAGTCGGGTGAACGAGTCATGGTTCAGATCAAGGACCATACTGCGGTTGTTACCGGTAACCTCACAACTCAGTCGGCCAGAAGCGATGACCTTGATGACGTCGTGAATGAAATCACCGAGGTTGAGATTCTGGTCGCCGACAAGGTGAGTACTTCGGAGCTTGACGCTGAGATAGCGAGAATCGATGAGCTCGTGGCCGAGAACGCCACTATCACTGGACGTTTGGAAGCGAGCGAAGCTGTCATTTCTGAGCTTGAGGCTGAGAATGTTACCATCGACGGTACTCTGACGGCCCATGAAGCCGAGATTACAAAGCTGTTCGCCGAGAAGCTCGATGCCGAGTTCGCCGATATTACGTATGCGACCATTGAAAATCTGACTGCTACCAACGCTCAGATTAACAATTTAGAAGCTACGTACGGCTCCTTCATCGAGCTTACTGCGGAACGGCTTGAGGTTATCGATGCCGAAATCGGCAATCTCGAAGCTGAATACGCCACTATCGACTTCGCTAATATTGGATCGGCTGCGGTTGAGAACTTCTTCGCACTCTCCGGTATTATCGAAGATCTTGTCGTTAGTGACGGCAACATTACCGGCACGCTTACGGCTGTCGACATCAATGCGGACTACATCAATACTGGCACTTTGAAAGCTGAGCGGCTTGTGCTTCTTGGCGAAGACGGCCTCTTCCATGAAATCAACGTTGCAGCCGGTGGCATTACCGAGGGTGAAGTCGTCCCTGACGACAGCATTCATGGTAGTGTAATCACCGCGAAGTCCATAACTGCCACGCAGATATTTGTTGATGATTTGATCGCTTTCGACGCCACCATCGGCGGCTTCAACATTGGCACCAATTCGTTATATTCTGGCGTAAAGGAATCCATCGATAACTCCACGCGGGGTATCTACATGGATACTGACGGCCAGGTATATTTCGGCGATGCGGACAACTATATTCGCTACTACAAGACTACTGACGATGCAGGTAACGAGGTTTACAAACTCGCGATAGCCGCTGAGAGCATTCTCTTTGGTGCTAATTCCAAGAGTTCTGTGGCCGACCTGCAGGCTCTTACCGAGCACGTCAAGTTAGGAAGGCATTACGACCCTGAGACGGGCGATGAGAAGCCTAGTATCGAATTGGCCGAGGGTGATACCGACTTCAAGCAAGTCATCACCAACACCAAGACACTGTTCATGGACGGCGATAATGTTGGCACTGAGATCAACACCGAAGGTCTGGAAACTGAAAACGTAACCATTCGTGGCGAGCATCGTCAAGGAAATTGGGTTTGGGCTCAACGGTCTAATGGTAACTACGGTCTTATTTGGAAGGAGGCGACTGCGTAATGGCATCTTGTCAAACCGCAAGGTGGGTATCTACGGCTCCATATGTCGTACTGACTGTAACGCAGACTGAAAGTACCGACACTGCGGTCACTCTTTCCTGGACGCTTCAGTATAAGTCCGACTATGCTGCCAATACCAATGGAGCCGGTCGTGCGTACACGGTCAAAATAGGCGGTTCCGTAGTCAAAGAGGGCACCTATAACATCGACGGCATTACGGGTACCAAGACAATCGCCAGCGGCACCAAGACGATCAACAAGACCACGGCCGCTCAGAGTATTGCGTTCAGCGTGTCGTTCAACTTCAGTTTGACCTGGAGTGGCACTTACGGCGGAACTAAGTCTGCGTCCAGCAGTATTTCGATTGGCGCTAAGACGTCTTATACGGTTACATACAATGCAAACGGTGGTTCGGGTGCCCCTGCGACTCAGACCAAATGGCACGGCACCAACTTGACTCTGTCAAGTACCAAGCCTACCAAAACAGGTTACGCGTTCCAGGGTTGGGCTTTGTCCAAGGCTGATGCTGACGCCGGTACCTGGTACTATCAGCCTGGCAGCACCTGCGGTCAAAACAACAACCTAACGTTATACGCCGTTTGGGAAGCCAATACGTACAAGGTCACGTATAACGCAAACGGTGGCTCTGGCGCTCCTGCGGCTCAGACGAAAACGTACGGTAAGGCGTTGACCCTGTCTAGTACGAAACCCACCAGAACTAACTATACGTTCAAGGGCTGGGGCACGTCTGCATCTGCAACTAAGGTCACATATGCTGCAGGAGCATCGTATACGGCAAACGCGGCAATCACTCTGTATGCTGTGTGGGAGCTCGCTTACGAGAAACCCCGCATTACACTCGGCACTATAGGTAGATGTACCTCTGATGGTACGGCCTCCGACACTGGCCCATACGCTAAGGTCAACTTCGACTGGGCGTGCGACAAGACTGTGTCTTCTATCAAAATAGAGTGGAAACTCGCATCTACAACCACTTGGACCAACAGTAAGTCTGTATCCGCAACGGGTACCAGTGGTACGGTGGGTATAGTCATCGGCGATGGCGCGTTAAGCGTCGAGAAGACTTATGCAATTCGGATTACGGTTAGCGATAGTGGCGGTAGCTTTAGCAGAACGGCCCCTATCAACGGTATCAAATTTGCGTTCGATGCTCTCCCCAATAACGAGGGCGTGGCTTTTGGTAAGCCGGCGGAGAATAAGCAATATGCCGACTTCGCATACAAGGTTCGTCTGCGCGATAACATGTTGCTGCAAGCGGACAAGGCTATCTACAGTAGAAATGCCGAGGATACCGAAAGTCTCGCTCTTCTCTACCTCACCGGAACCGGCAATACCTCTCTGGGGTACGGTGGCTACACAAAGAAAATCGGTAACACGAATATTTACGGCCAAAACATCACACTTAATGTTGATGATGGCGTATTTATCAAGGGCAAGCGACTTTCCGGAAATAAAGTGCTATGGAGTGGTGCGCTGTATATGTCCGAGGGTCAGACGGCGACCTTGTCCGAAGCTGTTAGTTTGCAGGCAAACGGCATCATACTCGTTTTTAGTGAATATACCGATGGCGCGGCGGTGAATGCCAACTTTAATATGCAGTTCATACCCCGATACTTCGTGAGCGCGTTCGAATCTAAAGGCGTCAATGTGGTTATATCCAGCGCTACTATGAATGCTATCGCCAACAAATACGTGTATATTTCCGATACTAGCATCACCGGATACGCTACGAATAACACCGCCGCTACCGAAGTAAGCTCGGGCGTGGTGAGAACTTCCAAAAATTTCGTCCTACGGGCAGTTATAGGAGTGTAATCTATGGCAATTAAGAAACCTGTGACCGAACATAACGGTGTCGTTACCGAGTACCATCGGATCGCGCTTCTGAGCATCGATGTGCATAATCAGAACAGCATTCTCGTGCACTCCTATCTCAGCGCAGACGGGAGGCAGGTCGAGAAGGACTACGCTGCTGGCAAGTACAATAACGTCGAAGCCGGTATGATGAACTTCCCGTACGTTCAGGCAACTTATATTTCGGCTACGTATGATGAGTCTATGACCATCACTAAAGCATACGAATATCTGAAGACCCTGCCCAAGTTCGCTGGGGCGGAGGATGTTTGAGGAAAGGAGGATGAGGCATGACTGAAGCAGTAATTGTCGCACTTCTTTCTTTGTTTGGCACGCTGATCGGCTCTCTGTGCGGTATTCTGGCGGCCAACAAACTCACCAACTATCGAATCGAGCAGCTCGAGAAGAAGGTCGAGAAGCATAACAGCGTCATCGAGCGTGTATACAAGCTCGAAAAACATGCTGCTGTTGTGGATGAGGAGATCGGCCATCTCGAGGCTTATCACAAGTGAAGGGAGAAACTACATATGGATTTTCTGAAGAACCTGGCAGACCTGATCAAGGTCAAGACCATCGTCACCCTTCTGGTCATGATGGTATTCGTCGTCATGTCTCTGCGCGGCGACTTCCAGCCCGCTACCGTCGAGAATGTTGTACTGATCGTCATCGCGTTCTACTTCGGTACCCAGCACGAGAAGCGTGCCGCTGCTAAGACGCAGACAAAGACCGACTCTGAGGGTACGGCTGAATAAAAGCAAAGGAGGGGCCCGTGTAAACGGCAACCCCTCTTCTTTTTACTTTCGCGAAGAAAACATCTCATATTATGAGAGGAAACAAGAGAACATTAGAAAGTCAAATTGTAAGATGTGGACGACTATGCCTTCATAAGAAGGAGGGAACTCATACCACGCCCTTTCACTTTTCTTTTTCGCGAACTTTTCATTATAGTAAATCGCGATTTATACAGACCCTTTTATGGAAGGGAGTGAAACGACATGCTTAAAAATATTAAAAAGTATGTTTATAAAAAGCTGCTCGCTTATCACCTGAAGAAGTCCGATTACTGTTATAGCAAGATCGATGAATGGAATGCGGACAATAACAGATATTGGGGTAATAAGACAGCAAGGCATACCATGAAATGTTTGAAGCTGACCGTGAAGCTCAATAAGTTGGAAGAGGACTAACAATCCCTCTTCTTTTTCTTTATAAACCTTGATACGACGCTTTCGGTATCATATAGGTCCTCATGAATCAGGGTCTAAAAGACCCCTAAATTATTTATATTTGAGCTTCAGCTTAATCTTGTAAGGAGGAGTGTACCATTGCATTCCTTTTGTCGTGTCTAATCCGTATTCGCCGGCGTTCGCTTTTGTTATTCGAACTGTCGATCCGCGTTCGTACTCGATCCTATCAATTATATTCTTGAGGTACTGGTTCTTTAGTTTAGCGTCTACTTCCGGGTCTTCAAGAGCATCCAAAGCATCCTCGAACTTCAGTAACTCTTCTTTATAATCGACCTGCTTTGGCATGGAACCCTTCGCTTTAGCCAACGCTTTCTGAACCTCTTCCTTTTCTGATAGTAGCTTCTGGTTCAGCCTTTTGAATATTTCAGGCGGCATGGCTACTTCTGGATCGTATTGGTCCTCCCATTGTTTGATCTCTTTCTCTTCAAGCTCTTTTAGTTTTTTCTCAAGACGGTCTACCAGGTTCTTGTGAAGCTTAAATGAATCGTCCTGGTTATTCTTAATGCGAAGCTGGAAATCTCGTATACAGTCTCTTATAGTAGCGCATACATCCTTATATATTTCTTCGAATATTGCAGAGCCGCTCTTGCAGTGTATCTGGTTGTTACAAACGAGTTTCGGCGGCGCATATTCGACACCGTTCTTCCGATACGTATTATACCCCATTTTCGTTCCGCATTTACAATACATCAGTCCGCTGAACGGGTTCTTCAAAGTTAAATCGCGTTTCGTACGGTGACGTTGCCCTTTAATCTCTCTAGCTTTATAAAACAATTCTTCCGATACTATACCGTCATGTTTGCCTTCGAAAATGAGGTACTCGTCCACTTTTGCTTTTGGGCGAAGCTTACGAATCTCTTGGTCTTCTATAATCTTAATAGTCTTTCTCCAGTTCCAACGCACACAACCAATGTAGTGAACATTTTCTAGCATCGAGAAGATCTGGTACGTACGCCAATATTTACCTCCAGTTTTAGTTTTAACTCCAAGTTCTTCAAGTCGTCTGCATATCGCCGTCACTCCGATATCCTCGTTACAGTACCAGTTAAACACCATCCTCACCACATCTGCCTGGTCTTTTCTTTCGATAAGGGTGTGGTAGCTCTTCTTACCGTCGGTTTTCTCGATACGATCGAATCCGTACGGAGCAACTGATCCTACATAATTTCCTTCTTTAACACTCGCTAATTTACCACGAGCTTGAATCTTCTTGAAGTATTCCAAGTATTCGTTACCTCGTTTTAGCTCACGCTCGAAAGCATCTCTATCATATTCGTCACGCAAGTCATATATTTTCATAGGCGTGATTACGTACGTGTTCGTATATCTCAATATTCTGATTAACCTTCCAGCATCCTCGAGATCGCCACGACTTAAACGTTGAACTTCAACGACAGCCACTGCTTTAATGGCTGGGTTTTCGATAGCTTTCAATAATCTTAATATCTCAGGACGGCTGTCTAACGATTCGGCACTCCCGACTTCCCTATATTTATTCTCTTCTGGTATAGGGCCGCCTAAATACTTCTCCGCGTATTCTTCTATTATCTTGTCATGCTTGTCCAGCACCTCCTCGACTGATAGTAATGGGTCATCAGTCCTTGATTTCCTTCCATAATCCAGTGTTTCGTAGTTGTAAAATCTTGGGTATTCTTTGTACATTGGCTATTTTCTCCTCCTTTGTGACCACTTTACAAGAAAATACCCGATATTGCAAATGATTTGATAATTTAATCTAGATTTAAGATTCCGCGAAACCCGTACGCAGGTGACAATCGCGATTGTTATATTACAATAGAAAACAGCGCCCGGTGTCATAGAGAGGTGAACATGGAAAGAGCATATAGATATAGAAATGGGACTATACATGTAACGTTGCCTGAGTCGTGTGATAGGGAAGAACTTAAGAAATTGACTGAAGAGTTTCTCAAGAAAGTTATAAGCGAGGGAAAAAAGAATGTCCACAGTAATTCGTCCAACAATTTCAGAAAGAAACAAGTACTACATCGATAAACACCGATACTATGAATTAAAGCACTTCTGCTTGCAATACAATGAGTGGAAGAAAGCGTATAGATCCTGTTGCGAATCTATTATATTTACATCGCGATTCGAAAAGATGCCTTCCAGTAGTTCTCCAGGCGACCTAACGGCTAAGTACGCTCTCAGACGTGCACAATACGGCGAAAAAATTAAGATGATTGAAGACCTCGCCAAAGAGGCGGACGACTTCCTTTACCCTTATATTCTCAAGGCGGTAACTGAAGGGTTGTCATACACATACATGAAAACCAAACTAGGTATCCCTTGCGGTAGGGATATGTACTACGACCGATATAGAAAATTCTTTTGGCTGCTAAGCGAGTCCAGAAACTAATTGGGAGAGATGACGATGAGACAAGATGCTAAAATGGATATGAGAAGAAAAGCACGGATGATTCGAGGCACTATAAACCTGCTAGTAGATGACGCTAGTTATATTTGCGCAGACGCCGATGACTTCGATCTGGTTGGACTCAGGGAGTCTATCCCAGAGGCTAAAGCGACAGTCGAAAGGTTAATAGACCACATAGCAGATCTCGAATATGCTGTATATTTGTCAACTCACGAAGGGCCCTCTAGCTAGGGTCCTTTTCGCGTATTTTACAGTATGTATTATGAGACTATAAGAAAGGAGTCAAATGTTATGAAGAACTTTATCATCAATATCGTATCTTTCGCATTCGGAGCTGTTGTCGGCGCTGCCGCTGGCGCATTCGTTATCACGACGGCCGAGCTGACCATGCCCGAAATGCGTGAGATGACCGAAGAGATGTCCAAGCACTTTGACCAGGTCTAACTCAAGCGGAGGAGCTCTACACGGGCTTCTCCCTTACGCGTTAATTACATTCTCCTTTATGACAATAAACGAATAAGGAGATGTTGTTTATGATGAATATTATTGCCAAGCTTATCGGGTGGTTTAACACAACCGCCACCATGAGCTACGACGAAATAGTGTTCGTTGGAATCAGCAGACTTAACTAACCGTAAAGGTGAGCTCTACACGAGCTTGCCTTTTCTGTTTCGCGACATCAACATTCTCCTTTATGAGAACTACATAAAATTTAAGGAGGTATATTCTATGGTACGTAGCATTATCAACTGGTGCGACAAGCAGATCGATAAGAGCGTCGCAGATTCGAACCAGGCTCGTGGCATCGCAAGAGCAGCTGTCTCTGGCGGTGTCGAGGGCCTGGCCGACTGCGCATTCTTCTTGGGCCTGCTCGTGCTCGTCGGTAGCTTTGTGGCCGAGATCGACAAACGGCTCAATAAGTAATTCTCAAGCGGAGGAGCTCTACACGGGCTTCTCCCTTTAATTTACACAAGGAGGTAATTCAAAATGGACAACGCGGTCCAAATAGAAATGCGCAAGCTCGTAGATACCCTGAATGAAGCAGCCGATGCATACTACAACGGGGAACCGGTGCTTCCCGACGTGGTGTACGACGCTCTGTACGACAGACTCGTGATGCTCGAACAGACGCATAAGTACGTCCTCGATAACAGCCCTACTCAAAATGTGGGTTATGAGGTGCGCTCTCAGCTCTCTAAGGTGCGTCACGAACATCTCGCTCTGTCCCTCGACAAGACCAAGGACCGTGAACATATGCGAGACTGGCTTGGCGATCGACTGGGCGTTCTGTCCTGGAAGTGCGACGGCCTGACTGTGATTCTTACGTACGACCACGGTCATCTGGTGGGCGCTGCCACTCGTGGAGATGGGGCAATTGGTGAGGATGTCACTCGTAATGCAGTGAACTTCCTGGGTGTCCCGCTCAAGATCGAGGACAAACGGCATATCGTCATCAGAGGTGAGGCGGTTATTCCGTATCAGACGTTCGACAGCATCAATGAGAAGTTTCCTGCCGATAAACAATACAAGAATCCGAGAAACATGGCTGCCGGAGCCGTCAAAATGCTTGACCCTCGTAAGTCCGCCAGCTTCCGAGTGGTTTATATTCCGTTCGAGCTGGTTAACGCAGACGAACTTGGATTCGATAGCTTTGCGGAGAGCCTTGACTATCTCGAAACTCTGGGGTTCCGTCCTGTCGAGCGCATGGTAACCAATCAAACGATCATCACGGATCAGATTGCAACATGCGAAGACACCGTGGAAGGCATGCCTTATCCAACTGACGGACTGGTCGTGGTGTACGACGACTTGGGCTGTCACGAAGCGCTGGGCGCCACTCGCAAGTTCCCTAAGTATGCGAAAGCATTCAAGTGGGCCGATACGACTAAGACCACTGTCCTTAGAGGAATCAAGTGGTCCGTCGCAGAGACTGGCCTGATCAGCCCGGTTGCGATATTTGACCCGATCGAACTCGAGGGTACTACCGTTCGTCAGGCCAACCTTCACAATATCTCCGAAATGCAGAATCTCGGTCTCGGCATCGGCGATCATATTCGAGTGTACAAGGCAGGTAAGATCATTCCTCAGGTGCTCGACTGCATCGAACAGCGAGGTGGCATTGATATTCCGACTGCATGCCCTCGCTGCGGAGCACCCACGGAGCAGCGCCTGGGAGCGAACGGACGAAGCCTGTTCCTGAACTGTACGAACGTGGATTGTAATCTAGAATAAACCCCTCTAATCTAGGTTACATTTCCCGTACGTAGGCGACCAATCAAAATGGTAAATTCGAAATGTGAAATTTCCCCGGGTGGGAGTTTTGGAAAAACATTTTAGAAAGGAGATTACTATGGAGTTTCTGATCGGTATTTTCGTAGGAGGGCTGCTTTTCTGGCTTTTTGTGGACCGCAAGAAGCCTTCCGGAACGTTCGTTATCGACTTCTCCGACGTGGCCAAGGACGTCTGCCGCCTGGAACTGGATGAGCACCTCGACGATATTTACGGAAAGAAGAGCATCCTGCTCCGTGTACGGACGATCGCGTTCCAATCGCAGGAATAACAGCTCCTATTATGGAATCAAACCCATCAAACCAAAGAAAGGATGATTAACTATGGAAATCAAGGAACTGCTGGAGGAGACTGTCAAGGACCGTCTCGAACAGATCGCCGGTGATGGCATCGCCGAGGAGGACAAGAAGCAGGCGTTCGATGAGGCCATGAAGGCCGCCGACCGCGTCATTGAGATCAACAAGATCGAAGCCGAGAAAGACGGCAAGAAGATCAATAAGATTCTCAAGTACGTCGAGATGGTGGCCGTCCCGGTCGCACTGGCAGCGCTGGACTACTTCTTCAAGATGCGCTTCACCAAGACGGTCTGCCACTTCGAGAAGGACTACACCTTCACTACCCAGGCAGGCAGAAGCGTTTCCCAGTTCTTCCGCTGGAGAAAGTAAGATTCCAAACGAGAGGGGCCTAACAAGCCCTTCTCTTTTTGCTTAAGGACGTTATATTTACATCCTCCTTTATGAAAGGAGGCGATTAAATGGACGTCAAAATCGATTATTGTGCGCTTGCTGACGCAAATACCAAAACTGCAGCATTCCATGTGGATTTAGCCCGGCAATATTTTGAAGCCGGTAACATCCCTATGGCGCTCTATCACAGGAATCTTGCGCAGAAGATCGTCGATAATAACTGGAACATAATTGCTAAAATGCTCGAAGAGGGTCGTTAATGGCCCTTTTCGTTTCCTTTTCGCGGCTTAAACATCCTCCTTTATGAGAGAAAATTATAGGAGGGCTTTAATATGCTTAAAACTATTATTGAGGACGTGACCAACCTCGCCCTGCTCCTGATTGCTGTACTAAGCTATGCCGCCGGATTCAACGCTGGAATCGCTGGATCTTGGGTCGTCATGCTGCTGAGCTTCGGAGTCTTTGCGGGCGTTATGCCGATCGTCAATCGTAGATTTGGCGAATAAACTCGACCAATCTTAAAGAGAAGCTTCGGCTTTCTCTTTTCGTTTTCCCTAGGAGGTGAGCAATGAGATACCACTATGAAAAACCTGCCGTATATTTCGCAATGTATGGTTCTACATATACTTGCGAGCATCCCGTGTACGACAGGTGCACGTTATTTGAAATAGGAGACAAGGGTCTGGCTGTGATTCAGCAGCGGTTTGAGCCTAAGACGAAGCGGACTTACTGGGGCGAGATCGATCCTTGGTTGAACGACTGTTTATATTTACATACGAGGTTCAGGAAGTTCTTTGATGAGCGCGCAGGTGAATGCGTGAACGGTTTATATCCAACCGTGACAATTCGCCAGATCATGTGGGCGCTGAAGCTTAAACCAATCGCGAAAGAACGCTGGGAGACGTGCTTTGACCGTCGGGATATTTGACGTTAGATTTACACTCTCCTTTATGAAAGGAGGGATTTTTATGCGTACTTATACGATTCGCGAAATCAGTAGCAAACTCGGTGTAAACCCGGAAACCGTTAGACGCTGGGTACGAAGCGGCGAGCTACGGTCTACTATTGGCTCTAAAAAGAGCGGAAATGTTATCGAGGAATGCAATTTAGAAATGTTTCTCAATAAACATCCGAAATATGCTGAAAAGATGGACACGAGCTATTCAACCGTTAACGAAGCGCTAACGACGGCCATGAGGGAAATACAACGAGAACTGAACACACTGTATAATCGTCGTGACTACATAAACGCTAAAATCTCTGAATTAGAAAATATTCTTAAAAGACTTGAGGCCTAACCACGGCCTCTTTTCTTTTCGCGCGAATTACATCTTCCTTTATGACACCAATACTTTAGGAGGTATAACTATGGAAAAGATTATCAATGTGGTGAAGAAGCCCTACGTCTGGGTGACCGGCCTGATCGTCGCTGCGATCGCTGGTATCGTGACCTGGTGCTTTACCCGCAAGTAATCCCGCCAAGCAAATCCCCAAGTAAACCGAAGCAAGGGCCCTACACGGGCTCTTTGCTTTTCTTCGCCATATTTACACCCCATATAATGAAAGGAGGATGATCGAATATGGTTTTATTCACTATCGGATTGCTCATTCTGATCCTGTTGGCGGTGTTCGCCATCGCGGTCATTAGCGTCTTTGGCGCTGGTGCCGTGATCGTGCTCGGCGACGTGATCGTTTGCGCGTTCATTCTGGGATGGATCATCAAGACCATGCTCAAAAAGAAGAAAAAGTGATAAGGGCCCTACGGGGCCTTTATTCTTTCCCTCGCGACATAAACATGCTCCTTTATGAAAGAATACCAAACGCTTTAGAAAAGGAGAAACAATTATGTTTATGCTTATCGTGTGCGCACTGGCGTATATTCTTCTTACTATGGAGGAAATCTCCATGAAGAGCGAGCTCAAAGCTCGAGGCTTCGAAGAGGCTTAACACGGCCTCTTTGGCTTTGCAAGCACGATAAGCGCGAAAACTACACCTCCTATAATGAAACCAACAACTTTAGGAGGTATAACTATGCTGTATATCGTTGCCGCAGTGATGTTCTTATCACTCATTGCTGTTGCTTACACTAGCGTATCCTACGAAGACGAGGATTAAAGGCGAAGCCCACAATGGGTTTCCCTTTTCGCGAATTATACACCTCCTATAATGAAACCAATACAAAAAGGAGATGTTTATAATGTTGAACTTCATCATTCTGACTATCAGCATCATGGTGGCCATTCTTCTGGCCTCTGCGCTGGCATGTGTTATCATGCTCCAGCCCAAGGTCATGAAGTGGTACCTGCGCTACGTCATGAAGATGTCCGAAGACATCGCTAAAGAGTTTACTGATTTCTAAGGCAAGGCCCCAACACGGGGCTTTCCCTTTAGCTTTTTATCCTATATCCGAAAGGTGAGAAGAACAATGAACAAAGTACTGGTCAGTACAAAACTATTTTTCCGTCGCAATGGTTCAACGATTCTGACTTGCATTGGAGGTGTAGGAGTAGTAGCTACATCCGTAATGGCCGTAAAGGCGACACCTAAAGCTTTATATTTGCTGGAACAAGCAAAAGAAGAAAAGGGTGAGGACCTAACTATTATCGAGAAAGTCGTTGTAGCAGGTCCTTGCTATATTCCTGCGGTCGTGACTGGAGCGAGCACAATCGCTTGCATCTTCGGCGCGAACGTCCTTAATCATCGCAGTCAAGCGTCTCTGGCAAGCGCGTATGCATTACTCGATCGTTCGTACAAGGATTACAGAGCGAAAGCCAAAGAACTCCTCGGCGAAGAAGGCGAAGTGAACATCCGCAAAGAAATCGCCGCAGACAAATACCACGATAACGGGATTATGCTCAACGGCGAAGACATCCTGTTCTACGACGAATTCTCTGGCAGATATTTCGAGGCTCCTGTAGAGCGTGTACACGCGGCCGAGTATAAGGTTAATCGTGAACTAATCATGCGTGACTACGTAAGTTTGAATGAGTTCTACGAATGGCTTGGCCTCAATCCAATCGCTGGCGGCGATATTCTTGGATGGTCCCGTGGAGGAAATATGGCTGAATACTGGCAAGAGTGGATTGATTTCGCTCATTACAAGGTAACTATGGACGACGGCCTTGAATGCTTTATCATCTCTATCCTAGCTGAGCCAATGGAGGATTTCGGCGATTATTGCTAAAACCCGCACACGGACGACAATGGTTCATTATATTTTGGTAGTACGGACCGCGAGGTTTACAGGCCATATAATGAAAGGAGGAATGCTCTATGAACATCTGGAATATTCTCGCTGGTATCGCGAGCATCGCCGGTATGGTGTTTGGCGCCATCGGCATGGAGAAAGATCGCGAGATCATGATGAAAGAACTTAAGGATGAGCTCAAAGAGGAATCCAAGTAAACAATAAGGCGAGGTCCGCAAGGGCCTCTCTTATTTTTGATATTTGAAAGGAGACTGAACCCTATGCACAAAATCAACTTTGCGCGAATGTGCAGAGGCTTACGAGTTGGCATGCGTCGCCACGCACCTGAGATTCTTACGGGTCTTGGATGCGCAGGCGTAATCACAACCGTTGGCCTCGCTATTCACGCCACACCCAAAGCACTCGAATTGCTCGAGGAGCGCAAGCGCGAGGAGGGCGTAGACGAGCTCACCCCTGTGGAAGTGGTCAAGACAACCTGGAAGTGTTATATTCCTACGGCTGTCACCGGCCTCTTCTCGCTGGGATGCGTTTTAGGCGCAAATTCCGTCCACATGCAGCGTAACGCGGCCCTGGCAGCGGCTTATAAACTTTCCGAAACGGCTTTCACCGAGTATCGCGATGCTGTCAGCAAAGAAGTCGGCCCTAAGAAGGAGCGAACCATCCTCGACCGGGTCAACGAGCATCAGATCGAGAAGAACCCGCCTATCGAACAGAAGATTATCCGAACCGGCCTCGGCGATACGCTCTGTCTCGAACCTCTGTCCGGTAGATATTTCTACTGCGACATCGATACGATCCGCAAGGCTGCCATCAAGATCAACCAGCGAATGCAGCATAGCATCTGCGGATCTGCGTCGGTTAACGACTTCTACGATGCCATCGGATTGGAATACACCGATCTCGGTGAAGACATGGGCTGGAATGCTTCCAACCTGATCGACCTTCATATCACGTCTCGTATGGTGCTGGACGATAAGCCGTGCGCGGTAATCGGTCACTACAACAAGGCAACGTACGACTTCTAAACGCGAAAAATACAGATGCTTTAATGGAAGCAAAGACAAAAATCCAAACAAAAATTTCAAGGAGGAATTTACTATGTCTATGTACGAAACCAATCACGAGGAAACCACTATGGTGGCTGAGACTCCCGTCGAGGAGACCGGCCTGTATCCCGTCGACCCCGCTGCTTACGAGCAGTCTGAGGGCTACTTCGAGGAGGGTGTTCCCGTCGAAGCCGTTATCGGTCTGGGTATCGCCGCTGCCGCCGCTGGCGCAGTCATCGCGAACAAGGACAAGATCAAGGGTTTCTTCGGGGGCCTGAAGAAGAAGCGCCTGGACAAGCTCGCCAAGAAGCTGGCCAACCAGGGTTACGAGGTCCACGGTCCCGCTGAGATCGTCGAGGAGGAACCTGCCGCCGAGGAGGAGGTCCCCGCTGAGGAGGCCAAGGACGACAAGAAGCCCAAGAAGAACAAGAAGAACAAGAAGGGTTAATGTCTTACCCGAGGAGGGCACCTGAAACATGGTGCTCTCCTTTTCGCTTTGCGTAGAAAGGACTTCGTATGCGTATCTACGAATATTCTGGTCCGGTCTTGATGTTCGACAAGATCGTTGCCACAAACTGGACTTCGGGCACTGTGGCCACCAGTGAAAAGAAAGCCCGAAGCAATCTTGTCTTTCAGTACAAGAAACAGAACGGCCTGGCTAGTAACGCCAACATCCGTCTGACCGGTGAAATCAAAATCAAGGAGGAGAACCCGCAATGAGCGAGTACAAACCGAATTCGCACAAGTACCATGCCGAGCAGGCTGCAGCCGCCGTGCAGGGCACTGGTTCGAAAAGGGTGACTCGGGGCGAGGCTAAGATCAAACCCAAGAGCGAGCTTAGCAAGCTGACCGGCGCATTTATCCGCATGGATATTCATGACGTCGTCGACTGCCTCGTCTCTGACATCGTCGTCCCTGCCATCGTCAACCTGATCGAGGACGTCTTCGTCAACGGCACCCGCCTGATCCTCAGAGGCGAGACCTCTCGTGGCGACCGTCGTTCCAGAGCAGACAAGGTATCTTACCGCAAGTATTACGACGATCGAGATGACCGCGACCGAGACCGCGATAGCCGCGATCGTGATAAGGCGCACTCCGTCTACGACTACGATCGCATCACCTTCCCCAGCCGTGCTGACGCGGAGGCGGTTCTGAACCGCATGCAGGAGGCCATCGAGGAATATGGCCAGGTACCTATCGCCGACCTGTACGAGTTTGCTGGCGTGAGAAGCGAGCATACGACTTATAAGTACGGCTGGACTTCCATCAAGAGCGCTGACGTTGAGCGCCGGCGTGATGGATATTATCTCAAGCTTCCCACTCCTCGCTCCCTGAACTAAGAGCGAGGTATCTATTCAAAATAACTAACAAAGGAGAATGAATCATGAACATTAAGATTCCCAAGATCAAGATTCCTGTCAATGTTTCCCGTGCATTCCACCGCACCGGCTTCAAGATCAAGCAGGCAAGTCCTGAGATCCTGCTCGGCGCCGGCATCATCGGCGGTGTCGTGACTGTCGTCACTGCCTGCAAGGCTACCATCAAGGCCCAGGAGATCATCGAGGAGGCCAAGGACACCGTCGAAAAGATCCATGAGGTTGCTGATAACGAGGAGTTCGCTGATCAGTACACCGAGGAGGATATGAAGAAGGACCTGACTATCGCCTACGTCCGTACCGGCGTGGAGCTGGTCAAGGTTTACCTGCCTTCCATCATCACCGGCGCCGCTTCTGTCGCCTGTGTGCTCACCGGCCACAACATCATCCGAGGGCGTAACGCCGCACTTGCTGCATACGCGGCAGCTGTCAAGAAGAACTTCGATGGCTACCGCGGCCGCCTGACCGAGCGTTTCGGCGAAGAGCTGGACAACGAGCTGCTCTACGGCATCAAGGCCAAGGAAATCGAGGAGGTCGTCACTCACGAGGACGGCACCACTGAGGTCGTTAAGACCATCGTCAACGCCATGGACCCCAACGCCATCAGCGACTACGCGTTCTTCTTCGATGACACCTGCCTGGGCTATACCGGCGACCCTGAGACCGACTTCGTCATCCTGAAGAACATCCAGGCCCAGCTGAACAACAAACTGCAGACGAAGACTGTGGTTCTTCTGAATGATCTGCGTGATGCATTCGGTCTGCCCCGCACCAAGGCTGGTCAGCATGTCGGCTGGAAGCTGAACGGCGACGGTGACGGCTATATCGACCTGGGCATCTTCGACAAGGGCAACGAGCGCGCCCGCGCCTTCGTCAACGGCTACGAGAACGTCCTGCTGATCGATCCCAACGTCGACGGCCCTGTCTACTACTAAGGGCGACAAGATATTCCGGTTACCCTCGGGTCTGTGAATGGATTCGAGGGTAGATCGAGAAAGGAGGCATCCGAATGGCTGGCATGACTGGTAGAGATTTGATTGTTTATATTCTTAAGAATGGCCTTGAAAACGAACCCGTATTCAAGAACGGCAAGTTTATCGGGTTTGTTACGCCCGACGAGGTAGCGGTTGCCACCGGTGTTGGTCCTGCGACTGTGTGCGCATGGATTCACCAGGGTCGACTGCATAGCGAGGCCGTAAAGGAGGGTATTTATATTCCCGCGGACTACGAGTCCCCGATGAAAGCACAATAGTTCGAGAGGAGCAATCAAATAATGGATAATAAGTGCCTCTTTATGTCTTATACCTTAGCAGCTGTATCTGGTATTTGTTTCTTGAGTGGTCTGATTATTTTATCCAGAGAAGGGGCGTGTACACCGGAATGGAACGACTCGAAGGGATCTTATACGTGCTAGACCAAGCATTAGACACCAGAAGAAAACGGCATATCACGGGAGGTATTCTCATGAGTGTCTCCCTACTATTTGGTGGTTTGGCAATCACTATATTTACTATCAAAACGGAGGAGAAAAACGATGAACTCTACATTGAGTAAGTTCATGACATTCATCATCGGCGCGGCTGCCGGCTCTGCGGTAACTTGGTGGTTCACCAAGAAGCACTACGAGCGGATCGCCGATCAGGAGATCGAAGACATGCGTGAGTACTACGGCGTGCATTATGGTGATACCGTCAAGGCTGCCGACGAAGAGGACGACGAGTATATCGTTCGTGAAGAGGACCTGCCTCAGGCACCTGCCGCAGAGGATATTCGCCAGCTGGCTAAGATCACTCAGGATCTCGGTTACACCGACTACGCGAAGACCCCTGCTACCGCGGCGAGCAGCACCGAGGCTAAGAGTGAACCCGAGCCCGGACGGTTCGAGGTGATCAGTCCCGAAGAGTACGATACGATGGAAGGCTTCGACACCGAGGAGCTGACCTACTACGCCGACGGTGTCATGACGGACGAAGACGATGAGATCGTGGATGCTGACGAGATCGTCGGTATGGACCCTGCGGAGCACTTCGGAGAGTACGAGGACGATTCTGTGCATATCAGAGACCACAAGCTGAAGATCGACTACGAAATCCTGCGAGATCCCAGAGCATATTCCGACGCATGGTCCGTCAACAATCCGCGTGAGGCGGAGGACTAATGAATGCGGCATATGTAAGAAACAACTATTTTGACTGGCTCACCGGCCGTGTTGGAGGACGTGCCAAGGTGGCTTCTTTCGAGAAGCTGCTTTGGCGTCTTCACGAGACGGACTTTCGGTGGAAGCTTCCCATGGATGAAAACCGTGCCAGCGATGGCATTGCTCTGCGTTGGACGTACGCATGCGAAATGCATAAGGAGCAGATGTACAGCGAGATCGCAGATGCCCTCGACGGCGAATGCAGCATTCTCGAAATGATGGTCGCGCTGGCCATTCGTTGCGAAGAGACTATGGACGATATTTCCGTCGGTAACCGGACTAGCCAGTGGTTCTGGGAGATGGTAAAAAGCCTCGGTCTCGGCGCAATGCACGATAACAGATTCGACAGTGACTGTGTGAATGATATTCTCGAGACTTTCCTGGATAGAAAGTATGAACCCGACGGCCGCGGGGGACTGTTTACTATCCGAGATTGCGAGAAGGATCTGCGCAAAGTCGAGATCTGGTCACAGCTCTGGTGGTTCTTTGAATCCAGACCGTGATATTTCAGCGAAAGGGGAACAGAAAATGTGATTGACTTTTTGCTGATCTCGACGCGTCCTGTCAAGAAAGATGTAATCGAGATCTACCCTAAATTCATCATCAAGAAAAGCAAAGACCTCATGATCCGAGGCGGCGACTTCTATGCCGTCTGGCTTGAGGATCGAGGTTTGTGGTCTACGGATGAGCAGGACGCCATCGATCTGATAGACCAAGAACTGAGGGCGTACGCGGAACAGTACTGTGCTAAGCTTGCGGACGACAGCACGCGAGTTCGGGTCTTATATTTGTGGGACGCCGAGAACGGCATGATCGATTCCTGGCACAGATACTGCCAGAGTCGTATGCGCGACAACTTCCAGATGCTTGACGAGAAATTGATATTCTCAAATACCAAAACAGACAGAAAAGACTACGCCACCAAGAGGCTTAGCTACCCTCTTGAAGCTGGCGATATTTCTGCCTGGGACAAGCTCATATCTACGCTGTATACTCCGGATGAACGGCGTAAGATTGAGTGGGCTATCGGTTCTATCGTCTCTGGCGATTCCAAACATATTCAGAAGTTCCTAGTCCTTTATGGCTCTGCAGGTACAGGTAAGTCGACTATCCTGAACATCGTGGAGAAGCTCTTCGAAGGATATTGCTCGGCATTTGATGCCAAAGCGTTGGGTTCTTCTAGTAACGCGTTCGCCCTTGAAGCATTCAAGGATAACCCGTTGGTTGCAATACAGCACGACGGTAACTTGTCCAAAATCGAGGATAACACTCGTTTGAATAGTCTTGTCTCTCACGAGGTCATGACTGTTAACGAGAAGTTCAAGTCGACTTACAAGAACCGTTTCAAGTGTTTCTTGTTCATGGGCACTAACAACCCCGTCAAGATCACGGATGCAAAATCAGGTCTTATCCGACGGCTGATTGATGTAAGCCCCTCTGGTGATAAGCTCGCACCCAGGGAGTACAGGACAGCCGTAAGCCAGGTTGATTTTGAGCTTGGCGCAATAGCCCAACATTGTCTGGATGTATATATGTCCGATCCCGGATATTATGACGACTATGTCCCGTTCACGATGATGGGCGCAAGTAACGACTTCTATAACTTCGTTGCCGATTCCTACTACGTATTCAAGAATGGCGATGGCACCACTCTTAAGGCCGCATGGGAGATGTATAAGACCTACTGCGATGATGCAAAGGTTCCTTATCCGTTCTCTCAGCGTAGCTTTAAGGAGGAGCTCAAGAACTATTTCAGAGAATATGAGGATCGGGTCGACGAGGATGGAGGTCGTGTTCGCGGAGTGTACGCTGGATTCCGTACCGAGCGATTCGAGTATCGTAAACAGCCGAAAAAAGAAGAGCCCGAGCAGAAGCAACCGCCTGCTTGGCTTCGTTTGCAGGCTATTGAGTCCATATTCGATCAGATGCGGGCTGATTGCTTCGCTCAGTATACCAGTTCTAAGGAGACCCCGCTGAAAAGCTGGGACAAGGTTACCACCAAGTTGTCTTCTCTCGATACTCATAGACTGCATTATGTCAAAGTTCCTGAGAATCATATTGTCATTGACTTTGATCTCAAGGACGAGAATGGCAATAAGTCGCAGGCATTGAATATCGAAGCGGCGAGTAAGTGGCCGCCTACATACGCCGAGTTCTCCAAGAGCGGTCAAGGCGTACATCTGCATTATATTTACACTGGAGATCCTGCCAAGTTGAGTCGTATCTACGACGAAAACATTGAAGTGAAGGTCTACACCGGCAACATGTCACTTCGAAGGAAATTGACGAAGTGTAATGATTTGCAGGTTGCCACGATTAGTGCAGGGTTGCCGCTGAAAGGAGAGACTCCGATGGTAGACTTCGATACCATCAAAAACGAAAAGCACTTGCGGACGATGATCAAGAAGAATCTCAATAAGGAGTGCCATGCCGACACTTCTTCGAGTATCAACTTCATCGATCATCTGCTCGACAAGGCTTATAACAGCGGAATGAAGTATGACGTCAGTGACCTGCACGGCGCTATCCTGGCATTCGCTGCTAATGCGACTAATCAGGCTGAGCGTTGCGTTAAGGTTGTCAGTAAGATGAAGTTCAAGTCTGAGGAACCGTCTGCGAATGTGGAGAATGAGGACAAGCCTATTGTCTTCTACGACGTTGAGGTCTTCCCCAACCTGTTTCTGGTTAACTGGAAAGTCCAGGGTGAGGGTCGACCCGTTATTCGCATGATCAATCCCACTCCTGAACAGATCGAGGAGATTCTGCGTTTCCGTCTGGTTGGCTTCAACTGCCGCCGGTACGACAATCATATTCTCTATGCTCGTCTGATGGGCTACACCAACCTGGAGCTTCACAAGCTTTCTCAGAGCATCATCGCGGGTCATCGTAACGCATTCTTCAGCGAGGCATATAACCTGTCTTACACGGACGTTTACGACTTCGCCACCAAGAAGCAGTCCCTGAAGAAATGGGAGATTGAACTCGGACTCCATCACAAGGAGTTAGGTCTACCTTGGGACAAGGATGTCCCCGAGCATCTCTGGGCTGAGGTCGCTGAGTACTGTGATAATGACGTCATTGCCACCGAGGCGGTCTTCAACGCTCGATATGCCGACTTCATGGCAAGAAAGATCCAGGTCGAGCTTGTCAAGCTGATTCACGGCATCACTGATGTATCCGTCAACGACACCACCAATACTCTGTCCACGAAGATCATTTTCGGACGCAATCGCAAGCCTCAGGGCGTCTTCAACTATCGTAACCTGGCAGAACCTGTCGGAAGCGATCGCTATGAGGAGTACCGTGAGAAGTTCGGTCCTGACTACAAGTTCAGAGTGTTCAATGCCGACGGTCTGCCCGAGTATCGGGATTATATTCCTGGCGAAGTGCTGCCTGACGGATGGAGCATTCTGCCCTTCTTCAAGGGATACGAGTACGAGTTCGGTACTTCTACCTACATGGGCGAGGAAATCGGTGAAGGCGGACGAGTCTTTGCCAGACCCGGTATGTACGGTCCTACTTGGGACGGTGACGTAGCTTCTCAGCATCCTCACAGCGCTATTTACGAGGTTATATTTGGACCCGAGTTCACTCAGCGATTCAAGGACGTCGTCTATGCTCGTGTTGCAATCAAGCATAAGGACTTCGAGGCTGCCGCGAATATGCTGAACGGCGCTCTGAAACCTTATCTGAACGAGGAGTTCGCAGATGGTCTGGCACAGGCACTGAAGATCGTTGTCAACTCTATCTACGGCCTCACCAGCGCCGGATTCGAGAATCCGTTCCGTGACCCGAGAAACATCGACAACATCGTCGCTAAGCGCGGTGCTCTGTTCATGGAGCTGCTTCGCACCGAGGTCGAGAAGCGCGGATTCACTGTCGCTCATATCAAGACCGACTCCATCAAGATTCCCAACGCTTCCGAGGCGATTATCAAGTTCGTCTGCGACTTTGGTCAGGAGTTTGGCTACACTTTCGAGACCGAGGCGAACTTTGACCGCTTCTGTCTTGTGAACAACGCAGTCTATATTGCCAAGTACGCGGATGGTAAGAAAGCCGGCAAGTGGACCGCCACCGGTAAGCAGTTCGCAGTTCCTTACGTCTTCAAGAGCCTGTTCAGCCACGAGCCGATTGAGTTTGAGGACCTGTGCGAGACGAAAGAAGTCAAGACCGCGCTGTATCTGGATCGAAATGAAGACCTGCCAGACGGAGAGCACAAGTATATTTTCGTCGGTAAGGTTGGTAGTTTCTGTCCCATCAAGCCTGGCTACGGCGGTGCCGAACTGCTTCGCGTAGGAACGGATAAGGACGGCAACGTCAAGTACTCCTCTGCGACTGGCGCTAAGGACCACAGATGGCTTGAGGCTGAGGTTGTCAAGGAGTTTAACAAGCAGGATGCTATCGATCGGTCTTACTACGATAAGCTGGTCGACGAGGCAATCGCAACCATTTCTCAGTATGGCGACTTCGAACAGTTCACTTCCGATGCTCCGTACATCGACTTCCCTCTGGATGACGAGCTTCCGTTCTACATCGACGAGGAACTGGACGAGGCGCTTGAGGCATTCAAAAGACGCTAAAATTATATTTCAAAGGAGATTAAACCACTATGGCTCGTAATCTTATCACTATCGACGAAACTCGATTCATTTTCGGCACGAACTTTGCCGGCGATCCCGCGAAGGGCGGTAAGTACAGAAGCACCGCCCGCTACGGCAACATCATCATTCCTCAGAGTCTGGCCGCGGAGCTGCTGCGGGACGGTTACAACGTTCGTGAGACCACTCCTCGCCCCATCGATGGCCCTGACTTCGAGCCCGAGCATTTCATCAAGATCGTGGCCAAGTACGACGGTCCCTATCCTCCCAAGATCTACCTGGTGTCCGGCGACAGCGAGCCCGTGCTCCTGGACAAGGATTCTCTCGTGGACATCGACCGCGCTCGGATCGCCAAGGTCCGTGTGGTCCTGAACCCCTGGAAGGATGATGACATGGGCAAATCCAGCTTCTACATCCGCACCATGTATGTGGAGCAGGACGTCGAGTCTGATCCCTTCGCCCGCTACTACTCTTCCCGCCGTCGCAACGACGATGACGAAGAGCAGCTGCCTTTCTAAGGAGGGATATTCATGCTGAAAAATCGGAGAATCGTCCTGTCCGCCGAGGTCGTCGTCAATGACGCCCGCATCGCAACCCTCGGCGCTATCATCGACACTGAGACCGGCAAGGTTCAGTTCGGTCACAAGTTTACTCACTCTGAGGCATGCGAGGAGCACCGCGATACCGTTCGCGAGGACCGGAACGCGTTCGAGGACTTCGTCTACGATCTGAAGAACGATGCCCAGGCTATGCTGGGTCTGAGCAACGAGGCTCCCGAAGAGGAGACTTCTGAGGGCGCGTAAAATACAGCCTCCTTTATGAAAGGAGGTGACTAGCATGGATAAGTCCATCAAGATCGCTGGCTGGATTGGCGCTATGGCTGCTATGGTCGTATGCGCTTGCTTCGGCTGGATCGTCGGTTCTGTCGATTGCTGAGTCGATACATAAGAGGAGGACATCTGAAACATGGTGTTCTCCTCTTTCATTTGGGCCTGTAGCTCAGCTGGTTAGAGCCTCCAGCTCATAACTGGATAGTCCAGGGTTCGAATCCCTGCAGGCCCACCATTTATTAAATTTAAGGAGATGATTACATTGAACTGGCTGATCATATTTCTGATTCGAAAGAGGCTCGGTCTACGCAAGAATCAGCGTTTCCGCTTCCAGAATCAGAAGTCTGCCACTGAGTACTACTGGTTCACAAGTGAAGCGGTGATGAAGAAGCTCGATAACGGGCGCGTCATACAATCCAGTGTGAGTCTTAACTGGTTGCTCAGTGACGATTGCGTTATTGTTACTGACGTCGCGTGACCTAAAATAACCCACAGGGAGTGGATATTCATGAAAAGGCAAGAGTATTTGGATTTACAGAAGAAACACCAGAAGGAGTTAGATGAATTTCCAATTGCTTATGCTTTTAATGATGAGCAGCTTAAGGAGGCTCTTGCGAAATTAGGAGCCACTAAAGAAGAATGCGTAACTGTATTTGGTCATGGTGATATTGTCAAGCGTACGGACGCAAAGGCGCTGATTGCGATGCTCGAGCGCCACACGAAAGAAGTGAAACAGAAGCTTAAGGACGACCCTGAATTCGCAGAAGCGGCATTTCTATACGAGATGGATAATCATGAGTACGCCATCAACTGGAGCGCCGACGAGGATGTCCTGGCTTGCTTTGCTATCACTTTCGATGATATTCGCAAATGGGGTCTACAAATGGTCTATGATTCCGCACGCAATAAGCACTTCAAACACATGGAAGATTGGGGTGTTATCTGACATGGGCAGACGTTTAATAACTAACACAAGATGTCCGTTATGTGGTGACTACGTGCAAGAAGTACCGCCAGCGATGCTGTTGAAGAACCCTGGCACTTCAGACGCAGAACTTGTGATTACGAAGACTGGAATCAAGCAGTATATTCACCATTCCTGCTGGTATGAAATGATCGAAAAGAAGATCCCGTATAACGGGAAAATGTATGTTTGAAAGGAGACATATATGCGAGATAGAATACTCAAGCACGCCAAGGAAGTTCTGCTTAATGCGAATTTGCGGGCATCCTGTGGTGACCATCGGCCCATTATTATCTGCGGAAAGCAGGGCCCCACCGGCAAAACCTGGCTATGGAACGAGCTGCGAAAAGCGGGTCACAATGCCATCGAAATCAGTGAGGGTATCAACGCCTTCATCGATTACCGTGACAATGAGAACCACATGGTTGATGCTGGATTTACAGTTATCGTCATCCTGAACAAGCCGCTGGACCGCGAGTGGATGGTATAAAGAAAGGAGTAAGTATGAGAGCAACACCTGAGCAGAGGGAGCGGTTCAAGAAGATGGTCCGCGACTTTGCAGAGAAATATCAGATCGAGTATAGCGTCATGGATGATGGCGATAAAACATGGGTGAAACTTATTAAGCCCTATCGCTATGCGGACAATGATGTTTACTACGATCCCGACGGCCACGAGGTCTTCTGTGCCGTTTGCTGGCCTGAGGTCCGGAGTCTCACCGAGGCTGCTACCGCGATTTTCGTGCACGCTATTCGTAAGCTCAACCTTGACGGTTGGGAACCCGTGGCCAAGACCCCCAGGATCACCAACGTCATCTACAACCCTCCGGCCACTGTCGTGTTCTGGAGTGATGGCACCAAGACCGTGGTGAAGTGCGGTGACGGCGACGAGTTCGACCCCGAGAAGGGCCTGGCGATGGCCATCAGCAAGAAGATGCTCGGTAACCAGGGCAACTACTACAACGAGTTCAAGAAGTGGACCTGGAAGCATGAGGTCGAGAACGTTTATCCCAAGCTCGCGTTTTCTCCGGTATATGACGCTGGTTCGGGAAGACTCGGCGACATCATTCGCGAACGGCTGCTGAGCATTCTCAGAAGAGGTGTTACGGGATGAATAAGCGTCACAAAATTCGTTCCCGCGAGATCAAGGCCATCATGAACGCCAGCAAGTGGGGCGACGTGACCTACAAAGGCGCGAAGAGCGTGTGGAAGAAAGGCATTCGAGCATTCCCTGTTGGTCTCAATTCCGAGTGGGTTTTGACAGACCTTTCTCACCTCGAGCTGTCTCAGAAGCGAATGGACGAACTCGGCTGGGCGGTTCGACATCTCATCTATAAGGCCGAGGAGAAGCACATGACGCTCGAGATCATCTACGACCGTAATGTCCTGGCGTTCAAGCTGTACTTCCGCAGCAACCCTGCGATCCTGCGGAGTCATTTCGGGTATTACACCACAGTCACTGCCATGTTGATCAAGCGCTGCATCAGCCCGATCGCCATTGCTGGACATATCGTTTATGACATGGAATACGAGCTCTCGAAGCTCCCTGTCGATACGACCGCTAAGATTGAGATACCCACGGTCTCAATTCCGAACGATCACCGGATGCTTACGCCGGTCGAACCGATTCTCAGAAATCTTATTGCAAAGGAGATGATCCAATGAACATTCGAAAAACACACCCGAATGACACCACAAGCATCAGCCTTGACTACTTTGACGTCCAGGAGCTGCTCAAGAACGGTTTTACCAATGACAAAAGCGCTGGTGCGAAAATCGCTCTCGACGACACCGGTAAGGACGCCCTGATCGAGCGTGACACCGAGATCTTCAAGAAAGGTCAGATGGATAACAGTGAGGTCAAGGGCGTGATCGGTAAGATCCACTACGCCATCCGCATCGCCGAGGGAACTGCTGGCGACTATGAGCGACTCGCCAATGAGCTGAAGGAAACTGACCCGGCTGCTTATCTCGAGTTCGCCAGCATGGCTGCCGGCATCCGTGAAGCTGTGGTCAACCTGAAAGCCATTCTGCTGGAGCAGTCCGATGCCAAGCAAGACTAAGCAGCCGTTTCTGTACAACTACCAGATGGATGCGGTCAAGCGTGCTCGCTGCGGCTGCATCCTGAACGGCGGTACGGGAACAGGCAAGAGTCGAACCGGTTTATATTGCTACTTTGCCGAGAACGGTGGTAGTAAGGAGGACAAACACGTCCCGATGAAGGACCCTCGAGACCTTTATATTATCACCACTGCGATGAAGCGAGATTCCTTCGAGTGGGATCTTGAGCTGGCTTACTATGCCATGTCCACGAATCCGGAGTTGAACTACTACAATAACAAAGTGGTGGTCGACAGCTGGAATAATATTCAGAAGTATGCCAACGTGAGGGGCGCTTGCTTCATATTTGACGAGGACAAGATTCGAGGATACGGCGCTTGGTCCAAGACTTTCCTTAAAATCGCCAAGAACAACTGGTGGATCGTTCTGTCCGCTACTCCTGGCGACAAGTGGGAAGATTACATGACGATATTCATCGCGAACGGATTCTTCAGGAACAAAACTGAGTTCGCTCGTGAGCATATTATCTACGATCCATACGTTACCAAGTTCCCGAAAGTCCAGAAGTATGTCAACACCGGTCGTCTCATCCGTCTACGCAACCGCATACTCATCGACATGGAGTGCACTAGACATACGGTCCCTCATCACGAGGATATTTATGTCAAGTATGACGTTGCTCTGTACCGAGATACTACGAGACTTCGAAGGAATCTGCTCGAGATCGGCTTTAGACCTTGTGAAGAGGACGACGAGGGTGCATTGCTTGTCGGTGTTGATATTCCTCTCGAAGAGGTCAAACCGATTCTCATCGACTGGGATTACACTCCTCAAGAAGGAGACTATGTTAAGCGAGAACACCCGCCGATCAAGAGCGCTAGTGAACTCTGCTATGCCTGGCGTAAGATCGTCAATATGGATGAGTCTAGACAGGTCGCTCTGCTTGAGTTGTTTGAGGAGCACCCTCGAATGATCGTGTTCTACAACTACAACTACGAACGTGATATTCTCCTGAGCATGTACTTCGGAGATGATGTCGAGGTTGCGGAGTGGTCCGGTCATGCGCATCAGCCAATTCCCGAGAGCAAGAAGTGGGTTTATATTGTCCAGTACACGGCTGGCTGCGAAGGCTGGAACTGCATCAAGACCGACACGATTGTGTTCTACTCTCAGAATTACTCGTACACAGTCATGACTCAGGCTTCCGGTCGAATCGACCGCCTGAATACGCCCTATACCGATCTGTTCTACTATCATCTGAAGAGCCGAAGCGGTATCGACCTGGCGATCAGTAAAGCACTGCGGGAAAAGAAAAAATTCAATGAAACCCGCTATGTAAAATGGTGAGTGTCGCGAAATCTTCACGCAATATTATGAGGAGAGACCTTATGTAAGGGTCTCTTTTATTTCTTTCTGAAAGAAGGTAACAACATGGCTTACAAATACCTCAGCATCATCACGAACTTCGGATGCCATTTCAAGTGTCCGTACTGCGTGGTGAAGAACAACCACATCGATGTGCCTCCCACGACCATCAAAGGACTCCGGTTCCTGAAGTCTGCCGTCCAGTTCGAGAAGGCAAACATCATCTCGGTGTCCGGCGGTGGTGATCCCCTGCACAATTACCCCGAGCACAAGAAGTACTACCAGCGCCTGTTCCGGCTGTGCAGAGAGATGAATCTGCCTCTCGAGATGCACACCAGCTACCTCGACAGCGAGTTCCCTTACGAGAAGTGCAAGCGAGTCGTCTACCACCTGATCGATCCTTTTGATATTCTCCGGATCAAGCGGCACGGCAACGAGATCGTCCGCGTCGTGTTCGTGGTCACTGAGAACTACACTCCCGAGCATATCGACATGATCGCAAAGACTGTGGCCGACTCTGACCAGGTTGACGAGCTGAGCTTCCAGCAGATGATCGACAAGGGCTACCGTCCTACCAACTACTGCCAGGACTACCTGCGTGAAGGCCATCAGAAGCGCTGGTGGTATATCGAGCAGAACGACTACAATCCCTACTACGTGAACGGCACCATCCACTATAAGTTCGCCGAGATTTCGGCTTAAATTTGAAAGGAGAAAAACTATGAAAAACTATAGCTGCGAGCATGCGAACATCTGCGCCACGTTCGACAAGGACAACTGCCAGGCCTGCTTCGTCTGCAGAGGAGTAACCAAGTCCGCTACCGCGCTGAAGGCTGAAGCCGACATGGCCGCACGCACTTCCCACGATGCCATTATGGCCCTCGCGATGAACCACGATCCCGCTACCCTCATCGTCGGCAATACCAGACTGAAGGTCCTGATCACCGACGTCGATTCCCGCGTGAGCCCCGAATGCGCGCCTGATATCAAGCTCCGCTGTCAGGTCGTCGACGGTGCTGTCCGCGCCTCTTTCGCCGATCGTTTCACTCCTGCGGAGAAGGCTATGGTTACTCACATGGTTGGTGGTCAGCGCGGCAACACCGGCAAGGCTTACTTCCGGAATGAGACCATCCTTGCCGCCACGTTCGCCATCGACCGGGTTTACTTCAACGACCCCGTCACCGTTGTCCTGTGGAAGGACGGCACCAAGACCATCGTCCGCTGTCAGGAGGGCGACACCTACTCTGCTGAGACCGGCCTGGCTCTGTGCTTCGCCAAGAAGGCGCTGGGCAATAAGGGCAGCTTCAACGACGTGTTCAAGAAGTACGTGCCTGAGGAGAAGGTCGAGGAGACTCCCGTGGAGGAGGCTGCTGAGCTCGAGACTGTGGAGGTCGAGGCAGTATGATCTTGCTGTACTATCTGCTGTGCTTCGCAACCGGCATTGTCACGGCTACGCTCGACGCGCATCCCTGGAACTCGTGGCAGTGGTGGGCGTTCATGGTCATCGTGATCGGATCGAATTTCGCCGGCTATTGCGCCGGTAAGAAACATAAGGAGGAAAATAAGAATGCTTAACATCGAAAACGTCCAGGTCGCGGGTTTTGAGCCTGCCATCCGTGGCATGCGCAACCCCATGAATTCCTGGGCAAAGAGTGACAGTCTATTCTGCGATGACGTCAACGGCTGCGATACCTGTCCCTATTTCGAGGAGAGTGAGTGCCCCGGCGTTCAGTACGCCAACAACCATTCCAACGTCGCCGGCGAGATCGGTCCCAACGACCACAAGCTGATGATGTCCCTGGCCAAGGGCGGACCTGTTCACGCCAAGTATCGCCGGATGATCACCGTCTACCTGGATATCACCGCGCCCCTGTACTGGTGGAAGGAGTTCGACACCTACAAGGTCGGCACCGTGGCGAACAGCTGTAGCACCATGCACAAGATCCATGCGAAGGAGTTCACGCTGGAGGATTTCAGCTGTGAGCATCTGTTTGAGCTCGGTAAGAACGCCGGTTTCGAAGACGTTCCTACATATGACAGCGAGCAGTGGGATGCGAAGCTGATCCTCGAGATGATCGTTAAGTCTTTGAACTACTACCGTCGCAAGTACCTGGAAGCCAAGACCAAGCCCATGAAGGACGAGTCCAAGCGGGCCGAGGTCATGAAGAAGTACTGGTGGCAGATGATCCAGCTGCTGCCCAGCTCTTACAACCAGAAGCGGACCGTCATGCTGAACTACGAGGTCCTGCATAACATCTACCATTCCCGGCGGCATCACAAGCTGGCCGAGTGGCATGTCGTCTGCGACTGGATCGAGCAGCTGCCCTATGCCGAGATCATTACCGGACCGTACATTATCGGCTCCGTGGGCGAGGAGGTTAAGTGATGAAAAAATATCGCCGTGATACCATGGCGGTGCGTGAGTTCATCGGTAAGACCACATTTCGGCTGTTCGTCATGGTCATCGTCATCGTTATGGTCTTCATGATCACTCAGACGCCTGTTCTCACCAATAATATCGCAATGGGCCAGATGGAGAATTCCAATGACTGGTTCGTCGCTATGACCATGTACCAGAGGTTCGCTAATGTGGCGGGCATTTTTGGTAACACCTGCGTTATCGTCACTCTCGGCTTCGTCGGCTGGGATGGCTATAAACTCGCAAAGACCCTCAAGTCTGAACCCACCACCGAAACTGAAATTGAAAAGGAGAACTAACATCATGAAAAAGATCATCGCTATCATCCTGGCCGTGGCCATGTGCCTGTCCCTCTGCGCCTGCAAGCCCTACGACAAGCCCGAGTTCGTCACCATCGAGGCTTCCCAGACCGCCTTCCTGATTCCCCTCGTCGGCGACACCACCCAGCAGAGCGCCTTCGAGTCTGAGGAGATGCTGACCGAGGCAAAGGTCGCTACCAAGGAGATTCAGATCCCTCATCGCTGGGTCAAGACCGGTCGCCGCCAGTATGCCGGTGAGTACCGCGCAAGTGCTGCTCTGATCATCGTCGAGCGTAAGCCTGTGTCTCGTTCCTGGGAGTCCGGCGATTCTGCTGCCGCAAGCTCCAACCGCGCCATTTTCGGCGAGACCGCGGACAACATCGGCATCTACGTCGGCATGAACTGCACTGCCATGATCGAGGAGAAGGACGCCGCCAAGTTCCTGTACCGGTACAACAACACTCCTCTCGAGACCATCATCGATACCGACATCAAGAAGATGGTTGAGGATCGTTTCAACGTCGAAACCGCGAAGTGCACCTCCACCGAGCTCGGCGCCAAAAGGGTGAAATCATGGAGGCCGTCAAGGCTTACGTGGTTGACTACTTCAAGGAGTACGGCATCACCATCACCGTCCTGGGCCTGAAGGAGGGCATCTCTTTCGAGAACGCCGCTATCCAGAGCGCCATCGACCAGAAGTTTGCGTCCGAGCAGGAACTGGTTATCCAGCAGAACAAGAACGAGGCTGCCCTTGCTAAGGCAGAGGCTGAGGCACAGGCGATGATTCTCAAGGCTGAGGCCGAAGCAGAAGCCAACCGTATCCTGGCTGAGTCCCTGAACGACCAGATCCTGGAGAAGATGTATTACGAGACCTGGGACGGCAAGCTGCCCGGTGTCTACGGTGGCGACGGCAACCTGTTGCAGATTCCTGTCGGCTAATGGGCAAAATTGTCAATCCTCGCTGTATCGTCAACTACTTTTACTGGGAAGTTACCGGTAAGCAGTTGGATTGTCGAAACTGCGTTATGGATTGCCCCTGTAAAAAGGTTACGGTCATAAAAGACTAATTCATATATCTGAAAGGAGAAACTATATGCTGAAATCTAAGGACATCGCATGCGCAGATTGCATGCATAGAGGCGTGTGCAAGTATGAAGACGATCTCCGCAAAGCCCAGGCTGCTGTAGATGGCGTCAAGATCTCCCTGGGTGGTGAGCTCGGCGAGGTTACCCTTCACGATCTGTCGTGGATCGCGCCCGTCGTTCTGGGCTGCACGCATAAGCGTTATGATCGCGGCGGTGTCACCATTCGCAGTGTCGAGTAATGCGTTCTTATCATGGGGAGGGCCCTGGGCAGACTGGGGTCCTCTCTTATTTTGGAGGAAATACATATGAACACTTATAGAGATGAGCTGTCGCAGGATTACCCTGAAATGAAGGACTTTCCGCTGATGGCTATCGGATGTCCCCATAGCTGGGGATACTGTGACAGAGCCGACACCCCTTGCGGTAAAATTGGGCGCGAGAACGTGACCCGCAATCACTGCATCGACTGCTGGACACAGAAGATGGACCGTCCGAAGCCCCGCCGTATCGAATATAAGGACCTGCTCGGCAATCGGATCACCAACCGTGTCGAGAAGTGGTTCATCCACACCTACACCCGCGTACCCATGTGCGTCGTGCGGGTTGAATATGAGTCTGGCGGGGTAGAGTTCGAGACAATCACCAAGGCCGAATTCTACAGACGCTGGGCTCTGAGTGAGGAGGAGTAAAATGACTTTCAAAGAAAAATGGAATCTGGAGCATCCGGATAGACCTTATAAGTCGGGCAATCTCGGCCCTGGCTGCGTATGTGGCCACTTTGCGAATCACCCCCTGCAGGGTCTCGCCTGTATGTCGCTGGCCTGCGAAAACTGCTGGAACCAGGAGATACCCGGAACCGAAGAGAAGCCCAATATCCTCGACTCCGGCGAGCGTCGGCAGTTCGAGACTGGTGCCGTGCGGGATATTCAGGAGGGCAAGGGTCGGTGCGATCTGATGCCTCTGGAGGTTGTGGCGAAGATCTTGAACGGAGATTCTCTCTATAACCCTGATCTTGTGGTGGGAAGAATCGCGCTCTTCAAGAACAGCGACTACAAGGATACCACTCACTTATATGGCGCACTGTTTCATTTCGCCGAACGCTGGCCTGAGCGGCGCCTCGACATGACCGGCGTATTTGCTGATATATTCCTCGAGGTCGCTAAGCACTTTGAGGAAGGTGCGAAGAAGTACGGCGAGAACAACTGGCAGAAGGGCCTGCCGGTGAACTGCTATATCGACTCTGCGGTCCGGCACTATCTCAAGTGGCTGCGGGGTGACAAGGACGAGCCCCATGATCGGGCGTTCGTGTGGAACCTGATATGCTGTATTTGGGAGGTTGATTTCTCTCCCAGGGCGAAGGAGGGCGGCTCCGATGACCGAAATTCCTGATCTGCCCCAGTATCTGGCCGAGAAATACGGCATTAATTCGAAGAAAGACGTGAAGTAACATGTGGTTCAAAAAGTCTGGCAGACAAATATTCGGCGTTGAGCTGACGGCTGCTGAGCAGAAGGCTGTGGATCGTGAGATTGAGAAGCAGCTTGCGGAGGCTACGCGGAAGCATAATCTTGAGATCGTGGCGATGACCCTACTGACTCTGCATGAGGAGTTTGGGTTTGGTGAGACACGATTGAAGAGATTCTTTGATCGGTATGACAAGGTCGTGGATGGCCTTATTCAGCGATATTTGCTGGAAGAGGATGATGCGCCTTGGATTGCCGCTCATAAACTCAAGGAAAAAGGCATCGATATTGAGGCCTGGTACGCTGAGTCGGAGGCTTCGCGAAAATAACCTACTCCTTTATGAGGATAAACTCACAACTACATATCTAAAGGAGAGAATCACTATGAGATTTACCGAGGTTAACGAAGTGCCCAAGAAGAAGGCCTATCACAAGCTGAAGGAGGATCTGGAGAGATTTGTGCAGTCCGGTGTGAAGATCGCAAAGATCGAATTCCACCAGGGCGAGTACAAGTCTGCCACGGTCGCTGCCGGCGTTCTGAGAGTGGCCATCAAGCGGCACGGGTTCAACGGCATCGAGGTATTTCAGAGAGGCGATAACCTCTACCTGGCGAACAATAACCTGTGAGACCCTAATAGGGGGGGGCAAACACGCCCTTCTCCCTTTTCGCGGTAATTACATGCTCCTTTATGACAATAAAATTACAAATGGAGGTAATCAACCATGAAAACTGCTATTTATCTGATGTGGATCACCATCAAGGGTGTTTTTGGAGCTGGTCTCAGCTTCATCGGTCTGCTGATCGGCCTTCCCGGCCTGATTCTGCAGATGATCGGTGAGCTGCTGATCGGCACCGGCCTTAAGCTGGCACCCAAGGAGGTCCACCCGGACACTGGCAAGAAGATCGTCAAGGAGATTGCTGCTGAGTAATTCTACGGAAGAGAAGGCTCTACAAGGGCTTTCTCTTTTATTCTTTGAAGGAGGTGAAAACTTATGACACTGTATTACCATCCGGCACGAGGCGACGGTAAAAGCCTGTTGACGCTTGTAAATACGTGCAAAGCGATGGGGCTTACATATGAGGAGATCCAGGGTCTCTTTGATAAGGCGATTGAGAAAATGGAGGGAGCAGGAAATGGCTCGGTTGAGTGAGGAAGAAAAAGACTTTCACGAGGATAATCGTACCAAGAAGCGTACTGCGGCTAGTTCGCGTAAACAGAGAACTCATTGCGGTAAGGGCGGCCGCGTAAGATTACCGTCCGATAACATGACAGCAAAGGAGATAAGAGCTATGAGCGGAGAATGCAAAACCTATAATCTGAAGAAACCCATGGGCTGGATGGAGTTCAAGAGCATGCCCAGTGACCTGCAGAAGGAGTATATTCGTTGGCTGCGGGCGCGGTTCGGCTGCAATAACGCGGCAATCGCTGATATGTTGGGCACCGGCCGCAAGAACTTCCAGACATACGTGGGCAAGCTGGGCATGAAGCTCGGTAAGGGTAGCGGTAATGACCCCTGGGACGTGGTCGGATTCAATCGCTGGAAGAACGGCGAATACGACACGGCCTGTGAGAATGCCTCTGAGGCGGCTGTGGAGGACGTAGGAGCGGAGAACGCCGACGAGGTCGAGTACAAGGCTGCCGTTCCTGTTACCGGCAGTATGGACTTCGAGGGCGATATCCACGACATCTGTACGGCGCTGGGGCAGCTTCTTGGCGGTGCTAAGGTCACTTTGGAAGTCGCTTGGCATGTGATGCCCGAGGAGGCCGGTGATGAATAAGGGATGCCCTTGGAAGGAACATATGGGCCCGGGCGTTGACATGTGCCTTCTGAAGACGTTGGAGGACGGTGAGGAACTGGTGTATTGCTCTGAAAAACCGCGGACGGACGAGGCTGAGATGGGCCCTTTTATGGTCTGTTTTGACTTGTCGCTGGAGGATATTCCGGTCGCGCAGGTCTTTACAGGACGTGGCGGGACGTATAAATTCGTCAAGGAAATCGTCGGTGACGAGGTGTTGGAGCTTCATCAGACTCTTAGTTTGGGCGGTTTACTAAAGTGAATGGCTTTACTATAGTAAATTCGATGCGTCAGAAATCGTGTTCTTGCAAGGATGCGTCACGAGCTGAAAATGGCACCCTTTACTAAAGTGAAGATTTGAGGTGACCCTTTACTAAAGTGAACGTTCTGAATTTTGCTCAAAATGGGTCAAAAATGGGCTAAAAAGGGCCTAAAATGGCCTATTTTGGGCATTTTTCGGGCTAAAATCGCTAAAATTGAGGATTTCTTCGAAGAAGTGAAAATAGGGCTTCACTTTAGTAAAGTACCCTTATTTAATGCGATAGAAAAAATATATAAATATATATAGTTAAGAGGCACATTTACTAAAGTGAATCTTTTGAATTTGGAGGTAAAGAATGGGTTACGTAAGTGACTACATGAGTGAGATGGAGTGGCTGAAAATCTTCGGCGAAAATCTCAATGAGATACTGGAAGAGCGAGGAATGTCACAGGCACGATTGGCTCGCGAGACTGGGCTCAGCGAAGGAACCATCAGTGGCTATATTCATGCGAGGAAGATGCCGAGTGCGAAAGCGATTCTTAACATCAGCTATGTGCTTTGCATCAGCCTTGATGACCTGATCGACTTCGGTAGCGAAGTTCGGTGAGGAGGTGACCACAAATGAACATTCGTAAAGCTAGAAAAGTGTACGTCGGTCGAAACGGGCAGACTGTGGTTTATGATCCTAAGCGAGACACCAATCAAGCCATCAACGAGAAGATTAAAGTTCTTAAGGAATTTTATATCGTAGACAAAACCAATGAAGAATCTATCCGCGCGCAGATGCAGGCGGAGATCGAGAGACGGTCTGATGTCGATTTCGACAGAGTCCTGGATAGCTTCGCCAAGAAATTGATCGGTGAGAAGTTCGGGTGAAAGCGGAGGGCCCTTCGGGGCCTTTCCCTTTTCTTTTTGTTTCGCCTGTCAAACTTTGCAAAATATTCCAAATATTCGCGAAAAAAACATTCCCTTTTATGAGAGGAAAGAATAGAAGCGTTTTCATCGCTTTATCTTTTCCTTTTGGCTAAATCTCATAAAGGAGGCTCGACTTATGGCAAGAAGTTCGAGACTAGAAAGTGGATTCCAGGACCAGCTATGCAGAGACCTGCGACAGCTGTTTCCCGGCTGTAAGACATTCAAAATGGACCAGTTTCAGGGATGTCCTGATATTCTCGTACTCTACCGAAATAAGTGGGCCATGCTGGAATGCAAGAGAAGCGCGAATGCTGAGCGCCAGCCTAATCAAGAATACTACGTTGGCGTGTTTGACAAGATGTCATTCTCAAGATTTATCTATCCAGAAAATAAGGAGGAAGTATTACGTGAACTTCAACAAGCATTCCTATCATGAGGGCTCGCACGCCCCCTTCAGTCCTAGTCAGGCCGCCTGGCTCAACTACGACGATGAGAAAGCAATCCGAGTGTTTCGAAATCGACAGGCAGCTAAGTTAGGCACTCGCCTCCATGCCTGGGCGAAAGAAACCATCGACTTAAGAATTAAGCAACCTCGTAACCATACTACCCTTAGCATGTACGTCAATGATGCTATTGGTTTTCAGATGGATACTGAGGTTGTTTTGTTTTATTCGGAATACTTCTACGGCACTGCCGATACCATCTGTTTCCGAAAGAACTTCCTGCGTGTTCACGATCTGAAGACCGGCGAGACTCCTGCCAGCATGAAGCAGCTATTCATCTATGTCGCCCTGTTCTGCCTCGAGTACGGTTACAAGCCTAGCCAGCTTGCTGGTATCGAGTGCCGTATCTACCAGAACGACGAGATCGTGATCGCAAACCCGACCGCCGAAGATATCGTCCCCATCATGGACCATATCGTTCACCTTGACAAACTCATGCAAAATCTTGAAGAGGAGGTATGAAATCCATGAGCTCAGTAGTCGAAGAGATCGAAGACGTCTTGCTGCACTACGGCATGCCTAGACGCTCTGGTCGATATCCTTGGGGCTCGGGCGAAGATCCCTATCAGCACGCCGTCGACTTCATCGGCAGAGTCGAGAAGCTGAGAAAATCCAACTTTCGGTGGACTGATCCCAAGACCGGCAAAACCTACACCGGTGACATGGCTATCGCCAGATCTATGCACCTGACTTCTGGCCAGTTCCGTACTGAAATTGGCCTCGCTCAGGCAGAGCGAAAGAAGGTCCTCGGCGCAAGAATCAATTCCATGAAGGAAGATGGTAAGGGCTGGACCGAGATTGGTAGAGAGCTTGGACTCTCTGAGTCTACTGTCCGTTCTTTGGCCAATCCCAAGTCTCAGGTCAACCGTGAGAAGGCCCAGAAGACTGCCGACTTCCTGAAAGCGAGAATGAAAGAGATCGAGCCTGAGAGAGGCTTCCTCGACATCACTTCTGGCGTCGAGCTGGAACTGGGTGTCTCCAAGGAGCGCCTTAAGCAGGCTGTATATTTGCTCGAGCGCGAAGGTTATGTGACCTACAAGAACCGTTTTGAGCAGGTCAACAACCCTGGCCAGTTTACTACTCAGAAGCTGCTCTGTCCTCCTGGCACCAAATATGCAGAGACCTATGACTTCTCTCGAGTTAAGACTCTGGAGGAGTACACTTCTCGTGATGGCGGCGACACTTTCGCCACTTTCCAGTATCCTGCCAGCATGGACTCCAAGCGAATCATGGTCCGCTACAAGGATGACAAGGGTGCTGACGGCATCACTGGTGTCGAGAAGGATGGTACTATCGAGATCCGAAGAGGTGTCAAGGACCTGTCCCTTGGTGATGACCACTATGCTCAGGTTCGTATCCTGGTCGACGGAACTCACTACCTGAAGGGCATGGCTGTATATTCTGACGACCTGCCTGATGGTGTGGATGTCGTGTTCAACACTAACAAGTCTCCCGACACTCCCATGCTTGGCCCTAAGGAAAATTCCGTTCTCAAGCCCATCAAGAAGGACCCTGACAATCCTTTTGGCGCACTGATCAAACCTAATGGCCAGAGCATGTATACCGACGATGACGGCACCGAGAAGCTGTCCCTCATCAACAAGAAGTCCAGCGAAGGCGACTGGTCTGAATGGCAGGATGCGCTGCCTTCCCAGTTCCTCGGCAAGCAGTCCAAGCAACTTGCTAAGAAGCAGCTGGATCTGGCTAAAGCCGATAAGCAGGCTGAGTTTGATGAGTACTGCGGTCTGGTCAACCCCACCATCAAGAAGCATCTTCTTGCCAAGTTTGCTGATGAGTGTGACTCTGCTGCAGTGCATCTCCAGGCAGCCGCTCTCCCTGGTCAGAAGTACCATGTCATCCTTCCGATCAACACTCTGAAGGATAATGAGGTGTACGCACCTGGCTACGATGACGGTACTGAGCTCGCTCTGATTCGTTATCCTCATGGTGGTATCTTCGAGATTCCCATTCTGCGAGTAAACAATAAGAACCAGCTCGGTAACCAGTGGATCGGCAAGCAGTCCATCGATGCTGTTGGTATCAACAGTAAGATCGCTGCGCAGCTGTCCGGTGCAGACTTCGACGGCGATACTGTCATGTGTATCCCTACCAACGATCCTGCAGGCAAGGTCCGCATCAATAACAAGCGGCCTCTTAAGGATCTGGAAGGCTTCGATGCCAAAGATCTGTATCAGGCGGACAAGGTTACCACTGATCCCGATGGCACTAAGCACTACTTCCGCAATGGTCAGGAGTTCCGTCAGATGACCAACACTGGCACTCAGATGGGCGTTATCTCTAACCTAATCACCGACATGACTCTTGGCGGAGCGTCTGATGCTGAGTTGGCCAGAGCTGTTAAGCATTCAATGGTCGTCATCGACGCAGAGAAGCACGGTCTGGACTATAAGCAGAGCGAGATCGACAATGGTATTGCAGCTCTTCACAAGAAGTACCAGGGTAAAGCCACTGGTGGTGCAGCAACCATCCTGTCTAAGGCTAAGGGTCAGAAGTCTGTCGACAAGAGACAAGGCACTCCTAAGACTAACATCAAAGGAGATCCTGACTATGATCCCACCAAGCCTGAGGGTGCTCTGATCTACAAGAAGGCCGATGACCTGTACTATCCTAAGCGGAAGTATGACAAGGCTACTCGGACCATGACGATTCGAACTGCTGATGGCAAGAAGGTTACCTATAGCCTCGACGACAAGGACGCCGTCGCCAAGTATGAGCCCGTAGAGAGAAGAAATCCTAAGACCGGTGAGGTGTACTACACTAACCGGGATGGGTCCATCACCTACAAGACCGAGCGGCGTAAGCAGCAGACCACCAAGATGGCCGATGCTGACGATGCTTATGATCTGGTCTCTCCTTACAGACATCAGATGGAGCTCATTTATGCCGACTATGCGAACAGCATGAAGGCCCTGGCTAATCAGGCCCGCCTTGAGGTTGTGACTACTGGCAAGATTGAGTACTCCGCATCTGCCAAGGCCACCTATGCACAGGAGGTCAAGGACCTGGAGAACAAGCTCCGTATTGCCGAACTTAACGCCCCCAGAGAGCGCGCAGCTCAGCGTGCAGCGAATGTTGCTATCGCAGAGAAGAAGGCTCTTTATGAAGACCCCAAAGCAAAGGGTATTAAGAAGGAACTTAAGAAGGCTGGCCAGCAGGCGCTGACTAGATACCGCTCTGAGTTCGGTTCTGTGAAGAGATCCGACCGTTCCATCAAGATCACTGACCGTGAGTGGGAGGCCATCCAGGCGGGTGCCATCACTGAGAGTAAGCTCGTCCGTATTCTCAACAACACTGACGTTGACGAACTCAGACAGAGAGCAACTCCTCGCACCAGCAATACTCTGAGTGCTGCTAAGGTCAATAAGATCAAGAGTATGAGCGCTTCTAACTACAGCATCAACGAGATTGCTAGATCGCTTGGCGTTTCTCCGTCTACTGTTTCTACATACCTGAAAGGAGGAAAGTGAACATGATTGACGAATGCATGCTGACTACGTCCGACAATCCGTACAACTACTTCACTGACTTCAGTTCTTGGTATCTGTTTGATATGGAGAAAGGTTACAACTCTTGTGGTTACTTGGCAAGAATTGCTAATCTCTCTGATGACATGACTCAGATCGAGAAGAATCGTGAGATTGAGCGAGCAATTGACGAGATCATGGCTATCAATCCGCTTCCTATCTGGCAGAAAGTCTGGAGAAGCGGTAGAACAACCAATACATAAGCAATCCAGGCCGTCGAAAGCGTACGGGGGGGGGTCGCCAAATTTGCACCCCCTCCTGGAATCGCCGGCCTCCTCAAAAATTCCCCGGGGGAAAGATTGATATTTTCGGTTTTAGGAGGTGTATCCAATTATGAAAACCCTAAAACTCCTTGTTGGCGAATACGGCATCAAGGTAAACCCCGCCTGCAGCTTTGACGGGATATTTCCCGGTATGACCGAACCTTTGCGACTCGAATTCGACTTCTCTCCCGAGTGGAAAAGTATGGTGAAAGTGGCGGCATTCTGGTCCATGATGGGCTCTGAGTACCCTCCTCAGGTGCTGGAGGATGGCAAAAGTTGTATGATTCCCACTGAAGCCCTCAAGCGCGCCGCGTTTAAGGTCCAGATTCTGGGTAAATACAACGGCCAGATCGCATCTACCAACAAGTTAACCGTCAGTTTGAAAGGAGGAATCGCATGAGCCTTGCGAAAGACCTGCTGAATAGCCTCCCTGACAACCAGGTGGCCACCTACGGCATTGACTCTACTACGGAACCGCATATTGTCATCAACGCTGACAAAACCGTCACGGTTCCTGAAGTGCTGAAGCGAATCATTGTTCAGTACGAGCATAACATTGAGACCTTCACCTTCGACTGCCCCCGATATTGGGATGGGCATGATCTTTCCGAGATGCGCATACGAATCGTGTTCAAGCGCGCTGATGGTCATAGCGAACCGCACCCGGTCGAGAACCTTCGGATTGACGACATTGACGATCATATGATCCATTTCGAGTGGACCATTTCTGAGAACGTCACGCTCGTGAGCGGTAGCGTTTTGTTTACTGTCTGCGCCAAGATCGTAAACGTCGAGGGCGAACGCGAGCGTGAATGGCACACGATTCCGAATCGAGACCTAGTCGTCAACGAAGGCATGGACTGCTCTGGCGAAGAGATCGTCGAACAGAATCCCGACATCATCGACTCCATTCTTGAACGACTGGACGTAGTTGAACAGGGCGGAGCATCGGACGAGCAGATCGCGCAGGCAGTGGACGATTACCTCGCGGCACACCCCGTATCTGGCGGTTCCGAGATAAGAGTGGCCGAGATCGCGCTGCCTGCTGCGAATTGGGTGCCTAAAGACAATTACTATTCCCAGGTCGTTGAACTTGCAGGCGTAACCGAATATACACAGGTCGACCTTACGCCTAGCGTGGAGCAGCTAAATATATTCCACGACAAGGATCTCACATTCGTCGCCGAAAATGATGGTGGTACTGTCACCGTCTACGCCATCGGTCAGAAACCGGAGAATGACTACACCATTCAGGTGACGATCAAGGAGGTGGCTGTAGATGGCTAAAATCATCGGTAATACCGTGGGAATGGGACTTCCCAAGCCTGATCTGATGCAAAGCGATCCCACTAAAGGCGACTACATCAAGGGAAAAGATGAGTTCCTGCGGGAGTTCGGTAATGGCTCTGGAGCAGGCGTTCCGGCGGGTGGTAAAAAGGGGCAAGTCCTCTGCAAAATGTCCGATGCTGACGGGGATGTGGGATGGGCCGATCCTGAAATCCCGGAGGAGTACGGCCTGATTACCTACGACCAGGACCGGACAATCACAATCACATGACAGGAGGGTGAACAATGCCCCAGACAATCAAAATCAACGGCGTGACATATAACGATGTCAAGGAACTGAAGGCCCCGCTTGCTTCTGATGCTTCCAAGATGGCGATTTTCCCCGACACTTCGGATGCAACCGCAAAGGCTGCAAGTATCAAGGACGGCGAAACGGCCTATATCGGCGGTGTGAAGGTTGAAGGCACTATGCCTGTCAATGGCGAAGTGGCCACCAACATTTCCACGAAGGACGGCGTTGTTTCCGTCCCAGAAGGCTACACCCCCGGCGGCACTGTTGAAATCGACAGCACCGAAAAGGCAAAGCTGATTCCCGGCAACATCCGGCAGGGTGTGACCATCCTGGGCGTTTCCGGCGGCATGTCTCCTTCCGAGGGCGTGAACGCACAATCCAAAACCGTCACCCCCACGAAATCACAGCAGGTGGTTCAGCCCGATTCCGGTTATACCCATTTGGCGCAGGTCACGGTTGCGGCGATCCCGGCGCAGTTCATCACCACCACGGATGCGAACGCAACGACTGACGATATCAAAAGCGGAAAGACCGCCTACGTGAACGGAAAGAAGGTCACTGGTTCCCACACTGACCCGGCCTTCACGCTTACAAATGGCGTGTTGTCCATTGTGTAAGGAGGGAACATCATGGCAGAAGATGTCGTTATTAACGGCACAACATACCCGGCGGTTGAATCTGTTTCCTTGAACAATTCTGACGGAAAAACTGTGATGTTTTACCCGCTTCCTGAACTGGAAAGCCCCGGAAGCTCCAACGACTTAGTGCTGGGTAAACAGTTGGTAGATGGAGAGGGCAAGGTTGTCGAAGGTGCATTTACCCTCACGGCAGAAATCGAGGAACAGGATTCCTTGATTGCCCAGATCCAGGCGGCGCTGGTGGGGAAGGCCCTCCCTGATGCGGCACCTGATCCGCGGGAACCGTATCAGCGGGTGGAGTACATCACCGCTGCGGAGGCGGGAACGTTCCCCTACATCATCACGGATTTTTATGCGGATAACGAATCCGGTGTGGAGGTAATCGCATCGTTCCCCATCCTGCAAGACCGAATCCCCATGGGTTCCCGCGAGAACGGTGACCCCACGAGATTTTACTGTGTGTATCCGATGTCCGCCACCAGCATCTACTATGGATTCAACACAGGCTCCTCTGTTTCCTGTGCGCTCAAAACGAACACCATCTATCGGCTGCAGACCAATTTCCTCAATTCCAGGCTGGTGAATGTTTACGATGCCGATGGGAACCGGAAGGGTGGCGCGACGCTTTCCGGCACACTTACCCCGGCGCACACTGTCCCGGTATCCATTTTTGGATACAACTACGCCACAAATGGGACGATCTCCTCCAAGCGTGAGTTCCTGCTCTATAGCGCACGGTGCTCCAAGGGGCATGAGGTGGTGCGGGAGTACATCCCTGTTCGGCGCAAGAGCGACGGGGCGGTCGGCCTGTACGAGAAGTTCTCCGGGACATTCTGGGGCAATGACGATCCTGATGGCAGCGCATTTGCGGCTGGCCCGGATGTGGAATGGTGAGGAGGGGTGAAACATGAGCAACTATAACGAGGCGCTCCAGGGGAACAATGCAGACCTCCAGGGCATCCTGGACAGCATCAGGGCTTTGCCCGATGCTTCCGGTGGCGGGATCGAGCCGCTGGCGGAATACGCCCAGATGACTCCCCTTGTGGCGGAGTACATGGAGACGGTGCACTACACTGACGCGGACTACTCCGTGAGCGAGGTACTGCCATACATCTATCGGGCGGTCGACTACCCCATGGGCTATCCCAGGGGCTATGATGTGGCCATCCAGCAGGCCGGGGTTCTGCATTTGATGGACTCGGTGGCTGCTGTCCATGCTCCGTCTGTCGTGGGCACGAATACGCTGTACAATGCCATCCCCGGCGAGGTGGCACACTGGTGGCACACCGTGGCGGACAACGTTACCCACTCCGGCACGATCCGCCCCACCGGGCAGGTGCGCATGATCCAGACCACCGCAAAAAATGTCCGGGATCTGGGCGGCTGGGCCTGTGACGGCGGAACCATCGAATACGGCAAACTGTTCCGGGGCGGGCTGCTGGATGCGAGCGACCGGGCGGTGCTGGTGGATCAGCTCAAGATCCGGCATGATCTGGATCTGAGAGGAAAGACGGACAACGGCGGGCTGACGGCATCTCCGCTGGGGGATGACATTGACTACATCTGCCCCGATCATTATGTGATGTATTCTCTGGCCAACGAGGAGACCTGGACGCTGATTCTGAGTACGATTTTCGGCGCAGTTGCCAGAAATGAGCCTGTGATTTTCCATTGCGCTGCCGGAGCTGACCGTACCGGCACGGTGGCCTGCATTGTGGAGGCCATGCTGGGTGTGAGGCCGTCGGACATCGACAAAGATTACGAGCTGACGAGCTTTTCCATTGCCCTGAATGCCAGACAGCGCACGTCCGACAGCTGGAAGGGCTTGATGGCAGAGATCAATGCCATCGCGGGCGAAACCTTCCGGGATAAGGTGGTCAACTGGGCAGGCCATCTGGGATTTACTGCGGACGAAATCAATTCGTTCAGACAGGCTATGATCGATGGCACCCCCGGAAACATCACGGTTGAGGATTACACCCCGGCACCGCCAGAGGAACCGGAAGTCAATCTCTTTGATGCTTCCAAGGCTGAGCTGAATAAGCGAATCGGTTCCAGCGGTAGCCTGTCCGCATGCAACGGCATGGTGACTTCGGACTATATCCCGATTGATTCGTCCATGCGTGACAAGAGGTTCAATATCACGGGTGTTAGTCCTGTTCCGAGCACCACATACAGCTATGTCGCCCGCGCAGCATATTACGCTCCCGACACAAAAGCGTTCCTCACTGGTTTCCATATCAATTATGCTGAAGATGATTGGGCTGGTTGGGTATATGCGTGGGACCCCGACGCCACAACTGACACGGCCTTTATTAGAATCACCCTTGTCATCAAGGACAACGTGGCAATTACCGCTGACGATATTGCTAACATCAAAATTACGCTAGAGTAAACGACAGTCGCAACCACGTGAAACCTCAAAATGGACCGCCCAAGTAAGCCCTCAAAGCCGAACGGGCGGTCTTTCTTTATGCCGCCGTAGCTCAGTGGGTAGAGCGACGAAGTTAGCAAAGCGCACCGGAAGGCCGCGGGTTCGAGTCCCGCCGGCGGCAACACCAAAATACCCCCCCGATAGCATTTAGAGGAGCTTACAAGGTCGAATGTTCCATGATGTAATACCTCCATATTCTCACACGGTTCATTGCTCATTTTCATCTCCTTTCGAATGACCAAAGCGGATTGCCCAATCCGGCGCGTGTTACTTGCCAGACAACGCGCATGTGACCTTGTAAGTTCTTCTAAGTGCTATCACTTAACCATCCAAACCAATTACATGAGAGGAGGCGGTGAAGATGGGAAGACGAAAGAAAACCGATCCTATGTACGCGAGAATCGTCGACGAAGACGGCAATCCTAGTCCCGAACATCGCCACCCGCGTAGATACCGACCGGCTACAACCCCAGAGGCTAGAGAAGCTCAATGCATCTCCTTAGCCTACGACCTGGTTGAGCAGCGACTGCGAGATGGCACTGCCTCATCTCAGGAAACTACACACTTCCTCAGACTGGCTACGGAAGAAGCGAAGCTCAAACGCGAGGCTATACGCGAGGACACACGTCTCCGCCGAGCCAAGACCGAATCGCTAGAGTCTGCTAAGCGAATCGAGTCGCTCTACGAAGATGCCATCAAGGCCATGCGTAACTATAGCGGCAACGGTGATCCCGAGGAGTACGTGGAAGATGATTAGAACTTACTCTGAACTAATCCTCCGCGACACATATGTAGAACGTTTTCGATACCTGCAACTCCGCGGAAGAGTCGGTCAAGCAACTTTCGGCTTCGATCGATGGCTCAACCAGCAATTCTACAAAACCGATGAAGAGTGGCTCGAAGTTCGAGACCACGTCATCATCCGCGACTGCGGCTGTGACTTAGCTATACCTGATCGAAAGATCGAAACCGCAATAACTGTCCACCATATGAATCCGATTACGAAGGACGACATTCTGCGAAGAACTAAATTCCTTCTAGACCCTGAGTATATGATCTGCACAATCGATAATACTCATAAAGCGATTCACTATGGTGACGAAAGTAAGCTTATTCTGGCGCCGATCGAACGGCGACCGAATGACACATGTCCTTGGAAACGGAATTAAGGAGGGATGAAATGGAAAGTATACTGACTTCTATCAAGAAGATGCTTGGTGTCGCTGAAGACTACGACTATTTCGATGCCGACATCATCATGCATATCAACTCAGTCTTCATGACGCTGAATCAGTTGGGCGTCGGACCCGAAAACGGCTTCTCCATCGAGGATGACACCTCCATCTGGACGGACTTCATTCCTGACGTGAATCAGCTCCAGGCGGTCAAGTCCTACATGTACCTCCAGGTCAAGATTCTCTTCGATTCCGCTTCTCTCGGCGCTGCAACTCTGGCGGCTTACGAGCGACAGATCCAGCAGTTCGAGTGGAGACTGAACGTGGCCGCCGAATCCGGCGCCAAGGATTCTAGTTGAGAGGAGGAAATTCAAAATGGAGTATGAACTGGTACTTCAGCACCACGGCATCAAGGGTATGCGGTGGGGCATCCGAAGATTCCAGAAGAAAGACGGCAGTCTGACCCCTGACGGCAAGCAGCGCTATGCGAAGAATCCGCCTGATGACGATGCTGACAAGGCTAAGAAGACCTCTTCCAAGTCCGAATCCCCTGAAGACTACGAGGCTCGTAAGCAGAAGGCCATCAAGTCTGGCGGCGTTAACGAAGTTCTGGAATTCAAGAACGACCTGACTCCTCAGCAGCGCGCCGAAGCCTACAATCGTATCCAGTGGGAGCAGAACATGAAGAATCTCGCTCCCAAGCAGGTCGATGAAGGTAAGGAGCGAGCGGATAAGTTCTTCAAGAAGGTCGACACTGTTGCTGGTTATGCGGACACTGCCGCAAAAACCTGGAACACTTTCGCCAACTTCTATAACGCCTTCTCCAGCTCTGACGTGTCTCTCCCCAAGATCGACAGGGACCTCACTAAGGGCAACCGAATGACCCGTCGTGAAGAGAAGAAGAAAAAGAAGGAAGTAGAAGCTAGAGCTGCAGCCGCAGCGGCAGGTGGTGGGACTTAATGGCACTATCTAATACCGCTGTACCTAAGTACTACGGCCAATTCCGAGATGCGGTCATCCGCGGCGAGATCCCGGTAAACGAAGAGATCTCAATGGAGATGAACCGAATCGACCAGTTGATTGCCAACCCAGGTATCTGGTATGACGATCAGGCGATTCAGGGCTTCATTAACTACTGCGAGAACGAACTTACCCTGACTGATGGTGAAGACCTGCACCTGCTAGATTCCTTCAAGCTTTGGGCCGAGCAGATCTTTGGCTGGTACTACTTCGTTGAGCGAAGCGTATACACGCCGGACCCCAGTGGCCACGGCGGTCACTACAAGAAGAAGCTTATCAAGAAGCGACTGGTCAACAAGCAGTATCTGATCGTTGCCCGAGGTGCGGCAAAGTCTATGTATTCTTCCTGTATTCAGAGTTACTTCCTGAATGTGGATACCGCGACCACCCACCAGATCACCACGGCGCCGACCATGAAGCTCGCCGAAGAGGTCATGTCGCCGATCCGTACCGCGATCACCAGAGCAAGAGGTCCTCTGTTCAAGTTCTTGACGGAAGGCTCTCTCCAAAACACGACTGGCTCACGAGCTAATCGAACAAAACTGGCGTCTACCAAGAAGGGTGTTGAGAATTTCCTCACCGGTTCCCTCCTTGAAGTCAGACCCATGAGTATCGACAAGCTCCAGGGCCTTCGTTGTAAGATCGCTACGGTTGACGAGTGGCTGTCCGGCGATGTCCGAGAGGACGTTATCGGCGCAATCGAGCAGGGCGCTTCCAAGAATGACGACTACCTCATCGTAGCGACTAGCTCCGAGGGTACTGTCCGTAACGGAAGCGGCGATACCATCAAAATGGAGTTGATGGACATCCTCAAGGGTGACTACATCAATCCTCATGTCTCCATTTGGTGGTATAAGCTCGACAGCATCGACGAGGTCGGCAACCCGGATACCTGGCGCAAAGCCAACCCCAATCTCGGTAAGACCGTAACCTACGAGACTTACCAGCTGGATGTCGAGAGAGCCGAGAAAGCACCTGCTACTCGCAATGATATTCTGGCAAAACGCTTCGGCATTCCTATGGAAGGCTACACCTACTACTTCACTTACGAGGAGACCCTTCCTCACAAGCGGAGAGACTACTGGGGTATGCCTTGTGCGCTCGGCGCGGACCTTTCCCAGGGTGATGACTTCTGTGCATTCACCTTCCTGTTCCCGCTATCCAAGGGCGCCTTCGGAATCAAGACCCGAAACTACATAACCGAATTAACCCTGAACAAGCTACCCTCTGCAATGCGCTTCAAGTATGAGGAGTTCATCCGAGAAGGTAGCTTATTTGTCATGCCTGGAACCGTTCTAGACATGATGGAAGTTTACGAGGACCTGGACAAGCATATCATCGATAACGACTACGACGTCAGATGCTTCGGCTTTGACCCTTACAACGCTAAGGATTTCGTTGCACGGTGGGAGTCTGAGAATGGTCCGTTTGGTATCGAGAAAGTTATTCAGGGTGCCAAGACCGAATCTGTTCCCCTGGGTGAACTGAAGAAACTTGCCGAGGAGCGCATGCTGCTCTTTGACGAGGATCTCATGACCTTCACCATGGGTAACTGTATCGTCATGGAAGATACCAACGGTAACCGTAAACTACTTAAGAAGCGATATGACCATAAGATCGACGCCGTCGCGGCTATGATGGATGCTTATGTCGCTTATAAGAACAACCGAGACGCGTTCGAATGAGGAGGTGAGAAACCTTGTACGTGTTAATCGACGGTGAACTGTACCATCATGGCGTTAAAGGCCAGCGATGGGGTGTTCGCCGATATCAGAATCCAGATGGTAGTCTCACTCCTCTGGGTAAGAAGCGACAGCTGAAGCGAATCGCAAAGGATTTCAACTCCCAGGCAAAACGTGACGGCGGTGATCGCCGAAACGCGATTAGAGTCCTCAGTAAGTCCGATACGATAACTGACCTGTATGCGCATGAGGAACTTCGGGCAGCGCGTAAAAAGTTGCAGGCGCTCGATAAAGAGTTCGACGACTATTATCGAGACCCCAAGACACTCTCTAAGTTCCAGAAGATACGAGCTAAGGAACTCACCAAAGAATACCCGTACGACGAGAGCGAGACCCTTCGCTGGGTGAAGTATGACGATTCCAAACAGAATGGTCATTACACCTCAGTAGAAACATATTTTCGTTCCAAGGGCCGAGACTTCAATGCGGAGCACAGACAAGCGTTCAGTGACATGATGAGTGTCTCGGAAAAACTCACAAAGGCCTACGTCGAAGAGTATGGTCATATTCGCGTCAAAGATCTGACCGGCACGTATGATGTTGAGGAGTTGATCGGCAACGCGTTAAAACTCCGCTATGCATATGAGCAAGTGGGATATCCCGATGGGAGGTGAATGAAATTTGTTTATCGTAACTAATGAGGGGCTTCGGTACATCGACGACGAAACTCTCCAGCATTACGGGGTTCCCGGCATGAAGTGGGGCGTTCGTAGAGCCCGCCGCAAGGTGGAAAAGAACGAACGTCTCCGCAAGAAGGCCCTGGAACTCGATGGCAAGTCCGCCTCCCTCACCAAGAAGTCCGAGAAGATCCATACCAAGGAAGACCTCGAATCCGCCAACAAAGCTGCCACCAAGGCCGCTAATCTGCGTAAGAAGGCGTCTTCTCTGGAGCGAAAGGCTCTGAAAACCGACAGTGAGTTCAAGCGATCCAAGCTGGAATCCAAAGCCGCAACAGCTAAGTACAAGTCGGCTAAGGCTCAGGTCGAAGCAAATCGCTTGTCTAAGACTGCTGGCTATGGCTCCAAAGCCATGAAATACTCGGTTAAGTCTGATAAGGCAGCGAAGAAAGCCGCAAAGGTCCGCATGAAGATTGCGAACAATGAGCGGTATGTCGCGGCCATGAAGCGAAAGGTTTCCTCTATTCCCGACGAGGAACTGCGCACCACATACGCATTCGTGAACGATCTGTTCAAGGATTAAGGAGGAAACTTCAAAATGGAAATGTCGGTTATGACCAGGCTTCGAAAGGCCTGGAACGTATTCGTCAATAATCGCGACCCCACTTACTGGCGTGGCGATTTAGGCTACAACTACAGCCACCGCCCGGACCGTCCTCGATTCACTCGGGGCAACGAGCGATCTATCGTCACCGCCATCTATAACCGGATTGCGCTTGACGTGTCCGAAGTGCTCATTCAGCATGTCCAGTTGGACGAGAAAGAGCGATTCAAGCATGTCATCAAGTCCGGCCTCAACAACTGCCTCACTCTCGAGGCGAACATCGACCAGTCCGGTCGAGCATTCATTCAGGACGCTGTCATGTCCCTGTTTGATGAAGGCTCTATCGCTCTGATGCCTGTTGACACCGAGGAGAATCTCAACGGAACCGACGACTACGACATCCTCACGATGCGAGTCGCTAAAGTTCTCGAGTGGTATCCTGCTCACGTCAAACTACAGGCATGGAATGACCGCGTTGGTAAGAAGGATGAAACCACTCTCTCGAAGTCCAAGGTGGCTATCGTGGAGAATCCCTTCTACGCCGTCATGAACGAGCCGAGCTCGACCCTGCAGCGTCTGATTCGAAAGCTCGTCCTTCTGGACATGGTCGATGAACAAAGTGGATCTGGAAAGCTTGACCTGATCATTCAGCTTCCTTATGTGATTAAGTCCGAAGCCCGCCGAAAGCAGGCAGAAGACCGCCGTAAGGACATCGAGATGCAGCTGTCCGGCTCTAAGTACGGCATCGCCTACACTGACGGTACCGAGAGAGTCACGCAGCTCAATCGCCCTGTTGAGAACAACCTTCTCAAGCAGATCGAGTATATGACCAACTTGCTTTACAGCCAGCTAGGCATTACTCAGGGCGTCCTTGATGGAACTGCCGACGAGAAGACGATGCAGAACTACTATACTCGAACCATCGATCCTATTGTGGCTGCACTTGTCGACGCCATGAAGCGGACTTTCCTCACTAGGGAAGCCCGAAAGAAGGGCGAGACGATCATGTACTTCAGAAATCCGTTTAAGCTCGCATCTCTTAAGGAGATCGCTGAGAGCGGCGGCACTCTCACTCGTAACGGCGTTATATCTCAGAACGAACTGCGACATGAGCTGTTCCTCAAGCCGTCCGATGACCCTGAGGCTGATAAGCTGGTCAACAGCAACATTAAGCAGCCTAATCAGGCCGCTGAACCTTCCGGTGAAGTGACTAACGAGACTATAAAGGAAGGAGAAAGTCAAAATGGAAGTTAATGAGCTTAGTATGACCAATTACGACTTTGCCGGCAGAGCTACGTGCGCAAATGTGCTGTGCTCCGATGGTCGTACTATCCTGCCTGATGCGTTCAAGCATCACGATGGTGAGCGGGTCCCTCTGGTGTGGAACCACCAGTACGACACCCCTGAGTCCATCCTGGGCACTGCGCTCCTGCATTGCGTCAATGGTGACGTGTTTGCATACTGCGCATTTAACAACACTAAGTCCGGCGAAACCGCTAAGGAACTTGTCCGGCATAGTGATATTTGCAGCCTGTCCATTTGTGCCAACCAGCTGAAGCACAACGCGTCTCGTGGTGTCATGCACGGCATCATCCGGGAGCTGAGCCTCGTCGTCGCAGGCGCAAATCCCAAGGCTCGAATCGAGTCTGTCAAGCTGGTTCACGGCGACGGCGCTGCCGATTTCGAGGATGAGATCCACATCTACACCGAAGAGGGTATCACCCTCCATCATTCTTTCGAGAACGAGGACTTCGATGAGGAGTTCGACGATGAAGATGAGGATGACATCGACGAGACCGACGACTCCGAGGAGGGTGACTCTCTGGACCACTCCGATGACGGTGATGAGACTGTCGAGGAAGTTTGGGAATCCATGACCCCCGAGGAGCAGAGACTCTGTTACCTCATCATGGGCGCCGACATGCCCGATGAAGATGAGGACGACGAAGATGACGAGGATTCCGATGAGGACCTTGAACACTCTGCCAACAACGGAGGTAATGACTGGAAGCAGATCTGGGAGAATATGTCCCCCAAGAAGCGGAAGGCTGCCTGCTTTATCATTGGCGAGATGCGGAAAGCTCCCGCTACTGCCGATGACAACAACGACAACAAGGAGGAAAATGAAATGAAGCACAACGCATTCGAGACTGGCGCTGCTACTGACACCGCCTACCTGACTCTGGACCACCAGAGAGCTATCATCGCCCTGGCCAAGGAGAACGGCGGCTGCTCCCTGCAGCATGCCATCCAGGACTACATCAATTCCAATGAAACCCTGAAGCACAGCTTCGTCGACGAGGACGGCAACGATGCTGTCAGCCAGCTGTTCCCCGACCACAAGTGGGTGAAGCCCGGCGCTCCCGAGCTGGTCGAGCGTGACCTGACCTGGGTCGACCACGTCATGCGCGGCGTTCACAAGAGCCCCATCTCCCGCATCCGTACCCGGTTCGCCGACGCTCGCGCTGCTGAGCTGAATGCCAAGGGTTACAACGATCGTTCTCAGGCCAAGGCCCGGTCCGGCAACATCAAGCTGATCAGCCGTACCACCGACCCCCAGACCGTGTACCGCACCGACGAGATGCACCGTGATGACATCATCGACATCACCGACTTCGACGTGGTCGCCTACAAGTGGAAGGTCATGGAGCACAACCTGCACGAGGAGCTTGCTCTGGCGTTCCTGATCGGCGACGGCCGCGACGAGGGTGACAAGGACAAGATCCACGAGGAGCACATCCGTTCCATCTGGAATGACGATGATCTGTACACCATTCACTACGATGTCGACGTCGAGGCTGCCCGCAAGGAGCTGCAGGGTACCAACACCAGCGCCAACTTCGGCGAGAACTATATCTACGCCGAGGCCATCATCACCGCTGCTCTGTACGCTCGTGAGAAGTACAAGGGCAAGGGCGCCCTGGAGTTCTACTGCACTCCTCACCTGCTGAACGTCATGCTGCTGGCCCGTGACCTGAACGGCCGCCGTATCTACTCCTCCAAGGCTGACCTGGCCGCTGCTCTGAACGTCAAGGCCATCCACACCGTCGAGCAGTTCGAGGGCAAGATCCGTACCGACAAGGACGGCAAGGACCACAAGCTGCTGGGCCTGTTCGTCAACCTGGACGACTACCATGTCGGCGCTACCAAGGGTGGCGAGATCACCCGCTTCGATCAGTTCGACATCAACTTCAACAAGTACCTGTACCTGATCGAGACCCGACTGTCCGGCGCCATGACCAACCTGTGGTCTGCCATCGCCCTGGAAGAGCCCGTCGAGGCCGAGGGCTAATAATCCTCGAGTAAATTCAAAATGGAGTGATTGTTAATGGCTAAAGTTTGCGTGGCAATCGGCTATGGTGAGTTCATCGAGACTACTCCCGGTGTGTGGGAGGAAAAGATCCAGGAGCGTAAGTATCCTGGTGAACTGATCCGCAATACTCGCCGGCTGGAGTCTTCCGGCAACCTCAACGACAACGTTAATGTTGCAAATGAGCTCAGCATTATCGCCGACCCGTTTGCTAAGAACAACTTCCACTCCATGCGTTATGCCGAACTGATGGGTGCCCGGTGGAAGGTAACGTCTGTCGATGCCAGCCGGCACCCTCGGTTAGTACTGTCGTTAGGAGGTTTGTACAATGCCCAACAGGCTTGATCTGCAGGCTACCCTTGAGGAGATCCTCGGGAGTCGTGAAGTGTATTTTCAGCCTCCTGCGACAGTACACATGAGCTATCCTGCGATTGTCTACTCTCGCAAGAGAATCAACAACGCGCATGCCAACAACGGCGTGTACAAGCAGGATCGCTGCTATGAGCTGACCGTGATTGACAAGAATCCTGACAGCGAGATCGTCAGTCGAGTTTCCGAGCTGATGCTCTGTACCTTCGACAGACACTACAAGAAGGACAACCTCAATCACGATGTATTCACGCTTTACATCTGAAAAGGAGGACAAAACTATGTCTAGACTGAATTGGGACCCCACTGGTGGTCGCATCTATGAGACTGGTGTTGACCGCGGTGTCGTCTACCCCCAGACCGGCGGTGCATACCCTGCTGGCGAGGCTTGGAACGGCCTGATCAGCGTCACCAAGTCTCCCTCCGGCGCAGAGCCCACCCCTCTGTTCGCCAATAACCACAAGTACCTGAACCTGATGTCTGTCGAGGAGTTCGGCGGCTCCATCGAGGCCTACACCTATCCCGACGGCTTCGCCGCCTGTAATGGTGAGGCTGAACTGGCTCCTGGCATCCGCATCGGCCAGCAGAAGCGTCAGGCTTTCGGCTTCTGCTACCGTAACCTGATCGGCAACGACTCCGAGGGCACTGCCCATGGTTACCAGCTGAATCTGATCTACGGCTGCCTGGCTTCTCCCTCTGAGGAGACCGACACCACCATCAACGACTCCCCCGAGGCCAAGACCATGACCTGGGAGTTCTCTACCACCCCTGTTGAGGTGGATGGCTTCGAGCCCACTTCCCTGCTGGAGATCGACTCCACCAAGTTCGATGCCGATAAGATGAAGGCTCTGGAGGATGCCCTGTACGGCACCGCCGACAAGGAGGCTTACCTGCCCCTGCCCGCTGAGGTCCTGACTCTGCTGGGCGTTGCTGCTGGCTAATGGCGGCATAAATCCCCGCACTGAGGGAGTCGTATTCAGCTAGGCTGGCGACTCCTTCTTTTATATTTAACTGGCTAAAAGCCGTCATTTGAAAGGAGAACAAAACAATGAAAGCAAAGCAGATTACCTACACCGACTTCAACGGTGTTGAGAGAACCGAGACTCACTACTTTAACATCAGCAAGCGTGAGCTGGTCAAGATGCAGGCCGGCACCGACGGTGGCCTGTATGCTCTGATGCAGCGCGCCATCGACGCCCAGAATGAGACGATGCTGGCACAGGTCTATGAGGACCTGATCGACATGTCCTACGGCATCAAGACCGCCGACGGCCGCGGCTTTAAGAAGGACCCCGAAATCCTGGCCGAGTTCAAGGCCACCGGCGCCTACGAGGAGCTGTTCCTCGAGATGCTCGATGCCAACAAGTTCGCTGCGTTCATCAACGATATCCTCCCTGCCGAAGTGGCTAAGGAGGCTGCAGCCGAGGCCGCTAAGAGAGGCCTTCCCGCCGTTAACTAAGACAACAAGCGAGGAGATGTGAGCGATGCTCCGAATCGAAGTACCCTTAGGGCCCGAGATGTGGGACGAGGAGAACGAGATGTTTGTACTACCTCCTGTTCAAGTGCTTCTTTTGGAGCATTCGCTCGTCTCTTTGTCAAAATGGGAATCTAAGTGGTTAAAACCATTCTTCTCAAAGAAAGAGAAAACCACAGAAGAACTCCTGAGTTATATACAAATGATGGTTGTCACGCCTAACGTGCAGCCAGAGGTGTACGACCACCTCACCCCTGATAACATCCGTGATATCGAAGCCTATATCGATGCCCCGATGACTGCTACGACCTTCTCTAAAGAGAAAGGCGGAGGACAGAATCGAGAGATCGTTACGGCCGAGATTATCTATTACTGGATGATTGCTCACCAAATCCCGGTCAAGTTCGAACGCTGGCATATTAACCGCCTGCTCACGCTCATTCGAGTGTGTAACGAGAAGAATGCGCCTAAGAAGAAGCGCAATCAGACTTCTACTGCGAGAAAGTATGCCGCCATGAACGCCGCCCGGAGAGCACAAATGAATTCGAAAGGATGATGTCATATGGCTAATAGTCCATTGGCCACGCTTCGTAAGATTAGTCCCAATCGGACCAGTCCCAGAAATCATGTCATCGACACCGTGACTATCCACTGCTATGTTGGCCAGGTGACTATCGAGCAGGCCGCAGAGTGGTTCTCCAGCCCCGAATGCAAGGCATCCTGCAACTATGTCGTTGGCTACGATGGTAGAATCGCCACGATCGTTGACGAGGCAGACCGTTCTCATTGCTCCTCCAATCGCGAGAACGACCACCGCGCCATCACCATCGAGGTGGCTTCCGGTAATACTCATCCGTATACCGTCAAGGACGCCGCTTACAGAGCCCTGATCGATCTTCTGGTCGACATCTGTAAGCGCAACCCTGGTATTGGTAAGCTTCGCTGGAAGGCCGACAAGTCTCTGATCGGTCACCCCGAGAAGCAGAACATGACAGTTCACCGCTGGTTTGCCGCCAAGTCCTGCCCTGGTGAGTACCTGTATAGCCGTCACTCTAAGATCGCCGCCGAAGTTAACGCCCGCCTGGAGTCTTCTAGCTCCGGATCTAGCTCCTCCAAAGCTAAGATCGGTAAGGGCGATACTGTCCGGATTGCCAACGGCGCAAAGTACTACAACGGCTCCGATGTTCCGCCTTGGGTTCAGAAGAAACAATGGATCGTCAAGGCTGTCGAGGGCTCTCGCGTTGTCATCGACAAGAGCGCTGACGGCAAGAACGCCATCAACAGCCCTATCGATGCCAAGTACCTGACCGTTGTAAAGAAGAGTGACGGTGTGCCCTACATGGTTCAGGTGGATCGCGATAATCTGTACATCCGTAAGGGCCCCGGCACCAATTACCCCAAGGACGGCTTCACCGGTAAGGGTATCTTCACCATTACTGAGGTTAAGACCGGCAAGGGTTCCGCGAAGGGCTGGGGTAAGCTCAAGTCCGGTCAGGGCTGGATCTCCCTGGACTACGCCAAACGAATCTAAAGGAGTACAATCATGATAGGTATCCGATGTAAAGGCGACTTCTCCAAGTCTATGAACTATTTGGAGCGAGCCAAACACGCGGTTCGTCTTAGCCGGCTTGACAAGTACGGAAAAGAAGGCGTGGCTGCTCTTGCATCGGCTACCCCTGTCGACTCCGGACTTACTGCGAATTCGTGGTCCTATCGAATCGACTATGGCGCCAACTTCGTGAAACTGGTGTTCCTCAACTCGAACATTCAAAATGGAGTTCCTATCGCCATAATTCTGCAGTACGGACACGGCACCGGTACTGGTGGCTGGGTAGAAGGACGAGATTACATCAATCCGGCTATCCAGCCCATTTTCGATAGGATCGTAGAAGACGCATGGAGGGAGGTTACGAAGCTATGAGCACTACTATCGACCAGCGAGTAGTAGAGATGCGATTCGACAATAAGCAGTTCGAGCGTAATGTTTCGACTACTATGTCGACGCTGGAAAAACTGAAGCAGAAGCTGAATTTCAACGGTTCTGTTAAGGGTATGGAGAACGTCAGTAATGCGGCCAAGACCGCTGGTTCTGGCATGTCCAACCTCGGCAGCTCCGTAGAAGCAGTTGCTCTTAAGTTTTCTTCTATGCAGGTCTTTGCGGTGACCGCCCTCACGCGTATGTCTAACGCAGCGATCACTGCTGGTAATCGGATCACTAAAGCCCTTACGATTGATCCGGTCAAGACTGGTTTCAGCGAGTATGAAACTAAGATCAACGCCGTCCAGACGATCATGTCTAACACGGCCAGTAAGGGCACTACTATGGCGGACGTCACTAAGACTTTGGAAGAGCTGAATACGTACGCCGACAAAACCATCTACAACTTCGCCGAGATGACGAGGAACATCGGTACCTTTACGGCTGCTGGCGTTGGACTGGAAGAGTCCGCGGCTGCAATCCAGGGTATCGCGAACCTTGCAGCTGCTTCTGGTTCAACCTCACAGCAGGCATCCACAGCGATGTATCAGCTTTCCCAGGCTTTGGCCGCGGGTACGGTCAAACTTATGGACTGGAACTCTGTCGTTAATGCCGGTATGGGCGGCGAGAAGTTCCAGGAAGCGTTGAAAGCTACCGCAAGAGAGCATGGCGTTGCGGTCGATTCCCTCATCAAGAAGAATGGCTCCTTCCGTGAGTCTCTTCAGGAGGGCTGGATCACCGCTGATATTCTGAACGAAACCCTTAACAAGTTCACCACTAAGGGCGCTAAGGAATACGGCGATGCGATGGTCAAAGCCGGCAAGTGGACTCAGGATCAGGCTGACGCGCTTCTTGAGGAAGCCAAGAACATGGAAGACGCGGCCACCAAGGTCAAGACTTTCACTCAGCTGTGGGATACCCTGAAGGAATCTGCGCAGTCTGGCTGGGCTAAGACCTGGGAGCTTATCTTCGGCGACTTCTACGAGGCTCGTGATCTGTTCTCCGGCCTGTCTGACTTCTTCGGCGGCATCATCAACGCCGTAAACGACTTCCGTAACAGCATTCTTGAAAGCGCTCTCGGTAAAGGCTTTACCGCTATCGCCGACAAGATCAATGGTGTTATCGAGCCCGCCGCTAAGGCGGTCGAGGTTATCGAAGACCTCGGCGGTATTGTCGACAAAGTTATCGGCGGCGAGTTCGGCAACGGCAAAGACCGTATCGACGCACTGACCAAGGCTGGCTACAACTACTACAAGGTCCAGAACAAGGTTAACGAGACGCTCAATTGTAGTAAGCGCTACACTCAGGAGCAGATCGATGCCCAGGACAAACTCCTCGGAAAGCAGGGCAAGAGTGCTGAGAAGACCGAGGAGCAGGCCAAGGCTACTACCAAGCTTACGGACGAGCAGAAGAAGAATCTCAAGACCCTCGCTATGATGACCGAGGAGGAGATGAGAGCTGCCGGTTACACCGAAAAGCAGATCGAAGCCATGAAAGAGCTCGGCGAACAGGCCAAGAAGCTCGGCATCCCGATCGACGAATTCATCGATAAGATGGATGAGATCACCGGTCGCTGGCTTCTGATCAACTCTTTCAAGAACATCGGTAAGGGCATCGTCGACGTCTTCAATGCTATGAAAACCGCATGGCAGGACGTCTTCCCGCCAAAGACTATCGAGGAAAGAGCCGAGCAGCTGTTCAAGCTTATCGGTGGCTTCCACAAACTCACCAGCTATCTGGTCGGTGTCATCTACGATGGCGATAAACTGACCGCTACTGGTGACAAACTCGTCCGCACTTTCAAGGGCGTATTTGCTGTCATCGACATCATCACTACGATTGTCGGCGGTGGCTTCAAAATAGCGTTCAAAGCTGTCGCTGCACTCCTTGGAAAGTTCGACCTGAACATCCTTGACGTGACTGCTGCTATCGGCGACGCAATCGTCAAGTTCCGAGATTGGGTCGATAAGACCTTCGGCGTGTCCAAAGCCATGGATATTCTCGTACCGCTCGTCAAGAGCGCCGCGAAATTCATCGGAAACCTCATCAAGTCGGTCAGGAACTCCGAGTGGTTCAAGAAGTTCGTCGATTATGTCGAGAAGGCATCTGACGGTCTTTCTAAGCTTTTCTCCAGCATCCCCGATATGAGTTCTTTCAAGAGCCTTGTCTCGGTGCTGAAGAACGCCGGTTCTGCTATCAAGACCTGGTTCAAGGCGATCAAGGGCGCGGATGATATTCCTGGCCACATCATTTCGGGTTTCGTCAATGGTATTCTCAATGGAATACCAAAGGTTGTCTCTGCCATATTCGACCTTGGTAAGGAAATCCTGTCCTCCATTTGTGAGGTCCTTGGAATTCACTCTCCTTCCGTCGAATTCCAGAAGATCGGTGAGTTCGCTATGGATGGCCTGGTTAACGGCATTAAGATCGGCGCCGCCAAGGTCTGGGATACCATCAAGGGTATCACAAGCAATATTCTTGACTGGATCAAGAATCTCGATGTCGGCACCGTCCTCACCATTGCTTTTGGTGTCGGTATGTTTGCCGTCATCAAGGACATTTCTAAGACGCTCGCCAACCTGGCGAAGCCTTTCGAGGCAGCTGGCAATATGTGCACCGCCATCGGAGGAGCATTCGCCAAGGTTGCCAACAGCATCGACGGCCTGTTCGATGCTATCAAGTCCAACGTCAAAGCTACTACTTGGCAGAAGCGAGGTAAAGCTCTGATGTACTTCGCTGGCGCGATCGCAATCCTGGCTGCTTCTGTGTGGGTTCTGTCTAAGATCAATGGACGAGATCTTCTCCAGGCAATCGCAGCAATAGCCGCACTGGCCGCCGTAATCGTCGTTATGTCCAAGTCCCTCGGTAAACTTGATCTGAAGGACGGAATGAAGGTCGGTCAGTTTGCTCTGGTCCTTCTCAGCATGGCCGGCTCGATGCTGATCATCGCAGTTGCTCTTAAGCAGCTTTCCGAACTTAATGAAGTCGAACTCATTAAGGGTGGTGTTGCTATAGCCGCGATTGGCGGAGTAATGGTCGGTCTTATCGCAGCCACTAAGCTTGTCGGAAAAGATGCTAACAAAGTTGGATTCACTCTGGTCAAAATGGCGACTGTAATGCTGCTTTTGATCAAAGTGGCTAAGCTTGCGTCCGAGATTGATGCTGCAACTGCGATTAAGGGCGGCATTGCCATTCTTGCATTGGGTGGTGTCATGACCGGTCTTGTCGCAATGACTAAGCTGTTTAACAAGGACGCTGATAAAGTCGGCAGTACACTCCTTAAGATGACCATTGCAATGGCCCTCATGATCGGCGTCGCGAAGCTCGCATCTACGCTCAACGCCGAAGACGCGACGAAGGGCGCCCTTGCAATTGCTGCATTCAGCGGCGTGTTCACCGGCTTGATTGCCATGACTAAGCTGTTTAACAGGGACGCGAAGAAAGTGGGCTCTAGCATTCTTGCTATGTCCGCTGCGATGATCCTCATGATCGGCGTGGTCTCTCTGGCCGCTCGAATGGAAGTGGCCGACATCATCAAGGGCTCTCTCGCTGTTGTGGCTTTCGCCGGTATCATTACAGGCCTTATCGCGGCGACCCGTCTCGCAGGACCGAGCGATCTTAAGCGGGTCGGCACGACTCTGTTTATGGCATCCATTTCCATGGCAATCATGGCCGCGATTGCGGCTCTGTTAGGTCTGCTGAGCATCGAACACCTCGCTAAGGGTATCACTGCTGTAACCATCATGGGTGGCATCATCACCGCTATGATCTGGGCTACTCGAGGCGCCACCGACTGTAAGAGTAACCTCATCGCGATGACCGCTG
>JAEIGA010000343.1_pt1 | contig 67690 bp, 97 predicted proteins | sample 9270691 | NCBI WGS metagenome assembly JAEIGA01 (sample SAMN17057246, study PRJNA624740) | gut metagenome | biome: biome; isolation source: fecal sample | host: Bos grunniens | place: China: Xizang | collected 2019 | reverse complement strand
GATAATATGCAGATGTTATTAAATGTCCTTATATTGTCTTTAGGAGAGCAATATAGTTACTTTATAAAAATAGACGAAAAAGATAAGGCAAAGCTAATATTAAAGAAAAAAAAAGATGGTAAAAAAATCACGGTCACTTCGAAAGAGTTTGACCAAATAAAAAGTATAATACTTTATTATAACGATGAGGATTATGATGATAGATATATTTCTGATGACTTGCAAAAAGCAATGGAAAATTATTACAAGGCAAAATCTAGAAACCAATACAATCCAACGTTAGAAGATAAAAAGTGTTATATGATTTCAAAGAATGGAATGACGATGCAACAAATCAACGAGATGACTTATAGGGCTTTCAACAAAGTATTTAATTATGCTTTAGGGAGTGAACTATATTTGTCTAGAAAGATTTTACAAGCAAGTGAAAAATATAAAGTTGATGATGTTAATCATCCATTATTTGAAAAACATTCCAAATTTGACTTCCTACAAGACGCAAAGCAGTTTGAAGAAACTGTCGCTTCTGCGGGAAAGGTTTAATATAAACAATAAATATATAAAGGAGAAAAATATATGTCTTATTTAATTGCGGGTGTTGGTACTGCTCAATTTTTTGACAAGGCTACCAACGCTTTAATCCTTACTACTAAGACTTTAACCACACAAGGTTTGAATTTTAGTTCTACCGCAGAAGAGGCTAGAGGTGGTGCAGGTAACGCTTTACTTGGCAAATACTATCACGACTCTGCTTTCACTCTTGAACTAACAGACCAACTATTTGACTTACAATATCTTGCATTAAACTGTGGTGGTTCTATCACAGCAGGTGCAGACATGATGACAAATGAACAAGTTGAAGTTACTGTAGCAGATACAATTACTGTATCTCAAACTCCTGCTAAATTTGGTAATGCAGTAGTCGGTTGGGTTCGCAAAGCCACAGAGAGCGATTCCGATTATGTTGCAGTTACATTTAATGGCAAAAATGCTAGTTTAACAGGCGCACAAGTTGGCGATGTATATTGCGTTAAATATTTCTATAACAATGCAAGTGCTAGAATGTTTAAGGTTAATACCGCTTATGTACCAAAAACTGTTCACGCTGTATTAACATTCCCTATGTTTACAGCAGGTGATAGTGGTACGACTTACACCTCTTCTTCCCAAGTAGGTGAAATTCAAGTTGATGTTCCTAATTTCCAATTTGCAGGTTCACAAGAACTTTCTTTAACTAGTGGTGGTATTTCTACTGCATCTCTAAGTGGTTCTGCTCTTGCAAGTCATAGTGGAAATGGTTCTTGCTCCGATACAGGTTATTATGCAGAAGTTAAAGAGATTATCTATGGTAAAGGTGTATGGGATAATGTTGTATCTCTCGCAGTTGTTGATTCTGATATTGACCTTGCTATTGATGAAACTCAAAAGATTGAAGTAATGGCTATTTACTCTGATGGTACTGTTCCAACAAAAGTTGACAATGCATTGTTAACATTCACTAGCGATGACGAAACCATTGCTCTTGTAAGTGCAAGTGGTGTTGTAACAGGTAAGGCTACAGGCTCAACCAATATTTCTATCATCGCTACTTCTCAAACTTCTTTGAGTGCTTACGCAGTAGTTACTGTTGCTTAATTTATTGTGGGGGTGTATGGTGTCCATGCACTCCCATAGTACATAAATTTTATAAAGGATTGATAATATGTGTCCAAATGCTTTTTATGTAAATGAGAACGAACATAGAGCAGTATTATATTGTTCTATAAATGGAAAAAACTGTATACACTCAACACTATGTCTTAAAAAAGATAAATACATTGGTGCAAACGGAATGGAGAATTGTAGTATTATGTTAGCGAATCAAAAAACAGATATACCCAAAGGTTCTTCATATATTAGATTTGAAAAGAAAGGTTATCTTTATGTAGAATATGGAGATAATCACGTTGTAAAAATTAAAAACACAATCGGTGAAATTAAGCAAAATTATGTGTATGTTAAAGAAATCGATGGTGAATTAGTCGTTTCTTTAAAACCATTCAAAGAAGAAAAAGAAAAAAGAACGTATAATAGAAAGAAAAAGTAATGGCGAAGAGGAAAATTTTACAAGGCGAAATCTATATATGTGAACTTGGCGAAAATATTGGTTCTGAACAGAATGGCGAACGTCCTTGTTTAATTGTCCAAAACAACATACTGAATGAAACAAGCGATGTTACTATAGTTCTACCAATAACATCAAGATTGAAGAAAGAAATGCCAACACACTACAAGTTAAAGTCAGAAGATTATCCATTTCTTATGACAGGTAGAAATACTGTATTATGTGAATGCATAAGATGTATTTCAAAAAAAAGAATCGGCAAATTAATTGGAACAATAGAGGAAAAAGATTTGAACAATATTTTAAAGGTTAAAGAATACGCCTATTATGAGAAGAAGGAGGATAATTAGAGTATGGCTGATGACGTTATTAGTGTGGGAGAGTTTCAAGACCTAAAACGCAAGGTTAATCATATTGAGTATGAAGAACTCAAAGAGATTAGAAATGAAGTGCAGGATATTAGGGAAAAAACCGCAAAGAATAATGTTTTATTAGAACAAAATATTAAAAGTTCTGAACGATTGGCAGACACATTGGATAATGTGCAAGAAACAATGAGAGAACTTTCACATAACATGAAGAATAATAATGGTGCAATTGAATCGTTGAGCAATAAGGTTTCTAATCTAGATAATAAGATTGAGAACTTAGACGATAAAATTGACAAAGTAGAACAAAAATCTAAAATAGATATTATTGATTGGGTTAAAAAACATTGGTTTCCTATTGTTGCAACCTGCGCAGTTATTTTATATATATATTTTAACAAGACAACATTTTAACGTATTATAAGGCTCATTTACGAGCCTTATTTTTTTACCGCATATTTTATCAACGAAATGATTTTCGTGCGAATTTGGGGTATCAGAATGCGTTACAGACATATATAAGGAGAATTTATTATGGCATATACTATAGATAAAGTTGGTGGAGAAGATAGGTCTAAACACGCCGAAATTCTTGGTTATTCAACAGACACAAAACCTACCAATGTAGATTTAAATGATTTATTTATTGAACTTGATACGGGTAGTGCCTATTCATGGAATGGTTCTGCTTGGGTAGAAATTGGTGGTTAATAAAAATAACAAGAAAGGAATTAAGTTATGGACATAGTATCATATATCCTCTCGACTACTTTTACAAAAAAGTCATTAGAGGGCATGGGTGCTTTAAAGGGTGCGCCCGCAACGATTTCTAATATCGCAGACAACCCCGATGGTACACATAATATTACATTTAGTTGGAAAGATAATAATAATGTAACACATACGTCCGTTTTGACAGTTAAAGATGGACAAACACCATCTATTGCATCTGTTCCAATTGCAAACGGACACAGAGTTACATTTGCTACAACAAATCCATCTCAATCGGTTACGTTTGATGTTATGAATGGAAATAATGGTCAACAAGGTATTTCTGTAGTAGGGTCAAACGTTGATACATATAATCATTTGACGTTTACATTGTCAAATGGTAATTACAGATATTTGACTATCTATTATAAAGAATATTATGGCCGAAATTATTATTTGTCAGTTAAATTTCCAAAAGGTGTAGGTTGCTTTCTCAACAAGATAGATGTTGGTAGCACTGATTATTATGTATATAACAGAGTCTGTAGCTATACAAATTCCACAAAGTTACATTTTGATGATGCTTATCAATCTAGTCAATCAACAGCAAATAATGCCCATTTAATACCTATAAAGATTGTAGGAAGTATGACATAACCACCCCACACCAAATCCAATCTCCCTACTCTTTAGAGGGTGGGGTTGACAAACAAATAAATTTATATTATAATATAATTAAAGTGGTAATAGACACATAAAACCTATTAGAAAAGTTGCTGACACCAACTATAATAACTGTCTCTCTAATATTATTGGAGCGTGGTCAAATCTTCGGATGAAGCCACAGGGATAGATAGATGCGTCTGTCTGTCCCTTAATGTACATAATCAAGAAAGGAAGAGAAAAATATGGATGTTATTTTAGAAGTATTAAGACCTTATGTAGTACCAATTATTTTTGGTATTTGCTTACTTATTGGAGCAATTATCAAAACATCTATTCCAAAAATTGAAAACAGATATATCCCATTGATTTTAAGTATCATTGGTATTGCTGTTGCGATTTGGATTAATTTAGCATTTACTCCTGTTGTTTTGCTTCAAGGTTTAGCAAGTGCTTGGGCTAGTACGGGGGCATATGAATTGCTAAAAAATTTAGATGTGACAAAATACATCGCAAAATTATTCATTAAAAATGAAGAATAATAATTAGGTTCTCTTGCACCTTTAAGCAAGAGGTACATAGTATCAAAAGAATCATATATTCTTTGTATGAGTGGGGTTACGACTCCACTCTAGTTTCTTAATAAAGGAGAAAATAATGGAATTTATCACAGAAACAATTAATATAGATGGATATGGTGAAGTTAAAATTACACCTTATCTTACAGCAGCACAAATTGATACAATGCTAGAAGACGTAGCAGATATGGCGTATGCTTTAAGACGTGATTCTGTTAGAGCGAAAGTACTGTTAGAATGTACGGATATTAAAGAATTACAAGACGCATGTGAAGAAGTAATGGAAGATGGTAATGAAGATAGCCCCAAATTATATGATATTTATAAAGGCTTAGATTCTTGTGGCGTTGTTGATGAAATTGTTAAACATATTAGAAATTATAATGTTCTTGAAGAAGGATTGAAGAATCTTGATACGGCGATTCTAAATAGAAATCTAATTGCATTTGTACAGGGTATGGTAGAGCAGTTTAAAGATGTCGATTTAGATGCAAAACAAAAAGAATTAGAAGCCACATTCAAACGCCTCGAAGAAGTAAAAGAAGAACAAAAGGAACTTTTACATGGCTAGGTATGGTAGTGGGTATTTTACTGATTGGGAATCTATGAGTATTGCACTCAATAAGGGTTTAAAGCAAGCCTTGACAAACACCTGCGAAAGAATGTGTGAAGAATGTAATCAAATGATACGAGGTGGTATTTATACAACATATCAACCTACAGAGTATGAACGTACATTTGAAATGAACGATGATTTACTAACATATAAAGTCGATAATGGTTTAAATGCTCAATTTATATGGGATAAAAAAGTGTTTAGTCAAATAGAAATTGACGGAGCGCACCATCATGGTTTAGAGGATTTAGACTTGGACAACTTTATGAAATTGATTAGTGAACAATATCACGATGAATTCTTAAATGATGTAAGAGATTATATACAAAAAAACTTTAAAAGAATATATCAAGAAGAATGCAGAAAGTTAGGATTTAGTTTATAAGAGTGCTACAACGCACTCTTATTTTTATGCTTGAAAGGAATATAATTATGGGCAATTATATTATATCCTGTGATTGTGCGACTAAGATATTTGGTTGGGCGATTATAGATAAAGATACTTTTAAGTTGATTGATTATGGCGATATAAGATGTGATGATGAAGACACATTAGAACGCACATATTACATGGTTGATGAACTTAGAAAAGTAATAGAGAAATACAAGCATAATTTAGTGAGTGCCGTTGTTGAAGATGTTCCAAGACAATTTCAAAAGAATATTGAAACGACTGTTGTACTTAGTAAATTAAATGGTGCTGTTTTATATCTATTACACGATTATGGAATTAAAACAGAATTAATTTACCCGTCAACTTGGCATAGCAAATTAGATATTAAGACTTCTAAGGGAGATGTCAAAGAACAAAGTATTGAATGGGTAAATAAAAGATATGGATTAGATTTAAAATATTACTCCAAATCTTCTAAGAAAAATGATGATAATCTATCAGACCCTATTGCAATGGCTTGTGTTGTTTTAGGCAATTATGATAGAGCGATTAAATTTGGAAGAAAGAGGGGTGTAATTTAATGGCGAATGGTTTGAGTGGTGATGGCTTTAAGATAGAAGTTAAAGCCGATTTAAATACAGAGCAAGCGACTCGACAATTTAACACTTGGGTCAAAAAGATGGATGCCAACAAAATTAATACTGTCAAGACTAGATTTCAAATTGATGGTAAAAATTTTGAGCGTCAACTTGAAGTATATAAAGACAAGATGGGTAATCTTGTCGGAACAGAAGTAGTAAGAGAATTTAATAAGAATTGGACTAGAGTTGAAAACATAGTCTCTACCAATGTTACTGGCATTGTTGATAAATTAAGACAAGCAGAAGAAGAAGAAAACAATTTAGTACGAGCGCATCAAAAATTAGCAAATGAAACAAAACGATGCTCTAATGCGTTTTCTGATTTTGCTAGTACGTTTGGCAAAATGGTTAAATTCAACACCATTAATATGATTTATGATGGTGTTATCAATACATTTGAAGACGCTATTAAAGTTACAAAAGAATTCAATGATGCTACGACTGAACTTAGAAAAGTATCTGAATTAAGTGGTGAATCATTAAGAAAGTACGCACAAGATTTATCTGTATACGGACAAGAAGTTGGTCGCTCCATGACCGATATGATTAATAGCGCAGTAATCTTTAAGCGTACAGGTGCAACAGATGAAGAAGCAAAAGAACTTGCCAAGATATCTGAAATGTACCGCAATGTGGCAGATAACGAGATTTCATCGGCAGAAGCATCTAGTTTCTTAGTCTCTCAAATGAAAGCATTTAATATGACTGCCGAAGAGAGCATTCATATAATCGATGCCGTAAATAAAACTGCCAATGAGCACGCCGTGTCTACCGATGATTTACAAAAAGCATTAACAAAATCTGCATCTGCTTTGGCAACTGCGGGTAATAGTTACGAACAGACAATAGCCCTTATCGAAAGTGGCGTTGCTGTAATGCAAGGACAGGCAGGAACTGTTGGTAATGGTTTAAGAACGATTGCAATCAATGTTGCTAATTTAGCAACAAAGAATGAAGAACTTGTAGTTGCAAATGGAAAATTGACGGTTTCTCTAAAAGAATCTAACGGAGAAATCAGAAGCACATATGACATTTTGGCAGACTTAGCAAAAGGTTGGGATAACTTAACTAGGGCTGAACAAAATGAAGTTGCTGTATCTTTAGCGGGTAAGACAAGGTATAACGTTCTTACATCAATTTTGCGCAACTTTGCAGATGCACAAGCATCATATGAAGGTGCATTAAATTCTACAAATTCCGCAATGGAAGAGAATGCTAGATATATGGAAAGTATTCAAGCAAAGATGAATAATCTTTCCGCAGAATATAAAAAGTTCATTCTTGGAGATGGCGGTTTAGAAAAATTAGAAAAGAAAGTTTTGGATTTAGCAACGTCGCTTATGCAATTGGTTAATAAAGCAGGTAGTCTTAAAACGATTTTATCTGCATTAGGAACTGTTATTGCTGTTAAAATGGCTTCTAGTATAAATCTATCAAACAACTCTTTTATCAAACTCATTGCAACCGTAGAAGAATTTATTACTGCAAATACAATTGCAGTAAAGAAATTAATAGCAACAAAAAATGCAACAGAAGCATTAAAATTATCTACGTTTTCAATGAATAGTGTCTTAGCTGTTTCGGTTGCTGTGATTGGTATTGCTATAACTGCATATAATAGTTATATAGCAAAACAAAGACAAGCAAGAGATGAAGCAAGAGAACTAGTAGGTCAAACATTAGACCAAGTAAACGCAACAAATGAACAAATTGCAAAATTACAAGATGAAACCCTAAATAGGGGTGAATTAGAGTCTGCAATTAAACAAGTCGATAGTGCTTACGACACAGAGGGTAAGACGCTTGATGAATTAAATAAAAAACGTCAAGAAGCAATCGACAAAATAAAAGAAGAGAAAAAAGAAAAATTAGAAGAAGCTAAAAATAAAGGTTGGTCTAATTATAAAACTGCTTTAAATACGATGGGTACGGGTTATACGTCATTGGATTTAAAGGGTTCTGCTGTTTCCGTTCAAGATATTAATAGTGCAATGGGTCTTGCTAATAAATATGGTATAGAATTTGACGCAACATCTTTAAAAGCATATACCGACAGTTTAGCAAAACTGACAGAATATGAACAGCAAAATGGTCTAGAGACTCAAAAATTAAGTAAACTGTATACAGAAGCAAAAGACTTATATGATGAAACAAAAAAGACAATAGATGACTACAATAATGTTTTATCTCAACTGTATTTAGTTTATGATTCTTCTACGGGCAAAATAAGAGATATGACCATTGCCGAAGTAGACCAATTAAACGCCTCAAAAGAAACGCAAGAACAATTAGATGAATTTGCTCAATATATTGAAAATATTGGTGTAAAAGCAGATGAGTTAAAAGATAAATTAGGAGATGAAGACTTTGCAAATCTTCAAAATTTAGTTCTTGAAGGAGACTTAGATTCTGCTACAGAACTTCTAGAAAAATATGGCATTGCCGTAGAAAATACAAATGAGCAATTAACAGAATTTGAGAAAATAGTTTCTGACTTTATTGGTTTCACACAAGATGCTCAAAAGGCATATGAGACACTATCTAAGGCGTGTGATGAATATAATGAAAAAGGTTATATTACAGCATCAACACTTGCAAACCTCGCCAAACTACAACCCGAATACGCTACACAGTTAGATATTGTCAACGGAAAAATGGTGTTGACAAATGGTGCATTACAAGAACAATTCGAGACTGAAAAACAACTTGCAATCGCTAATTTGAATTTAGCAGAGCAACAAGCAATTGTTTCTTATTGTCAACAGCAATTAGAACAAGATACTTCTAATGCTACTACTGAAATGCAAACGCAACAGACAGAAGCAGATACTTTGGCAGGTAAACTTATAGAAGTTGCTAATGCAGGAGTACAGGCAAGTTACGCTATGGCTCTAGTTGCTCAATCGGGAAAAGCAGACGAAGACTTTTATAGTGGCATCGAAAAAATAAGAGAACAATTTGGTCAATATCGTGAAGAAGTCGAAGCTATGAACCTCGACTATTCGAAATCATCTCGTGGTGGTGGTTCTAGTGGTGGAAGTGGTAAAGACCCTTGGGTTGAAGCATTCGAGCGTGAAAAGAAAGACCTAAAGCATAAACTCGAAATGAATCTAATCACCGAGAAAGAGTATTATGATGGTTTAAAAGACCTTAATGAAAAATATTTCGGTGAAATTTCGGGCAAGCATGAAAAATATCTAGAAAAATATCAAGAGAACGAAGAAGAAGCATATAAAGGTCTTGCAAAAGTTTACGAAGATACAAAGAAAGATATGGAAAAACATATCGAGGACGCTTACGAAAACGCAATCAAGAAACTTCAAAAAGAAGAAAAGAAAGCGATTGACGAAGTAAAGAAATCTATCGATAAACTAAAGAAAGAAAAAGACAATGTTCTCGATGGTATTCAAGACCAAATTGACGGATTAAAGAAAGAGAAAGATGCGACAGAAGATTATTGGAATAACCAAATTAATCTGATTAAACAAGAAAACACCGTCCTACAACAGCAAAACGAACTATTACAAAGACAACAAGAATTACAACAAGCAAAAGCACGTAAAGTAATGGTCGTTAAAGATGGTCGTTTTCAATTAACAGAAAACGAAGCTGATGTTGCAAAAGCCGAGCAAAATCTTTCTAACTATGAAGACCAATTATCATATGAACAACAAATTCAAGAGATGGAAGATTTGCGTGATGCGCAAATTAAGACTCTTGAAGATAGAATTAAGGCACTTGAAGAATACAAAGATTATATGTCTGATTATTACGATAGTCAGATTGAAGCGATGGAAGAATATCGTGATAAACTTCAAGAACAGTATGATATGCAGGTTGAAGCATTGCAAGCAGAACTAGATGCGTTTAAAGAAGGAACTAAACAATTCGAAGAAATTGAGAATGCTAAATTAAATGCACAAGTTATGGCTACAAACGAAGAAGCGCAGAATTATGAAATTAGATTGAGAAACTTAAAGAACTATATCAATGAGTACAATAGACTTATTAGTTCTTTAGGTATAAAAGGTGTTCAAGTCGATACAGCATTTATGTCTGAAAAGGCAAGTCATCAACCTATTTCAATTGCTACTTCTGCAAGCGGAACTGCAAGCGTAGATAAAGACGGATTAATGTTAGTTGGCGAATCGCCAAATACAGAATTGCTTATTGGCTCTAATCTGAATAATTCTGTTAATAGCGGTCAATTTGTTAAATTACGTAGAGGCGATGGAGTTGTAAATGCAGAATCTACTAGCACACTAGCAGGTATGCTAAATATGATGCAAACTCCACAGCAAAATTCAATTAGTAAAACTACGACACAACATTTTGCTTTTGGTAATATTACATTGCCAAATGTAAAAGACGGAGATTCTTTTGTTAGAACATTAAGTCAAAAGTTTAATAATTACTCAATTCAAGTAAGTAATAATAGAGCATAACTTTATAGGGAACTTGTTTATATAAATTGCATAAATAAGTTCCCTATGTACATATTTTTAGAGAGGTATAAATAAATGAATTATAATGATGAAGCCATGAGTGCCATTCTACAAGGTGTCTCTCGTATGATAACGGAGCAACTAGCAAATGCGCCGTTTGATAAAACTCGAATTGGGTTAATTGTAGACAGAGATTTAGAAACTAATACATACACGGTAAGAATCGATGGTTATGATTACTCAAATGTTGAGAGTATGAATAAATACAATATTAATGATAGCGTTGTAGTCATGTGTCCACAGAATCAAACAAGCCAAATGTTTATCTATGGAAAGATTGATACGACTGATTATACAGAAGACTAAAAGAAAGGAGAAACTAGATGGCATTAAACACACCTATATCAATTAGCATAAGTGCCTTTGATGCGTTGCACGACCAAACATTCGGGTTTATGGTGCAAGGTGGCGACCAAGTTGTAGGCAATATATTAACTATCGTAGACAACGATACAAGTGTAATCGTATATCAAAACGAAGTTGAATCATATGTTTACCAACAAGTTTTACCCGCAGGTACTTTGCAGAATGATAAGTATTATTTGTTTTATTTCCAAACAAAAAATATCAATGGCGATGTAAGTTCTCGAAGTTCTTCTTTGACTTTTAGAACATTTAAAACGCCAACATTAAGATTTACAAATATCCCACCTAGCCACGTTGAAGGTGGGTCTTATTTATTTGAGGTAGAATATAACCAAGAAAGTGGAGAGTTATTAAACTATTTATACATATATCTATATGATTCCAACAGGACAGAAATAGGGAAGAGTGAGATGTTTACTTCTCAATCTGTCCCACCACTAACATTTTCATATCAAGCGACCAATCTTGTAGATAATGAAAATTACTTTATAAGAGCATTGGGCGAAACTATATATGGAACTGTTATTGATACGGGCTATGTTGGTTTCAATGTAGATTATGTATTTGATGGTAGTTATTTTGAAATATTATGCGAGAATCATCCTAATAGTGGCTATGTATCCGTTAGAAGTAATGTAAGTGAAATTGATGGACAAACATGGGATTACGAAGAACTTCCAACTGAACCTGTGTTTGTAGAAGACAATACTGCTTTATTATTGGATAATGGAGATTATATAGAATGGAATGATGGATTCGGATTTAACAATAATAAATTTATCGCACAAAAATGGTGGAGTCCTATATGGTGGGGTAGAACAATAAAATGTTCTGATTTATCATATATCTATGACATTCCCGAAACAACTTATGTTGAGGTAGAATTGAAGCGTGGCATTCCACAAGGCGAAACACATGCAAAAGATTATTGTTTAATTAAAGCATATGATAATGGTCGATTATATGGACAAATGAAATCTAATTATGTAGAGCCATTAAATAATATGTCTAATGTCACTACATTTTTAAGAGTTGATGATGATAATATCACTTTCCAATTAATTAACCTTGGTAGGCAAGGTAACGAGATTGTATGGAATGGTGATAGTGATGTTGTGTGGGAAATTACAAGCAATATTGTTTGGGTTGGAGAAACAGCATCATCAATACATGATGAAATGGATTGGGATGGAAATAGTAATGTCGAATATGGTCGTATTACAGATATGTTTTGGGAAGATGAATCCGAAGCAATGCCTGTATCTGATGTAGATATTATTCCAACTGATTATGATATTAAACAAATACGCAATGTAAGATTGTATAATAGCGTTGTTAGAACATGGTGGATGAGTCACGATTTCTCAATCACAGAGGCATTAACTGTTGAGCCTGTTTGGGATGGCTACACAATCATGTTAGCAAACTTCAATTATTCACTAAGTGCGGGTAATGTCGAATGGTTGCTAAACACAACAAATAATGTAAAAGTAAAACGTAGACTTAAAGGTGATAATAAGTGGATTACATTACATGATGTTGAAATTCATGACCTTTACGATACTAGATTCACATATAAAGATTATTATGCGCAGAGTGGACAAATATATGAATATGCTTTAGTGCCATCTATGGATGACGATGAAAAGCAGTATTTTACAACTACTGTAAAAACTTATTATGATGGATTGTTTATTGCAGATAAAGATAAGTGCATGAAATTAAAGGGCAATTATCTTGTGCAAAATTCAGCCGATAATATTCAGTTAGGCGTTGTACAACCATATAATCAAATATATCCTGTTATTATTAAGAATCCAAATGTATTATACCGTACTATTAGCGTACAGGGTGATGTATTGGGTATGAGCGATGAAGAGTGTGTTACTTTTGAACTTACAGAAGCAACTAGACCATTCATTGTTGGAGAAAAGAGAGAATGGGATAAATTCTTATGCAATGGCAAAACCAAGATTATTAAAGATTGGAATGGTAATATATTGATGGGTCAAGTTACTACAGCACCAAGTTATACATATAATCAACAAAGTGGTAACGGTATGCCAACAATGTCATTTGGTATGACAGAAGTCGGTGATTATGACAGCCAAGAAGACCTATTCAATCATGGTTTAATTAACGCAGAACATTAGGAGAAATATTAAATGATTACAGAACAACAATATCGCACTATGAAGCAACCCGAAAGAGAATTGCATTGCAAAGTGAATTTGTTGAATTATAAATTTCAAATTGTTGATGACATAAGCGGTGTTGTGTTGTCTGATTCATGGAATATATCAGCAACTAGTGATATCAGAAGAACGGGGACTTTAGTTATAGTCCCCGATGATACAGACGCTTATAAAATTCAAGCGGGAAGTAAGATATTTTTAGACAAATATGTTCAAGTGTATATTGGCATAAAAGATGTCAGAACTGATGAAATTGTTTACAACAACATGGGTATATATCTTATTAATAATCCTCAACATACTTTTGATTCTGCCACCAATCAAATTACATTAAACCTCATTGATTTAATGTCTAAATTGACAGGTTTAAGAAATGGAAATTTGAATGGTTATGAATATCAGCTTAAAGAGGGTCAAGATGTAAGAGAAGTTATTATAGCCGTATTAGCAGAAGTTGGATTTACGAATTATGCAATAGAAATCGACGCAGATGATTATCAAACAGTCCAATTCGATATGTCTGTTAATGGAGATTCAAGTTTATACGATATCTTAAAAACGCTAAACAATAACCAATATATTAACTATCAGATGTATTTTGATGTAGACGGATGCTTTCATTTTAATCGTATCCCTATGGGTGTGCATGAACAAGTTGCTTGTGATGATGATATATGGAATAGAACATATATCTCACATAATGTTACAACAGATTATGAGAGTTTAAAGAACTCGATTATAGTGATGGGTAAGACACATGACAGTACAAAGTATTCGAATGATTGCACACTAAATGACCATACTTTTGAAATGACAAGTGCAAGTGTCAAAAGAGAAATGAATCATATTAAGTTGGCGTTTACAACTCCAAGTGATTTAACACCAACAACTGTAGGAGAACAATATTATCTAAATCTAAACAATTATGGTGCATTTCCAATTAAAGATGCAAATGGTAGACTAACAGGTTTTAACTTTGAACCCAATGAATATTATGTTGTTAAATTACAAAACTTTATCAGACAAACAGCAAGTTTGAGTGGACTTCAAAATGCGACCACATATACTATTGAACAAAAATTTGATGAAGACCCCGTTGGTTGGTATATCAGTAAGAGTGCTAAATCATTGCAAGAGGCAATTACAGAAGGTGTAACAATCACGGCTTACGATGAAGAAAATTTAACTATTACTGTGTCTAGCACATTGTCCCCACAGGCAGATATCAATGGCAGATTATTTTATGTATTTAAAAACGATATAACAAATGTGTTTTGGGAGTTTATGGGACAATATCAACCTAGAGCAGAAATTAAAGAGACTAATCCTGCTAGTCCATTTTATGTTGGTGGCTCTGTAGGTGAAATAAAAATCTCACTTATGGGCGGTGAATACGATAATATATCAACTGACTTATTAGCACTAGAACGTGCAAAATGGGAATTATATACAAGGTGTAGATTACTAGATTCTATAGATATTGTGGCTTTACCTATCTATTGGTTAGATGTGAATCAATTAATTAGAATTACATTACCAACAGAAAGTGAACCAAAGGATTTTATAGTTAAAGGTATATCTATACAAGGTGGGGTTACGGGTACTATGACAATAAACGCAATGACATACTATCCATTCTATGACCCCGATTATACAAGTGATTAAAAGGAGAGACTTATGTCTTATATTAAGATTGTTGGAGATACAAATAAATATCATGCTAAATTACTAAGAATGAATGACCATTTAATTAAGGTTGTTGGATTAGATAAAACATTGAATGGATTCAGAGTGTTCTTAGATAATGGCGACTTGATTGGAGATTATACAAAATTTAAGTATGAGTATAATCAGCCAAACTTAGGTGATGGTGTGTTTATGTATTCAGATGATAATAGAGAATACAAACCACCTAAAACAGAAGAAGAATTAAAAGAGGATAGAAAACAAGAAATCCTAGAAGTTATTGATGATTACATGAGAAAGAACTTTGTGCAATTATTTGAAGAATCACAAGAAATTCAAGATATGATTATTGACATTTATGAAAATCTAAACATATCAGAAGAGTGTAATGATGAAGACACTCAAAATGAAGACACTACTAATGAGAACGGAGAAGAATAATGGCTAAGAAAAAAGTAACAGAAGAGTCCGTGGTTAATGAAATGGCGGTGATTCAAATGATTACAAGTACACAAAAGAAAATGGCAAAGATTTATGCTAGACGTATTCATGATGGTGCAATTACATTGGATGATGTAAAGCCACAAACAGAAGAATATCGTAAATATGTTGCACAAGTTTATTTTGAATTGTTTGGAGAGGTTTTATAGACCTCTCCAAAATTCGTTTAAGGGCTATTTTAGAGCCTTAATTATTTTAATGAATATTTTATCATTACCCTATTTAAAATTGAAATTTGGGGCATTACAAGCCCTTACAGGGGTATTTTAATAGAAAGGATAAGTACATAATGGCAAGTGTAACTTTTAAAAGAACAAATAATATAGATAGTGTTCCAATTGTAGATGGTCAACTTGTTTTTGATACATCAGACCAAAAAATATATTTAGACAATGGAAACACTAGAGAAGTTTATGGTGGTGGTAGCGGTACTGATTTAATCAGTAATGTTAGTGATGCAACCGACAATAATGCTTTCAACGCTAACGCAACAGTTAATTTATTTACTAGAAAGTCTAGTATTGTAGACACAAAAGCAGAGATTCAATCTGTAACACAGGCAGGTGTTCCACTTGGCTGTAAAGGTTTTAATGAGGTAATTGGAACAGGTGATATTTCAGCACTTGGAGATGGTAGTGTAACGGGCGCAATCTTGGCGAATAAGAGTGCAATCGATACTGTAAATCAGAATTTAACGACGCGATACTATAACGGCAAAATACAGTATTATGAAAATGGACAATGGAATGATTGGGTAAGTCCAAAACCAAGCGAATATGTATCTGTACTTACTCAACCTGTAACAAATAATGTTACTCCCGAAGGTACTATTTCAAGCGAAGTACTTAATCCGTATACCGCATTCACGACAAGCGGATTGCAACTCACGGACAAATCGGTTGTATTTACTTTTAATACTCCTACCTATGTAGACGCGATAAGATATAATGCGGGAAGCAATGGTACTAACTTCTATCAAAGGTCTGTACTATATGTATCTTATGACGGCAATACATTCGAGCAAGTAGGCCAAGCACACGTTCCAAGCCCTTCGGGTGGGCCAGTGGGAATAGACTACACCGAAGAAATTCATAATACAATAAAAGCGTTCAAGGTGACTGCTGGAGCAAGCAATAGTCAAACAACTATTAAAAACCTTGATGCTTTAATTTACAGTTAGGAAATAAGGCATTATTCAACAGTAATTTCAGTAGTGGCGGAATAGGTAGACGCTTATAAGCAAAAATCTTCGTGAGGACGCAGTGAGTAAGGCTCTCTGAGAACGACAAACTGAAACGTATGTCAGTTTCGTGAGGCTATGTAAGGTGCAAATCCTTACCTACTGAAATAAGGCTTTACGGCTCTAAAGTTACTTCTGTAAAGTTAAAAGCACCTGTTTGATTATTTTGCGCAAGTCTATTGTCTCCTGAACCGAAATAGGTTTGTGATGTTGACAAACCAAGTGCTGATTGCGAATCTGTACTAAACAGATATACATATGCTTCACCACTAATAGATGTAATATCAACTACAATCTCACCATCACCTTGAACTCTTGCTCTAAGAGTCGAAAAGTCTGTAACGTCTATCTTACTTGAAGTTATAAGTGTGCTGAATGTTGTTGGATTAGCATTAGAAACTAGGTTGTTTGCAGAAATGCTATAAGCGTTACAGTTGGCTGATTGACTTGCTCGATACTGTCCATTCGCAACAGATACACCAAAAGCCCCATTTTTGAATATATTAACAATCTTGGGGTATAACTTTTCTGCCATCATTTCAATAAGTTCATTGAAAGTGGTAGAAGATGGTAAGGAAGTATCTTCCAAGTTTATCGTTAAATTCTGATTTCACGGACTATATTAATTATCAAAAGAATCATCTATTCTTTATACGGGCGGGAGTTATAACCCGCCCTAGTTTTTTAGCTATTGACTCTTAACGTTTATCGTGTTATAATGCAATTAAAGTAAAATTAACATCATAAGGAGAACACGATGACAGAAAGAGAAATACTAGTAAACGATTTATTGCAAAGATTATCGAGAGATGGTTTTGATTCAAAACAACTTAACACCGTGAAAAAGAATTTTTATATCGTGTTAGACAGATATGAAATCAAAGAGAAGAGACAAACAACAGAATTGGCAAATGTGGATGAATTGAACAATATCATTGGGCTGTATTGTATGTCTAAGAAGATTGAGGGTGTAAAAGAGGGTAGTATTAAACAGTATATCAGAACGGTTAAACTATTTTTCGATTATATACACAAAGACATTCATAATATAACATCTGACGATGTGAGACTATGGTTGTATGGTTTACAGAAGACAAATTCGAATACGAGTATAAATAATCAGAGAGTATATCTTTCATCATTCTTCCAATGGTGCGAAGATAATGATTATATTCAGAAAAACGTTATTAAAAAGATTAAGAAAGTTAAATATACAAAGCCGTTAAGACAACCAATTTCTGATATTGATATGGAAAAAATCAGAAGTACAAACACCAATTTAAGAGATAAGACAATCTTTGAATTTTTCTATTCTACAGGCTGTCGTGTTTCTGAACTTACAAATGTCAAGATATCAGATGTTGATTTTGACAAAAAAGAAGTTATCGTGTTTGGTAAAGGGAATAAATACAGAAAGACGTATCTCAATGCCAAAACACTTGTATTGTTAAATAAGTATTTGAATACTAGAAAAGATAGTTGTCCATATTTGTTTGTGAGTAAATTCAAAAACAATAAGCATCAGTTAAAGTATGAGACAATAGAAAATATAATTCGGCAAATCGGTAAGAATGCCGAAATCAGAGAAAACATTTATCCCCATAAAATTAGACATACTATGGCTACAGATGCCATTAGAAAAGGTATGACTATTGAGCAGGTTTCTAAGATTTTAGGACATGAAAGTTTAGAGACAACTCAAATTTATGCAAAGGTAAATGACTTTGATGTAAAATCAAATTATAGCAAGTATTTAAATTAAAGAAAGGAGAGAAGAATATGATTGGACATGCTTCTAGTGATGAAAGAGGCAAATTAAAAGGCGGTCAAGCAGGAGACCAAACAGGTAAAGAGGTGTACATCAGAACGTGGTATAATAGACCGTGGACTGTTGTTTTAAGACCAAAGAATGTTGCAGTTGCCGAAAAGATTGCTGTGGCAATGGAACGTGCTTGTGCAAATGCTAATTTTGGTTATGACCAAAATCAACGTAATACTGCTTGGAACGTGTTGAAGAATTGGGGATTTGACCCATCTAAATTAAATACACCTGCTGAAACAGATTGTAGCGCATTGACTTGTATTTGTTGTGCTTATGCGGGTGTTCCTGTTAAATATTTATATGTAGCAAATAATTCTAGCACAACCGCAACTCTACGTCAAAGATTAAAAAATAGTGGTATGTTTACTGTGCTTACCAACAAGAAATATTTGACGAGCGACAAATATTTACAACGTGGGGATATTCTATTATATGAAGGTCATCACGTAGCAGTTAATTTGACAAATGGAAGTGGTGTAGTTGCTCCAACTCCAACACCTGCTCCAACTCCTGCAAATGGTTATGTATATAATGGTGTTGATTATAGTGCTGTATTTAATCCAACATTTTATGCTAACAAATATGCTGACCTAAGAAATGCAGGTCTTACAACTAATGTTCAATTATTTAACCATTTTATTACTAATGGTATGATGGAACGTAGACAAGGTTGTGCGGATTTTGATGTAGTAATTTACATGCAAAATTACTCCGACCTAAGAAGTGCATTTGGTACAAACTACGTGGCTTATTATACACATTATTGCACAAATGGCAAGAAAGAGAACAGAGTCGCTAATAGGATGATTTAATTATGGTGATGAATATAAATATGAAAGGGTGGAAAGTGGATTCTACTATTCCACCCTATTTTTTAGGAGAACAAGGAGAAAACAATGCGAATATATTGTCTATCTTTGTTGCAGATGATGATATAATCGAAGAAGATGCGTCTCATGTAAATGTCAAATATAGTATCAATATAAAAGACAAAGAGATAGACGAATCTGTTATCTCCAAAACCAAAGAATTAACTATTGTAAAAGAGACTACAGAAACACAAAAGGTAGACGATGAAGGCAATCCAATGTATGATGACCAAGACAATCCTATTATGGAGTCAGAGACAAAGACTTATCTTCAAACAAGAATGACATCCGATTGGTTAGGTAAATCTGCATTAAAACTATTACAAGTACAATTGCAATACACGGATTTAACAGATTCAGAAAATCCAATTGATGTCGTTATTAAGTCAAATGTATTTAATGCTATAGTACATGACAGCGTATAAGGCTCATATAGGGCTTTAAAATATTTTATGGAACAAATTACCATTTGATATATTTAAATCGAAATTTGAGGCATTGTACGAGTTTACAGAGGTATTATAAAAGGGAACTAGATGTAAAATCTAGTTCCCTTTCTTTTTTCTTCTATTCTTCTTTTAATTCTAAATATTCAATCAATGTGTTTAACATGTTTACCATATTAGTTAGTTCGTCTTTTGATAGTGCAGAATGTGCTTTATCTCCGATATATTCATACTGCTTAACAACATTTGAAAATTCGTTCTTATATCTCTGCGACAATGCCAATAAAAAATCTGTTTGTTCTGTTTCATCCATATTTTCACACAATTCATATTCTAATTCTCTTGATGTAGGTTTTATGTCTTCTGTAAAAGTTCTGTATATCATTCTTTGTCCTCTTTCTTATACGGTTTAGGTAATGGTTGCCATGCGGTAACTTCCTCTAACTCCCAAGCATACGACCCGAATATGTACCATTTTTCATCTTCTAGATATGCGCAATATGTGTTGTTTATGCTCCATGCCAATACAGCGTGTCTGTCGAGTGGCAATGCTTCACTACAAGGAATCCATTCCTGCGTAGGTGTTACGGATGGTAAATCTAATAATCTATGAGCACGTATTACAATATCACATATAGTTCCATAGTTTATTGGCTCGCCTTGTTTATTGTGGTTGTCTTTAATCGACTGCACAAAATTTACAAACTCTTTGACTTTTTCTCGGCTGATGCAATCATCACAAGGCTCATTTTCTATTGCTTTGATTGCTCTTGTTACGGCTTCGTATTTCCTACGGCAGTATTTACTACCTATCTGATTACTTAATTCATGTCGCATATGTTCAAGTATTGCCTTATCTTCTTCTTTTGTCATGTTCTATCTCCTATACAATTTCTGCATAAAAGTTACAGATGGTATATCATAACAACCAACATCAATAAAACTTTTATCTACTTTGTTTTTCTTTATCAACGCATCTACTTCATCTTTTGTCGGGTTTTCATAAGCAAATTGTACATATGCGTTAGTCGTGTACCCGTTGCTATATTTAAACGTTACTAGCCACTCTGTCATTTTATATACCTCTCTTTTTTTTCTAATTAATAATCAGCAATACTTTCAACAAAGCAGTTATAGTATATATATCTTTTACCTTCAAAATCGAATTTTACATATCCACCTTCTGTCATTTCAAGGTCGATTTTCCCCGAATATGTAGCCATCAATTCTCCATCTGCTGTATACACATTGATAACTCTATTTAGTCCACCGCCAATATCTGATTTCATATCTACAACGGCTCTATCCCATGATGCACAACCTGTACATAAAGTTGTAGACAACGCTAAACATAATGCTAAAATTTTTTTCTTCATTTTTATCTCTCCTTTTTTATAATGTCCAAATTATACCGAATACACTTATAAACATTGTAATTAATGATAGTGCAAAAAATACGTTAATAATTGTAGACGTGATTTTGTTTAACAACTCGTTTGTAAAATAACAATCACTCAAATTAGAAAAACAAATTGTTAATATAAGGCTTGTTAAAAGTAATCTAGTAAAAAAACTAAATGTTAAAAATGTCATTTTAAATAATACTCCTTGGTCAATTCGCTTGAAAATTCTGTCACCCATTTCGCCAAACTTTTGCGACAATCATCGCATAAATCCAATTCTGTCTCGTCTCTGTCATAAGCCTTTCTAATTTTTATACCGTCAATTTTAATCCTGTCACCTCTGATTTTCCAACCTTTATAATATTTGTTATCTTCAATTTCTTTTTTACATCTATCACAATATCTCTTTGCTGTTGTTACAATCATATTACTCTCTCCATTATTTTCTAAAAAAATTCAAATTCGTAGTCTGTGAATTCATTAACGCCTCTTCTTCGGTGTGCTCGTGATGCAAAACGTTCATAATCATCTATGTATTTACTAGCATCTTCTTTAGTGTTACCCCAAAATGTCGGTGCTCCGTTTTGTTCTAAAATTCGAATAAATTCGACTTGCTTTTTCGTAAAAGTGTAGTCTTTTCTTTTATTCATTCTTCTTTACCTCCAATTTTTGCCCGCAATAGGGACAGTATACATAATCATGTTCATTAATTAATGCTTGATGCTGACTTTCTACTGTTGTTATTTCTGTTTTATTAACATGTCTAGCGACAATACCCATAAAGATTGCACCGCTACTAATTGCAATAGAAAACACTAATCCGATTATAATGGCTTGCATACACAAAAAGTTACCATTTCTTTAAATTTCATTTGTTATCTCCTTCTTAATAACTCGATAAAATAGCAACGTCATATTTATTAAACTCGACTTCTCGAACTTTTGTCATATCTTTGTATAACTTGCTAAACTTTTCAATTGCTTTTTGTTTGTCTTCTGCATAACAAACTGCAATATCATATGATTCGCAGTCGTTACCATCGTAATAAACTCTTTTGTATTGAAATAATCTTAATCTTCCTCTTCCCACGGCAATTTAACTCCTTGTCTTCTTAAATCATCTTCATCAAACTCAATTTGAATATTAATTCTATCATGAATTGCTTGTAGTGCTTTCTGCTTTAAATCATAATATGTATCACCTTCATTTACAGATATTGCGTCTTTAAGGCAAATGTTACCATGATTACCATATGCTGTAAATACAATACTCATTTATTTATTATCTCCTTTCTCTATTTGATAAATTAATTATACCATGAATAAAAATAAAAGTCAAGCGTTTTATTTCACTTGACTTTAAAAATTTTTATTTTTTTATTTATTTATTGTTACTCCGATAACGTTTGTATTGAAATAATCGTTTAAAATCATTGGTAACATAATTTCCAAATCATCGATTAAAACATTGTCTAAATGAAATGGTACATGTAAACTTCTATATTCATAAAAATTAATTGGATTTGGAATATCTACTCCCAATTTGTTTGCTGTATTAATAATGTTTCTTATATGCGCTTCTGATGATGCAATAATTGGATATCCTGTCATTGCACTAGTATAAACAAGTGCCGTTGTCTTACCTTTTCCTCGTTCTAATTGTAAAATTTTCATTATCGTCCACTACTCCCAAATCCACCTTTTCTCTCATCAGATAAAGGCGCATCATCATCTGTGATAAGATATTTCATAAATAATCCTTGTCCGATTCTGTCACCTTTTTTAATAACAATCGTTTCATCTGTTGTGTTCTCTAAAAACAAACCAATATTGCCATCATTATCGGCGTTCTCATAGTAAGAACTATCAATAACCCCAATTGTATTCGCCAATCTAAATTTACCGCCTTGACTAGAACGCACATCAAGAAGCAATACTTCATCACTTAACATATATGCTTTCACATCAGTCCAAATCTTTGTAATCTTATGTGGTTCGCATTTGTAATTTGTTGGTGCATAAAAATCATACCCCGCAGAACGACTATCGCTTCTAGTGGGTAATGTAATATCACTATTTGTTCTACGCATATCGTCTTTTACGACTTCAAATCCTCTTTCTCTTTTTAATGCATTGTATACATCTTCTGATTCGAAAAATCCAAGTGCATTTTTTCTAATTAATTTCATTATAATAAGTCCTCTCTTATGTATTTATTTGTGTCTGTATAATAGACTCTTTTTATCCCTAAATCTCTAATTGCTTGTTCACAAGCCTTACACGGCTTACAACACGCCAATTCATTGTTCATATTCTCTCTATAAATATATAGTTCTACCTTTGAAAAATCAACATCTAAATCTTTAATCGCATTTATACAATTCATTTCAGCGTGAATAAAGTCGTTAATTGGTCTTCCATTGTTTGATTCTAAATCTCTTAAAGCATTATATTTTGCTTGAAGCGGATTTGTCTTTCTCTGATTGAATCCAACTCCAATTATATTTTTATGATATACGGCTACACATCCTATTTTAACTTTTAAAAATGTGCTTAATCTACTGATGGCTTTTGCTTTAACATAGTAATGCCTTTTCATCAGTTGCCCTTCCAAATAGAAATATATGTTTTAATTGCCTTAACTACATTGTTAATATCTGTGTCGAAATTAGAGATTTTAAATTTAGCAACCTTATTAACTTTCTCATCAGAAAAGTCATGTTTGTCTGCAATTAAACGTCTCTCCCATTCATCTGAATTGAAGTTAGGACGTTTCATGGCACGTTCTGTTCTAATCTTCTTTGGTACATAGATGTAAAATACGATGCAGTTTTCAATACCAAAATGGTCAATGAAAGACTGCGCACCATCGGGTGTTAAAACGATAACATAATCATTTTTGGAAAGGTTGATATTTTCGTCTGCACTTCCATAATACCAAGTACCAAATACTGTCTTATATTCTCTGTATTCAATTAGGTTAAGATTGAAAAATTCATCTTTAGTTACAAAGTGATAATCTACACCATTTTTTTCATTGTCTCTTGGTGGTCTAGTTGTATATGTAACAAGTGGTTTAGTATTTTTTGACACCAACTTTTTTGCAATTGTTGATTTACCACAACTACTTTCACCGATGAGGATTATGATTTTATGCTTGCCATTTTTTGCCATGATACACCCTCTCTTTCCATAATATATTCATTCTGTTGTTTTCTTATCATAGGATTATTTTGAATGTGTTTATCGTGAGTATAATAGTCATCATCGTAATTTCTGTCTACAAATGAAATAGGGCATCCATAAGCATTATAAGTTACCATACTATTCTCCTTATAAACCATTCATATTTATACCATACAATATAGTAATGATAAGGTAAAATGTAAAATCTTGGTATATACTTCAATATCTCTTTCATACTTAATTCTCCGATAAATATACATTGACACACATTAGTTCCGTTTCGTTTTGTGGAATATATAAGTTGATATCTACAATATCCCACATTGATTCTTTAAGTTCTATGTTTCCAAAAGCACGTTGATTATTATTATCTGTGACCTCTTTGAATACATTTAATGCTTTTACAAATACGTCATAATCAGATACGTTTACAGCACATAGAAAATTGGCATTGTCAAAATCATACTCTACTCTAGTATCCGAATCAATCATATCAACTTTTAAAAATCTTACTAACATAACAAAATTCCTTTCATTTGATACTTTTATTATATCAAATTAAAAGGAGTTTGTCAACTACTTAGATTTTATTAATGATAAATTTCTTATTGTACATGATTGAACAATATTATTCTTATCAATATCAGCGTTTAATAATGTGTCTATTACAATATTATCTAATAAGTAACCATTACAAATAATACCCTTATCGTCTGTTGATATATTGCATACGCCTATAATTGTATCATTTTCTTCGTCCACAATAGGAATGTGTGTTTTGTCGTTTATGATAGTGTCTTTAGTAATACATAAGCCATTGTGTGTTGTATAGCCAAAATCATATAGTCTTTGTTTTATTTTTATCATAACTCAACCTTTCTACAAAATGCAGTTACGATTAATTCAGTTCCTAATTCAACCCATTCATTATCAACCATTCTTCTCTTCGGTTTCTCTTGAACTGTAATATCAATTATATCACCTTGTTCTAACTTACCACCATATTCATTGCTAAACTGATTATACCATTTCTTATCAATCTTAAAAGTCATTGATTCGCCTGTCGATAAGCGATATAGTTTAACATATGGTGTGCCATATTGATTTAATTCAAATGCTTCAACTCCATATAGGCTTGTATCGCATTTTAAGGTCGAATAACCGAGGTATTTTAAATCATAGGATATTTGTTCAATAACGCTAGTTTTGTCCTTAATTTGGGCTATTAGAGCGTTTACAAGACCAATATTATCGATATCTCTAAATTGTTTCTCTGTTTCCTTTTGAGCGTATTGATGAATTATTTGTAATTCCTTTTGGGTAAGACCGTCCTTTTTGATGATTTTAGCATTTGCGTATTTGTTGTATATCTCTATTTCTTTGAGTAGTTGGTTTGGATTGCCAAATTGTTCAAAGAAATTGATTGAAATAAGGATTTCTAGTTCACGGCTATTACAACATTTATTATTGTTTATAGTTGAAAGCAAATCAATAAAATTATTAAAGTGTATATCTTTAAGAGCGTATAGTTTGTCACCTGTATCAGAACCGATATTCTTGATTGATGCCAAACCTTTATATATTGTTTTTGTTGCGCTGTCGCACCCGTATTCACTTGATGAAAAACCAAATTTTGGGTTAATGATTTTACATCCTTTTGCTTTTGCCAATATAGTTCCATTATATAAATCATCATCATTTTTTGCACAGTTTAAATATGCCGTACAAAATTCTGTTGGATAATAATATCTTAACCATCCCATAAGATAACCTAGCATAGCGTATGATTCCGAATGGTTGAAACCAAAACTGTATCCCGATGCGTCTTCAATTACTTTAATAAATTGTTTTGCTTCTTCTTCTGCTACATTTCTTGGTTTATCAGATTTATTACAATATCCTTCAAGTATTTGTGGTAGTGCCTTGTCGATTTTGTCTCTTTGTTTCTTACCAATAGCACGTCTTATATTGTCCGCTTCTGAACCGCTAAACCCACATACTTGTTGTAAGAATGCAATTGTCTGCTCTTGATACACAAGAAAACCATAACTATTTGAAAGAATGTTATCAATCAATTCACTTGGGTTTTTATTCCATTGTCTATCGTATACTTGTTCTCTGTATGATTCTCCGCTAGGACGTAAACATGCAGAACATAAACATATATCATCAACAGACCTTGGTTGCATCTTTTTTATAGACTGTCTAGCGAAGTCTGATTCGAATTGGAATATCATTGTGCTGTCATTTGAAATGTCTTTAAACACGTTTTCATCGTTCCAATCAACCTCATATGCCCTTGGAAAATGTTTGCCAATCATTTTGTAGGTTTTATCGATAACACCTACAGATTTAAGTCCAAGAATATCAAACTTAATTAATCCTAATTCATGACACTCTTCCATATCAAGGGGTAAAATTTGTTGACCGTCTTTGCCACAAAACATACCAACATTATCTTTTAGTGTAATTGGACTTACAATGATTCCTGCGGGGTGTTGGGATTGAGAAACAATACAACCCTTTAACCCATCATAGTAATAAAATAAGTCTGAATATTTTTCTCTTGTTTTTTGTGGGTCTTGGTCGTATTCTTCTTTTATCTCTTTAATTTTGTCTAGTGTATATATTGTATCATTATTGTACTTAACTCTAAATGCTTTGCCAATAGTATCAATAACTGCTTTATCTGCCAATGTACCAACAGCAAGAATATATGATGTTTTTTCTAAACCAAATCTATCTATGATATAATCATATACCTTTTGTCTATCGTCTTCATACCAATCTGTATCGATATCTCCCGCTTCTACACGATACTCATTTGCAAAACGAGAAAATACAGTATTCCATTTGATAGGGTCAATATCTGTAATATCGGACATATACGCTACTGTTGAGCCACCAACTGAACCTCTAGAAAACCCTGTTGCAATATTATTTTCTCTAGCCCATGACATAATCTCTGACATAAATAACATAAAACCAATCATGTTAATTTTTTTAAAAACACGCATTTCTTCTTTTATGTTATCAATATATTTTTTTTCATTCTTGTCAATTTCCCCACGAGCAACCTTTTCTTTGTATTTTTTCTTTAATACATCCCAAAATACTTCTTCATCTTTGTCTCCATAAAGCAATGGGTATTTATCTTTTGTATCAAATTCTAATGGCTCTACACTATCAGCCATTTTATTTGTATTATCAATCGCTTCTAATACAACTTCCATTGGCAATGTATCTTGTTCTTCAAAACATTTTACTAATTCATCATATGATTTATATGTTAAGTCGCATTCATTTTCATCATCGCCCCATACACCATCTGTTTTGCCATATTGTAACATAGTACGACATTCTGCTTTATAGTTATCTAGACTATGTGTATCAGTACCAACTATAAGAGGTTTTTTAAACTTCTTTGACATCTTATATAAATACATATTATAGATAGTTTGTTCCGTCATATTATGATACTGAATCTCATAATAATCATAATGCTTTAAAAGTTTGACAAGCATTTCTCTCTGTTCTTGTGTATAATTGTCTTTAATCTTATTCTTAAACTTATTAAGTGGAGATTGCACACAAGCACTAATCTTAATAACGTTATCACTTATATTAAGAAATTCTTCAAAGGTTAATCTAGGCTTGTAATATGTATGGTCTTCTCTTGTAGATAAAAAGAATAATTCATTAATCTCTTTAAATCCTTCTTTATTTTTGGCAATAAGAATAGTATGGTAATTATCTCTAATTTTTTCATTTAGTGTTTCTGTAAGATATACTTCAATGCCATGAAGATATTTAATACCCTTTTCTTTACAATAAGACCATTTGTAAAACCAATTAAAGATATTCCCGTGTTCTGAAAAACCGATTGCAGTTTGACCTAATTCTACTGCTTTATCAATATAATCTTTATAATTTGTACAAGAATCCAATAAACTATTTTCTGTATGTAAATGATATACTGTGTAGTTATTCATCTTATTCTCCTATAATAATAATCTCTATATTATCATTATACCAAAAAACACCTACTTTTGTCAAGTAGGTGTTTTGAATTAAATCTCCATATAGAATAACTTATGTCTGTTTGCTTTGTGTTTTTTGGAAATTATTTCTATTTCTTCATCAGACAAGACATCTAATCTATTTTTCATGTAATTATCAATTGCTTCATATGTTACACCAAGATTTTCTTCGTCTGTCTTACCACATAAACCATCAGAAGGTGCTTTATGGACTAATTCATAAGGAATACCAAGTTTGTCGCCAAGTTTCAGAATCTCTGTAACTGTCATATCGCTTAAAACCTCAAAGTCGCCAACATTGTCTCCCCATTTTGTAGAATAACCAATAAATGTTTCAGATGCATTACAAGTATTTGCAACAAAAGCAGGTGTACTTAGATTCTGTGCGATTGCATACAGCATAACCATTCTTAGTCTAGGTGCTAAATTCTGTAACATTTGTTCAGAGCATACGCTAAAACAATCTAGATATGCATTATACATAGGTGAAATGTCTATTTCTTTGTATTTGATACCAAGATATTCTACAACTTTATAAGCGTCGGAATCTTGTTTGCCTTTTCCATTTGGCATTAATACACCTAATACTCTATCTTTGCCTAGAGCATCTACTAACAATTTTGCTGTGATAGTAGAATCTTTACCACCACTAATACCAATAACGGCAATAGAATCTTTTGGTTTATCTTTGAAGAACGTTAAAATTCGATGAATCAAAATTGTTTTAGCTGTAACCTTTTCCACTTTACTCATTTTTCATTCTCCAATCAATTGCTCTTTTTAAATAATCAATATATTCTTCATTTTTACACATGCCTTTACCTTCCGTATCAGAAAGTTTTGCAACGTCCATGTTATTACATTTTGTAACCTTCATAACAATATTAAGTGCAGGTACACAAGTATCATTTGCGATATATGTTCCAATACCAAATGCAACATTAATTCTGTTATGGAAATGATAGAATAAATCGGATGCTCTATCAAAATCAAGTGAATCAGAGAATAACAACGTCTTTGTTTTAGGGTCAATACCAAGACTCTCGTAGTGTTTAATAATCTTTTCACCCCATTCATAAGGGTCGCCACTATCGTGTCTTACACCGCTAAACAATGTAGCATATGTCAATTTGAAATCTTTAAGGAATACATCAGTACCAATTGTATCTGTCAAAGCAATACCATTTAAAATACCATATTCACGAATCCATGCGTCAAGTGCATACCAATTGGAATATGATGGATTATGTTTGTGGTTGCCCTGTCCTACGCACATAATATATTCATGCGCCATAGTTCCTACAGGTTTTAATCCTAATTTTTTCGCCAAATAAACATTCGATGTTCCAACAAACGTAGACCCAACTTTTTCTGTTGATTCAACAAGAGCCTTTACAGCAAGTTCTTGTGCTTCTGCTGACAATCTACGTCTAAGCCCAAATTCAGAGAATGTACCAAGATAAATAGACTGATTTTTGATGCGTTCACATTTTGCATCTAGTTTTTCCTTAAAAGATTCAATGAGTTCATCGTAGTTATAAGCCATTCTGAAATATACCTCATTTACAATCGCAAGAGTTGCGATTTCATACATAGAGGTGTTAAGCCAAGTTCCTGTGGCTTCAATCGAGAGACCTTTATCTCCTTCTGTTGTGATGGTGAAATCTTCAAAACGTGGATGCCACAATCTTAAAAATTCCACATAGTCATCTTTAATCCATAAAATAGAACGAAGATAATCAAGTTCGTCCTCTGTAAACCTAAGTTCGCAATAAGCCTTAATTTGTTCTTTAATTTCCTCAACCATTTCGGGTGTAAAAAATACATCTTCGTTTCTACACTTAAATGTCCAAGTAGTTGTGTATGATGGGAACTGATGATAAATGGTCTGCCCCATGCTAAATTTATAGCTGTCGTTTTCTAACAATGAATTAATAATTCTATCTAACATTTTTAAACTCTCCTTTTTCGTAGTATGTTTTAATTATATCATTAATTTTCTTATTTGTCAATACCCTTTTGACTCCATATTTTAAAAACATATACATATAAACATCTACGAATTTTTTAGTTTCTTCGTGAATAAATAGTGTTTTTCTCTTATTGAGCCACCACTTAAATTCACCTTCCATTGAGAAGTTCTTAATACCACCATTATATGCGATACCTGCTCCAATATAGTCACATACCAACTCTAGAACGTATTTATAAGGCATTTTAACGGCTACAGTACCTTCATCGTATCTATCTGTCCAATATTCACAATGATGCCTATTTCGCCCTTTATGATGTTGCCAAGCATAAGACACTCCATTTTCTTTCTTGCACACATCAATAGGTGAGATTTTACCGTTATAATATTTTACCGACTCCCAAAATTCTGTCGGAGAAAATTTAGATAAATCGTGGGTTAATCCTTGCAGATATAACCCACAATAAAAACAATTTTTCATTACATAATGTCTATGTACAATTACTGTTTTAAGATGTTTAAAGAAATTTTTAATCATATTAAAATACCAACGATGCTACAGAATCCCAACTACTGTACATCTTTCCATTCTCTCTGATAATATAATACTTTAAAGCAGTATTTGTCTCGTCTTTTGCCATAGAATCTGTGTCTACTACAATAGAAAACCCCTTATAGTCATATCTAAGTGCTCCATAAGGTAATTTGCAGATAAGAGTACCATTCTTAATAATTTCATCATTAAGCTGTTTAATGTAATCTTCTGAATGTTTACAATGCTCTTTAATCCATTCTGCTTCGGGAGTGCCATCATTAGACCACATCTTTCTGAATGTTACTTGATTTGCGTGTAATTGTTCGCATCTATCAAGTATCCCCATATTGTATGCACCCATATCTACATAATCTGTAATATTAATACAAATACGAATATTTAATCCCATACGATATGCTCTGTCGCACAAAATTTCTAGGTCTAAATTTTTATCGGCACATTCGATAATTTTTCTATTGATTTTATCATTAAAGATATTAAACGTAGATACAGCCAAAGTTGTTACCCCGATTGATTTTAAGAATGCGAGATAATCTAAATCAATAAATGCACCTGTTGTCTGAATCTCGATGTTCAAGAATGGTTCGTGTAAACACTTCATGGCAAGATATAAACCTTCAAGCCATCTTCTATTCTGCTGTGGTTCATTTGAGCCTGTAAGCATAAGTGTTGTACAACCTTTTGTCTGTGCATATCTCATACGTTTAATAACATCGTTCCAATATTCAAAACAGCCAATATGATTGCCATCAAATTTATTTTCATATGGATTTGTGTGCTGTCTAGCAGTACAGGTCTTACAATGATTAATACATTTACCTGTTGCACTAGGACAACAAATACTTAAACTCTGAATAACTTCTGACATTTTAACTCTCCTATCTCCAAGGCTCTTTATTTTCGTTTTTAATCTGAATCTGACAAGATTTCATTGTGGCAATTGCATGGTCGTGTGCTTCGGGTGTAACACCTGCACAACATGAAGCATCTACAGATACTACTGTATTTCGACCTTCTAATGCGGATTTAATTCCAAGTGCATTGCTCACCACACAAATATCTGTACATAAACCAACTAATTCGATTTCGTCATATTGCATAGCTAATAGTCTCACGTCTTCAAACAATCTCATACATCCAAATGTGTATTTGTTGTATACGTGATAATCATTTACATATCCTAATTCGCTAGAGATTTCCCAACCTTTTGTTTTTAGAATACAATGTTCTACGGGCAGGTTCTTACCTTCTTGTGTATTTAAGTAATTCTTGAAATGTGTATCTCTTGTGAAATATACATCATCACCATTATTTTTATATTCTTCAATTTTTTTTGCTACATTTTTTACGATTGCTTGCGCCTCTTTAGTTCCCAAAGAACCATCAATAAAATCGTTCTGCATATCTACTACAACTAATAATTTATTCATTTTTTTATTTATTCTCTCCTTTTCTTAATTTGATTTTAAGCATTTTTGTCCGCTTCATTAAACATCATCAATAACTCATAATTCATTCTTCCAAATGTATTTTTCATCTTTTCCTTTGCACGTTCTGTTGTCGCTCCAAATGGTCGCATATGGTAATTAATAAGGAAAGCATTTTGCAATAAAGCATAATTATCAATATATCTATTGCTTGAAATTGCATCTGTTAAATACATATATGCGCCAACATTTTCATGATTATAATAATGTGCAACGCCATCCAAACCAATAGTTTTAGTAAATACTTTTCCGATGTCATGATATAATGCGCCATCTTGTAGGAGATTAAACATATATTTATTGTTCAATAACTTTTCAAACTCATTCGTCACCTTTTCAGAATGCTTATCAAGTGTTAATTTATGAAATGGCGTATCCTGTTCAAAATCATACATCAACAAAGAATAAGAATTTGTAAAATTAACAATCGGATTAAATACGGTCTTTACCAATTCAATGTCATCGAATCCTTCTTCATAAAACGGAACTTGAAACTTTCTAATTTGTTTTTCAATAACGTCTTTACCTACCACATGTTGTCTAATCGCATCTCTTGCTAAACAATCTTGGATTGGTGTACACATTAGTCTACATTCAATACGTGCATTATACTTTTTACCAATTTCGATTATGGTTCTACGAGATTTAATTGTGATATTTGTTGCATCTGCGATACAATCATTGCCATTCTTTAATGCTTCTGCGATGCGTTTGTGGAAAATTTTAAATACTTCACTATTCCGACTTTGGTCTTCATAGAAACTCAATTCTTCTCTAATTCTGTCACTAGATACGAGTACGACATTCGAATGAGATATATCTAGACTAAGTGCTTCTGTAGATTTGCCACTCGCACTCACGCCACATAAAATAAATAAAGTCGCCATAAAAAATCCTCTCTTTTATTTGATATTTTAATTATATCATACAAAGAGAGGATTGTCAACATATTTATTTAATTTTGCAATATTAAATCATTGATTGTCATAGTTTTAAGTTTAGAATATGGAATTCTAATTAGTGGTATATTATTATTTTCACAATATTTATTTTTTATTAAATCATTTTCTTGGGTTGTTTTAAACTGTTTTTCTCCACCAAACCAATCCACAGGAATATAATGTTGCAAACCATCAAATTCAATAAAATATTTAATTGTGCCATCTTCATTTAATATAGCAAAATCAAAACGATATTTTTTATTTTTTATCTCTACAATAAATTCGGGTATATAAATAATATTATTATTATCCAATATTTCTCTTATATATAGTTCCCCTTTGGATATTTTCATACAGCCACATGAAGATGTATTGCCACTAGTTAAACTACCCGTAGATAAAATCTTTTCATTTCCACAATCGCATTTACACTTCCAATAACGAGTATTGTTTTTAATGTATGCTAAATCTACGACTGTAAGTTTCCCATATCTGTTATTTATCATATCTTTTTTTTGATGAGGACTATTCTTTTGATTTTCTATTGAAACTTCTTTTCTTAAACAACCGCAAGATTTAACCTTTCCATTTTTTAATTCGTATGTATTTGCTGTTGTATAATTACCACAGATACATTTGCAATTCCAATAAGCGTTCCCGTTTACCGATTTTGCTTTTTCCACTACTGTCAACCGATTAAAAGTTTGACCTACTAAATTATATTTGAGATTATTATAGTATTGTGTATTTTCGCCTATATATTTAGAAGTCATACAACCACAAGATTTACTGTCTCCATTTCTTAATGACATTCCACTAACCATCTTAATAGTGCCACAAGAACATTCGCAAATCCAAAATAGTCCTTTTTTATTGCCTTTTTCTTCTTTTGTGGCTTCTCTTAAAACAGTCCATTCGCTAAAATGTTTATTTGTTAAATCAATTTTTTTCGGCATAGTTTTATGAGTGGAAAGTGAGCAGAAAATTAGGGTCAACAGCTTTAAAACTGATTTGAGGATTCTTCACAGAACGGAATACAAGACCTTCTCTTGGTAATCCGTCAATTTCAGATTTTCCACTCGCAAGTTCTACAACCTCATCTACTGTCTTAGGCAATACTCGTTTATCCAAAATTGGTACTGTTGGAATACCATATGGTGCAAGAATATCTCTTACCTCTTCATATGTAAATCTAGTATCATGGTTTGAATCACACAGGATAAACGCTCTGAAATCACGCTCATTCTTTAAAGAATAATTTCTCTTTTGAACGCCATCGCCAAATGTTTCACCTTGCAGATATACCCAATCACAATTATTTTTATTGATATAGTCAGTCAAGAATGCTTCAATATTATATTTATCCCACATCTCAAACCAATAATTTGTGTCGTAATATGCACTCTTATCTCTTGTCAATACAACGTTTCTAGAGCATACATAAAAATGCAACTTACCCTTTTTATCACGTTCTACACCATAAGAACTACTGCAACCGTCAACCTTTTCGCTTACCTCAACAACATCTTCACCATCAAGAACCCAAGGACAATTCTGAACTCTTTCTTCATCGGTCTTTGGAATAAACCAAGGATATTCTACCTTATTCTTTTTCTTTACGCCAAATAATGCAAATAAGATATCGTTGCCAACCTTTGTTTTTGCCATTTTGCGGAATAATTTATATTTCATTAATTTCTTGTAAAATGGCTTAAAATTTCTTTTAGAAGGACTTTCTTTCCTTTTTGCATCCATTGGGTCATAATATGTAATGTTTAATTCTTTTGTTACAAAATCACCAACTTCTTTATTGGCTAATTGAGGAAATGCAGTTAGTGGCATCAAAAGTCCCTCTGAAATTCGTGTACCTTTACAATATTTCTGTGTTTTCACTTTGTAATCGTATCTTGCACAGAATTCAAATACAGGGTTATTCTTATCTAGTAAAGAATCGATTTCAAAATATACACATTTATCACCCTTCTCGATATCTAAACCAACTACACAATGCCAACCATTTACAGTTGCATATCTAATTCTATCATAACCTTCAATCGGCTGTACATCATCTACTGTTACAATATATGCTAATTCTCTTTGTTTATCCTTATTTAACATAATGTTTCTCCTTTTCTTAACTTTATATATGTATTATAACACATATAAATTTATTTGTCAACAGGCTAATCCGTAATTTCTACTTGGTAAGTATACATAGCATCATAAAGTTTTTGTGGAAAGTTTGGATATTTTGTTGCATATTCATCTGCGATTTTTTGTATATATTCTTCTTTATTTTCCTTATACCAATTGAATGCAATTAATATATCCAAATCCCTATCATTAGTAGATGGGTTAACATATTTAGTTGTTCGATTTCCGTTTTCGTTATATAAGTATGCTCTAATGGTATGAGACCTACAATCTTCTGTAACACCTATTGGCAAGCATCCTCTATCTTTATTGTTTTTGGTAAATAAACAATTAATTCGATTGTCAACTAATACACAAGTTTGTGGAGAATATAGTTTGTTGTGTTTGAATAAAATGTCCTTATCTAATTTACTATCATTCAAAGGCAACCATAAATTATCATAATACCATTTTGCAAAATTCTGAAAACTATGCCATTCTTCACATACTTCACATCCAATATAAGTAGGAAATAATTGATGATATTTTTTTGTATAACAACGTTCCAACATATGATTCCACGCTCTGTATACGTATCTATCTTTTGAATTATTATAATAATTACCGCCTAAATAACCAACCTTATAAACTGTTGGGTGATTATAACTACGAATATTTCCAAGTTTCCATCTGTCGTTTTCTGCTGAAAATATTTCTCTTTCACAGCCATCTTCAAAAGTAACCACTAAATGATTGTGGTCATACCATTTTGTAATTGTCATTTTTACACCTTGACAATTAATTTTACTATCTCCTAATTTGATTTTAGATTTTTTCATAGCGTTTTAGACTACTAGCAAATCTAGTAGCCATGTATTCCTTTCCTCGACATTATCTACAAGTAAAGAATCTTTATATGCTTTAATTTGTCCTATATCGATTTGTTTTTTCTTACTTCTAGTATCTGCTACATAATTCAAATTTTTGCTCATAAGTCTATTGTGTGTTTCAGATACTACATTAATTACATATGGAGCTTCTTGACCTTGAGAGGCAAATGTTGAAATGGCATATCCAAGTAAAAGATTGTAAATAGTAAGTTTATCATATACTACAAGCTCTTCTTCAAACTTAACTACCATTACTTTTTCAAGAATATCAACAACTACACCGCGCTGACCATTAAAAATTGGTACTGTTTCTACTTCGTCTGCCGAGAGAATACCATTTGATTCTTCAATCTGTTTATATCCCTCATATGTAAGTTGTGTATAATTGTTTTTCTTGTTAATCACCCTATCTCCAATTCTGAAAGTAATTTTACCATATCCATTAACTTTGCGTTCAAAAATTTTTTCTCCCTTTTTTGGTGGATTAAAGTCACTCTGAATTTTTTCATTAATAATGTAACTACCACATGAGCCTACATTATAAGGAGATAATACAAGAATATCTTCTTGACTAATATGTTTATTTTTTCTTAAATCTGTATACTGTTTACATACTTCATCGGTAATTTCTTCATCGGTATTTCTTTCAATAAAGTTCCAATCACCCATAATAGAATATGTATCGCCCTTATGTTTAACTTCTGTATCATCAAAGAAATCTCTTCCTTGTCTTACGTTTTCACCCGCATAAGCTATTCCACTATCATTATATCTGAATACTTGTGATAATTCAACCTTTGGAACAATATTTGATTTAATTAAATCGGCAAACACCGTACCTAATGAGATACTTGCTAACTGATATGGGTCGCCTACTAATACTAATCTCATACGGTCATTTGCAATACAACTCATAAACATTGTAAATACATCAAGACCAACCATTGATGCCTCATCAATAAGGCATACATCAGTAGTAATTTCCTTATCTCTAAGACATTTTAAATGGATTGTACAGGCTCTTAATCCCGTTGTTTCACTTAATCTTTTAGCGGCTGTCGCCGTTGGTGCTAACTGTGTAACCGATAAACCTAAATCTCTACAAGCGTTTGTAATAGCTCTTGCTGAACTAGATTTACCACTTCCCGACTTACCCGCAAGAATTGTAAATTTGTAATTCTTAAAATTCTCTACGGCTTTTAACTGTTCATCTGTTAATGTAATGCCGTTATCAAGAGTACGATATTTCTCTACATCAATATCAAGCACTTCACAATTGACATTGGCTGTTTTGGCGTAGCTTGCAATGTTTACCTCTTTCATATATGTTTCAAAAATTGACAAATCTTTGGTGTTATTGTCATAATAAATACGTGAACCATTTTTACATACATCTACAATATATTTCTTTAAATCACCACAATTATATTCGTCACGCATAATTCTATAGCAAGTATTACCGTTAAGTCTACTACTTGCATCTTCTTCGTTACGTCTAAGAATATCAAGCACAACCGCTTCACATCTAATTGGGCTATCAATTAAATCGGGTCTAATTGACTTAATCAAACTATCTACTTTATTGAAACTATGTTCACATATCTCAATTAAAATGTGATATGGATTCTCAAGAATACACTTAACTGATTCTTCGGGATTAGACCATCTTTCAAAAATCTTTTTGGCATCGTCTATTGATAAATCATAAGGTTTAAGTTCTTCTCTATGAATATAAGAGAAATACTGAAATTTATCTCTAAGAATACGTTTATAAGCCTTGTAATATACTTCACCCACTCCTTTTATATTTTTAAGGTCGATAATCTTATCAAGTTCTTCATCTGACTTCATAACAACATCATCAATAAAATTAGGATAAGCATCGAGTACGTTCTTGGCTATTCTATCAGAAGATGTTGCCACTTTCATAATAGAAAACTTCTCTTCTGCTGACAGCTTATCAAGTTCTTGTTTTGCAAGGGAAGGGCAATCTATAACTTCATAGTTAATTCCGTATTTAGTTGCCTTACCTTCTTTAATAACAAGTTCATACTCATTGTCTACAGTAAGAAATCCAAGATTACCTACAAGTGTAAATCCACCATACTGATTAAGTTTAATTTCTCTATTGCTTTCAGTAGGAGTTGCCGCTAAGATATAATAATCATCCCTATGAAATAACTCTCTTGTAATTCTTGCTTTAATTTTAAAACTCATGTTTTTCTCCTTAACTAAAAATCTCTATCTGATATATTTAATTATATACCAAATAGAGATTTTTGTCAAGTGTTTATTTATTTTTTAATCACAAGTTCTTTTCTTCTTCTTCTTCTTTACAAATCCGCTTGTTGTATCTTCTCATAAACTTGTTGTTGTAGTGTTTCTCACTTCTTCTCATTCTCATACGAGCATTATCAGTATACCATTTAGCCCAAGAATCAATCCAAGTAAGTTTCTTCTTTTCACTTCTACTAGCCATAAGAAAATCTCCTTTGTTTATTTGATAAGTATATTATACCAAATAAAAATCGATTTGTCAACTATTCCTCAACTTTTACTTTAAACTCACAACATTTCCCCATTTCTGCCATGATACTACCAACGCTTCTAGCTTTAAAATTCTTAAATTCGTTTCTGTCTAATTTGAATTCGTTAATAATATTCCAAATAGCAACCTTTGGGTTTTCTGCTCTGCTTAAAAATAATCTATCTTCTAGTGTAACGATATAATCTTTCATATTGTACCTCACATTAAATCTTCAAAAGTTTCTGTGTATTTTTCAACTTCAATATCTTCTATGCTGTTAACTTGAAATTGATTTGTCTTGCGACCTTTCCATACATTAATTGATGGATTACCAATAAAGTTTATCATCAGACTGTCATCATCATCGTAATCTTTTATCTGCTCTAGGAATTTTCCACCACCAAACATCACGATATTGTAATCGCTTGTTTTAATCTTAATAGTATTTCCTTTGAGGACTTCTATATCTTTCTTTTTAATAATTAAACCATGTACATAAAAGCTAGGGGCTTCTAATTCCTTGCCCCATATCCAATCATAGCCATCAAAAGTTTCAAATACCCCTTTAGGCACGTTATTAGCCCCAAATGAGTACGTAACTTCTTTTGTGGTATCTACTTCCATGTTATTGATTTCGTCCTTAAATGATGCCAAATCGGACGTTCTAAGACCAATTCCACACGCATGAGAGTGACCTTTTACCATTGTGACTTGTGGCAATTCTGCTAATTGACTTGACGGGATATAACCACGATATGAACCTAGAATTTCATCACCAATTTCTTTACCCATGATACAAGGTTTGTTTGTCATATCACTAATTTTGCCCGCACACAGTCCATTAAACGCTTTAGGTACTTCTCTAGAACTTATAACAATGATATTATCATTTTCTTGCGCATCAATTTGGTCTTTATGATGTTTAATAATATCTTCAACTCGTTTAACCTGCTCATTATGGCACTTAGTTCCAACTTCAATTGCTTTATCAATATCTTTACCCATCATAGCATAATAAATTGCTCGTAGGTCTTCTTTAGTGCCACATCTAATGACAGAATTTAACTTTGGGACAATCTTAAAAGATATATCTCTCTGTGTATAATCATCTTTAAGACAAGTATCAAACAATTCATAAAAGAATGGATTTCTGATATTTTCTTTATCTTCTAAGATGTAATTTAAAAACCATCTGTTTTCGTAAGTTCTGATATCCATACTATCAGATACAATACTTATACCGACTAAATCTATAAATTTATTTGAATACTTTGTGTTACATAGTTGGTCAACTGCTTGACAAACCTTAAATGTAACGCCTGTACCGCTTAAAGATTTGTTTGTAACCTTTGGACTCATCATATTGTTTACAACGATAGCACGTTTACAAACTTCATCTGTTGGGTCGTGGTGGTCAAGAATGCAAATATCCATTCCTAAATCCATTAAATCATCTTCATATAATGCCGAATTAGTTCCACCATCGGGAATAATTACAATATTTGCTTCATACTCTTTGATATCGTTTCTGATTCGTTCCGTTTCGATACCACGTTCTTTACCATCTTGCAAACCCAATCTTACTTTTAAATTCTTATCATGCAGTTTAAGATATCTATAAATCATAAATGAACTACAAATTCCATCGGTATCTGCGTCACATACAATATAGAAATTAGACTTTTCAAGAATATGATATTTAATTGTATTTGCACACTCTCGCATATTATCGTATAACCAACACGATTCTAAAACTTCTTTAGGCGGGTCTAAGTATTTATCTACATTATCAATTCCATATGCTCTTAAATAACTATCTAATGTTATAGATTCATATGGACTGAATAAATTTTCTACTTTCATTAATGCCAACCTCTACTTATTTTCCACGGTATATAGTCTGATAGAAATTCTTTATCTTCTCTATCTGTCTCGCTACATCTCATTTTTCTACCATTATTGTAAGAATCCATATCAATAACAGCATTGTCTTTTTCACAATAATAAGGTAATTGACTTTTATCGCAATAGTTACAGTTTTTACACTTCATCTGTAATCTCCAATCTATTTTTATATAATTTCAAGAAATCTCTTTTGCCATAATCTGTAGCGCAATCCTTTTTATGTCTAGGATGATAGTCTATAATGACTGACACTTTGCACCATCCTTTGAACATATCTGCAATCTTATATACTTTCTTTTCGTATCTTTCCCAATCTGTTTCGGGTTCATATAACTCTTTGTCGCTATAAGATTCTTCTTCATAGTCAAAGTCAATTGCAATAACAACTTCTTCGACACCAAGTTCAAGAATAATGTCTCTCTTCCGTTTAGTCATTGCACTACCGTACATACCAACGATTATATTATTATCTCCAAAATAGGTATCGCCTTGTAATACAGATTTTTCTGATTCGCAAATAATAACTTTTTTAAATTTGCGAATTGACTGTGCTGTATGTTCTAGACCATAAAACGTAGTACCAACATTAAATTTGTACCATCCGTTGTCGCCATTACGCCAATCTAAATCCTTATATGGAATATACTTTGCACTAGCGTTTGGGTCTAGATTTCTAGCACGAATCCCTATTAGTTGATTATATACATTGAAACATGGAATAATGATTTGATTACCAAACTCATAGTATTTTATGTTATATTTATCCATAGTCTCAATAGAAATATTATCGTCAATCCAATCTTGGTGATACCAATTCTCAAATTTGTTTAGGATTTTATTGTCATATATCTTTAATTCAATTTTATTATTTTTTGCAGTAAATCTACTAAGATTTGAGTTAATGAAACTTCCACTTTTGCTTTGTAGCTCTGTGGAATCATAATCAATCCCCGTAGCATTACAAACGAATTTGATACAGTCTGTAAAGTTATATTTATACCCTTGTAGTCTTTTTGCTTCTTTGACTACCTCATAGATATCTACAGCATTCATTTCTAGGTGGTATTCCACAAAGCGTTGTGTTTTTTTGTAGTAATACAACTTTGCCTTGTGGTTACTAGCGTCTAGACAATATGTTATAGAATCAAAAATTAATGCTTCTTCAACGTCTTGCCTAAGTTCGCCACCCAAATCGTTTATAATGTTTACTATGTCTTTTTCTGTTAACTTTTGTTTTAATAGAAACGCATCCATGTTAATTTTCAATTATTGTCTTTTTAATCTTAATCGGATTGTCGTACAAATCTGTACAATATAAATCTATACATCTACCTGTTGATTTATCTAAGTATTGATATAGTTTAATGCCAATGCCGTATTTACTAAAACGAACCTTGTAGTTATGTAATACAATGTTCGGTTTGAAATCTTCTCCAAATTCGCCTCTGCGGTTTTCTGATAACCAATGCGTTAATAACCCTTCTGTGAATTTAAATTCCTTCTTAGATGGATATAATGAAATACAACCTGCATCAAGTTTGTTTTTAACGGCACGACCACCACTTAAACATGCTTCGTCAATTATCTCCGCTGTTTTTTCATTGCCGTTTAACTGTGACATTGTATACACACCAATATCATATTGTCTAGCAAATACTTTTAATTGACTTGCCATATTTAGCATAATTGTATCTCTAGCAACAACTTCATGTGTCGTTTTCATTTCTTTTCCGACGATACCATTGTCTTGAATATAATCAAAAACCATATATTGAATATTGTATTGCTCTTTATAGAATTTGATATTATCTTCAATTGAACGAATAGTAAAGTTTGGGTCGTCAACTAAAAAAATCTCACTCTCTTGTAGAATCTTAATAGCCCTATCTACACGTTCTTCTTCTTCTTTGGATTTATACTTGCCATCCATAATATCAGCACGAGAAACGTTAGAAATGAACGCTACAAAGCATGGTGTAAGTTCTGTCTCTAAGTCCATCTCTGTGTTAATATATAATCCTGCGCCTTGTTTATTTGGATTTGGAACAAAATCTTGTTTCTCATCATCCCATAATTCATTAGCGCACACGTTACAAAGTTCGCCAACTGCTCTAACGCTTTTACCCATTCCACTTGGGCTACTATTCATCAGTAGTTGTCCTTTAACCCAACCTCTAAATAACGTTGTTTGAAATGGACTTACCATGCAAGCACCAAAGTAAGGCGTATCTTTAAACATTTCTTTAATATCTTCGAATCCAACACCTGCTTGAATTCGTCTTACGTTTTCCTCTACCACATATTTTTGACGTGTAGCATTTTGTATTTTATCGTAATATTTTACAATATCTAAGATACTATACTTATTCAGTTTTACAATGTTTTTTTCTTCTGATTTATCCTCATCCCAAAAATCTTTGATGTCAAATCCTTCATCTCTGTATTCTCTTAATAGACTTCTCTTTCTTACTTCACTATACCAATAACTATAACTCTTTTCGTTATCTAATTGCTTTAGTGTATTAATATACGAGATAACATCTCCATCTGAAATATCGTCTTTAAGAGCATTTAGTTGTTCTTCATATCCTTCTTCTAGATATGTGACGAATTCTTTTGGGTCGATACTTACACAACCTCTATCAGCCAATTGGCAAATGGTTATATAAATAATCCTTTGTGACAAATTAGGTTTAAAATCATCCTTCTCTAACGGATAACTCTTGTTGTAGAGAAAGTTTGTGTTGTTAAGTAGTGAACTTAACAAGAAGTTACTTGCGTTTACGCTGTACAACTGTTCACTCATTTTATTCTCCTAAAAAAAATAATCTTATATATGATAATAATACCACATATAAGATTATTTGTCAACTAGTATATTCTATTCAAAAGTTTCGTTCTTTCTCTCTCTTCTTTTACTTTGCTTTATTGGTTTAATAAATTCGACTTCTTCTGCGAAGTCAAAGTCATCAATTGATTTCTTAACCGCTTTATACTTTTCAATATAACGGTTTGTTCTGTCTATGTAATATGGCACAAGTCCCAAAGTGTCAAATGATGTGATATCAATGTCTTCTATCTGCGTCATATATTTCAGCACATTTAGAATTCCGATGTATGTGATATCATAATTCTTTATCATATTTTTGACTTGCGTCATTAATAAATTCCATGATGGTTCGATTCCATGTTCTTTATATTCGTCACGTATAAAGTCGGTCAACTTTCTAAAATCAACTATTTCGTCTCTTTTTAGTTTGTTTTGTTTTGCCATCTAAGTGCCAATTATATTTGAAGTCATATTTGTTTTGTTTATAGATATAATATTCATTCGTATCAGCTAAAACTAATAACAAACAAGGTGTGCAATATCTTTCATCCGCTAAGATTACATATTTGTTTTTATCTTTCCAATCGTTTCTAATCCAATGTTCACCTTGCTTAATATTTGCTTTCATTGTTTCAAAACTCACATTTAAAGACTTCATTTATAATCCTTTCAATTTATATATCAAACTCTTCGCCAACTTCTACTTGGTCTAACTTACCAACATAAAGCCATTTATGATTAAACATATCTTCATCTGTTGGTGTAAATGGAACACCCCATGTTGAAATTCCATTTTCATTTGTACCATTCATAAATGGTGGTACTTGCTTTTCATCGTTATTTAGTTTTAATACTACTCTCTTTTTAAGAATCGGGGTGAATGGAATGCTAACGTTATTTAAATATACACATTCTCTTTTATCTGTCCAATCATCTCTTCTAAAACACATAATTCCATTTGTTGTGCATTCCATAAAGCCAAGCATTTCGGCAAAAGTAAAATCACTTCCTAAAACTAAATTTTCTTTTTGTTTATAGTTATCAGATGTTTTACACATAATCTTATATGATGTAAACTCATCTGCATCGTTAATTAGCCCCATAGCAAAGTTATATACTTTGTTGATGATTTTATCGTCGTTGATTAGTAATCTCATATAACCTCATTTTACTAAACATCGGCAAAAGTATTAGTTCTGCCGATGTTTAGTTTAATTTTAATCTTCTACCGCTTCACAAGCCTTTCTTAGTAAATATGATTCGTGGCTTTCATACAATCTTCTCTCAAACGCTTCTTCGGGTGTCATATCACAAGCATTAAATCTTGCTTTTGTTCTGCCGTATGGAAGATTTAATTCTTCGCACCACATTGCTAAAGATTGTGTTTTACCATTGTAAGTAATCATTTTATTACCGCTAGTATTGTTCGTTTGTTCTTTCTGTGTAATCCATCTACAATTGCTAGGCTCATAATTTCCATTATAGTCTATTCTATCAATTGTTAAATTTGGTTGCCAACCACTCTGTAAAGCCCACTCTTTAAATTTTTCATAATTTAACCAATCTTCATATATTGTAATGCCACGACCACCATAGTTTTTATAATGAATATCATTTTCTGATAAACATCTATGTCTCATAGCACCCCAAGAATGATACAACTGATTATATTTACTAGTTGGTTGACTATCACAATCAGAATATTTTTTACTATAGGTGGCATTTATCTCTGACAGTCTTTGTTTCTTTTCGCATCCGCAAGAATGAACCCTATCATTTAACAGTTGAAGCCTATTAGCGTAATAATAATTACCACAATCACATTTACATTTTAACACATATTGTCGTTTACTATTGATGATTTTGCCATTTTCATCTCTAATATCTTCAATAAATACAATAGGCAATACTGTTAATTTACCGAATTTTTGACCAAACATCGGTTCAATATCTTCATACTGAACCGTCTGTTTACTTGGTCTTTTTACGATATTAGCCAATATCAATATCCTTATCAGATGCAAGAGATACTAAATCATCGATTAGATATTCTAGTTGGTTATCGTCATCGATTTCAGAAATCTTACCGTTTTCTGTGTTTGCGGTATATTCTCCTACAATCTCTTTTGCTCTATCTTTTGCTTGTGTCTTGAATAGAATTTTACCAATACGGTTAATTTCTTCGATAAGTTCATCGTGAGATTTCTTTTTGGTGGTTTCGTTTTGTTTTTCAACTGTTGTTGTATAATCTACACCACGTTTTCTAGCCAAGTTTACACCACAATTTTCAATATAATCTAATACATCCTTGGCGTTAAAATCTACATCGAATACTTCTGCTCCTTCGCTATATCTATTTCTTCCGAAGTGTTTCTTCGTATCATCGCAGTATGCTCTAGAGAACGCCTTGCTACCATCTTCATTTTCGGGTCTCTTTAAATAGAACGCAAAATCACTATTATCTCTAATATATTTACAAATTCCATTTTCCTTAGAAGTTCCACTAGGAATTGTATAATCGGTATCGTTATTAGTTTCTTCGTGGAAAATAAAGATAATCGTAATTCCCGATAAAGCCATCAATTTAATGAATGGTGCTTCTGTATATGCTTTAAAGATATCAAAACCTTTACCGTATGCTAAATCGCCCAATACTTCGATATCCTTTTTGGATGTTACATAGTTCTTTGCAATTACAGGGATTTTTTCTGCACCATCAACAATAAGAACGGGCATATTCTCTAAGATATAATCTTTATTCTTTGCATTATTGAAATCAGAAAGCAATTCTTTGGCTTTCTTGTAATCAGTTCCATCAACTAAATAGAAATCATCAGATGCGTTTGTACCGTTTTCAAATGATAATACAACAGGCGCACAATCGGGGTTATTAGAAACTTTCTTACAAATCTCTTTACCCATTTCAATTGCTACGGTTGTTTTACCTGTTCCGTTGTCACCAAATACAACAATTTTTTGACCAACAGCACCAACAGCCATTTTCTGCTTTTTAAGATTTTTTAAAATCATATTATCTCCTTAATCATGTAATATTTCGAGATGCCATATAATGACACCTCGAAATTTATTTAGTCAATATTCAGTTTTTATTTTTATTCGAATGGGTCATCATCTACATCATCGTAGTCATCATCAACTACCTTAGACTTTCTTGAAGAACCGAGACCTTTTTTCTTGGAAGGTTTTTCATCGTTCCTTTCAGCGTTCTTTGCTTCTTCACATTTCTGCTTGTGTGCTTTGAACATAACTTTGAAATCATCCTCATCAATATAGTATGGAGATTCGTCATCAAGAGCGTCTTCACCATCGAAGATAGAGTATTCTGCTCTTTCGAATCCGCCTACAATCTTAGATTCTTTACGACCAAAACCTGCACTCTTACCCTTCTTACCACCAACGGTTCTTACTACAATATCGAAGCAAAGAATAGCACTTTCGCCACCTTCATATGTCTCTTCGAAACCTTCTGCAATATCCTCGTCTACAATAAGTGGGAATGGTTTAACTGCATCATTGTAATCATCATATAACCAAAAATCTACATTAAGTCTTCCTGTCTCTTCTTCATCTTCACCCTTAGTTTCGGCTTTAATGTCTTTAATAAAACCGCTTACCTTACCTTCCGCCATATCCTCATTTGGTACAGAAGTTGAAGACATAGAATACATATTTACAGATACAGGTTCAATGACACCATTCTTACCTGCGTATGGGTCTCCAATAGAAATAGAACCTTTAACAATAACTCTAGTTCCTACTTCTAAGTCCATGTTCTTTTCAAGACCTTTAAATTGAGGATTGTCTACAAGTTTACCATCTTTGTCCACTTTGGTCTTGTATGTAGGCATTGGACTAACACCAATCTTTTGACCGTTAACGTCAATTACGAATGCGGGCTTTTTGTAATCTTCTCTTACAATCGCACCTTTGATTTTAGGATTCTTCTTGTTCTCTGCATTTGCATCGTATTTGAGATTTCCTGTCTCGACTAGCGTACCTACAATTTGAACACTATTAATTGATTTCTTTTTTTCTTCTGCCATTATTTAATTTTCCTTTCACAATATATATTGATAAAATAATTATGTACCCTAGCGTTTATCTCACATGCTAGTATGATGCCATCTCTGTCTATTTGGCAATTGCAACGGACAGGATTCGAACCTGCAACTCCGCCCCCATTGGCGGTAGTTTTCCACTTAACCTACGTTGCTTCCCAATATCTTCAAACAACTGCTTCGGTAAAGAAATGTATGCATCCATTGCTCTACAAAAATTGCTAGTGTTTCCCACAGAAGTTTCCCAATATTGAGTTTGTCAATACTTGCAATTATTGACAAAGTTGGAATAGCGGGATTTGAACCCACGACCTCTACATCCCTAATGTAGCGTTCTAGCCAAACTGAACTATATCCCAAAATTTCTAGGCGCATATTTTCTCTTTATACACTTGGAAAGATTGTTTTGTAAAATTTTTGCTGTATGCGCCTATTATTATAATATCATATTTTCATTAAGATTGCAATACCTTATTTGCTACTTTTAAAACAGCATGATATCTTTCTTTTGTGATTTCTTTAACCAATGCAACATAAGGGTCTGTTTCATTATTGAACACCATATTACAAAGATTTACAGAGAAACCACTCATTAAAATTACACCTGCGTCATTCTGTTTAATTGGAATAGTATTTGTTCTACCACACACATTCCAAAAAATTAATTTAGGCATTTTATATCCTGCGTTTTCAAAATCTTTTGCAAGATTTTCAAATAAAGTTTTTTCTTGACCATTAAACCAATATGCGTCATGAGTTATACCACAATCAAATTCCATATCTGAAATAATCACAATGTTCTGTGGCATATCTGACTGTTTGTAATGATTTTCAATAGCAGTCGTAAGAATTAATTTGAAAGTTTTTTCAATGTTAGTATTTGAACATTCATTGTGGGTTAATGCGATTCTAATTTTATCTCTTAATGTTTTAGCATTTGAAAAATCTACCAATTGTGGTCTAGCACTAAATGTAATATATTTGTCTTTAAATGCACCTTCGTTATGTTCAGAGAAATAAATTGCCAACGCATTTGCAACTTCTAATGCTGTTACTGATGTGTTTCCAACGGTAGTAAGCATAGAAGCACTACCATCTGCTACAACAAGAGTATTGCCACCCTCTACAAGATTAGGTAAGTTTTTCCATAATTGCTCAACAGCTTCGTCGTACCCTTTAACTTCTCTACCCCAATAAGAGTGTTCAGTATATTTGCTAACTATATCATGTGGGTATAAAACACTAGAATTAATCTTTACGTTTTTATCACCACGAGCCAAAGCGTTTAAATATTTTGTTCTTCTTTTCTCATCATGTTTTAAAAATGCGTCTTTATATTTAAGATTTGCACAACTTGGTACAGTATTGTAATCAATTTCATCCCATTTATTTTCAGATGTTTTTACTTCTACCACATCAAGATATTTTCTTAAATTAGCAACACATTTACGATAATCAGATGGTTTTACATCCATAAAATCGATAATTTTTCGTGCTTTAATTTTTCTGTCTTTATTAGAACAGTTTTCAGTAGGAATCCATTTAGCCAATAATGAAATTGGTTTATCATCCATTCTGTCGATTAAGTCTTTATCAAACTGTTCTTTTGTGAGTTTAAGAACCGCATCTTCAATATCTTTGTCGATAGTCATCCAAGAGAAAATATCATCCCAACGACCATACTCTGCAACCAATGGAAGAAGTTCGATAAATAAACTTTTGTTGATATCTGCAAGTTTTTTCATACATACTCTGAACAGATTTCTTTCTCCGAGACCACCTCTAACATCTCTTGCATAGAACACCCATGCAACAGCCATAAGTGGATTCTCAAAATATGCTTTTGAAAAATCACTCGCAATTTCAAAGTCTTGTTTGTTTCTGTAACTAGTTACAGCAAAGTTCATGTCAAGTAACGCATGACCACTTGTTGCATAACCAACTGCACCATTTTCTGTTAATTGTTTTCTGTTGTCTAATACTTCTTTTACATCGTCTAAAAAACTCATATTTTTCTCTCTTTCCGAGACACCGTTTTGGTTATTAGATTAAAAGTCTAATCCATAAAATTTGCTGTATGTGTCTCTAAAGCGGAAGACTAGGATTCGAACCTAGACTACAGGCTCCCTAAGCATCATTAATAATTGCTGTTTGTATCTAAAACAAGATACAACATAACTGCGTTCTAACCATTAAACTATCTCCCGCATATTCATTTATATTATTATCATACCATATTTTAAATCTTTTGTCAAGCGTTCGCAAAACGTTCTACGATTCTTCATCGTGTGCAAGCATTACACTATTGACAAATGAACTAGAAATATGTATTTTTAGCAATAACGTTTTTAATCTTACACCTACATTGCCGTTGGTTACAATTACATACGCAACCAAACTTTAGACCACATTTGTTCTGCAATACCTATGATAGAGTCACAAATGCGTTTTAGTGTCTGTACATAACACCGTCACCGTATCTTCTACTAACTCCCGTTAAGCTATGCAAAACGAGATAACGCCCGTTGAGAGATTCGAACTCCCACGCCGATTTCTCGACCTAATGGTTTTCAAGACCATCCTCTTGCCAATTTGAGTAAACGGGCATGTTATGTTGGTTTTATTCCAACATAATGTTTTATTCATTTATATATTTGGTTTTAATATTTGGCTCACACCAAAGCGAATGCATTCGGACTTGAACCGAAACACCGATTACTCGGCTACTGACAGTTTAGCAAACTGTTACCTTACCAATTAGGTTTATGCATTCATATTGTTTAATAAACACGGACGAAGAGATTCGAACTCCCATCTTGCGGTTTTGGAGACCGCTGTTTTAGCATTAAACTACGCCCGCATATTCGCCTACTGTACCAAACGCTTCGCATTTGTTGGTATCTCTGATTATAATATCTCTGCTCATTAGACTTATGAGATTGTCGCGCCCATTTCAGCGAATTTAAAATTGGGATTATGGGAATCGAACCCATGTTAGATGCTTATAAGACACCCATACTTCCATTGTAATAAATCCCATTATCCAAGAACTCCCATGAAAAACTTGGTATTTCAATTGCTTTTTTATTTAGGTTTATTATAAGCAACTTCCACGCAACAGACCTATCTGTATTGTGGGGGGAGAGAGTTTTTAATAGCGGAGTGTAGGAGTCGAACCTACTATCTCGAAGGTTATGAGCCTTGAATGGTTTATATATCCGTTCCACTCACCCGCATTATTATCATATCATATGTTGAGTTATTTGTCAACCCCATTTTTTTACTTTTTTACTCTTGTTATATTTACATTATAACATATTTAGTTCTCTTTGTCAACACCTATAAATCTTAATCTGTATTTATCAATGTCAACATCATTCCAAAAACTAAGAGGTCTGCATATTGCATGGTCGTAATCACAGCATCCATATTCATACCAATTTTCTTTATCTTCATCAGTATTAATCTGCCAATTTGTGATTACTGCATCACTCTCTATATTACCATCATAACATACTTTTATATCTTTGTCAACACTTTTTACTAAATGTTCTAAAACGTCAATATTTTTATCTGCTTTAATAAAAACATTATCGCTACCAAAGTGCTTTACAAAGAATCTAATACGATTCTTAGACAATGATACTTTAAGTGATATAGGATATGATGAAAATTCTCTATAATCATTCTCTGTGTGTATCATAATTTCATTATACCATGTTTCTTTTTATTTGTCAAGCATTAATTATTAAATGGAAGACTCTGTTTCCAAAATTCTTCTTTCATCTCGACTCTAATATCATTATACCATACAATTTCTAAATTGTCAATAGATAAATACTCAATAATTTCTTTGCGATATTTTTTAAACAATTCTTTTGTTGAAATATTATGTGTATAAATTTCGACTGCTTCTTCACATGTCATTACAGACACAATTTCATTATCATCAAGATAAAAGAAGTTGCTATCGTAATTGAAGTGACCCTTACTTAAACCTAACACCTCTGATGCTTTTAATCCTTTGATACATAAAACAGTATCTAACATTGTCATAGGATAAATGCGTTTTGTTAAGATGTTATATTCGTCATCAATATAATTATACACATCAAATAACTCTTCGTCTGTTAATACTAATTTCATCTTTATTCTCCTTTTTATTTATAAGCCATCGGCAATTTACATGCATTAACTCTTTTTGCAGGATTCTCAATGCGAATATAATTATGCAAAATCCTATCTCTTTCTTTAATCAGCATTTCTATCGCTTTATACATATCATAACATAATTCTACATGGTTGTCAACACCAATGGAAATAATTTGTCTAATTGCTTTGTCAATCTGTATAAATTTAACACAACGGTCTTCTGCTTCGACTCTTGACCTACCAAAAAATTCAATCGATTCATAATCTGTAGATTGAACACGGGTAGTCCAACCATCAATATGTTTTGTGTGATAAACTCCTTTAGTCTTATCATACTTTTTAATTAATTGTTTAATTTCATCAATCACAATCTTATCCAATGCTTCATCAAAAGCATCATCATCGTAATAACGTGACGTTGCTTTATTCCCAATATGGGAAATGATATCGTCTAGTTCTTTACCTCTTTTCTCCAACTTCTCCATATTTTTATTTAATTCTTTTAATTCTAATTCAAAATCTCTCATCTTGTCACCTCACTATTCTATTATAACATTACTTATCGCTTTTGTCAACCCCCCCCACCCCCACAACATATATAAGTAATATGTTATATATAACATAATATATAATTAATATGTTACATATAACATATAACATATATATATATATATATAATATATAATAATATAATATATATTATACTCCCAATAATAAATAATGTCAATAGTAAAATAATAATATAATATAGTGTAAGTATATAGTTATAGTAGCACAGTATAGTTATAGTTATAGTTATAGTTATATAATAGTTATATATTATGTGTATATATAATAATTAACTATCAAGGGATTAAATAGTTAAATGTTATAATAGTTAAATATTAGGGATATGAATATATGGGATATATAATGTTGCAAAGATATTATAATATTGTGTGTGATATATGGATATAATAGTTGTAATATTATGTAGGATATTATTGTGAAATAATAGTTAAATATTATATGGGATTGTGTGAAATTGTTAAGATATGATGAATTTTGCGTGTTTTTGCGAGTTTGATGTTGGGAAATGGGTAATTGACGGTAATGGCGAGACATATATATGGCGCAGTCACAATACAAAAAAATAACAATCCCAATCCCCAACACCTATTTGACATCCACCCAAATCCATGTTATACTATAACCATGACACTAAAAACATTATTATCCAAACTAGACCTTTACAAAGGTAACTTAATAATCAAAACACAAGATGCAAACATATTATATAACTCACGAGTATTAAATTCATCATATGACGAATATTTAAACAATCAAGTCATCAGAATCTATATTGATTTCGAACTTAATACCTGTTATGTGTTTATATACCTCTAAAAAGCGTTTTAAGGCATCAAATAGCGTCAAAAATATCTTCAACGATAAAATTATCATCTAAAATATAAAGTCGCTAAATGACCCCTTAAACGCTCTTTGCGTGTTTCGTAATAAACACGCTTGACAAACGCATCCAAATGTGTTATACTGATTATGATACTAAAGAAAGGACATGAGCCATGAACATTAATATTCAAAAAAATGGCAACTGCATAACAGCAGAAAATGAAAATGGTGTCCGTAAAACGGTAATTGATGTAAACAACAATCTTAAAGAATCGATTTACATCTTAGTCGATTATCTAACAACGCACAATGATACAACTTATAGTGGTAAAATTGTGTGTACCGAAGATAATGACAACTTCAAAAAGGGCTATATCTATACCGTTAAAAACGGCAGAGCAATCATTGATAAAACCCTTGATACAATTCCAAGGTTCGGAAACCCTTGCAAAACATTTGAAGATATGTTACAATATGGTAAGTTCGTTGAACTGAAAGGAGAGATGCCGTTATGACAATTTGGACACAAAATTGCGCTGTAATTGATACAGGCAATCAACCATTCCTTGTAATGGTAAATGAACAAGCAGAAAACTCCTATAGTATTGACTTGCAACTTGGCAATGCACGAATTCAAGTAGCCGAGTACGACACAGAAGAGTCAGCATTTGAGGAATTAAAAGAGTTCTGCATCCAAAAGCAAACAAGTACAAGTAATTTTTACGAATTTAGAAAGGAAATTGAGGAAGAATGAAATTAGCAAAGAAAATGCTCAAAGAAGCACGAAAGAGCGAACAGCAGAGGTATTATGAGGCTGTTGTAGAAGCAATCCATAATGAAGCAAGCGCAGGTGGCACACATACATCTCTGTCTATTCCAAATGACTTTAATGACTATGTAGTAAGCAAATTGCGCAAAGATGGCTTTAGGCTATTTGAGTACATTGAAATTGGCGCAGACAAATGTCTTGTTATTCCCGAAAATGCAAAGTTCTATTTTATTGCATGGCTTGTCGATGACGAGTTCCTAACATTCTTTAACGAGATGTGTAATAACAATGGGGCTACATGGTCAGAGGTGAAATAAATGCGCATCAAACATACTGCTAAGAACGTACGTAACCCTGTCTATATTGAAAAGAAGGGCGAGGGCTATGTGAAATGTGACGCAGTTGTGGATGGGTGCAGAAAAACGATAACTATTGACGAAATCTCGTATGGACTTATTATACGAGAGGGCTATTATTACGAGGAAAAATAAATGACAGTAGGTACAGTTTGTTATATTATTTGTCTGTTATTGTGGATTTTCAATGGTGCGATTGTATTTTACAACAAGGCGTTCAACAAAGATACTTTTTTTTGGGTATACTTTTACGCTGTGTGGATGACAATAGTAGCACTTATTTCATCGTTAAATTTTTAAAAAATAGTTGACAAATCAAAAATCATGTGATATAATACACATATAATCAAGAAATACAGAGAAAGATATCATGTGTTATTTTATCACATGATTAATGAGGTTGAAAGATGGAACTTAAAAACGCAATCAAAGAAGCCGTTGTGACAGCAAAAGAACTTGGGTACAGTGCGGAAACCATTGAACGCATTAAGGGCGCACAGTCAGAAAAGGAAATCACCAATATCCTCATCGACGCACGAAACGCCTATGAAGTTAAGCAGTTTCCAATTCGCACATCAAGCGGATACAGAAGGAGATAATTATGGCAAAGTGGATAAGATTTGGCGACAAGAAGCCGACAGAGGTAAAAGATTATCTAGTCAGACAGAATAGAATTGTTGGAGATGGTTATTTTTATAGCGTATACACATGGACTAATCATTTGTCATATGTAATTCAATGGGATGAAGTCGAGGACAAAGGCGCATTCTTTGACATTGGGGAAGACGATTTTTATGAAATTCCAATGAAAGACGATGACTGTTGGTTTGACATTGATGAAATTAAAGATTAAGGAGAAACGAATTTATGTTTAAAAGATGTAAGTTTAACTTAGGAGACAAAGTTGTAGTTACAGACAATCTTTTGAATCGATTAGAAAAACTGTGCTTCTTTGAAGACGAAGCAAAAGCGTTGGTTGGTCATTACGGAATGATTACTAAAATATGGAATGAAGTTGATGCAGTGACAGATGAAGTTGCATATAGTGTAAGGATGGATGATGATGAATTAGGTTTATCACTTTATGGTTTATCATTTTTTTTCACAGAAGACTGTCTTGCATTTGAAACAGAAGATGCTCCTGCCCCTGTAAATACCAATAAATCAAAGAATAATATGCTATTTAGAGAATTAGCCGAGATTCTTGAATTTACTACAACTATTGTTTTATTGGACGAAAAAGGTAGCAAAATCGGTACATTAGAAGTAGCCGAATTTGATTCTCCACTATCGCAGGATTTGGTTAATCTTTTGAGCGATAGAGTTGTCTTAGAAATACGCCGTGGAATTGGTGAATATGAAATTGAAGTGAGACTTGCAGATGTCTAGAAAACAATCAGCAAGAAGTAAAGCAAATAAAGTTAAAGAAGACCTAGATAACGCTTTTGCGGAATATTTTGCGCTTACTAATATGATTGCGCTTATTGAACCCGATAATGAGGACAAGATTGCGCTTACGCAATGTCTTAACAAACTCAACAAGGTTTTAAAGCGCATCTATGAAAAGCACGAAATGTTGCAAGCAGATGAAGACGAAATTATGTCTAGGTGGATTAGGACACAGAGATGACAAAGAAATTTACAATTGAGTATATCAACGGCTATTATATTGTCAAAGATAAGCGTAAAAACATTGTATGGGCTGATAAATCGCTAGAAAAGTGCAAAGAGCAGATTGACAGCGGTGCGCTTGAACAGGCAATTGAATTATGCCGTATGTATTGTTGAGGTGATTTATGGGTGAAGGAATTGTTTTTGTATTGATGCTAGTACTGATGCTAGGCGCAATATTTTTAATTGATGCAGGAGTTGTCTGCTTATTTTGTTGGGCGTTTAGCCTTACATTTAGTTGGAAAGTTGCATTTGGCGTTTTTCTTGTTTTAAGAATAATCGCTCTTATGAAGCATAGTGATTAAAAATTTTAAAAGAGGGGTTGACAGACCTCTCTTTTTATGTTATAATTGGTATATAAGGTTGAGAAAGGAGAGAATCATAGGATGAAATATAAAGTTGGCGATAAGGTTAGAGTAAGAGAAGATTTAAAGGTTGGTAAGTGTTACAGTTATTATGCATATTGTGGAAATATGGTAAATTTTAAAGGTAAAACGGTAACAATTACAAGCGTTGCTTATGATTTTTATCGTATTGAAGAAGACAAACAAACAAGTTGTTGGACTGATGGAATGTTTGAAGATGTAAATGATAAAGATAATGACGAAGCAGAAGTAGCCAAATTCAAAGCATTTTTGGAAGAAGTTGTAGATTGCAGAAGTGATGAATATATGAAGCAATACGTATGGTTGACTTGCATTATGGGTATTGATACTGTTAGCGATGAAAAAATGAATGAAACAATTGAAAACTTATGTAACTTCTATAAAACGTTCAACCCAACTGAAAAAGAGACGAAGAAGAAAATGACAAAGGCTGAAATTGAAGATGAACTTGGTTATAAGATTGAGATTGTAGAGGAATAAAGATGACGGCATATGTAATTAAATTCCAAAATGGTACGTATTATGCGGGTTATGGAAAAAGTGATGCTAAAACACTTCTAGGGGCGCAATTGTATCAGAGTGAAAAGAAAGCAAAATATATTATGGAAAAGTCATATAACTTTCATTATCGCGGAGATGAAAACGCACGTATTGTGCCGATACAAATGAGAGAGATTGATAGATTGGAGAAATAAAAATGTATTATTGTGAAGATTGCGGGGCTGAATTTGAGAACCCCGCATCATACGAAGAGACAATTGGTGAATTTTGGGGTTTTCCTGCAAGAGAGACATTTTATGTATGTCCCGAATGCGGGAGCGACAGATATGATGAGGTAGAGAATAAACGTGGGGAAAGCAATCACAATACTTAGTTTGTTTTTATGCTGTGTGGGTTTTGTAATTCTAGAGGTGGTAATATGTATAGAGGATTATCTAAAGACAAAGAAACAGAAAAAAGAATGGTCAAAATTATAAATGAAAAAAGCGCATACTACGGGATGATTGGCTATGTGGTTGAAGAGTTTCGTGGTGGTACTATTCTCGTAGGCGGTCTTCACCGCTTTGATATGAATTTTTACAAAGGAGAATATGAGTGGCTATAGCGCACGAATGGAGTTTGTTATGGAAACATTATTTTTAATAATTGCAATTGTATTAGGTTTTGTTGGCGGTTGGCTGTTAACTGATTTATTGAGGGGTGAATAAGAGAAATGAGATATAGTTATGGCTATGACAGATATGATGGCGATACAAAAGTTAATCTAATTATGATTTGCATTTTAGTAGGCGTTCTCATACTTGTTATGATGTTTGAATCATGTCATGATGCAAGTAAATGGAATGACGGTCATTGTCCTTGTGGTGGCAATTGGGTTTATCAACAGGCAGTTGGACATAGATATGATACAGATTATATTTATAGATGCGACAAGTGCGGTGACATTCAAGAATTTTATGGAGAGATGAGATGAAAGTAGAGGGATTGGAATGACAATTAAAGATTTATATGACTTAGCGGTTGAAAACGGATTTGAATATGATGAAGTGTTTATCTGTGTTGAAGATGATTTCAACAGATATCCATTTAAATTAACTGAAAACATGATTAACCTAAGTGAGAATGATGTGAGCATTGAGGTGTTTGTATAGATGAATGTAAGAGGGCATTGATTGATGCTCTCTTTTTTTTTGTTGACAAATTGGTGAGGATATGATATAATATAGATATTGAATGAAAGGAGAATGAGATGAAACAATTATTTAATCAATTTGTTATAATAAGAAAAACAACAGTTGATGGTGGTGGTAAGTTTTATGTCACATATGACAAAGACACCAAGGTGATGTACTATATTGGATTCGGCACATATCAAAGCGTAATGTGTCCTGTTTATGGTGCTGATGGTAAGGTGATGATTTATAAAGGAGAGGGTGAAGATTACGCCTATATTGAAACGAGACATATGTAGGAGAGGAAGGTAGATAAAATATGAGAAATTATTATTATGAGTTTGCTTGTGCGTATATGGCAAAAACAGAATTATATGATAGGTCTCTAACAAATCTTAGAGAATCATCTGCATTTGTTTGGAAACCTCATTTGAAAAGACTTTCTGTTGAATACGCCTTTGAATTACGACAATTTTATGGTAAATTGTGTGGTGGATGGCATCTTATTGATGAAGAGATTAAGAAACATAATAAATATTCTGCTCAAAGATGGGTTGATGAATATTGGAGATTAAGAGATGAAGGGGTATATGATTTTTGATTGCAGATTGAGAAATGGGATAGCAACATTCAAAAATCAATCGAACATCGGTTCTAATCCGTAAACTACCCCCGCCACACTTCCTCTACCACCCACGCCCCGCCCCACTTTTTTTTACATCTCATCGACAAACAATAAAAAAAATAGTGTTAACTCACACTATCATTTTTTAACACTTTGTTAACATGATTTTATCGCAATAAAAAAGCCCCTATTTTCTAGGGGCTTTTTTATTTATGCCGTGTACAATGTCGCTTTCCATGTTTTATAGGCGTTGCGACTGTCAGCAAGTACGTGTTGCACCATGTTATCATCTAACATACATGAACTCATATCAACCGCTTTGCTAGTGCCTTTTAACGTGTCTGTGGCATATACTGTATAGCCTATGCCGTTTTTATTTGCCCAACTAGCAAAACGTTTACCGAACGCGTTTAGGTCGAAAAACTTTACAGTCTTAAAAATTATAAAATCTTTTTCAATTTTGACTATACAACTTAATCTCTTAAAAATGCATTCACCGATAAAGTCAATCGGCGTATCAATCGGCAAACTATAGAAAATCTCGTGATAAATAGGGCTATCGGGAGTCTCCGTCATTGTAGCCTTATAACGATTAATTAATAATTCGCAACTAGCCTTTTTTAGATAGCGTAAATCAAGTGACTTTACATAAACTTTTTGAATTTTCGTATCCGCCTTTACACCATATTCACCGAATAATTCGAGCGTCCCGCCATTGATAGCATAGCCTGTGCCTTTTGTTAAAATCTCACCTGTGAATGCTTCTTTTGCTTTTCTTTCGTTCATCATGTTTTTTTTACCTCTTTTCTTTTTTAACCCCTAAAGGGGTTAAAACAATTATTTTTGTTTACGTAGTAAATATATCACATGTAAATTGTGTATGCAAGAACGCCCTATTTATGCGGGTTTGCGATACGTCAATATACAATTCTAGATATAGTTAGGCATTTTAACAAGAAAAAATAAGCAAAAATAGTTTGAATTGTCTGACAAAACAAACCTGCTGCCACGTTATTTTCATACAATTCTAAAATTCAAAAAGTTAAAAATTCTTTTAAAAAATGCAAAGTAGATAAAATAAATCAATTTTAATATACTTTTTAAGATAAAAGTCGTTAAAAAATATCAATCAAAATTTTAGCACTCGACACGATAGAGTGCTAAGTTATACTATACTAACCACTTATAAACCGCATAAAATCATTGCTGTTTTAAATTGTCTGAAAACTTTTAATAAGTTTACTACTTTTTATAATAGACTTTAGGGGTTGACAAAATTATAAAAGTATGTTATATAGGATTGTCTAATTTTTAACAGGATTGTTAAAAATTCTACATAGTTAAAAATTATTATTCCCACTATCACTAGGAAATAATATTTAACTATTAACAATTCACCGCAAATATTTAACTATTAATGTAATACGCACACGCAAAAGCCGTGGGTAATATACATATATAATTCACTCGGCGCATAACACGTTTAAAGGCTCATATAACAACGTTAATTATAATTATGATAATTTATACCTTAATTGCATTTCAAAGCCGATTTGGGGCATTTAAACGCTTTACAGGGGTAATATAATAAAAAAGAGCCGAGCGTTTAACTCGACTCTCAACATTATCTAATTAATTTCGCAAAGTTCATCAAGGCAATCATAGAACATTGATTCAACGTGTTTGTATTCTCTACAAACCGCTTTATACAATCCGTAAGTTTTGGCGTTTTGTCTGCCGTAATCATCAAGCATATTATAACCGAACTCACTACAGAAATCTTCAAAACTGCCTACGTCGTATTTTGTAATGCAAGCCAAAACATCATATGCGGTTGGTTTTCTCTTCTTATTGCCTAATCCCATGTAGAAATTAAAACACCATTCTTCGCCGTTCCTACGGAGTCTTATTCCCCATTCATCCATTTTTAAATCGTCTTCTTGCCACGGCATTTTGGCAACTCCACAATAACCAACAACATGAAAATCTGTACCTGTAGCCTTTAAAAAATCTTCTGCTTGTTTGTTGTAATCGAACATTTTAAAACCTCTCTTTCTGTGCTCGGCACTATTGCCTATAACTATACTATCATATCAGAATCAAAAATGCAATATCAAAATTGAAAATATAAAATAGATTGAATTTTGAAATTGAAATTTGAGATTGAAAAATGAAAATCGATTTTACACAATGGATTTTAATAGTTAAAAGTTCATCCTAGCATTCATAGTTAAAAATTTAATCCTGCATGGGTGATAACATAATTTTTAACTATTAAACACAAAAAGAAAAAGCGGTATTAAACCGCTTTCGCTTTCCATCTCTTCCTGTAGCCAAACATATCTTTTGACCAATCGGAATAGAATCCATAATCCTCATCAGAGCCAATCCAAACGCCTGTCTCATAGTCCACATTCTTAGCCTCGAATGCGTTGAACTCATCCAAATAGCGGTCACGATAAGCACGAGAAGAAACCTCTTCCTCTTCCCAATATGCGTCCTCGATAATATCCCTGTAGTCGGCATATCTTTTATCGTAGTGCGCTTTTTCCATAAGGTCAGAAATAACGTGCCAATCGTAATGAGTTGCTTTCATTACGTCATCATATGGCATTGTGCGATAAGCATCACACACCTTCTTGACACCCTCAACGCCCTTCATAACTTCGATAGTAATAGGGTTGCTAGTCTCTAAAGTTACACCTTCAATAATCTCAAATTTCATAGTTCTAATCTCCTTCTAACGTGTGTTTAATGTGCTGTACTATTTAGTACAATACCATTATATCAAGCCTGTTCTATATGTCAATACCTTTTTTAATTTTTTTTTCAAAAAGTTTTTTCTACTAATAGTTAAATATTCCCGCCGAGAAAATTATAACCCTTTATTACCCTACGGGTAAATTATTCTATTCTATCTGTTACCATGTCAACACTTTAGCACTTTACTCTGCTAAAGCGCACAGGACGCACACTTTTATACTGTAGCACTTTAATGTGCTAAAGCGTGATAGTCATTTTTCTTTTATTATATCATATTATCATATCGTTGTCAACCCTCTTAATAGTTAAAAGTTTGCGCACTCACTAATAGTTAAAAATTGGCATATCACACGCATGTTCAGCACAAATGTTCGGTCTTAATAGTTAACTATTAATAACAAGCATAAAAAAAGAACGGATGTTCAGTCCGTTCCTTTTCGTCTTATTGTTCGCTTGTAGGCTCGTAGATAACTACGTGCACAATGCCCTCAAGTTGCTCTGTGTGGTATTCGAGCCAATCTTCAACTACTAGCATCAAATCCTCTTCGGACTCTCCTGTACAAGTGAAGACCTGCTTGCCTTTGTAAATTACATCAGCGCTCCAATCTCTTTCAAATGTTGTTCCGTATTCAATTCTTGTTTCGTACATGTTAAACCTCTTTCTCATACTATCTAGCCGTATGCGCTCTGTGTGCGTACCTCATTGGTACAATACCATAGTACAGCGGTTTTATATGGTTGTCAATACCTTTTTTAAAATTTTTTAAAAAATTTTTCTGTCTCCTGTAACTGTAAAATATTCCTACAAATGTCCCTGTAATGCTCTCTAATAGTCCTAATTTCGATTTTATATACTTTATTGAATATTTCTTCATGAAATATATTTAAGCGTCTAAATGAGGCTTATACAAGGTCATATCTTAATAGTTAAATATTTCAAAGAGTCGATATAGTTGTATCGCTAATAGTTAACTATTAAGAATTATGAAAACGTGGCAATATTTAACTATTAAGAACTTTTAACTATTATAAATCGCCCGCAATTTGCCCGAATTGGGTAATTTACACCCAAAAAGCGTTGCGCCATAATATATATAATGCTCACATAACTAATATTGTCTATTATGTAAGTAATAATATTTAACTATAAGCGCATAGCACATGAGGGTGGGAGCGAACATTTGTTTTTTTTCGGAGGAATGTCAGCGTAGGAGGTATTCGCTGACATGGTAGTTCGCCCTCACCCTCTTAGAAAGAAGGTATTTACAAAATCTATGTCAGAGCAACATGATAATCTCTGCATAGACAGATGTAAGCAATTCAATTTATATGTTTATTATATCACACTTCTTACACGTTGTCAAGCCCACTTAAATGATTTTCTTTTAAATAGGCTGTATACGCATCGAAGCGCATCTTAGAACCATCTTTGCACACCATTGTATCTGTGCTTGGTTCATAACTAGAGTATAACACATCTTCAAATGGTTTGTCAACACCTTTTTTATCTTTTTTCTTTTTGGCGTTGTCTCCGTATTCATAGACGTTTGACTGTGTGTAGTATTTCTTTAAGATATCATCATCAGCCTGTCTCATTACAGGTTTAATTAAATGTGTTAAAGTTTACACCTAGGAATTCTAAATCGTTCATTTCTCTTTTCCTCACTCTCTTTATAGTATAGCATAATAAAATTACTTTGTCAAGATTAAAAATCGAAAATATAAATTAAAATTTAAAATGCGTTTTATATTTAAAATCGAAAATGTAAATCAAATATATAATAGCCGTGTAACAGCGTTAAAGGTATTATATCGGCGTTTAAATATCGTTAATGATAAAATCTTCAATGAAATTATTTAAGGCTCTATATGGTCAAAATACGAGGTCATAATATTTAACTATTATAAGACTGCTGCCAAGTTGAATTTCTAACTATTAACAGTAAAGCAAAAAGGGCGTAATTAACGCCCTAAAATTTTTACATGAACAATTTCATCATCGCTTCTTTTAAGTGTGCTATGGTCAAACCATCTGACATACACGTCATCACCTGCTTTGTATTTGTCATTGGGTTCTAATTCCCACAACACTCCTACTTCATCGCAAATAACAACGCTCTGTGCATCGGATGAAGTTACATAACCAACCATACTATAGTGGCTATCATTGTAACCAATCATAAAACAGATTGCAATGATTGCAATAGCGATAATAATTTTGTTTGACTTACTCATGTATTATACCTCTTTTTCTTTATTTTATGTACTTATTATATCATGTGCTTTTTAATTTGTCAACACCCTTTTGAAAAAAACAATAATTAACTATTACGCATACGACAAAAGAGAACGTTTGTACGTTCCCTAATGCCGATAAATATTAATATTTTTTAGCGAAAAAGTGATATCATCACAACCCTACAATATAAGTATATCACATAAGACTTATTTTGTCAACACCTTTTTACCAAGTTTGTAACCAACTTAAAACATAGTCTTTGAAATATTCTACTTGATTTTTCTTAAAGTCTGTGATATAATCATAAACCACTTCAATCTTATGGAATGATTCTTCAAATTCTTTTTCCACGTTTTGAGCAATGTCCAACATATTATTCATGTACTCTTCTAAGTCATAATCACCTTCTAAAATATCTTCGGATAACTTAAAACCTGTTTCTGTTTCTTCTGCTACCACATCACTATTATTCCATGTAGGTGATAACATAGCAAGTGCTACAGTAAATTTATCTTTTTCATTGTTATGTGTCTTGCCAATATAGAAACTACTTGTGCGTCCTACATTGTCTCTTATTTGGTTAAACAAGATATCATGTTCCTGTTTTAAGTCTTCAACCATCATGTCATAAGAAGAACCGCAAAAGTCATAAAAAGCGTTACTTGCAAATTCTTCATTCAAAACGATTTTGCCATAATCAGTTTCAATCTCATTCATACCAAAACAATCGTACAATTTGAGATTGAGAGACTCATTCCATTTTTCCTCATTGTCTTTGAGTCTCTTAAAGCATCTATTTAATGCCTCTTCTGCTAATCTCTTTGCACTCTGAAATGCGTAACTATTTACTGTTAATTCCATATTCATATTGTTTACCTCACTTTCTAAATAGATTGTAACACAACAAAATCAATTTGTCAACAAAAACTTTTGTGCTTACATAGTTAATTATTTTAGTACAAAAGTAAAGATACTAATAGTTAACTATTAAGAAAACATCTCAAACATTTAACTATTAACACAAAAAGTAAAGCGGGTATATTTCAACCCGCTTCAACTTAAATCATGGTATCGTCTTTCCACATTGCAACCGTTTTACCATTTAATGTAACATATCCGTATTGTTCGGAATGTTTCAAAGCCTTTACGATATCGGCTTTAGTATGTAAATCAAATCCATTATCCTCTAAGAAGATGCAAAGATGTTTCATAGTTGTTTTTGAATAATCCCAATCACAACCAAGCACGATGATTGCATCGAACTGATTTGTTTTTCTAATCTCACATACTCTACTAGAGTAAGACTGAAAAGCAATGTCTCCATTATCTTCGTGAATAACGAACTGATTAACTGCTCCATTTCCGTTTCTGTTAATTAACTGTGTAATCTGTGCCATATTGACCACCTTTCCTGCACTTATGTGCGTCTTTGTTATTTGTTAATTATATTATATCACTTTTTGTCTAAATGTCAATAGTTTTTTTAAAAATTTTTAACCGCTTAATAGTTAATAATTATAATGTGTTTGACGTGCGTTAAATAATAGTTAACTATTAACAGTAGAACATACATTCGAACAATATTTAACTATTAAGTATAAACAATAGAAGCAGAACATCCGTTCGGAACATCCTGCTTCAAGGTGTCTTATTTCCATTCTACCTGTCTTGTACCGCTAACAATTCCATTGGTATACAAACCATCTGCACCTGCTCTATGCATAAGTTTTAAGAATAGAGTCATCAGTCCTTTAAAGTTGCCATCTTCTGTGTAGTATTCATCTACCTCTTCAATAGGTGTATCAATGTTGATGTCACCATCTGCCACACCACCCATTAACCAAGAGTCGATGATTCTTTCATCGTTGATACATCTAACCATGATGTCCATTGCTTTTACTACTGCTTGTCTTTCTTTTACATTTTTTTCCATGTTTCCTTCTCCTTTTGTGCTTTATCTTTATTACAAGTATATATTATCATATCTGTACTATATTGTCAAGCACTTTTTTAATTTTTTTTTAATCCTTAATAGTTAACTATTATCTGCATAAAGAAAGAGCGCATTGTGCGCCCTCTCTTTCTATTCTTCGTCTTCCTCTTCGTCAATTTCTTCTTCAAAGAGTTCTTCCAAATCATAATCACCGAAACATTCTTCATTTTCAATAATATAATCAACAAGTGTGCTTACATCATATGGACTTTCACTATCATCCAAATAATTGAAAGACTTTAAGCCATAGATATCAAATACTGCATAACTATCGTTCATGTTGTAGCCATCACCAATTGCATCAAGCACTTCGCTAGGACGGGTACAACCGCATAATAACTCGTCAACAAAGTTAAACTCGATTCTATCATCATAATAATTGTTATCTTCGCAATACTCATTCCAATTTTCAATTGCTGTACCTTCTGACCATAGAGAAACAATTTCTTCTACTCTCTCTCTAAGTTCTTCCTCTGTCATTGTTTCATATTTTAACATAATATTTACCGCCTTTCTGTGCGTTGTTTATCTTACATCTATTATTATATAGTAGCAAAGCCAATTTGTCAAGCATTATTTTTTAATTGTTGATAGTTAATAATTGACTATAGGCACTTATAAGATTTAACTATTAACAAGAATAAAACAAAGGGCATTTCTGCCCTCTGTCTATTATTCTACAATTACAGTAGAGTTTCTAAGGATAGCACCAATGATGCATTTTAAGATATCTTCTGTTTCTGTGTAGCCATTGTCATAGTAGATACCCATATCAGAGTTATCCATGATATTCTCTGCTATCTTTCTAAGTTCTTCGGGGCTTTCTACTGTTTCGGGTACACTGTTAAGCATTTCTACATAATCTTCTGTATATCCGTGTGTGTACCAATTTTCCTCGATACATGTTCTTCTTACTGTCTCTCTGCCTACAAAAAATTTAAGTTTCATGTTTCTTTACCTCTTCTTTCTGTGCGCCCTAGATGGGGCTGTGTTGTTCTTACATGTATTATAGTATCATATCGCAAAGCACATGTCAACAAATTTTTTAAAAAATTTTTTCACCACTCACACACCAATATTTAACTATTAATGTGCTGATGTGAATATTTAACTATTAACAATATTTAACTATCAATAATAGTTAACTATTAAAACCATTTCGAACATACGTTTTGCCCGCAGTTTGCTGAATACCGAATGCACGAATTGCGGTGGGTAATTGACAAGTTTTCACCCGCTCGGCTAATATTTAACTATTGCTCATGTAACTAATAGTATATATTATGTTAGTATTATATATAAATACTATATCCTAAAATCTGTCAAAATGTTATATGACACGCATGATTTTATTCTGTGGTGATGTGGGGCTATAACAATACCAACATAAAGATTTGATTTAGAATACCTCTGTAACACGTTTAAAGGGGTCAAATAGACACGATAGATATGTTAATGGTAAATTGTGCCATGATATATATAACACGTCTAAATGATGCCTTTAAATGCGTTTTAAGGGTGTCAATATAAAATGGTTGACAGCAAATGCGTGTAAAATTGCGTTGAACATTTCCTTTAGCCCGCAATCCACGCCGACTTTCTCTTTATAAATAATTTCTCTTTCGCTTCGCTCAATCGAAATTATATACCGATAGCAACAGTTAATGGGTTTATATATACTATATGGGGCTATATAATATTTAACTATTTAACTATCATATTATTTATTAAGATTTAACTATTATTATTTATATATTAATTATATATATTATATCATATTTTGTTTTATTTGTCAATATGTTATTTTGTTAGATTAATTAATAATTGAAAATCTAAATCTAAAATGAAATGATAATTGAAAATCGAAAATGTATATTGGATTTGAGATTGGGATGGGAATTGAAAATGTAATATAGTTTTGGAATTGGGATGAAGGTGGGAATTGAAAATCGAAAATGTAAAATGAATCTGTTGGGAAATCTGTCGAAGACCTGTCGAAATGTTGGGTTGGAGAATT